>Ga0315912_10000480_pt1 | contig 75070 bp, 67 predicted proteins | sample VfabasoilMG_FD_204469 | JGI IMG/M metagenome (GOLD analysis project Ga0315912, IMG submission 204469) | Garden soil microbial communities collected in Santa Monica, California, United States - V. faba soil | ecosystem: Environmental > Terrestrial > Soil > Garden | place: USA: California... | reverse complement strand
GACGAGTGTCTCTGGAAGGGCGGCGCAGTTTACCGCGATGAAGGGTTTGGTGGCGCGTCGGCTCCGGTCGTGCAGCGCGCGAGCAATCAGTTCTTTGCCGGTGCCTGTCTCGCCGAGGAGAAGAACAGTGCTGTCGGCGGGGGCAACCAGTTCAACTTGACTGAGGACATCACGAAATCCGGCACTGTTGCAAACGATGGCGTCGAGAGAATGTGCCTCACGAACCCGTTTGCGCAGATCGATGACCTCGCCGCGAAGCGACCGGCGCTCCCGCAAGAGTCGTTCAAGACGCGCTCGGTCGGCCTCGATGGCTTCGACCTGGCTGGCATTTCTGATCTCGGCCGCCGCAATTGCCGCAATCGCACGAAGCCTCGCCACATCGAGTGTGCGAGGTGGCGCATCTGCAGTGAACTGGGGTGCGTCCAATCCCACGACGCCGACCGCGTTCGACTTCAGGACGAGTGGTACGGTGAATACGGATCGCAGTTCCGAGTGCTGAACACGCGCCGGGTCAAACCAGCGGTCCTCCTCATGTGCGTCAGGCACGAATACGGGCTCCCGGCGCCGGAAGGCAAGACCAACGATGCCGCGGCCAGCAGGGATCCGTATGTTGCCGAACGCTTCAGCTCCCGGTCCTCGAAATGCCGCAGCGACCAACTCGTCGGACGAGGCATCGTGGAGGAGTATCCATGCGGAGCGGGCACCAAACACGCGCTCGATGACCCCTAGCAGGGCATCGCACGTTTGCGAAACATCCAATTGCTCGGATAAAGCGAGGGCGGCCTCTAAGAGTGCCTGCTCGGCTGCCGTCAGCTCGCCCGCCACATCAGCGGCAATATCAGATGACATGACTCGCTCTCTCCGCGTTATCCGACCTACTCGTGAGATAAGTGACCGGATTTCGCGAATGTCGCGACGGATCGTGTACCTGGCGGGCCCGCAGGACCATCCGGACGGCGTTTGACTCGACCGGCATTTGGTGCAAGAGACGGCGCGTAGTTTGCCGATACGTGGACCTCATGGCACGAATCCGTTCAGCGCGTCATGGCGACATGCTCAACGTCAGGATCGCAGGCCGCTTGGGCATGGCCGACTTGGGGAGACTGGAGCATGCCTGTGCGCCCGCGCTGACGTCACAGCCGTCGAACCTTGAGCTCGACCTCCGTGGCGTAACACACATCGATGCGGCCGGCGACGCGTTTCTCGAACGCATGTCCCAGCGCGGCGCGCGAATCACCGCTCTTCCTCCCAGTGAAATCCAGGCCGAGCGAATCCGTTCGCTCAAGAGGAACGGAAACGAGGTATGAGTGGCCATCCACACAACTGACCGATCATGGCCACGAAATCGCCAGGAACACCATCCGGCCGGGACCGGATGTCAGCTTGTGCGCGGACGAATGGCGATGGGCGTCGGCCCCGTCAACACTCGAACGAAAGGGCGATCGTACAGCTCAGATTGGCAAGCGCGAAGGGGCAACGGTAGAGGAATCTGCGCCGAGAGCCAACGTACTCCCGTTTGTTTGGCATGGACACGTGCCGGCCGTTACGCGGTTACATGCTCGGCCGGCGCAGTGTCCCGCGCATCGGAGCAGAGTGGGAGCGTTACGGTAAAGGTGCTGCCGCGCTGCAACCCCTCGCTGGTAACCCGGACGGACCCTCCGTGAGCTTCGGCGAAATCTCGAACCAGCGCGAGGCCGAGGCCGAGACCGCGCCGGGCGCCGCGCGTTGCACGCGTGCCTTGGCGAAACCGCTCGAACACGTGGGGCAGGAAGTCGGGTGGTATTCCCTGGCCCGTGTCGCTCACTTGAAATTCCGCCATACGCCCGCTTCGTCGCAGCCGCACACGAATGTGTCCCTCGCCGGGCGTGAACTTGATTGCGTTCGCGACCACATTCCACACGACCTGCTGCAGTCGCGTGGCGTCGCCGCGAACCATGACGGGCTCGTTCGGAATATCGACCGTCAAATCGACTCCACGTGCCGTAGGACGTAATGCGTCCACCGTCGTTCTCACGACGAACGACAAGTCGGTCGGTTTCAGCTCCAGTTCAAAGGTCCCGGCCACGATTTGTGAGATGTCGAGCAACGAGTCGACGAGCCTGGCCTCGGCTCGTGCATTGCGCTCGATAGTGGTAGCCGCGTCGCGAACTCGGTCAGGCGGCAGACTGCCAGACGCGAGCAGCTTTGCCCACCCGAGCGTGGCATTTAAGGGGGTACGCAACTCGTGTGACAGAACGGCCAGGAAATCGTCCTTTACTCGATTGGCTTCTTCGGCGTCCTGTTTGGCCGTTCGCTCACGCCGCTCTGACTGGACTGCCGCTGCGGCGGCTCGCCGCCAGGCAGCGGTCAAGATGCTGATCATTGTTCCGATCGCAAAGAAGACACCGAGCGCAGCGGTGGGACTGACCTCTCCAAACGCAAAGGACGTCGATGGCGCGGCCCAAAGGTAGTTAGCGGCGACAGCGCTGAGCACAGTCGCCAGAAGGCCGGGTAACAGTCCGCCGACCCACGCAGCGGTCATCACCGCCGGATAGAACGTGACAAAGGGCAACTCGGCGGCCCAATCGTCATCGACCACCAGTCGAATCCAGGCTGCAACACCAGTGACGGCAATGGCCGTTCCATACCGGGCAAACGCCGGGAGGCCCAGCACGCTTGAAACGAGAGAGACCCGGGATTTACCGACTGACCGGGCCAGGACCGACTTCATCATTGGGTCACCCGTCAGAGAGTGGAATATGTCGCGCGCAGTAAGCGCCATCGCCGAGCCACCTGCAAGCAGAGTGTCCTCGGGGCTTTAGGGTGGCAGCAATCCGAACCCTTGGTGATATTTGACGCGTACCCGACACGGGTAGTTGGCCTTGTCGTGATTGCAATATGTTGCCAGTATCGCGATAGGCGGTAAGACCTCGCGACCCCAGACTCCAGCCTGTTGCGATGGAGCCTCGCAGAGGGTGCCAATGGGGCAATTGCACCTCGGGCTGTCGTCTCGCGCCGTACGAATGTTGCGAGGCGACTCAACGCCGGTAACGCAGTGGCCTCCAATGTGCACTCGCTCTTGCGAGGACACACCGATGAGTCATCGCCTCCACGCCCCCATAGCCGCCCTTGGTCTCACTCTCGCCCTCGTCGTGTCGCCGTCCACGGTGTCGGCGCAGGCGCGCGGACAACGAGCCGCCGACCAACCCGCCGGCGAGCGGGTGCACAACGTACGTCGCTTGAATACCGCATACCGCTTTACGCCCCCGGTGCGAACGGTCGAGGCGCTGAAGCGAACGATGTCGCGTGCCAACACGCAGCGCGACGTCCGGACGCTTCTCGAGCAAGCGGGATTGACGGGCATCCAGGGTGAGGTGCTGCGCAATCTGACCGACGGGACCGTCACCTCGACGTCCATCGAACCCGGCACGACGCTGGCCTGGATGGCCGAGCGGCGCCGCGGTCGTCCTTTGATCATGCGGCCCACGCAGTGGAACGGCCGCCGGGCGTTTATGGCGCACCAGTTCGAAGTGGACGACCGCGTCAACACCTACACGTTTATCGTGCCGTTCGATTGCGGCAACATTTCACTGCTGCGGCAGGAGCCAAGCCGCATTGCGGCGCGCGAGCGCGAAGCGGCTGCAGCTGCCGAAGCGGCTCGCGTGGCGGCCGCGAAGGCCGAGGCCGAACGCGCCGCCGCGGCGAAGGCTGCGGCCGACAAGGCCGCAGCGGAGAAGGCGGCAGCAGAGAAAGCGGCGGCCGACAAGGCCGCTGCCGAGAAGGCGGCGGCGGACAAGGCGGCCGCAGAAAAGGCAGCGGCGGAGAAGGCCGCTGCCGAGGCACGGCAGGCCGAGGATGCGCGCTTGGCAGCGGAGAACCGCGCGCTGGCAATCCGCCCGTTCATCGGCGGTTTCTTCGGCAAGCAGCAGCGGCAGTACGACGCCGACGACCCAGCCGACATTGGATTCGACTCCAATCCGGTGATGCGCTACGGCGAGGCGCAGGTCGGTGCCAAGTTGGGTGTCGCCTTCCGTATCGGTAACAGCCAGTGGTCGTTCAACCCCGCCGTCGGTATTGCCGGGAACCTGGAAGAACCGCAGCGATCCGCGTCGTTCGTCGATACGCCGCTGGCATACAACTTCAAGAACGGGATGCACTTCGGCTCGGGCGTGAGTTTCTACGACCTCACACACGACAATATCGTGACCGCGGCGTGGCTGGGCGAGGCAGGATTTCCGCTCTGGAAGAGCGAGCCGAAGAAGCATCAGCTCGACTTCCAGCTCGAATGGCGTCAGTTCTTCGACCGCGGTAGTGACCCGGATACCAACTATCAGTTCTGGGGGGGTTTGCGGTATCTGTTCAAGTAACCGAACGGCGGGGCTCAGACTCGCAGCCGGCGGCCTTCGCGCCGCCGTTCTAGGCCGAAATGGTGACCGGGATGCAGGCACGAATACCGGGCACAGGGGATACCCGTCGCAGAATTTTGATTGAATACTGATCCTCGTGATGTGGTCGTTGGCGCTTCTGTTCGTTGCCGTGGTGGCTCTTCCAGTTGCTGCCCAAACAACACCCCTATCGTTGACGCCCGGTTCACACACATTTGCGCTACCCCTCGGCGAGGCTGGCGCGGATCAGGGCACGTGGTCCATTGAATTGCGGGCTCGGAATTCAGAGGATCGAATCGACGTGCCAGCCGTCGTGCGATTCGCCCCACCAGCCGACGTCGGCTTTTTACAGGCCACAGCATTCCAAATTCGAACGGTTGCTGGTTCCAGGCGAGACCGGAATGGATGGCTGATTCAGTTCCCGCACGGGGCAACCTTTTCGGCCTCGCGCATGGTCGTGACGCGTCAGTCTTTTGCTGTGACGCTGACGCCGTACATAACTGTGACCACAGGACGGAATGCGAGTCGGGGCACCAATCTGTCGACGTGGTTGAGCAGTGGGACGCACGAGCTGTCAGTCACGGCGGGAGTGGCTCAAGACGTTGAACGGGCTCTCTCGACGACGTTCTACGTGAGCTTCGTCCAGACTGTGTCCGGTGGCCTCCGGGGCATCGCCGACGTGGAGTACGAAGGCGGCACCGGTGGCGACTGGATGGCAGCCTCGCAGGGTATGACCTACCAGCTCACGCCCGCGCTCGAGCTCGCCCTGTCCTCGCGGCAGGAAACGTCAGACGTCGGTGTCGCGTCGTCTGTGAATGTGGAGGTCAATGTTCACCTCGGTAGATGAATGACGACGGAGTATTCGCTTCCAACAGGCCCAGTTCGACACCAGCAAGCATCCGGTCGAACCAGAGCGAGCCATCGGCTGGCCCGTCGAGATCCGACTCACATGTGCACGTTGGCATAGCTGGACGGCCCGGCGTAGCTCGCGAGCGTCATTTGGCGAATTGCGCAGGATCGGCGTCGAATCTTGCTTTGCAGCTGGGCGAGCAGAAATAGTAGGTCTTCCCGTTGTACTGGCTCGTCGCCGCCGCGCGCGCCGGTTCCACTTGCATCCCACAAACAACATCTTGTTCCATAACGCCCTCTCAGTCGGAGGTGTAGCAAGGACAGTACCCAGGGCAGCATCGCTCTCCACATGACGGTCGCATGGTAACGGGCCCTAGAAATACGCGACGCCGCTCGGAGCCAGAGCGGCTCGGCCGGTGTACTGTGTCGTAGAGCGCGGGGAGCGCGAGGATGGACCCGCAAACAGCTAGAGGGCCGAGGCCCAGAAAGAACTGATATGGCCCTCCTTCGTATTCTGCTTGCGGATGATCATACGGTCGTCCGGCAAGGCCTTCGAAAGCTGCTCGAGGAGCGCTCTGATTGGCACGTCGTGGCCGAAGCAGGCGACGGGCGCGAAGCTGTGCGGCTCGCCGAGCAGTGCAAATCAGATGTGGCCGTTGTCGACGCAGCGATGCCTCTCCTGAATGGCATCGAGGCCACGCGGCAGATATCGAAGCGACTACCCGACACTCGTATCTTGATCCTCAGCATGCACGCGGATGAGGCGTACATAGCCCGGGCCCTCGAAGCAGGCGCAACTGGTTATCTGCTCAAGGATTCAGCCGACGTCAATCTGCTACAAGCTGTCTCCACCGTGTCACAGGGCAAGCCGTTCTTCAGTCCCTCGATCGAGCGTCCGTGCTCGATGATTTCATGCGGGTGCGCGGAGAAGGTCTGATCGACCGCTACGCGTCCCTTTCCGATCGCGAGCGCGAGGTCTTCCAGCTGATCGCCGAGGGCAAGGTAAACAAGGAGATTGCAGGAGTGCTGAGCATCAGTCTCAGTACGGTCGAGACCCACCGCGCGCACATCATGGAGAAACTCGACCTGCATAGCGCAGCGGAGATCGTGCTGTACGCCGTACGCAGGGGAATCGTCACATAAACGGCTCGAGCAGGCCGACTCTCTCCGACTGCGCGGCATTCGACGTGGGGCTGGCCACCCGCCAGCCCCCTGCCACTCGCTAGAAGTCCACAGTCGCGTTGAAACGAACGTACCGAGGATTCAGGATGGCGTTCGGCCGCAACCATGTCGATCCGTCGGTCCCGAAGTTTTGGTTGAACGATGTCCCAGTATTGGCGTTCAACAGATTGTAGAGGTCGACACCGATGCTCGTACGTGTTCGGCCGACACGCACGATCTTCGTGAACCGCATGTCGACCGTGCTGAGACGCTCCGGATACACGAGCCCCTGCGGCGCCATGTTCAGCGTGACCGTTGGCGCGCCGCCCGCGATGCCGTGGCCAAGCTGCGCGCGCACGTTCGCGGCAGACTCGAAGTAATTTGCCGACTGGGAAAGCCCGTTCGAGGCAGGATCGTTGGTGGTCGCCACGTTAGCTTGCGACCGCAGGATGCCGCTGACCTGCACATCGACCTTCGGGACAACGTAGCTGACGAGCCCTCTCCAGTTCCATGACCACGGCTCGTCGGTACGGCAGGCGCTGACCGGACTTGACACACCGAACGTCGTGGCCTGGTCGGGTAGCGCGGTCCAGATCTCGCACTGGTCGCGATGACCTGACCCCGAGGTGAAGCCGCCTTGCAGCGTCACCCCGTTTGTTGTGCGGGCGTTCACGGTGAGATCGAGCCCGTGCCAGTAGTACGTCATATCGCCGAAGTCCGAGGCCTTGGTCAAGTAGTTGTCCACGCGGCCAAAGGCCGCCGGGTTCAGTAGGGCGTACGTCAACTGCTGTCCGCTGGTCGGCAGCCGGGAGTCGTTGGGGACCGTGAACGCGTAGAGATCGTAGTCGGCCGGCGACAGGGCCTGATTCTCGGTGACGGTGAAGTTGCCCCACCACCGTCGGCTGTAGCCGATCTCGGCAGACACACGCGGCATCAACTCCTGCTGCACCGACGCGCTGAATTGCCAGTCGTAAGGCCGCACGCCCCACCCATTCAACAATTCTGGATTGATCCGCGACGCCGTGCTCGTGAACGAGCCTTCGTCCCGGAGCTTGAAGAAGTTCTGGTTGCTGAGGGCGCCGCAGAAGTCGCCGCCGGTCGGCCGGCTGTCCTGCGCCAGGGGGCTGTCGAGGTTGCAGCCCGGCGTGAAGTCGCCGTTGTCGACCCACGCCCGCGTGGCTGTCTGCGCGAACGTCGAGGCCACGTTGGTGCCGATGTATACGCCGTCGTTGGCCGCCGACTGCCAGTATTTCGACAGATTCAGTTTGATGGCGGTCTTGCCGTTGCCGAACACGTCATACGCCAGGCCCATGCGCGGCGCGATGTCGTTGTAGCCGGTCACGCCGTCGGCGCGGGGCAGTGTCGTCTTCGGACCGCCGAAGCGGCTGTCGCCGCGCAGTCCGTTCAACTCCGCCGGGAAGAAGCTCCACGCGTGCTCGTAGCGCAGCGCCCCCTGCAACGTCACTCGTTTCCGCGTCCACTGGTCCTGCAGGTAGAACGCGTCGTACCGCGTGCGGTTGGCTTGCCGCCAAGGCGTGATGCGCTGCGTGATCTGGTCTGGCACCCCGGAGTTGAAACGGTATTGCAGGCCATGCGACGCGAAATCGCCGAAAATGTCAGTCACCTCGTAGGCTGCCAGATAGCCGGCCTTCATGCTGTGCGCACCGGTGACGTAGGACGCCGACGCGCGCCACACGTTGTGTGTCTGGTGGTTGTTGTTCAACCCCGCATAGCCGTGGTAGACCATGTTGGGTACAGGCACACCGCCCGCCAGACTCCGCTCCTGCACAGGGATGAATGGCTCGTAATCGAGCGCGCCAGCTGGTGCCGTGGGGCTCCAGTTGCTATAGAACTGCGAGAAGGCTGCTTCGAGCAGCAGTCTATTCGTCAGAGGCGCTGTGTACGAGAACTGTTCAATGTGATCGGCGCCCTGCGCCGCCATGCTCGATTCCGGTGACCATGTGCCGAACCCGTAGACCGCGATCCAGTCGTCACCGCGTTTGCGGCACTGTTCGCCGTCCTTCGAATACGAACTGGCGGAGCAACTGGGCTGGTACTCATAGAACGCGCTGATCTTGTTGCGTTCCGACAACTGCGCCGTCACGCGCCCGGTGTACGCTCTCCTGCTGTTGGCCGACCGCGTCTTGATGCTCTGATCGACGACATAGTCCCACCGGGTAGGGTCCCCGGCGTTCAAGTTCCCGAACCGACCCGCGATGTCTGTGTATTCACCGCTAGTCCGGGCGACACCGTAGAACCAGACTCGATCTCGCTTGAGCGGACCGCCTACCGCAATGCTGGTATCCCAGTTCTTGATGATTTGCGTGGGGTCCGGGATGCCGTACGATCGCAACTGGTCATCCACGTTGTTCCCCTGTGACCACTTGCCGGCCAGGCTTCCGAAATAGGTGCCATTGAAGTTATTGCCGCCGGTCTTTGGAATGATGTTGAACTGTGGCCCTCCCCGGTCGGCCTCGCCCAGCCCGCCTGATACGGTGAGCTGCACTTCCTGCGCGTTCGCCGTGTCGTAGCCATAGCCCGACACGCCCCCGCCGTTGAACGCTGAGCCGACGTTCATACCATCGATCTGGACGGTACCCTCGTTGCTGCGGCCGCCACGCGAAGTAAAGAACACCATTGTCGGATTGATGCCGCCGTTCTGGATGCCGTTGGCCTGCACGCCCGACACTGTCGCCAGCAGGTTGCCGTAGCCGCGCGAAGCTGGCAGCGCCTTCAGCACCTCATCGCTGAGCACTCGCTGTACCCGCGTACTGTTCTGCACGTCCACCACTGGCGTCTCGCCGGTGACGGTGATCGTCTCCTGCAGCCCGCCGACCCGCATGTCGGCGTTCAGCGTCAGCGTGACGCCGGTCTGCAGTTGCAGGCCTTCGCGCTTGACCATTGAAAACCCAGGCAGCGTGTAGGTCACGGCATAGGTGCCCGCCGTCAGATTGTCGAGGCGGTACTGGCCCGAGCCGTCGGTTACGGCTGCCCGGACCTTTTCGATAAGCGCGGGGCTCGTCGCTTCGACCGTGACCCCCGGTAATACGGCGCCAGAGGCGTCGCGCACAACGCCCGTGATCTGCTGGGCGTGGACCAGTTGAGGGAGCAGTGCGATGGCCGCCACGACGACGGCCTTCGACAGGTGACGCATAAAGAGGCCTCCTTCTCTTTGTGCGGGCTGAATGCAAGCCCTGTTTCGTGCGCCGACGTGCGCGGGATGGGGTCCGATGCCGACTTCAGATCACACGCACTCGCAGATTCACGAGGCGACCATTGGTGGGCGTCGAGCCGACCAGTAACCTACTTTGTGTACAAAGCGTTTTAGAGCGCGGCGAAGTATCAGCCGAGGTCGTGGCCGACGCCATCCCGTCGAGGCCGTATTTTTCAGCTAGATGAAGAGCTTGGTCAGGGCGTCCCTGCCATCGAGGTCCGTGCCTCCCACGGCCTCGGCTCGGACGCAACGGCGTCGCACTTGGGGGGTGACTGTGGTGCGAGTAGTTCGTAGCGACCGTCGCTTCGGATGGGGGTCAACTCGAGTACATCGAACGCAAAATCACGAAGCTCACGTGACGCACGTAGCGTGTCGATGACGACGTATCTGACGCAGGTGCGGCCAAGAAACGAATCGCGTGACTGGCGAGCCAGCTGCGTGACCTCTTCCGAAAGTGCACCTGGCCCTGCGCTGAGCGCATAGAGCGCCTGCAGCACCGGCGAACGTAGGCTCTCCTGTTTTCGCCATTCGGATACCCGGGACAGATAGCCGCCCACGAGGCCGTGGCCGTGACCGGTCTGAAAGAACTGAGTGGCGGCGCTGAAGTCACCCAATGATGACGTGCCATCTCGAATGCCCGTCGGCAACTCGAGTACGTTCCCAGGTTCCGCATCGCGAAACGCAATCGACCGATACACGTCCGGCAGTTGAGCCGAGTAGAGCCGGCGCGGCGCCGGCAGCACCTCCAGCGCAACCAGCAGCGCAACCGGGACTGCCGTCCTGAGCAGGCGCCGTCGATCGCGACTCCGCCACGCGTCCAAGGCGAACCCGAACAGAATCGAGAACCCGAGGGCGGCGACGATTGAAAAGCGCGCCGGCGTTCGCGCCATTCCGACGATCGGGAGGTAGCGCAGAAGCGCCCACGGGGCAATGATGTAGGTATTGACGCCGGCGAAGTAGACGAACGGGCCGAGCGACAGCAGCGCGAAGAACGCGGTAAACGCTATCCACTGGCGTGGAAGGGCGCGTCGCCACGCGGTCCAGGCGATCAGGCCAAGCGCGACCAGCGAAAACGACGCGACATATTCGGGAAAGGCGTCGGCGCCGTCGGGGAGCAGCCATCGCTCGGTCCAGGCTCCAAACAACGGATGGCTCGGATTGGGCACCAGATAGGCGAAGAGATCAACCCCCCGTGGACTGCTGCGCCAGTAGGTGACCGTGCCGGGCAGCCGCCCTTGCAGATAGCGGTCGGCAACCCCGATCAGAAGCGGCGACAGCAGCGCGAGACACGTTCCGACCGCCAGGGTACCCGGAAGGACCAGCGACGGAACTTCGGTCGCGATCTTCTCGATGCGAATCGACGGACGCCATCGCATCAGCATGCCAAGCGCGCCGAGCACCACTACGGCGAGCGCTGGAGTGAAAAACGTATCGAACGTGACTCGTAAGGAGCCCGCCTCCAGGACGACAGGTCCGGTGACCAGTCGTACGGTCACGCCGGCGGCGATCGTGACCAGCAGTACGTTGACGCCGCGATATGCGAGCGACGGCGCCACTAAAGATGGGCAGTACTCCACCCTCAGGTAGCGCCACGCGAGAACGAAGGCGCCGATGAGGATACAGAAGACGCCGTAGTAGGCGTCCGAGTAGGTTGACGCCGCTACCAAGCAACCCACCAGCACTCCACGACCGATTCCCGGACGCTCCACGACGCGAAGAAGCGCCCAGACGAATAGCACCAGCGGGGCAGTAGTGATCAGGCTCATATGAGCCGTTTCTCGCGCGGTGACCAGCGGTGCCGCCATGAAGAGCGCTCCCACGCTCCACGCACTCGTTCTGGAAAGACCGAGCTGTCTGGCGAGCGCACCCGTGCCGAGCCCAGACGTGACTAGAGACCCGATTGTCAGCAGGTTGAATGCGCCGACGACACCGAGCCAAGGCACTAGCGTTGTGCCTAAGAGTCCGGCAAGCGGTGTGTAGTTGTGCAGGCTCAGGTCCACGGGGCCGGAGTAGGCGAAGATGTGATCGGTCGAGAACGGCAGACGGCCATGTGTCAACAGTTCGTGTCCGAAGATCCACAGATTCCAGACATACACACCGGTGTCTCCGTACGGATCTCCGAGCAGCGCGGTCTTGAGATTCATCGCGAGCGGCCAGGTGAGGACGACGGCCGTTAGCGCATACGCAGCAAGGGCGACCGCATGCGGCAACCACTTCTTTCGTCGAGGAGCAGGCTGTTTGTGCACCAGAGGCGGGGAGCCTAGCGCTTCTGGATGAGCTTGGCAATGGGGAAGAGTTCGTGCCGCGCCGTATCGGGTCGCGACGGTATTCCATTTCACGACCGGACGCGGCCAGAATCCAGAACGTACAGTTGGAGTACCAACGGTTCGCCACTGGAGGATCACGACAATGTCAGCAACGCTACAGCGAGTCCTGCTGGTCGCCCTGATGGCCGCGGTCGGGCTCTGGGCTCCTCTTCGTGCACAGGACACGGCTCCGGCGCACAAGCTCACGTTCCAGGGCGACACGGCGATTTGGACGGTCGCGATCAGGCCGGACAAGACCGCCGATTTCGAGCAGGTCATGGCTCGATTGCACGAGGCACTGCTGAAGTCGGCGCAGCCGACGCGACAACAGCAGGCTCAGGGTTGGAGGGTCATTCGGCTGGCCACGCCATTGCCCGATGGGAACATCGCCTACGTTCACGTAGTGCGCCCCGTGATTCCCGACGCCGACTACACGGTCATGCAGATTCTTTACGACGAACTGCCGGATCAACGGCAGGCCCTCTACGAGCTGTACCGCGGTGCCTTTGCCAAGAATCTCTCTCTGGCGACCGGCGTGACCGTTGCGGATATGTCAGCAGCTCTGGCGAAGGTGCCGTCAGAGGTCGCGGCGCGTTAATCGGCGCGAATGGCGCGGTGACGCCGGTATCCGTATTCGCCCTCGCAACCGCTGGCGTGCCGGACACCAGCCTGATCGCTGCGCTTGCAGCGGCGCAACAGGCTCCGGAGGTGCACCTGCTGCTGGACTACGACGGCACGCTGGTTCCATTGGCTCGAGCGCCGGAGCTCGCCGCGCCGGACAAGGAACTCCTGGCGCTACTTGCTGCCGTGGCGGGGGTGCCAAGCCTCAGGGTCGACATCGTGAGCGGGCGTCCACGTGAAACCCTCGAGGCATGGTTTGGCGAGCTGCCGCTCGCGCTGTGGGCCGAGCACGCGTTTTGGCACAGGCCGAGCCCGGGCGACGAGTGGCGTGCGGCAGGGCCCATCCATAACGCGTGGATGACCGGCGTCCGGCAGATTCTTGACGAATTCACGGCGTGTACCCCAGGCTCGATGATTGAGGCCAAGAGCGTTTCGATAGCCTGGCACTATCGAGGTGCCCAGCGGGACGTCGGTGTACGCCAGGCCCATGAGCTGCGAGTGCTGTTAGGGGATGCGCTGAGTAACCAGCCGCTCGAAGTGCTGGAAGGCAAGAAGGTGATTGAAGTCCGGTCGCGCGGCGTGAGCAAAGCGCGCGTCGCGCAGAACGTGCGACGCTCAAGCCTCCCGGGCGCCGCTGTCGTCGCAATCGGGGACGATCGTACCGACGAGGATCTGTTCCGGGCTCTACCGGGGTCTAGCGTCACCGTTTCGGTAGGCTGCGGCTCGACGTGCGCGCGTTTCAACGTGGACGACTATCGCGCGGTCAGGTCGCTACTTCGGGTATTCGCGCCCGCCATCTGACATTCGACGGCCCGAGACCTCACGCCGAGCAGTCGCGTTCCGTAGTCCAGGGCGCGTCGCTACCGTTGCACTTTTCGCAGAGTTCGCTGAACGATGGCGATCAGGATCAAGATGAAGCCAGAGGCACGCAAGAGATATTCGTATCCGCCCGTCTGGTTACTCACTACTGGCACGGACTGTGTCAGTTGATTCAGCGCGAAAAGGCCGAACGCAGCGGCGAAGTGTCCGAACAATGGGTCGGACGTGCGCCGCCAGAAGCGAAGAAAGTGGATGGCAGCCACGAAGTAGGCGAAGGTCAGTGCTCCGGATAGTTGTTCGATCATGGGTGTCGGCCTATTCCACGTCCCAGATGAACCCGTACAAGAGGAAAAGCATGCCGATCAGTGCGGGCACCAGCCGGGCCAGTCGAAGGTCGATTTCGGGAAACAGCACCAGATCGACGAACAGGAGAACGTTGTTGACGCTCAATCCGGCAAAGCAGATGGCGCTCCACATCAAGAGCCGGACCCGCCGCTTGACGTAGCCACGGAAGAGCAACACGGTGCAGGCCGTACTGGATAGAACACACACCGCATAGAGCATCAACTTGAGGACGTTCACTCCTTGTCCCCCCGCAGGTTGAACGAATCAGAAAACGACTGCAGCTTGCTGTCCGCGATCTTGTAGATCGCGGTGATCAATGTCACCGGCCGCTCATTGTAGACGCGGGTCAACTCTCCGATTGACCGTTCGAGATTCGGTGTGGCGGGGCCGTACTGGAATCGTCCATTGGCTTCGGTGATCAAGCCGGTTGTGACGAACACGGCGGCGTATTCCTTCATTGCGGGAACCGTGACGACCTTCGGTCGAATGGCGACGACGATCTCCTCGGCGGTGAAGGCCTCCTCTGGATGGGCCGCAAAGAACAACAGCACTTCGGACGCCTCCAATGTGGGGATGCAGAGGCGGAGGAACGCGAGGAAATGCGGTGAAAGGGCAGGGGGCACAGCTACGCAGAACTCCCTCGACCTGCCGATGTCAATCCACGTCTTGGACTCAATGGTGTGACCTCAAACCATCATCGTTGATACCATTCGCTCGGGAGAAGACGATCATCTGATGGCAGACGGGCAACGAGTATTGGCTGCGAGTGTGGAATTGCCGGCCGTGCTGCAGTTCATGCAATTGCTGTGGGCGATCGCACACGGTCTCGAGACGACGTCCAAGCGAATGAACGTCGTCCTCGGCATCACCGGCCCGCAGCGGCTGGTGCTCCGGGTGGTGGGACTCTTCCCGGGTATCTCCGCAAAGGAGCTGGCGACGATTCTGCACATCCACCCGAGCACCCTGACCGGAATGCTCAAGCGCCTGGTGGCGCAGCGGCTTCTGGTGCGTGTTGAGGCCAAGCGGGATCGCCGACGTGCTGTGCTTCGCCTGTCGGCGGAGGGGCAACGTGCGAATCGGCGGGTCGGAGGCACGGTCGAGGCGGCCATCGCTCACGCGCTTCGCGATGTGTCGTCTCGCGAGCGGGCCGTGACCCGTCGCGTCCTGGAGGGCCTCTCCCGGCAGCTGCTCACGGAATGATCCGAGTTCGCGTTGCAACTACCTTTGCCCCGCGGTGGTGCCCGACGGACGCCAAGTAGTGGCGAGGGATTCGGTCGCCCCGCCGTGCGGGCGTGCGCGAAGCCGGCTCGCCAGGGTCGCGGCGCTGATCACCCCGACCAGGACGCGCGCATTGGCCCGGCTCACGACCGGCAAGTCGCCATCGGCCTGAGAAAAACGGTCGATGACGACGTGGATGGGATGGTCCGGATGCACATGGAGCATCGGCGGTTCCGGCATCTCCCCCGACGCGGGCGACATCAGATCGCGAGCGCTCCGTGTGTCGGTCACGGATCCTCCGCGGCGATGCGGCAGATGGACGTTGTCCTGAAGCAGTAACGCATCGTAGACGGGAATCGGTTGAAAGCGCCGCGAAATCAAGTAGCTCAGCAGGTTGGCGACCATCAGCGGAACGAGAATCTGATAGTCCTGGGTGATTTCGAAAATCATGAACACCGATGTCAGCGGGGCACGGATGATTCCAGCGAACAGCGTGCCCATGCCCACAAGTGCGTACGCTCCCGACGTCGCGGTTGGAAAGGGTGCGTACGTGTTCACCGCGACACCGATCGAGCCCCCCAGCATCGCACCGATGTACAGGGACGGCGCGAAAATGCCTCCGGCGTTGCCCGACGCGTATGAGACGGTTGTCGCGAGTATCTTGAGCACACAGAACGCCAGCATGACCGGAAGCACCAAGCTTCCGTTGAGCGCCTGATCGACGTATTCGTAGCCGACGCCCATCACGGCGGGCGTCAACAGTAACAGGGCTCCCACGACGAGGCCGCCAACTGCCGGCTGCCACGCGCGCGTGTGCGCCGGCAAGGCAAGAAAGCGGCGCCGCAACCCGAGCAGCCCTTTGCAGAACAGCAGGGAAACGCCGCCGCCGACAATGCCAAGAGCCGCATAGGCTCCGAGCTCGGCGGGATGAATCAGCTGATACGGTGGTACGTGAAAGAGCGGTTCATTGCCCAGTATCGCCCGCTCGACGATCACGGAGGCCACCGATGCGACCACAGTCGATCCAAGTAGTGGCGCATTCATGTCACCAACGATCTCTTCGAGCGCGAAGAGCACCGCAGCGACCGGAGTGTTGAAGGCGGCCGCAAGCGCACCCGCTGCGCCCACTGGCACGAGATCGCGGATTCGGGCCGGCGAGAGTCTGAGCCATTGGCCGATCGTGGACGCCAACCCGGCGCCGATCTGCACCGACGGTCCCTCTCGTCCCATGGACTGGCCCGAGCCGATCGTCAGGACTCCGAGCAGGAACTTGCCGAGCGGGACTCGAGCGGGAATCGTGCCGCCCGAGAGCTGGTATGCCACTTTCGTTTGCGGGACGCCGCTGCCTCTCGTGTCCGGCAGTACCGTGGCAAGCAGAATCCCGGCGATAACGCTGACAATCGAGGGGACCAGCACGAGGCGGAGACCCGACGGGGCGAGGCCGAACAACGTGCGGTTCACGAAATCGATGCTGAGGCTGAAGAGCACCGCGGCGAGTCCAGCCAGTACGCCGATCACGATGGTCAGCACCAGGAACAGCTGATCCTCGCGCGCCGACGATTCTGGGGCCGATGTGGGGACAGTCATGGCGCGCTGGCGTGAAGGCCCGCGATGATGGCCAGCGCCCGATCTCTCAGGTCCGGCGGCGGACAGTGTTGCTGCAGGGTGCGCGCGGCCCGCCCAACGGATGCGACTTCCTCTTCCAGTGCGTCGCGATCCGCGGCTGGCATCCTCCTCGTGTTGGAGCCGACATCGACGAGAGCCGCGCTCAGGGCTTCGCTCGCCGGGCCGTTCGACTGCGTAAGGCAAGTCTGCAATCGACGGCGCACGGTCGCGATGTTGTCGGTGGCCCGCCGCACACGCTCCGAGTGCCCGATTCGCGCTGCCAGCGGGTCATGCGCAACGATCAGCTCGGAAAGCGATCGAGGCTCGTCGGTCGAGCCTTTCCGTGGCGCCCGGTGGAGGTAGGAGATGGCGGTCGCGTACTCGCCGAGCCGGAACGCGGCGATGCCGGCCCCTGCCAGGGCTTCCGGGCTGGGCCGGTCGTTCGCAAGCGCCTCGAAGATCTGCAGCGCCCGACGAGCATCGCCGGCCTCGAGCAGCATGCGGGCCAGCTTCGTTCGCGCCGCGGCATCGCCGCCTCCCTCCGACGAGGCAGCAATCAATTCCGGTAGAGCCTTAGCCGGGAGGTGCTGCGCCAGGAGAAACTCGCCCATCTCGAGCCGAAGATCGAGGCGCTGCGCCTCGGCCACGCCTGGCGCATACAGAGCATTGCGGAACTGGGCCATTGCGGCCGTTGTGTCGCCGCGCCGGGCGGCGACGCGGGCCAGCAGCACGGTGCCCGCGATATTGTCAGGTGAGCGCTGGTGTACCTGGGTAAGGACTCGTTCGGCCTCGTCCAGTTGACCAGTGTTGACCAGTGCGCCAGCCAGCGCCAGTGAGGACGCGACGTTCACGCGATCCTTGGCCATCGCATGTCGGAAGTCGGCAATGGCCTGCTCGACTCTCCCCACGGCCAGAGCCTGCTCGCCCCGGGTTCGCCATTGTGTTGCGTCACTCAGCTGCGTCGAGCGTTCCCGAACGGCGAACCAGCGGGTGGCGGCAAAGGCGACCGCCGTGAGCGCGAACAGGAGAAACAGCCGAGGCAGTTCTGAGGCGAGCGGGACGACCGTGCGAAGGACATGATCGCGAGACCCGGCCCAAGACGGACGCTTCACTTCGGGATCTTAGCATTTGGAATGATATGACCTCAAACCAATATGTCTGAGACGCGATCCGGTTCGCTGCCACGTCGTCATCGCAGGAAGAGCCCGGCGACGGGATCCGTTGAACGCTCGCGCGAGTCGGGGAAGCCCGCAGATAAATCGGCGAGCCGAAGCCGTTGCGCTGGTGTTAGAACCCGGTGCATGCGCACGAGCATCATCGTTCGTGCGACCTTGTGCTGCTTGTCGGCCGCGCACAGTCGGCTGATGATCCGGAGTGCCTCGTCGTCTGACATCGTTCCGTCCGCGAGCAGCCCTTCCAGCCGTCTCTCCAGTGTCATCACTTGTCGCCGAAGCCGGCGACGCTCCGGCAACGACTCGCGATAGATCGCGTCGATTCGGGCTGCTTGTTGCGGCGTCAGCGCGATGTGCTCCTGGACGGTTGGCGACAGCCACCAGGGCTCAGGCCGCTCGGTCCTGTGGGCGGCTGCAGAAGGAGCGCAGAGGTACAGGGCGATCCCGGTCAATGCAGCTGTGATGCCGCACCGGGACGCAACTGTGCGGCCTCCTCTCGCGGGGGTAGGCGTGCGATCCGGATCCTCCCGCATGTCCGCCTGGGCGCTCACCGCACCACTCCCCTCCGCACCGCGTATAGCACGATCTCCGCGGCGCTGTGGAGGTTGAGCTTCTCCATGACGCGCGCGCGATGCGTCTCCACCGTGCTGGGGCTGATGAACAGCAGCGCGGCGATTTCCCTATTGGTCTTGCCCTCGGCCACGAGCTGGAAGATCTCGCGCTCGCGCTCCGAGAGCGAGTCATAGCGGTCCAGAGCGTTGTCGCCGCGCTGCCGCGCGTAGTCGTCGGACATCAACCGTGCGACCGCCGGGCTGAAGAACGATCTGCCCTGCGAAACCGCCAGCACGGCCTCGAGCAGATCTACGTCGGCCGAGTCCTTGAGCAGGTAGCCGGTGGCGCCGGCCTTGAGCATCTGCGTCACGTACGCCTCGTCGGAGTGCATGCTGAGGACCAGCACCTTCGTCTGCGGTGCGCGTCGGACGATCTGCCGCGTCGCCTCGATGCCGTTCAGGAGCGGCATCGCCACATCGACGACTGCCACGTCAGGCTTGTATTCTTCCGCCAGCCGCACGGCGGCGCGCCCGTCGCCCGCTTCGGCGACCACCTGCCACTCGGGGCGGTCCTCCAGAACTTTGCGCAACCCTTGTCGCACTAACGTATGGTCGTCGGCGAGGAGAATGCGCAGCGCCGACATCACACGATCCGCCGTTCGGCCTCGTCGGCGCTCTCCGGCGCGGCCACCCGCAACGGCAGCGTCACGGAGATCTGGGTGCCGCCATTCAGCGCGTTCGCGATCAGAAAGGTGCCGTCCAACGCCTGCGCACGCTCGCGCATGCCGATGAGCCCGAGCCCCTGGCGTGTGTCGGCTGGGCGTGGAAAGGGCCCGAACCCGCGCCCGTTGTCCTCGATCACCAGCCGAAGCGCCCCCTCGCCCGCGCTGAGCGACACCGTACACGCCGTCGCGCCGCTGTGTTGGACGATGTTGTTGAACGCCTCCTGCACGATGCGGTAGACGCACACCTCGATAGCCGGCACCAGCCGGTCGTCGATCGTCTCGGCGAGTTGCGCCCGGATGCCGGTGCGTTGGGAGAAGTTGCGGAGATACGTCGCCAACGTCGTCGGCAGCCCGAAGTCATCGAGCATCGACGGGTGCAGGAGCTGCGACAGGTCGCGAACGGCGCGCAACGTGCCCTCGGCGAGCTCGCTCGCCTCTTCGAGCGCCCCCTTCACTCGCAGCCGGTTGTCGGAGCGCAGCGCGATACCGATGTCCATCTTCACAGCGGTCAGCGCCTGCCCTACTTCGTCGTGAAGCTCGCGCGCCAGCTTCCGGCGCTCAGCCTCCTGCGCGTCAACGAGCCTGGCCGACAAACGCTCCAAGTCCTGGCGGTTTTGTTGCTCGGCGGCGCGCTGCCGCTCGATCTCCCGCTGCAGGCGGCTGACATGGTGCGAAGCCATCACGGCCACCACGAGCGCCAACAGCAAGGTGGCGCCCCCCATGGACATCAGGCGGAACCGCAGCTGCGCATAGAGCGTGTTGGCCTCCTCTTGCTGCCGGCGATTGACCTCGGCCTGCAGTGCCGCGAGCTGATCAAGGACCTTGAGAATCGTCTCGCGCCGCGGCACGACCCGGGTGCGCAACAACGCTGCCGCCTGCACCGTCGTGCGCGGCCCCGCATCGGTGAGCGCGATCTCCCGCGACGCCCAGAACTCGGCCAGCTCCGTCTGCAGGCGGGCCCAGTGCTGTCGCTCGGCCTGCGAGCCGACCTCGGGAAGGTATGCCGTGAGCGCCTGTTCGACTGATTGGCGGAGCCGGCCGAGCTCCGCGCGGTAATCGTCGCGGTTTGACGGGGCTGTATCGATCAGCGCGTCACGCAAATAGATCGAGCCCAGGAGCACGTTGGTGCGTACTTTCGACAGCGTCTGCTCGCCGCGCACATACTGCGCGTGTACCGACGCCACGCTTGTCTCGATGTTTCTGAGGCTGCGCCCGAGCTGATAGCCCCAGAGCAGCCAGAGGGCGAAGACGATGGCAAAGCCTGTGGCCAAGGCGATGCGCGTGCTCGACGCGCGACGATCAGAAAGGCCGCGGCCGTGGGCGGTCCAGAGTCGGTACATCCCGCAGGTATCCCTTCGAATCTTCGCCGCCGCCACGCACCCGAGCCAATAGGGCGCGGACTGTATTTCCGCCGAGCCACGGATTGTCGAGACAAGCTCGTGCGTGACCCTCGGCATGGGCGCGTGCCAACGCCGGCGTCTGTTCATTTGAGGTCAAACTGCTTGCCTCGAAACGACGCCATCGCGCTCCCTCAGTCGCAGTCGCGACGTCTCCGTCAAGCCTTCGTCAAAGTTGACGCAATACCTTCGAGACGGGATAGCGCCGGCGAACAGCGCGCGCGATACTCCGCGGCCACGTCGGGTGGTTGTCCCACCCGACACCGTCAATGGAGGCAACCTCAATGCGTACGTTCGGCGCGGCAGCATGCCTGTTCGCCTTGACCCTGGTGGCCCCTTCAGGCGCCTTCGCTCAGGCGTCCATAACCGGCACTGTTCGGGATACCTCGGGCGCGGTATTGCCCGGCGTAACCGTGGAGGCCGCAAGCCCCGCGATCATCGAAAAGGTTCGCACCGCGACTACCGATGGCAACGGGCAGTACCGGATCGTCGATCTCCGCGCCGGCGAGTACACCATCACCTTCACGTTGCAAGGCTTCAGCATCGTCAAGCGCGAAGGCGTTGCGCTCGAAGGCGCCTTCACCGCGACGATCAACGCCGACCTGCGCGTCGGCGGCGTCGCCGAGACGATTACCGTGACCGGCGAGTCGCCGATCGTCGACGTGCAGAGCGTCCGCCGGCAGACGGTGCTCGACAACGAGATCATCAGCGCCATTCCCTCCTCGCGGTCGTACAACAACCTGATTCAGCTCATTCCGCAGAGTGTCAACCAGGGCGGGGCCCCGACCGATGTCCAAGTGGTGCCGGGGATGGTCGTATTCGGCGGATTCGGCGGGCGCTCGAACGAGGGGCGCGTCAACGTCGACGGCATCAGCGTGGGTTCGGCCTTCAACGGCGCCGGCGTCTCCTCGTACATCGTCGACGTGGGGAACGCGCGCGAGATTGCGATGGCGACGTCTGGCGGCCTGGGCGAGACCGAAGGCGGCGGTCCGGCGCTCAACGTGCTGCCGAAAGAGGGCGGTAACAGCGTGCGCGGCACGTTTTTCGCCACCGGCGCCACCGGCGACATGATCGGCAGCAACTACACGCAGGAACTGAAGGACCGCGGGTTGACCACGCCGGGCGCGCTCAGGAAGGCCTGGGATTTCAATCTCGGCATCGGCGGCCCTGTCGCGCGGGACCGGCTCTGGTTCTTTGCCAACGTGCGCGAGGAAGGCAGCGAGCGTACGGTACCCGGGATGTTCGCCAACGCCAATGCCGGCGACCCGACGAAATGGACGTATGTAGCCGACACGAGCCGTCCGGCGGTGCTGGCGGCTTCGTACCGAATCACGGCGCTGAGGCTGACCGCACAGGCGACGCCGCGCAACAAGTTCACGCTGTTCTGGGATCAGCAGCGGCCCTGCGAGGGCGGGGCTGCAGAGGGATTCTCCGGTAGCGCCTGCCGCGTCTCGAAGAGCGGAGAGGTCTACGCGGGTTCGACCGCCGCACCAACGCCCTCCGCCTCCGCCACCGGCGCTCCTGAGATTGCGGGATACCGTGATTACGGCAACCGCGTCGCGCAGGCGAAATGGACGTCGCCGGTGAACAATCGCCTGCTCCTCGAGGCCGGGTTCGGTATGTACATCAGCCGGTACGGCGGCGGACAGCTGCCCGGCCTGCCGACCGAGGATCTGATCCGTGTCGTGGAGCAGTGCGCCTCCACCTGCGCGAACAATGGGAACATCCCCGGACTGACCTACCGATCGTTGAACTGGTTCTCGAATATCAACTGGAACAACCAGTGGAACGCCGCCGCCTCGTTCGTCACCGGCAGCCACAGCATCAAGATCGGCTATCAAGGCGCGGCGCTCATCGATCAGCGGAAGAACTTCGGCAACAACCAGTTTCTCCAGTACCGCACCCAGAACGGCATTCCCGATCAGATCACGCTCAATATCAATCGCTTCGGCGTCCTGCAGACGGTGCGCAGCGATGCGTTCTACGCGCAGGAGCAGTGGACGTTCGGCCGCATGACGGTGCAGGGGGCTGTCCGCTACGATCGCGCGTGGAGCTATTTCCCCGAGCAGACGGTGGGCCCGGTGCGCTTCTTCCCCAATGCGGTGACGTATCCACGCACGACCGGTGTCGAGGGCTACAACGACATCTGGCCGCGTGGCGGGGTCGCGTACGACGTGTTCGGCAACGGCAAGACGTCGGTCAAAGTGAACTTCGGGCGCTATCTGGAGGCGGCGCAGAACGGCGGATTCTTCACGGCGCTCAACCCCACCGGGCGGCTCTCCACCACGACCACGCGCACGTGGCAGGACGATGACCGCGACTTCGTCCCCGACTGCAACCTTTCGAACAGCGGCTCCCAGGGCACGCAGACGCCGGCAGGCGGCGTGCCTGACGGCATCGATTTCTGCGGCCCGAACGCCAGCGCGAACTTCGGGACGCCGGTGTTCACGTCGACGCTGGACCCGAGCCTGCTGTCGGGATGGGGCGTGCGCTCCGGTGACTGGCAGTGGGGCGCGTCGGTGCAGCAGGAAGTGCTGCCGCGCGTCGCCGTCGAAGTGGGGTACCAGCGCCGTTGGCTCGTCAACTCGACCGCGACCGACAACCGCAATCGAGCGCCGGAGGACCACACGAAGTTCGGCGTCACCATTCCTACGGACGCGCGGCTGCCTGACGGTGGCGGCGGAGTCCTCGAGGGGCTCTACAACGTGACGCCGGCGGCCGCCACACGGCTGACGGACAACTTCGATACGCTGGCCCAGAACATCGGCGAGTGGTCGCGCGTGTCGAACTCCGTGAACCTGAACGTGACGGCGCGGATGCGGAACGGCCTGATGCTGCAGGGCGGGTTCAACAGCGGCGTGAGCGACAACGACTATTGCGACGTGCGTGCCGCAATTCCCGAGTGGACGGTCCTCTTCGCGCAGGGCCCCACCAATCCGTGGTGCGACACATCGACCGGGTGGGTGACCCGCGCCACTGCGCTCGGCTCGTACGTCATTCCCAAAGTGGACGTGCAGGTATCCGGCACGTTCCGCAGCGACAAGGGGCAGCAGCTGGCCGCGAACTGGTCGGCGCCGAACTCCGCCACCGTTGGCCTGAACCGGCCGTATTCCCTCGGCGCCCCGACGGTTACCGTCAACCTGATCGAGCCGGGTACGCTCTATGGCGAGCGCGTCAACCAGGTCGACATGCGGTTCGCGAAGGTGCTGCGGTTTGGCCGAACGCGAACCACAGTAGGATTTGACGTCTACAACATCGCGAATTCCAACGCGGTTCTCACGTACAACCAGACGTTCTCGCCGGTGACCACCACGTGGCTGCGACCGACCGGCGTCCTGCAGCCGCGCTTCGTGAAGATCAGCGCGTCGGTCGATTTCTGAACCAGTCGGGCCGCCTGAAGGTGGCCCGACTCCTCAGTCTCTCGGCGCCGGCGGTTCCGCTTGTGCGCCGTGTGCACTGTTGACCTGGATGCGTTCCCAATTACCGAAGCGCGCCGAGGCACTTCTCGCCGGTGATCCCCTCGACGGGCGCGCATCGCGTCGAGACAGTATTCCCGTACCTGACGCCGGGCGCCACAATGACTACTGCGACACTTACCAGCCATCTAGCGCACACAGTTGGAGGTCGCCATGCGTCATGTGTTGCTCGTCCTGATGTTGACGTCATCGGCCGAAGTCTTCATCCACGCTGAAAACACGACGTCGCCTCGCTTGGCCAAATCCGTGGTCCGGTTGCTTCAGAGCGCGCCGTTGACAGCCTTTGCCGCGGCTGATCCGGATCGGCGTGGCCAGTTCGTCGCAGCCCTTTACGTTCCCGAGCAATTGCTGCTCATTGTCGCCGCCCATCCGGATGTACCGGCCATCGACGCCCGGATCGCCGCGGGTCAGTACCGCGATGTGTACCTGGATCTGCAGGGCACCCCGTCCCCGCAAGGACGCTTCTTCGTCGTGGATGCCGGTGCGGACGGCCTGCTGGCGTCGCCGCCCGATGACGGCGGTGTGGACGTGGTCTACGACGGCAGTGCGCCACCGCTGCTCTTGAATGGCGACCTCGGGCCTCACAGGCGGGATGCCGGCGCGTACGACGCAGCGGTGGCCGCGGCCGAGACCAAGTACAGCCACGCGCTCGGTGTACTCCAAGCCGCGCTCGAAATGCGCGCCGGCAATCGCTGATGGAGCGCATTCTCCAATCGCTGGCTGGTGAGTCGCTGACCCGGTCCTCGGTCGCGGCGGCCGCCGCGACGATGGCGCTCGTGCTGGCGGCACACCTTCTGCTGCGGTGGTGGGTGAGCCGGCGGCTGGCATCGACCGACGCGATCGCGGGCGCTTCCAGGACCGACCGCCCACAGGGCGGCCGCTGGTTGGCGAGGGCTGCCCGCGAGGTATCGCCGGCGCTAGCGCTCGTCTTATGGATTCAAGGACTCTATGTCTCGTTCGGACTGCTGCTGTCGGCGGCTGATCCCGCCGCCGACGGGCTTCGGACCGCACTCGCCTGGGCATACCGACTGGGCATCCTCGTCGCGCTGGTCTGGGCTTTGGCGCGCATCGGGCGGATTTCCGAGGCGGTGCTCGTCTCGATCGCGGCGGGGTCGCGCCGGTCGTGGGACGATTTTCTGCTGCCCCTTGCCGGCAAGGCGGCGCGAGGGGGGCTGCCGCTGCTCGCCGTCATCCTTGCCGCGCCCACGCTCTCGCTGTCGCCGGCGCTCGCCGAGATCGTCCGCAGCGCCAGCAGCCTTTTGCTCATCGGCTTCGTCGCCTTCCTCTTGTATCAGGCCATCGACGCCGCGACGGCACTGGTCTTGTCCCGCCATCGGATCGACGTGGATGACAACCTGCAGGCGCGTGCGATCTATACCCAGGTGGTGGTGCTCAAGAAGGTGGCAGTCACGATCGTCGTGATTTTCACTCTCGCGTCGATGCTCATGGTGTTCGAGCCCGTGCGGCAGTTCGGCGCGAGCATTCTCGCGTCGGCTGGTGTGGCCGGCCTGGTCGTGGGGTTTGCTGCTCAGAAGAGCATCGCCACGCTCTTGGCTGGGTTCCAGATTGCGCTGACGCAGCCGATCCGCGTCGACGACGTCGTGATCGTGGAGGGAGAGTGGGGGCGAATCGAGGAGATCACGCTGACCTACGTCGTCGTGTGCATTTGGGATCTGCGCCGTCTCGTCGTCCCGATCACCTACTTCATCGAGCAGCCCTTCCAGAATTGGACTCGGACCTCCGCAGACCTGCTCGGGACGGTCGAACTGCACGTCGATTACACGGTGCCGGTCGAGGCGTTGCGCACCAGATTGACGAGCATTCTGGAGTCGTCGCGGCACTGGGACCGGAAAGTGAATGTGCTCCAGGTGACAGACACCACCGAGCAGACGCTCGTCGTGCGCGCGCTCGCCAGCGCCGCGAATGCATCATCGTGCTGGGACTTGCGCTGCGAAGTGCGCGAGAAGCTCGTCGCGTACTTGCGGCGCGAGCATCCCGAGAGTTTTCCTCGCGTGCGTGGCCGGCTCGAGGCAATGGCGCCGTCCGTACCACGCGCGGACTGGCGCGAGGCGGATGCCTGAGGAGGAGTGCCATGCAAGAATCCGCTCCCGACCTTGGCACCCGGCTCCGCATGGCCCGTCATCGGCACGGCAAGAGCCTGCGGGACATCGCTGCGGTCACCAAGATTCCAAATGCGTGGCTCGAGGCCATCGAGCGCAACGACTTCGCCCGTCTACCCGGCGGAATCTTTCGCCGGGCATACGTTCGCGCATTTGCCGCCGAGGTGGGCGTCGATCCAGAGCCGCTGCCGGAACCGCTGCTGTTGGAGCCCGTGGGCGCGACCCAGCTGCTTGTTGCGCCGTCGTGGCGACGGCACCTTCCCACGGCGATTGCGGTATTCCTTCTGCTAGCGGCGCTGGCGCTGCTTCGATTCGTCGAACGCCGAGCCTCCCGACCGGACCTGGGAACGGTCGTATCGGTGGACGACGCCCCGGAGCCTCTGTCAGCGCCGCTGGCTGATCCAGCGGTCACCACATCTTCCCCGTCGGCCTCCCTTGAACTGCACTTCGTCGGTTCCAGCTGGGTCTCCGCCAGCGCCGATGGCGAGCGCGTTGTGCATCGTCTCGTGGCTGCCGGCGAGAAGCTCGAGATCGAGGCTCGAAGCCTGATCGCAGTGGAAATAGGGGATGCGGGTGCTGTCGAGGCCTCAATCAACGCTGCGCCGGCGCGTGTATTGGGTCTGCCGGGCCACGTGTGGCGGATGGAGGTCGAGCCGCCGGCGCCCGAGGTAGTCGCCGGCGAAGAAACGTGAAGGCGAGGAAGAGCCGCGCGTCCTTCACTGTTCGGCGCGCAGCTTGCACCAAGCATCCTCGTGAGTCACCTACGATCGGGAGGTCGGCTTATTCTTCTCGTTGCCCGCAACGCAGCGGCAGCACTCGTGCTCCTCGCAACCTCGACTCTTCAGTCACATCAATCAGCAACCGAACCAGGGACGACCGATGCCGCAAAGGAGTTCTTAAGAGAGCGGTTGCCGCTAACCGAGGCTGATCTGCGGGCCGCGGAGCAGGGCAGGACCGTCGTTCGCACCCTCGACACGACCCATCCCCGCGAAGTGGCCACAATTGCCGTGCTCACTGTTGCCGTCCCGCCAGCCTTCTATATCAATCAGTTGCGGAACGTCGCCGCGTTCAAGGACACCAGCCGCGACGTTCTCGAAATCGGCACATTCTCGATGCCGGCCAGCGTTGCCGACGTCGAACGGATGTCTCTCGGGCAGGACGAGCTCGAGAAAGTGGCACGGTGCCGTCCGGAGGACTGCGCCATCCAGCTCTCGAGAGAAGCGATTGAGCGGATTCGCCGCGCCTTGAGCGAGAAGGGCGTCGACCGCAGGCGCGCCGCCGACCGGACATTCCGGCAGATCCTCGTTGGGCTCGTGGACGGCTATCGGCGTCGCGGTGATTCGGCGTTGATGACGTATGCCGACGTGAAGCAACCGGTAAATGTCGCCGAGGCCTTTCAGGACATGATCAGCTCACCTCCCGCCGTTCTCAGCCGCTTTCCGGTGCTGTCTCGTCACCTTGCTTCGTTCCCCCAGATGTCGTCCGACGCCGAGGACCTGATCTACTGGTCACAGCACAAGCTCGGTGGGGCACTCGTTGTGACAGTGACGCACGTGTCGCTGGCCGCGCTGGATGGACCGAAGGTGCGTGGGTTCTCGGCGGCGTCGAAGCAAATCTACGGTTCACGCTACTTCGACTCGTCGCTCGGCGTCACCGTCGTGGTCGCGGCAGGCCAGAGAAACGGGCGGCCGCAGTCGTTCCTCGCCTACGTCAATCGATCTCGAATCGACGCGCTTGGCGGATTCTGGGGTCGTCTCGGCCGTCCAGTCGTTCGCGCCAGAACGCGATCCGGTATTCGGAAGGGGCTGGAAGCTGCCCGCTCGCTGGTCGAGCGTCGATTCGAGGAGGCGCGGACCGACGCACCCCGATAGGCGACGGTCCTCCATAACCGACACGCACCTGTGCCTTGGGGGGCGGCTAATGAGGTTGGTTCGCCGCGGGGGAAGCATGGATCAAAAGACAGCGTTGCGGCGTGAACGGTGGAAGCTGACCGCGGCTCTCGAGCGGGTGCTGGCGTCGCCGATGCTCGTGCTCAGCGGGCTGTGGACGCTGTTGCTGGTCGTCGAGTTCACCCGCGGGCTCACACCATGGTTGGGACGACTGAATGACATCATCTGGGCCGCCTTCGTCGTTCAGTTCGCACTCGAGTTCGTGGCCGCACCGCACAAGCGCCTCTATCTCCGTAAGCACTGGTTGACGGCGATTTCTCTGCTGCTGCCCGCAGTGCGCCTGGTGCGCCTCGCACGCGTCGCCCGTCTCGCGCGCGCGGCCCGCGGGATCCGACTGGCGCGGCTCCTCGCGGCCATGAATCGCGGGATGCGCTCTCTGGCCAGCGGCTTCAAACGACGAGGAGTCGGCTATCTTCTCGTGCTTACGGCCCTGGTTGCAGTAACCGGCGCGGCGGGCATGTACCAGTTCGAATTGGACATCTCCGGTCGTTCGGGGTTTCCGGACTATCCCACCGCACTCTGGTGGACCGCGATGCTGCTGACGACGATGGGTTCCGACTACTGGCCGCGAACGCCGGAGGGGCGCATCCTCTGTTTCCTGCTATCGCTGTACGCGTTTGCGGTCTTCGGATACGTGACCGCGGCCATCGCCGCGCACTTCGTCGGCAAGGACAAGGCCGCTGGCGCAGCCTAGTGTGGGCGGCTCGGGTACCTTAGACGGACGTTTCCTCCCAGCCGCGAACGGAGTAGAGCAGCGGTTTCGTCCACAGGCTCTCGAGGCCCTCCAGGATGTCGGACGCCCAGTTGAACACGTTGCGTCCGGCGACCACCTTCCGCATCGTTCTCATGCGGCGTGCCTGCTCCGCTTCAGGCATGTCGATCGCCTGGATGAGTGCGCTCGCAAACGCATCGACATCGTAAGGATTGATGATCACGGCATCATCCAGCTCCTGCGCCGCACCGGCCAGCGCGCTGAGCACGAGGACGCCGCGTTCGTCGTCCCGCGCCGCGACGAACTCCTTGGCCACCAGGTTCATGCCATCGTGCAGGGAACTCACGATACAGAAGTGGGCGAGGCGGTAGAGAGCGGCCAGGCTGAACGCCCCCAATGGCGTCGTGTAGTAGCAAATGACGGGCGATCCTCCCGCCACCGTCCAGCGCGCATTGATTTCGGTGACCCGCTGAGCAATCTCGGCCTCGATGGCTCCGTAGCTCTCCAGCTCGGAGCGCGACGGCACACCAATTTGCACGAACGTCAGGCGGCCGCGGAGCTCTGGCCGGCGGGTCATGAGCAGGTCGAGGGCGTCCAGCCGTTCTGGAATGCCCTTGGTGTAGTCCAGCCGATCGACGCCGAGCCCGATGATCTCGGCTCGCAGATCCAGAAGGGTGCGCAGGCGCTGTTGCTCTGCCGGGAGTGATGGGTCTGCGAGAAAGCTCTGAATGCGATCGAAGTCGACTCCGATCGGCACGGAGACCACCGTCGACACGCGTCCCGCGTATCTCACCCGTGATGATTCGATCTCGACTTCCGCCTGCAGCTCCTCTTCGGCCGCCATCAGAAAATTGCGGCGATCGCGCTCGAGCTGAAAGGCGATGAGGTCGTTGGCGAGCAGGCCAGCCACCAGTTCCCGCCGCCACGGACAGATGCGCAGACGGTCCGGATAGGGCCACGGGATATGCCAGAAGAGCGCCGTCCGTGCCTCGGGACGCAGCTGTCGCAGCGCCGGCGCCACGAGCGCCAGGTGATAGTCCTGGATGAACACCGGCGCCTCCGACGGGCCGATCTCAGTGTCAATGGCCGCTGCGAAGCGTGCGTTGACGTCCGTGTACGCATCCCAGTCCTCGGTCCGGAACTTGGGACGCACGTCCACGACGTGACACAGCGGCCACAAGCCTTCGTTGGCGAATCCGCCGTAGTACGCGGCGAATGTCTGTTCCTCTATCCATAGTCGCCGCAGCACGTAGGACGGACTGTCCGGAGGGACGGGCACTTTGTCGGCGGCATCGACCACTCGGCGATCGGCCGTTCCCGCCCCGTGGGCAATCCACACGCCGCCTCGCTCGCGCATCAAGGCGTCCAAGGCCACCGCGACGCCGCCTGTTGCGGCCTTCACGACGATTCGCCCGTCCTGGTCCTCGTTGTGCAAGTACGGTTCGCGGTTCGATACCACGATGAGCGGGCGAGCCACCTGTGGATCGAGTTCGCCGGCCTTCGCAAGCCCGCGCCGGAACAGGATCGGTCCGACGAGCTCGTGGATGGCGATCGACGCCACGAGCAGAAGCTGCAGCTGATTTCCCCATCCGGGGAAGGTCGTGGCGACCACCGACGCGAATCCGAGCGTGATGCCCGCCTGGGAAATCAGGCCAGTCCATGCGTACTGTCCGATGGGTTCGGGCAGGCGCGACCAGCCCATCCCCGTCAGCACGCCAACCCGGATGAGTCCGAGACGAACGGCCGACAGCACCACTGCCGCGAGCCCAGTCACGGCCAGCGCGTCGAGACGAAGCGAAGCGCCCACGGCGGTGAAGAACACCACCAGGACCGGCGGTGCGCCGCGGCGCACGGCGGCCCGCAACGTATCGCCCTGCGCGACGGCGAGGTTTTCGATGACGACGCCGGCGGCCAGCGCGGCCAGCAACGGCTGCAGCTGTTGGGTGGTCCCGACCTGGCTGAGAATGACGGATACCGCCAGCAGGGCGAGCGTGATCTCGCGGCCGACGAACCGCAGATAGAGCGCGAACATCACGCCGATGAGAACGCCGAAGGCGAGGGCGCCGCCGATCTCCCACGCCATTCGCGCCAGCATCTCGCCGCCTGCGCCCGGCTCGAAGACGGCTCGTGCGAGCTGAAGGGCGATGGAGAACAGCACGAGCACGGCGAGATCGGCGAGCACGACCATCGCCAGCACGGTGTCGCTCAATCTGCCTCGTGCGCCGGAGTCGGCTACGACGGCTGCGGTCATCGTCGGAGAGAACGACACCAGCATCACCACCAGCAGGCCGAGCATGACGAGCCGCTGCAGCCCGCCGGCGTCGGGCGCGATCGGCAACCACGGCCACAGGATCCACGTGATGACTGAAGCACCCGCCATCGCGATCACCAGCGTGACGGCCGTCAGCTTTGCGATGGCCCCTAGCCGCGCGCCGAGACGGTTGACGCTCAAGGTCAACCCGGCGATCAAGGCGATCAGCGTGGTGGCAACGCCGGTCACCACCTGAAGCTGTTCGGCCATCGGTTCGGTGATCAAGTTGCCGAGGTAAGGGCCGACGATGATGCCGAAGAGGAGATACCCCGTCAGGCGCGGGAGGCGAAACCGGCGCAGAGCGTCACCGGTGACCGAGGCACCCATCAGGGCGAAGCCGAGCGCCAGTGCCACCGCGGCTGATCCGGCCGAAGCTTGCGGCCCGATCTCTCGTATGGCGGCCATCGCACCGACGGCGAGTGCGAGCGCCAGAATGCGTCTCACTCGCTGCCGCCTCTCGGTGGGAGCAGCAGCGCAGCGGCCTCCGAAGCGATGGTCCCCGCCACGACTGTGCCGAGCAGGATGGAGGCGTCGCCGCCTGCGATGGTGGCGGCGTTCAGTGCGAAGGCTACCCCGAACACCCCGGGCCGGAGCAGCTGCCTTCCAAGGTCGCCTGACACGTGCGGCTTACCCACGTATGCCGCCAGCTGCCCGGCGATGAGCGTGCCGACGACGCGAAGGATCGCGTAGATGAGCCCCAGGGTGATCGCAACCAGTGACAGCTCGGCGCGCGCGCCGGCAACCAGCAAGACGAGGACGAGCAACGGATGCTGGACGAACAGGACATCACGACGGAGGGTGTCGCGCGGGACGCCGGCCACGTGCCTCCAGAACACGCCGGCGATCAGGCCAACGAGCAGCGCGGACTGGCTGAGCGCGTCGGCCGCGCCGCCCACCAATAACAGTGCGGAGATGGCGAAGACCCGCTCTTCGGTCACCGATGACGTTCGCGTCAGGAGCAGCCACCCGGCGGCGGCCAGCGCCAGCGTGATCGCCGAGGCCTGGCCCAGCAGGGTCAGAGTTGCCGTTGCGGAATCGGCGCGAAGCAAGACGATCAACAGCCCGCCCGCCACAATCGGGAGCAGCACTCCGGCCTCGCGGACTCGCGCTACTGACGATACCGGTTCGAGGGCGTCTCCTGACGGCAGGGTCAGCGACGTGGCGGCGCTGATGGCGCTGAGTGCCGCCAAGGCCCAGAACAGTGGCGCGCTGGCCGCAATGTCGGTCGCGGCAACAGACTGCACGCCAAGACCCACGATCACAAGGGTGACGCTGGATCCGAGCGTCGCGGCGCCGACCACGCGTCGGTTCCCCGGACGCCGGCCGCTGGAGCCGAGGCCAACCAGCACGCCCAACGCCGCCAGCGCCACGGGCACAACCGGATCCAAGAGCGGCAGCACAGACGTCGAGAGCAGGTTGATGCCGTGAGGGCCGAGCGCAATGCCCGTGATGAGCAGAAGAGCGACGGGTGCGGAGGTTGCCGACCACTCGAAGGCGCTGCGCCAGCCACGCGCCGGCGGTCCGGCGGTGGAGGCCACTACGTCCACGCCGCTCGCGGACATCATCGGCCGACGACGGTCACGAAATGCGCGTCGCCCCGGGAGGCCGCTACCAGCACCCGGTCCCCGGAGGGAAGCGCGGCGAACGATCGCGTGATCTGCGCCGGTGTCGGCGCCTGGATGTCGCCGAAGCGCGTTATGCGGTCTCCGACGGCAAGGCCAGCGCGATCCGCCGCGCTGAGGCGCTGGACGCCTGTCACCTCGGCGCCGATGCCAGCCCGCCGACGCAGCGCAAGGCCCAGCGCGGAGGGGGCAACGCCGACGTCACGTGCCGTGGCCTCGATCGATGTCTCGTGGGCTTCGCCGCGTCTACGCACCAGCAGCGCCAGTGTCTCGCCAGCCGCGAGGCGCGACATGCGGGCGTTCCATTGTTCACGGCTCAGGAGTTCACGGCCATCAACGGCCTCGATGACATCGCCGACCATCAGCACGCCCCACCCGGGTCCTTCGCGGCCAATCGACGTCACCACGACGCCCACCCGCGATCCGGTCACTGCCGCGATTGGCTCAGTGAGCGCCTGGACCTCGACGGCGATCGTCCCCGGGGCCGTTGATGGTGTTGTCAGGAGCCGATCGGCTTCGGCGAAGACAGCTGCGCCCGGCACGATCGCGACGCCGCCGTTGCTCATGATGACCAGCCCCACGAATTCCCCTGTGTTCGTGAACACGAACGAACCGGGGACGAGATCGGCACTCGAGGGCACGGCCCAGACCGTCCCGGGCCACGCGGCGGCGTTCGCCGGGACGAGCGAGCCGACATACGAGGGGCGCAGCGACACGCCCTCAGGCGTCACGTCGCTCGACGTCAGGTAGCGGGGCTGCTGCGGTCGCCGGGGCATCCAGGGCGTCAGCGAAGACGGTGATGCCTGACCAGTGACTCGCACGACAGCAAGCCGGGTGGCCGCGTCGATGGCTTGGACATCCAACCCTTCGGACGGCGTGGAATCCCGGTCGGCTGGCAGTAACAAAAGCGCAAGGTCATCGTGCCACCTCAGCGCGGCAACGGGCCTCCTCGACTTTCCGTCCGTTGGCTTCGCGAGCGGAACGTTCACGGTCAGCAACTGTGGCAGCAGCCGAGGCTGGAGATCGTCGATCTCGGACGCGAGTGCGTCGAAGCGTGCGCCGACGTTCAATTGACCGAGGACCGACGGCACCGGATTGATAGCCGGCTGATCGTCGAATCGAATACGCGCGAGCAGCCACAGCACGACGACGGCGGCCGCGCCTGCCATCAACAGTCGCCGCGTTTCGCGCGAGACCCGTGGTCGGTATGAGGTTCCCGGCTCCATCAACGTTGTTCACCGATGATTGCGGAAGACCCCTGTTCCCGCAATCCACTGGAGACCTGACGGACGGCAGGGCTGCCCATCAAGAAACTGGCGAGCGGAATCGCGGTCCAGGCGGCGTTTGCATCCATCGGTGAGTTCCGGCAATCGCCTATACTGCTCGTAATCCAGCACGCGAAGGGTGCAGCGAGCCTCCGCTGCAGGAGACTGGATGGTCGGGCCGCCATCCTCACGGTCGTTGCGCGACCAGAGGGATGCGAATAGATGGACCCCGCCTTTCCACTGCCGCTGTCAGCGTATCCGTCGCCGCTGAGCGGAAGTCTGCTCGACGCCCTGTGGCTTCGCCTGCAGGTCGATCCGTTCAACGCGATCGCGACCGGCATCTTCATCCTCGCCGTTCTGCACACCTTCGTTGCCGCGCGGTTCACGGAAGCGGCGCACCAGGTGCAGCAACGTCGCGATACGGCGGCCGTGGCCGCCGGTATGCCACCAGTACCCAGCGTGGCTGCGGAGCTGCTCCATTTCCTCGGTGAAGTGGAGGTCGTGTTCGGGCTGTGGGTGGTACCGCTCATGCTCGCCATCACCGCGGCGCGTGGATGGGACACCGCGGTGCACTACCTGGGCGAAACGGTGAACTTCACAGAGCCGCTCTTCGTGGTCGTCATCATGGCCATGGCCTCGACGCGGCCGGTCATCGAGCTGTCCGAGCACGTGCTGCGACGCGTCGCGGACCGCGGCCGCGGGACGCCGGCGGCGTGGTGGCTCACGATACTGACCGTGACACCGCTTCTCGGTTCGTTGATCACTGAGCCCGGCGCCATGACGATTGCGGCGCTCTTGCTTGGGCGCCAGTTCTACGACCTGCAGCCCTCGGCCACGTTGAAATACGCGACCCTCGGTCTGCTGTTCGTCAACGTATCGATCGGTGGAACGTTGACGCATTTTGCGGCGCCACCGGTGCTGATGGTCGCGCGGGTCTGGGGCTGGGACACGCCGTTCATGCTCGCCGAGTTCGGCTGGCGTGCGGCGGTTGCGATCGCGCTCTCGTCGCTTCCGTACTATCTGTTCTTCCGCCGGGAGCTTCGGTCGCTGGCTGACAGTCCCGCGCAACCGGACGACCCTTCACCGACAGAAGAGGCGCAGCGCCGCGGCTATGGGCTTTTGCCGATCCCCTGGTGGGTCACCGGCGTCTATCTGGCGTTTCTCGGCTGGACGGTCGTCAACGCGCACCATCCCGCGCTATTCATCGGGGGCTTCCTGTTCTTCCTCGGCTTCGACCGTGCGACGGCGGCCTATTCGACGCTGACCGACTTCAAGACACCGCTACTGGTCGGCTTCTTCCTCGGCGGCCTTGTCGTGCATGGCGGACTGCAGGGTTGGTGGCTCGGGCCGGTGTTGTCTGGCCTGACCGAGACGCCGCTGTTTCTCGGCGCCGCCGCGCTGACGGCCTTCAACGACAACGCACTGATCACCTCTCTGGCCAGCCTGGTGCCCAACCTCGACCCGGATCTCAAGATCGCAGTGGTCCAGGGCGCGGTGACCGGCGGGGGGTTGACAGTGATCGCGAATGCGCCGAACCCAGCGGGGCAGGCGCTCTTGGGCCGATTCTTTGGCGGAGCGATCCGTCCATTGTGGCTGCTGGCCGGCGCGGCGTTGCCCACACTGATTGCCGCCGCGGTCTTCCGTCTCCTTTGAAATGGGCGTCCTCGAGGTGGAGAACCTCTCCTATATCTACGCGCACTCTTCGACGCCAGCGATTCGCGGCTTGTCGTTCGGGGTGGCGCAGGGCGAGATCTTCGGCTTTCTGGGTCCAAGCGGTGCCGGCAAGAGCACGACACAGAGGATTCTGATCGGCCTGCGACGGGGCTACGCTGGCAGCGTCACCGTGCTCGGGCGCGACCTGACGCACTGGAAAGGCGACTACTACGAGCACATTGGCGTGTCCTTCGAACTGCCGAACCACTATGTGAAGCTCACGGCCCGGGAAAATCTTGCGCTCTTCGCCTCGCTCTACGCCCCGCCCACGCATTCGCCGGAGGAGGTACTGAAAGCGGTGGACCTCGTGGAGCACGCCGACAAGCCGGTGGCGGCGTTATCCAAGGGCATGAGAGTGCGGCTCAACCTCGCGCGGGCGCTGCTCAACCGGCCAGAAGTTCTGTTTCTTGACGAGCCGACGGCGGGTCTTGATCCGGTCACCGCGAAAGCGATTCGTGGCCTCATCCGCCAGCAACAGGACGCGGGCGTCACCGTGTTCCTGACGACGCACGACATGGCCGTTGCGGACGCGCTCTGCACGAGGGTCGCGTTCATTGTTGAGGGCGAGATTCGGGTGATCGACCGCCCGGCCGTTCTCAAGCAACGTTACGGCAGACGCGCGGTCCGTATTGAGGTGGGGCGCGGACCGGAGGAAAGCGTCTACGAGTTTCCCCTCGAAGATATCGCTGACAATGCCGCCTTTCTGGCGCTGCTGAGACGGCCCGACCTGCAGACGGTTCATACGCTTGAAACGACGCTCGACGAGGTATTTGTGCAGGTCACGGGGAAGTCCCTCACGTGAGGCGCCTGATCGCGATGCTGCGCTGGGAGGCGCGCCTGCAGCGCCGGTACCTGTTCTACGCCGTGACCGCTATCGTTGCGGTGATCTGGATAGTGCTACTCCGCCTGCTGCCAGCCGCGGCAAGGGCGAATCCAGCGGCGCTCATCCCCGTCTTCGTGTTGACCAATCTGCAGATCACCGCGTTCTACTTCGCCGCGGCTCTGGTGCTGATGGAGCGCGCACAGGGCGTCCTTGCCGCGCTTCTGGTCTCCCCACTGGCTGCCGACGAATACCTGTGGGCCAAGGCCCTCTCGTTGACCGCGCTGGGTCTCCTCGAAAACCTTGTCGTCGTCCGCTTCGTGTTTGGTCCGCACTTCCATTGGGGCTGGTTCGCGGTGGGGACGGCCGTGCTGTGCATCCTTTACGTCTTTGCGGCCGTAAGCGCGGTCGCGCCACACTCTGGCATCAATACGTTTCTGATTCCCTCAGTTGGCTGGGTGACCCTCTTTACCGCGCCTCTTCTCAGTTTCTACCAGGTCGTGCCGTGGTGGGTCTTCGCGTGGCACCCTCTGATGCCGCCGCTCCGTCTCCTCGAGGCCGCGAGTCGCGACCTGCCTCCAGTGTCCCTGGTCTATCTCGTTCTGGGCAGCCTGGGTTGGTGCGCTGCCGCCCAGGTGTGGGCGCGCAGGCGCTTCACGCGCGTGATCGCGCCCGCTTCGGCCTGACGCAATGACGGTGTGGGGACTCCTCCGACGCATAGGACCAATGGATCTGCGCGCGATCGTGCGTGAGCGGCTTCTGCTGTGGTTTCTGGTCCTCCCGCCGATCGTCGCGGTCCTGTTCGGGTCGGCGATCCCCCCGCTGTCTCACTGGCTGCTGGTGCGTTTCGGTTTCGACCTCAAGCCGTATTACCCGCTCATCGCAGGCTCGTACGTCCTTGTGGCGCCGTCGATGGTCGGATTCGTCGTCGGCTTCATGCTCCTGGATGAGCGAGACGAGCACGTGCTGGACGCATGGCGCGTCACGCCTGTGTCGCTTGACGATCTGTTCCTGTATAGGGTGGGGGCACCGGTCCTCCTCGGAACGGCGATGACGCTGGCCGGCTACAGCTTCATGCGCCTGGTACCGATTCCGATCGGCGCATTGACCAGCGCCGCGGTCCTCGGCGCCGGCACGGCCCCGACTCTGGCACTGGCGTTGGTGGGATTCGCGGACAACAAGGTCTCAGGGTTCGCGCTTGCGAAACTTGCGTCGGCCGCGTCGAACCTGGCTTTGGTGGCGTGGTTCATCCCAATGCCGTGGCAACTGCTGGCCGGAGGGCTTCCATCGTATTGGCCGATGAAAGTCGTGTGGCAAGCTGCCATCGGCGCGGCTTGGGAGCCGTACGCAGCGGCTGGTCTGGTTGTGAACGTCCTCGCGATAACCGCATTGCTGATGCGGTATCGCGCGGTCTTCGGTCAGTAGGCACCTTCTCGTCGTCCGTGAATCCGCCGTCAGCGCCGCAGCCGAGGCCTCAACCCAGACCAAGATCAACGGCCCGTGAGCGGGACAACCTGCACGGCCGCATCGCCGACTTCCTGTAGAAATCGATTCAGGGTGGAGCCTTTCAGCAGGATCTCCCATCGACTGCGAGCTGACTGCCCGAAGACCACGTGCGTGATGCCTTCTCGCTTGGCGAACGCCACCAGGCCGTCGCCTGGCTTGTCGGCTGTCACGCGTACCACTGTTGCGCCCAGCTCGCCGGCGAGGGCGATGTTGCGACCCAAGGCGTCGCGATCCTTGTGGCTGATGCGCCCTGGTGCTTCACGCGGCGTTTCTACGTAGACCGCATACCACCGCGCGCCCAGTCGCCCTGCGACGCGAGCGCCAGCACGAATCACGCGGGGTGCGTCCACGCTCGAGCTTACGCAGACCATGACCCGTTCAGGAATGAGCGCGGGCTCGAGCCCTTCGCGCTGTCGCCGCGTCGCCGCTCGATCCCCAATCTCGTCGGCCACGGCCCGGAGCGCCAGCTCACGCAGCGTGGCGATGTTCGTGTCGCGGAAGAAGTTGCTCAGCGCCTGCTCGACTTTGTCCGGCGTGTAGACCTTCCCCTGGCGCAGGCGGCTATGGAGCTCTTCAACGGTCACGTCCACGTTGACGATCTCATCGGCGCGATCGAGGAACGTGTCCGGAACCGTTTCCCGCACCCGAATCCCGGTGACCCGGGTCACGGCATCGTTCAGGGTTTCCAAGTGCTGGATGTTCACCGCCGTCATCACCCCGATGCCCGCGTCGAGGAGTTCCTGGACGTCTTGATACCTCTTCGCGTGACGGCTTCCAGGCGCATTCGTGTGCGCGAGCTCGTCGACGACACAGAGCGCAGGCCGACGCACCAGGAGTGCGTCGAGGTCCATCTCTTCCAGCGTGACGCCCCGGTACTCTACGCGTCGCCGAGGGACGACTTCGAGGTTCCGAACACGCGCTTCGGTCTCCGGGCGGCCGTGCGTCTCGACGAACCCGATGACGACATCGACCCCCTCACGCCGCAGCGTATGGGCGTCCTCGATCATCGTGTACGTCTTGCCCACGCCAGGCGCCGCGCCGATGTAAATCCGCAGGCGCGCCCGCTGCTGCGCCTGCAGCGTCGCCAGCACCTGCTCGCCCGTCGGCCGGCCAGTCTCTGACACGTCGATTCATCCTAGCGCCGCGATCCCACCGGAAGGCGCGCCTTTACGAACTCTTTATGGCTTTTTGCCGGCCTCCTTAGGCGCGTGGGCCGTACCTTCGAGACATGGAACGTGATAGTCCGCATATCGACGCGCCGGTGTGGCCGTGGTCCTTTGCCGGCTGGGTGATTGCCACCGTTGCGCTGCTGACGTTCGTCGTCGCGTGGCTGCGTTCCTAGGACCAACATGCTGGCCTTGGGAATGGTTGTTCTCGCGGTGGCGACGTTTGCCGTGCTGTTCGGCGTGATCGTGCTCTGTGACCGCCTCTAGGGAATGTCGTGATCACCGAATATGTCGCTGTTGCCGCCACCGCGCTGCTCACCGTCGTCACGAGCGGCCTCGTCGGTGGCTACCTGTTCCGCGTCTTCACCGGCGCGCGGACGTGGCTGGATTGGCTGCTGGTTCCATTGGAACGGTTGGTCCTCCGCGTGACGGGCATAGATCCAGCGGAGCAGCAGGACTGGAAGCGCTACTCGGTGTCGATGCTCGTGTCGAACGCGGTCATGTGGCTCGGGACCTGGACCATCGTTACGCTCCAGGCTTACCTGCCGCTCAATCCTGACCGTATCGGCAACATGGAGCCGACGCTCGCGTTCAACACCGTCTCGAGCTTCGTCACGAACACAAATCTCCAGCACTACAGCGGCGAAACCGGGCTGTCGTATCTGTCGCAAATGTTCGCGATCACGTTCCTTCAGTTCGTGACGGCGGCCACCGGCATCGCCGTGGCGGTGGCGACGATGCGCGCGCTGGCGGGCAGCCGGCTGACCCACGTTGGCAACTTCTATGTCGACATGACACGCGCCGCCATTCGCGTGTTGCTGCCGCTCGCGGTCGCGGTGTCTTTCCTGCTCATGTGGCAGGGAGTCCCGCAGACTTTCGCGGGCGCCGCAACGGCGACGACGATTGAAGGAGGTGAGCAGACGATTGCCCGAGGCCTTGCGGCGGGGGTCGTGGCAATCAAACAGCTTGGGACCAACGGGGGCGGCTATTTCGGCCCGAACTCCACGCATCCCTACGAGAATCCGACGCCGCTCTCTACGCTCGTCGAAGGCTGGTCGATTGCCATTATCCCGATGGCGATGGTCGTGATGCTCGGGCGGATCGTCAATCGCCGCCGTCTCTCGACAGTCATCTTCGCGACCATGCTGGCGGTGTATCTGCCGATGGTCGCGTTTGCCGTCGCCCAGGAGGCGGGCGGCAATCCGGCCATTGCGTCCATGGGGATCGACCAGCACACCGGCTCGATGGAAGGCAAGGAGGTGCGCGTCGGCGCTGCGCTGTCGGCTTTCTGGGCCGTGACGACCACGACCACTTCGAACGGCTCCGTGGCCGCAATGCACGACTCGCTCACGCCGCTCGGCGGGCTGATGCCGCTAGCCGCCATGTGGCTGAACAACATCTTCGGTGGCGTGGGCGTCGGCTTCATCAACATGCTCATCTTCGTCATCGTCGCCGTGTTCGTGGCCGGCATGATGATCGGCCGTACCCCCGAGTTCCTGGGAAAGAAGGTCGAGGCCAGGGAGATGAAGCTGGCCAGTCTCGCCTTGTTGTGGCATCCGCTGGCGGTGCTCGTGGGTACGGCGGTCGCCTGCCACGTCTGGGCGACGACGGCCGATCCGGGCACGGCGCTCGGTTGGTTGAAGAATCCGGGGCCGCACGGGTTCTCCGAGATGCTGTATGAGTTCACGTCTGCGGCGTCCAACAACGGCTCGGGATTCGAAGGGCTCGGCGACAACACGCCCTTCTGGAACATTTCCACCGGCCTGGTGATGCTGCTGTCGCGGTACATCCCAATCATCGCGCCACTGGCGCTTGCCGCCTCGGTTGCGGCCAAGCCGGCCGCTCCGGAAACCGCCGGCTCGCTGCGTGCGGACAGCGCGACGTTCGGCATGACGCTGTGGATGGTGATCGTCATCCTCGGGCTGCTGATGTTCATGTCGGTCGCAGTGCTCGGCCCGATCGCCGAGCACCTTTCGCTCGCGGCCCGTTAGCGGGCAGTCGGGGCGTTGAGGGTGGTCATGTTCAGGGAGATCCGTCAGGGTCTGCGGTTTACGCTCGTGACGATGCTGCTACTCGGTGGCGTCTATCACGCGATGCTGTGGGCGATTGGACGCGTCGCGTTCCCGAATCAAGCCGAGGGGAGTCTGATCCGCCGCTCAAATGGCACCGTCGTCGGGTCGCGACTGATCGGACAGAGGTTCGAGCGGCCCGAATACTTTCACTCGCGCCCGTCGGCCGTGGACTATAACGCGGCGTCGACAGGAGGCAGCAACGACGGACCGTCGAACCCCACGCATCTCCGCTCCGTGAGGGCCCGCATCGCGGCGATCGAAGCGGAAGAAGGCGTGACGGCTGCCCAGATTCCATCGGAGATGGTGACGGCCAGCGGCGCCGGACTCGACCCGCATGTGCCGCCTGCCGCTGCCGAACTGCAGGTGGCACGGGTTGCCCGCCAACGGCGTGTGGACGTCGGCGCTGTGCGCGCGCTGGTCGTGGCCCATACCGAGCCTCCTGCGCTGGGCCTCTTTGGCCGGGCGCGCGTGAACGTACTGCTGTTGAATCTGGCGCTCGACGACCGCTTCGGACGTCCGGCGCCCGCGGCTGAAACGGAGGCGCGGTAGCCATGGCCGAACGCGCACGGCAATCGCTCTGGGACCGCGCCATTCTCGGTGAGGCCATTGGGGCCTCGTTCGCCAAGCTCGACCCTCGGCTGCAGATCAAGAACCCCGTGATGTTCATCGTAGAAGTGGGCAGCATGGTCACGACGGTAATCTGGGCGCAGCAGCTGCTCACCGGGGCCGGACGACCGCTGTTCACGGGACAGGTGGCCGTCTGGCTCTGGTTCACGGTGCTCTTCGGGAACTTCGCCGAGGCGATGGCCGAGGGGCGCGGCAAGGCACAGGCCGCCACCTTGCGGAAGGCAAGAACCGAGACGACGGCGACGCGTACGCTCCCAGGTGGTGCCACCGAGGTCGTTCCCGCCAGCAGCCTGCGGACCGGCGACGTCGTTCGCGTCAAGGCGGGCGGGATGATTCCAGGCGACGGCGAAGTCGTCGACGGAGTCGCCAGCGTCGACGAATCGGCTATCACTGGGGAATCGGCGCCCGTCATCCGCGAGGCCGGCGGCGATCGTTCGGCCGTGACCGGCGGGACGAAGGTGCTGTCCGATTGGATCGTCGTGAGGATTACCTCCAATCCTGGGGAGACGTTCATCGATCGGATGATCGCGCTGGTCGAGGGTGCTGTCAGGCAGAAGACTCCCAACGAGATTGCACTGGACATCCTGCTTGGGGTGCTCACGCTCGTGTTTCTGATTGTCGTAATCACGCTCGAGCCGGTCGCCAGGTACGCCGGAACGTCGATTCCAATTCCCGTGCTCATCGCGCTGCTGGTGTGCTTGATTCCGACCACGATAGGCGCCCTCATTTCGGCGATCGGTATCGCGGGCATGGATCGGCTGGTGCAGCAGAACGTCCTCGCCATGTCGGGACGCGCCGTCGAAGCGGCGGGTGACGTCGACACGCTGCTGCTCGACAAGACCGGCACGATCACACTCGGAAACCGTCAGGCCACAGCGTTTCACGTCGCTTCCGGAGTGAGCGAAACGACGCTCGCCGACGCGGCACAGCTGGCCTCTCTGGCGGATGAGACGCCGGAGGGGCGCTCCGTCGTCGTGCTCGCGAAGGAGCAATACGGCCTGCGTGGGCGGCAGTTCGCGAGTCACGAGGCGACGTTCGTGCCCTTCTCCGCGCATACACGTTTGTCGGGAGTGGACTTCAACGGCCGCAGCATTCGCAAGGGGGCGGTTGATGCGATTGAGCGGCTGGCGCAGCAATCCGGCAATGCACTGCCGCCAGACGTGCGCCTTCAGGTAGAACGCATCTCGCGCGAGGGGGGCACACCGCTCGCTGTCGCCGAGAACGGCCGTGTGCTCGGCGTGATTCAGCTGAAAGACGTTGTCAAGGGCGGCATTCGGGACCGTTTCGCCCACTTGCGCGCGATGGGTATCAAGACCGTGATGATCACGGGCGACAACCCGTTGACCGCCGCGGCCATCGCGGCTGAGGCCGGCGTCGACGATTTCATGGCCGAGGCGACGCCTGAAGAGAAGTTGAAGCTGATTCGAACAGAGCAGGCGGGCGGCCGGATGGTGGCGATGACCGGCGACGGCACCAACGACGCTCCGGCGCTCGCCCAGGCCGACGTCGGTGTGGCTATGAACACGGGTACCATGGCGGCCAAGGAGGCCGGCAACATGGTCGATCTCGACTCGAACCCTACGAAGCTCATCGAGATCGTCGAGATCGGCAAGCAGCTGCTGATGACGCGCGGCGCACTCACGACGTTCTCGATCGCGAACGACGTCGCCAAGTACTTCGCCATCATCCCGGCGATGTTCATCCTCGCGTTCCCGCAGCTCCGAGCGCTGAACGTCATGCGCCTGGCCACGCCGGAGTCCGCGATTCTGTCGGCAGTCATCTTCAACGCAGTCATCATCATCGGGTTGATTCCGCTCGCGCTGCGCGGCATCTCCTACAAGCCGCTCGGCGCGGCCGCCATCCTGCGCCGTAACCTGCTCGTCTACGGAGCGGGTGGGGTCATCCTGCCGTTCGTGGGGATCAAGGCGATCGATGTCGTGCTCGTCGCAGTTGGTCTTGCGTGAGTGCTAGGTATCGGCAAAGCGATATCCGACCCAGGGTTCGGTCAGGATGTAGCGAGGGGAGGCGGGGTTCGGCTCGATCTTCTTGCGGAGCGATCCGACGAGCACGCGGAGGTGTTCGGGTTGGTCAGCAGAGTGCGTGCCCCATATGGCCTTCAGGATCGTGCGGTGCGTCAGGACCCGGCCGGGATACTGAGCGAGGTAAGACAGTAGTTCGAACTCCTTCGGCGTGAGGCGAACCTCTTCACCGTCCCGCACGACACGAAATCGTGCGCGGTCGATGACGAGGCCACCGCGAACGATCGGCTCACCAGCGAGAGCTGGCGTGTCTCCTCGCCGGAGTGCCGCGCGAATGCGTGCAAGCAACTCTTCGGATCCAAACGGCTTCGTGACGTAGTCGTCGGCGCCGGCGTCGAGCGCCCGCACCTTGTCGCCCTCTGCCCCGCGGGCGGACAACACCAGGATCGGGACGCCCGATGACTGCCGAACCGCCGCACACACATCGACGCCGTCGATGTCCGGCAACCCGAGGTCGAGCACGACGAGATCCGGCGTGTCGCGCTCGTGTGCTTCGATGGCCGCCCGGCCGGTCATGGCGGTGATGACGTCGTATCCGTTCGAGCGGAGGAGCGGAGCGACTGTCCCGATGATGTTCGGCTCGTCGTCGACGATCAGGATGCGCGCCGGCATGGCTACGACTGCACCGTCGTGACCCGGACGCGAGCGGGAACAACGATCGAGAACCGAGCGCCGCCGCCGGCGGCATTCTCCGCCCAGATCCGCCCGCCGGCAGCAGAGAGCAGCCCGCGCGTGATGGACAAGCCCATGCCGGTCCCGAATGTGGTCTGGCGCGCGGAGTGCCCGCGATAGAAGCGTTCGAACAGATGGGCAAGTTCGCCTGGATCGAGGCCCGGCCCACCATCGGTGACCGACACGTGAAGTCCGTCCCCCGCCGTCTCGGCGTGGATGGCAATCGGGGCCTCGGCAGGCGAGTAGTGTGCTGCGTTCTCGATCACGTGCGACAGTGCGACCGAGGTCAGACGGGGGTCGAGCTCCACTTCGGCGTCTACGTCAGTCTCGACGTGTATTGCATGCCCCTGCACGGCGTGACGAACGTGAGCGAGCGCGGCGTCCACGATGTCCGCTGGCGTCACCCATTGGGGCTCGACAAGAATCGCCTCCGCATCGATGCGGGCCATGTCGAGAATGTCCTGAAACAAGCGTGTCAGGCGCTCGAGTTCGGCCGATGCCGCCCCGGCCTGCGCGTTGCGCTGCTCCGCCGACAGTTCTCCGCGCAGGTTCTCGACGGCTGTGCGAATGGCGGTCAACGGCGTCCGGAGATCGTGGCTCAGGGAGGCGAGCAGTGTCGCAGCGAGGTCGGCCTTCTGTCGTACGAGAGCGGCGGTGTCTCGTTCGGCGAGGAACTGCGCGCGCTCGATTGCGATCGCCACGACTCCGGCGACCGCATCGAGGGTTCCGATATCGAGAGCCGACGGGCCAGCCGCAAGCAAGCCAACGGCGCGGGTTCCATGCCGCAACGGAACGACGATGAGCTCGTCGTGGGCCCCGGCGCGCACGTGTCCGCCGTACGCACGTTGCCTGGCGTCGAACTCGAGCGCGCCCCGCGCCTTGGCGAAAGCTGTGTTCAGCGTGTCCGTCTCGATCTGCAGCGCGTTGCCGCCGCCTTGGTAGACGCGCCATCCGCCGCTGTCGGCAGGTAGGCAGATGGCAACTTGCGCCAGCTCGAATCGACGGGCGACGTGGCGGGCGAGAACATCGATCGCGCCGGCCGTCTCGGTGGTGAGAAGCACGTCTCGCGTCAGGTCGAACAGTCGCGTGACTTCATTGCGCCGCGCGATGGCGTCGCGCGCACGGTCCTGCGCAGCGGCGGACAGGTTGCTCGCGAAGACGGCAACGACCAGGAATGCGAACAGCGCCACCCAGTTCTGCGGGTCGGCGATCGTAAACGTGCCCACCGGAGGCAGAAAGAAGAAGTTGAGGGCGAGCATTGCTAGAAACGACACGGCGATCGCCGTCCGGAGCTGAGCGAGTGCCGCCGCTCCCAGCACGACCAGCAGGAGCGCCAGCGCTGCCGTGGTCGGACTCAGGTCGGGCAGTGCGCGGAGCCCGAGCGTGACTGCAGCGATGGCGGCCAGGCTGCCGAACAGGGCGAACAGCTCGCGTGGCGTGAGTGCGCGGAACATCGAAGCACGTCGATTGTGCCACCTCGCGTGAGGCGTGGCTCACGGCGGTGGACTTCTTATGCACTCTTTACGCCTTTCTTATGGGGCCAGCCCGTATCGTAAGAATCGGATGCCCATGCAGACCGTGACCTCGTTCCGGTCGACGGCCCTGGACTCAGCGCAGACCGGCGTATTGATCGCCGAGTACCTGGCGCTCGAGCAAGCGCGTTCGTATCGGCGGCTGTGCCAGACACGCTTCGCCCTGCTCGCGCTGGCTGTCGGCATCGCCGGATTCGGCTTCCACTGGTTCCCGCCGTTTGCCTCGTGGCTCAGCGTGGGTCTCTGCCTCGCAGTGCCGACCGGGGCGTGGATTGCCGAATTGCGGCTCGATCTCAGTCTGACGAGGAGGTTGAGCGAGTTACCCGCGGACTCGGCCGAGGTCGTCGTGTGCGGGAGTCGAAGAAAGTCATAAAAAGTTCATAAGTACTCGCCGGCGTAGCGCGCCGGCCGCGACCCCCGCTCCGATAATCGAGGCGGAGCCAAATTCGCAGACTGCGAAACGGGGGATCCAACGGAAGCCGCGATGGCTTCCAGGGGCGCATCCGGCGTTCGGCCGGTAGGGGACTCCAACCCCGAGCCCGTCAGCTAACCCCGTCGGCCCTTGGAGGCTGAGTGTCAGAACCGTCCCCGTCCGAGCCCGCTGAATCGCGCGCGCCCGACCGCCACCCGCCTTCGAACCGACTACTACCACTTACGCTGACGGCCCTGGGCGTCGTGTATGGCGATATCGGAACCAGTCCGCTATACGCCATTCGCGAGTGCTTCTTTGGTTCGCATGCCGTGCCTCCGACGCATGAGAACGTGCTCGGGGTGCTCTCGCTCATCATCTACGCGCTACTCCTCGTCATCTCGATCAAGTACGTGGTCCTCGTGATGCGCGCGGACAACCAGCGGGAAGGCGGGATCCTGGCGCTGACCGCCTTGATTCCCGGACGCGGGGGAGAGCGCGGGGCATCGTCCCGGCTGGCCGTCGGGAGGCCGGTACTGATTGCGCTGGGAATCTTCGGTACAGCCCTTCTGTATGGCGACGGCATGATCACACCGGCAATTTCGGTCCTGGGCGCGGTTGAGGGGCTCGAAGTCGTCACACCGGTGTTCGGGCCATACGTGGTCCCGGTCACGGTGATCATTCTGATCGGGCTCTTCGCGATTCAGCGGTTCGGGACGCATCGAGTGGGAGGGCTGTTCGGGCCCATCGTCATCATCTGGTTCCTGACAATCGCCACGCTCGGCGTGGTGTGGATCGTACGAGCGCCGGCGGTGCTGGGCGCCTTCGATCCGCGTCACGCGCTGCGGTTCTTTGCCGAGAACGGATTCACGGGCTTCGCAGTGTTGGGGGCAGTGTTTCTCGTCGTAACCGGTGGCGAGGCGTTGTACGCCGACATGGGCCATTTCGGCAGACATCCGATTCGCTTGGCGTGGTTTGGCCTCGTCCTGCCGGCACTGGTCCTGAACTATCTCGGCCAGGGCTCTTTGCTGCTGCTCGATCCGACTGCCGAAGCTCCGTTCTTTCAGCTCGCCCCCTCGTGGGGACTGCTGCCGCTGGTCGGCCTTGCCACTGCCGCTGCCATCATTGCGTCGCAGGCCCTCATATCGGGCTCGTTCTCGATTACGCGGCAGGCCATCCAGCTAGGGTTGGCTCCGCGCCTCGACGTGGAGCACACGTCTGCGCACGAAGTCGGGCAAATCTATGTGCCGCAGGTCAATTGGGCGCTGATGGCGGCCACCCTTCTCATCGTGATTGGTTTTGGCTCCTCCGGCGCCGTCGCGGCCGCGTACGGCATCGCCGTCACCTTGACGATGATCATCACGGTGCTGTTGCTGTACGTCGTGATGACGGAGCGGTGGCACTGGCCGACACCGGCAGCGATGGCTCTAATGCTTCTGTTCCTGAGCATTGATGTCGCGTTCTTTGGCGCAAATGCCCTCAAGATCATGCAGGGCGGGTGGGTCACGCTGGCCGTCGCGGCCCTCCTCTTTACCTTCATGACGACCTGGCGGACCGGTCGCCGGCTCGTAGCGGAGCGGCTCACGGCGCGGGCGATCCCTCTCGAGAAGTTCATCGCCACTGTCGCGACGACCTCTCCGATGCGCGTGCCCGGCACTGCCGTGTTCATGACGGCGCAACCGACCGGCACGCCGCCGGCACTCGCGCACAATCTCCGGTACAACAAGATTCTTCACGACCACGTCATCGTGCTCACCGTCTCCACCGCACAGGTGCCCCACGTAAGGGACGAAGACAGGCTGTCCATCGAGGCGCTCGGGCAGAACGTCTTCAACGTGCGCGTGCAATACGGGTTCATGGAGGATCCAGATGTCCCCAAGGTGCTCGAACAGGCGCGCCAGCAGGGGCTCGAGGTCGATATCGAGGATGTGACGTACTTCCTGGGACGGGAGACGATCCTCGTCACGCGCCGGAGGGGCATGGCGATCTGGCGCGAAAAGCTGTTCGTGCTGATGGCGCGTAACGCGGTCAGAGCGACAGCCTTCTTCCGGTTGCCGCCGGAGCGCGTGGTCGAGCTCGGCGTGCAAGTGGAAATGTAGAGGGTGACTGACGATTCTCCTTCGACCTACTCATCACCGGAAAGCTGCGATCTCGCTCCACTTTGCGCCATACAATGGGCCATGAGGTGGGCCCGACCGCTGCTCGCCCTTGCCCTGCTGGTCGGCCGCGCGCTGCAGGCGTGGCCACAGCCCGTTCCGACCGACGCTCTCGGCATCATCATCGCCGAGCTCGATGGAATCATTCATCCGATCGCGGCCGAGTACCTGACGGGCGTCATCGACGACGCCGATGCGGCTCACGCATCGCTGGTCGTGGTCATTCTCCGTACGCCGGGCGGACTGCTGGAGTCGACGCGAACGATCGTCTCTCGCATGATCACGTCGCGGGCGCCCGTCGTCGTGTTCGTAGGACCATCCGGCGCGCGCGCCGCGTCGGCAGGCTTCGTGTTGACGGTTGCCGCTGACGTCTCGGCCATGGCGCCAGGGACACATATCGGCGCGGCGCATCCGGTCTCCGGCACCGGGCAACAAATGGACGAGACGATGGCGAAGAAGGCGGCCGCAGATACCGCGGCGTACGTCCGTTCTCTCGCCGACGCTCGTGGTCGCAACGTCATGCTCGCAGAGCAAGCAGTGCTCGAAAGCCGTGCCTTCACGGACGTTGAAGCCGCCGGCGCAACTCCGCCCCTCGTCGATGTCGTCGCCAAGGACGTAGACGATCTGCTTCGCCAACTCGACGGGCGGCGAGTCACGCGGTTCGATGGGCGCATGATCACACTTCACACGCGTGACGCGAGCCGCAGGCCCGTATCGATGACGCGTCGTCAGCAGTTTCTTGGAGCGATCGCCGATCCGCAGATCGCCTACCTATTGCTGATGCTCGGGACACTCGGCCTGACGATCGAGCTTTGGAATCCAGGCGCTGTCGTTCCTGGAGTGGCCGGAGGACTGAGCCTTCTGCTGGCCTTCTTCGCGTTCCAGATCCTCTCGGTGAATGTGAGTGGCGTCCTGCTGATTGTGTTCGGATTCGCACTGGTCGTGCTGGAGCTGAAAGTGCCCAGCTTCGGGGCGCTCGGTATCGGCGGCGCCATCAGCCTGTTGATCGGGTCGCTCATGGTGACGCGCACGGTTCCGGGAGTGGTAGTCGGACTGAATGTCATTGTCCCAGTGGTTGCCGTGCTGTCGGTCGGCATCCTGCTCCTTGGTCGCCTTGGGCTTGCGGCGCAACGGCAGCCCGCTGTGATGGGCGCTGGCGCAATCATCGGACAGCGCGCAGTGGCACGCAAGGCGTTCACTCCAGGCGGGCGCGCGATGGTCGACATGCGGGGCGAACTGTGGCAGGCCCGAAGCGAGTCGCCAATCGACGCCGGAGCATCTGTTCGGGTGACCGAGGTCAACGGACTTACGTTGACGGTCGTCCCCGACGAGTCGCCCAATGACCGAGGAGATAGCGTATGGAAGGCCTGACCGTTTCACCGACGCTCGTTGTGGCGGTCCTCGCCATGCTCTACATCATCAGCTCGATCCAGATCCTCGCCGAGTACGAACGTGGCGTGATTTTTCGGCTGGGCAAATTGCTGCCGAATCCGAAAGGTCCAGGTGTCGTGCTGGTGTTCAGGCCGATCGACCGCATCGTCCGCATCAGCCTTCGAACTGTGGTGCACGACGTGCCGCCTCAGGACATCATCACGCGCGACAACGTCTCGGTGAAAGTGAACGCGGTCGTGTTTTTCCGGGTGATAGAGCCGCGCAGGGCAGTCGTGGAAGTCGAAGATTATGTCTACGCCACGTCGCAGCTAGCTCAAACGACGCTCAGGAGCGTGCTGGGTCAGGCGGAGCTCGACGACCTGCTGGCGCAGAGAGATCGACTGAACCAGGAGCTGCAGCAAATCCTCGATCATCAGACCGATCCATGGGGCATCAAGGTGTCGGCCGTTGAAGTGAAGCACGTCGACTTGCCCGAGAACATGCAGCGGGCGATGGGTCGTCAAGCAGAAGCAGAGCGCGAAAAGCGCGCCAAGATTATTCACGCCGAAGGCGAGTTGATTGCCTCGGACAAGCTCGCGCAGGCGGCCGCGATCATCGATCGCGAGCCGTCGGCGATCATCCTGCGGTATCTCCAGACACTCACCGAGATCGGTGCAGAGAAGAACACCACCGTCGTATTCCCGCTGCCACTGGAACTTCTGCGAATGATTCCAGGCGGGGCGGCCTCTTCCGGCAAGGGCTGACACCGCCGATTCGACATCCGTGGCCACGTTGTCCAACTGGAGGAGGGCGTCACACGCTGATGCCTTCTGGAGGTCCTACCACGGTCTCTTCGATCGTTGCATCGACGTGCGGGTGCCGCGGGAATACGAGGCGGAGCAGCGGCGGGGTGATCATCGTCGTGACGAGAACCATGATCACCGATGCGGAAAAAACCTGTTGGCCGATGATTCCGTTGGACAGGCCGTAGCCAGCCACGATGAGGCCGACCTCACCCCTTGAGATCATGCCGATCCCCACTCTGGCCGACTGCCGATTGGTAAAACCCGACAGCCGCGCGAAGAGGCCGGCACCAATGACCTTGCCGATCACTGCGACCACGACGAGTACGACGGTGAAGGCCGCGCGGTCCCCGAGCTCGCGCCCGTTTGCAAGCAGACCGATGCTGATGAAGAACACTGGCACGAACATCGAGTAGGTCACTGGATGTATGCCCGCATCGACGTCGCGCTTGAACTCGGTCCTGGCCACGAGCACACCAGCAATGTAGGCACCAGTAATAGGTGCGACGGCCCCGACGAATTCAGCTGTCCAGGCGTAGAGAAAAGCGAGCACCAGTGCCGCAGCCAGCACACTCTGACTGACGCCGAGAGACGACGCTCTCCGCAAGATCGGTCCGATCCCTCTGCCCGCGGCGACGGCGAGCAGGAAGTATCCGAAGACGCGCAACAGGACCACAGCCAGTTGCGCCAGGTCGACGCCGTTGCCGGACGAGGCTTTCGCCAGTGCGACGACGATCGACAGAAGCACGATTCCCATCACGTCGTCGATCACCGCGGCGCCGAGGATCGTTGATCCCTCACGGGAGCGCAGCGCGCCGAGTTCGAGCAACGTCTGGGCCGAGATGCTGACGCTGGTCGCGGTGAGAATCGTGCCGATGAAGACACCCTCCCAGTAGAGCGGGAGCCCGAAGACCGCCGCAGTGGCGGCTCCGCCGGCGAGCGGCACGATGACGCCGCCGAGCGCTGCCCAGAAAGCGACGTGCCCCACGCGTCGCATTCCGGGGAGGTCGGTTTCGAGGCCGGCAACGAACATCAGCAGCAACACGCCGAGCTCGGCGAGGTCGCGGACGATTGCGAGGAGGTCTGGATGGGTTGCGCTGGTTTCTGCGGCGAACACTGGCCAGCCGAGGATGTTGAGAAACGTCGGCCCAAGTACGAGGCCAGCCAGAATCTCGCCAAAAACCGAGGGCTGCCCGGCGCGGGTCGCCAACGCGCCGGACAGCTTGGCCACTGCGACGATCAATGCCAAGAGAAGGAGCAGCTGCAATCCGTGCGTCATACCTTGAACCGTCGATGGTCGATTCCGTAATTCCTGATCTTGTAGTGGAGGATGCGGTAGGTGGTCTTGAGGAGCCGCGCCGCCTCTGCCCGTGAGCCGCGAGTCGCTCGAAGAGCGTCCTGTATGAGCCCCAGTTCGTAAGCGCTGACCGCTTCCTCGAGGCTTGCCGATACGGCGAGTCCCTGCTCGGGCTGCCTGACCGCGCGAGGCAGGTGATGCGTGTGTAGCGTTTGGTTCTCGCACAGGATGACGGCACGTTCGACCGCATCAGCCAATTCCTGCACGTTTCCAGGCCATGAGTACCTGACGAGCAGCTCCATCGCCCGACAAGAGACCCGCCGGACCTGCTTCCGATGCACGGACGCAAAGCGCCTGAGGAACTCGTACGTCAGGGCCGGCGTCTCCCCGCGACGCTCGCGGAGCGGTGGGATGAAGGCTGTCACGACTGTCAGACGGTGATACAAATCCGCGCGAAAGACGCCTCTCTTCGCTCCATCTTCGAGGTTGGCACTCGTCGTGGCGAGGAGGCGGATGCGCGCACGCGAGCTGGCTTCGTCGCGGCGGAAGGACGCTTGGGCAAGGGTGCGGACCCAAGCGGCCTGAGCAGCCAGGCCGAGGTCACCCACTTCCAGAAGCAGAAACGTCGCCGGTGTTTGAATCGACGCCGCTATCGCGGCAATGTCGGGCACCCGGTCGCACGGGATCTCGACGAGGGGGTAACTCGCCCATGCCGACGCGCGGTGGATCGCCCGCGCAAAGAACGTTCGCCCGCTGCCGGGCTCCCCCCGCAACGTCACGGGCGTGGCGGTGGTCGCGGCCTCAGCGACCTGGGCGAGCAGTCGTCGCATCGCGACGCCAGTTCCCGCCAATTCCTGGGGATAGGTTGCCGTCGGCGCGGTCGGATCCGGTTTTGACGACATTAACGAACACCAATAGCCCAGGACCAACAATGGTGTAGGAGTCTTGCTGACGTTGATCTGGTTCGCCGTCGCACACTCATTCCCGGTGGACCCGGCGTCGATCAAGCTGGTGCCATATCCATTGGATGAGTCCCGCGAGCGCCATCCCGAGCAGGACGGGTCCCGGGCCCGCATGCGGGAGTAGCAACGCGCCTGCAAGAAAGCACGCCCCGAGATAGAACTTCCACTGCATCGCCGCTGCCTCGATGTAACTGGAAGAACGGGCCTGGGGCCGCCCGGTCATGCAGAGCGGCGGACCCACGCGTCCGCCGCTCTCGCCTGGTCACCCCGACTAGCTGCCGTAGCCGGTGTTCGTGAATCCCGTATACGCGACCTGGCCGTGCTCGCCGATATCGAGACCTTCTTCTTCCTCGTCTTTGCTGACGCGGAGGCCGATCGTCATCTTGATCGCGTACCAGAAGATGAACGAGGCCACCAGGGTATAGAAGCCGACTGCCGCGACGCCCTTGAGTTGTGCGATGAGCAGCGTAGCGCCTCCGCCGGTGAAGAGGCCGTTGCCGGTGGCCGCGCCCGTGATCTTGTCCACCGCGAAGAGTCCGATGCACAAGGTCCCGAACACGCCGTTGAACAGGTGGACGGGGATTGCGCCAACCGGATCATCGATCTTCATCGCATCGCACAGCTTGACCGCGCACACGACGAGAAGGCCGGCCAGCAAGCCGATGATGAGCGCCGAGTTGACCGTGACGAAGGCGCACGGAGCGGTGATGGCGACCAAGCCGGCCAGGCAGCCATTGACCGACATACCCAGGTCCGGCTTGCCGTCCCACATCCAGTTGAGTGCAGTGGCTGACAGCAGCGCCATGAAAGCGGCGGTATTGGTGGTCATGAAGACATGAGCGATGGCGTTTGGATCCGAGGCCATGGTCGAACCCGGGTTGAATCCGAACCACCCGAGCCAGAGCACGAGGCAGCCGATGACGCCGGACGTCATGCTGTGCGCGGGAATCGGATGCACTTCACCGTTGGCTCCGTACTTGCCAAGGCGCGGTCCAAGGACGATGACGCCGGCCAGCGCTGCCCAGCCGCCAACACTGTGGACGACCGTCGAACCCGCGAAGTCCCACATGCCGGCTGAGGCCAGCCACCCCCCACCCCAGATCCAGTGCCCGGTTACCGGATAGACGAAAGCGACGAGCAGGAAGGAAAACACGATGAACGACAAGTATTTGATACGCTCGGCCACCGCACCCGAGACGATGGTGGCCGCTGTGCCAGCGAAGACCAGCTGAAAGAAGAACTTGGCGTACAGCGGAACGCCCGTCCACGCGATGGATTTGTAGGCACCCATATAAGCATCTCCGGTGGCAGGACTGTTATCAGCGCCGCCGAGGGTAAAGATGCCTTCCAACCCGACCAAGGGACTGCCGTTTCCAAACATCAGGCCCCAACCGAATACGTAGAACGCCAGGCAGGAAATGGCGAAGACGATGAAATTCTTCGAGAGGATGTTGACTGTGTTCTTGGCCCGACAGAAACCGGACTCGACCAACGCGAAGCCCAGATTCATGAAGAACACGAGCGAGGCGGTCAGCACGACCCAGATCGTGTCCAGGGCTACGGTCAGTTCTTCCGCCGTCTTGGCGTGAGCGTTCGAGGCCAAGGCGACGCAAGCCGCCAGTATTACGGCGGTGCAGTACCTCTGCCGCTTCCCCAGTGTCATAGTCTCTCCTTAACGAAAGTCTCCCTCGTGGCGAAGGAGCGACCGCTGCTGCGTGACCGATACCGGTCGGCGGATCGTTCTCAGCCCCTTCAGCAAAACAAACGCCAGCTCGAGTGAAGGCTCCTGCTGGCTCGATGAGCGATTTGCTTAGATAATGCCGCCGACTCGTGTCGGACGCCCTTTGCGGGTCATGCGACAATAATGTCGCGTCGCTCTAGCGAGCATCCACTATTGTCTAAATCGACGAGAACGATGCACGCGGATACCGCTTCAGAAGCGGCAAGCCGAGTGGATTCTCAGCGTGGCTCGCGCCTCTGACGCTTCTCGTCTTCCGGGCAATTTGGTTGCCTCAATTCGGATCACGAGGTGAGTCGAGCGACTGCGCGAGCCGACGTGCGAAATCCACGGCCGACGCCCGGGGCTGACTGGTGCGATGGACCTGCAGTGCCCATCGCGCCCGCTCGGCGCGGCGAACGAGTCCACGGGTCTCCTGAAATGACGACGGCTGTTGTGCGAAGTCGAGCGCGTCTGGACGGACGCGGCCGAGCCGGCGGGCCGCAGGTACTCGCCGATCGCAGGTGCAGACCGCGCTGTCCGAGGCGAGCCCACAGTACGACCGAGTAAATGCTTCGATCGCCGTGCGGGCGTGCTGCAGGCGCTTGCGAAACAGCTCCGCAGAGATCCCGAGGGCCTCGGCGCACTCCGGACCAGAAAGGTCCAGAATCTCGCCGAGCACGTACGCCAGACGATGCGGCCGGTCAAGACACTGGAGCATGCCGAGCGTGCAGCCGATCTTCACTTCCTCGACGAGAAGGGACTGCTCGGCGTCAGCTGGTCCATCCGACGACAGGCCCTCGATCAGGTCGGCGCCGAACCGTTGAAAGTCCAGGTGCATGCGCTCGACCGGGCTCTTCTTCACATCGAGGACGTAGTTGACGGCGATGCGATAGACCCACGTCTTGAGCTTGCTGCGGAAATCGAACTGGGCCAGCCGCGTGACGGCGCGCACCAGGATCTCCTGCGTAGCATCCTCTGCATCCTCGCGATTCCACAGCATCCGGAGAGCCAGGCCATACACGTCACCCTGGAGGGCTCTGACGAGCCGATCGAGCGCCTCACCGTCGCCCCCGATCGCATCACGTGCGAGGTCCTCTAGCGCCGTCGGCATCATCGTCATCGTTCCATCAATGACTTCAGCGTCGCCAACTCGGACTGCAGAAGCGCACGCTGCGCGTCCAGCGCACCCTCGACATGCTCGAGCGCCACGGGCGGAGCGTGTAGCACGAAACTGTAGATGCATGTCCCACGGGTTGTCTCGGTCACTCGCGATTGGGCGATGCCGACGCTGCTGTCGGGGAACCCAAGGCGCCAGTCAACCACGCCGGTGTCCGCGTCAGAGGTGACCTCCAAGCCAACATCCACGGCTCCCGCCGGAGTCTCGAGGCGGGCGCGACCGTTCCCAACTGATGTGAACGCATGCGCCCAGCGCGGCAGATTTACAGGCTCGCGCAGAAACTCAAACACCTTGTGAAGCGGTGCATTGATCTCGATTCCCTGAACATCGAACATACGCATGAGTGGGCCTCCCTTGTGCCATTGACGTCGTTCAGTCCTTTTGACGACTGGGGAAGGACCACTGTGAAACGGCTGGACGAAAGCTGGTCAGGTCTGTCAGGGTCTCTGACCTCGCGGGTCGACCTGGATCTCGCGAAGGCTCTTCATGGTCTTGCGCCAGAGTTCGTGAAAGCTGCGCGCGAATGGCCACGTGGCGGCTCATGGCTGGCGAGCGCGAACTCTTGGCCGCACCGCGTGCGGCGCTGCTGCGCTCACTTTCGTTCAATCATTGGGTACCACCATCGTGGCCAGCTTGTGGTCTACCTGAGACTGCTGGACGCCGGTGCCCTCCGTGTACGGGCCTACGGCGGACGAGAACCCATTTGCGACCGCGTGACAGCAGCGCGAAAGCAGCGGCGCTCCGACAGAGGATGCCCATGGCTTACGACGAGCAACTCGCGACTCGAATCCGCGAGGCGTTCCGCACGCGGCACCACATCAGCGAACGCAAGATGTTCGGTGGCCTGGCGTTCCTGTACCGCGGTCGCATGTGCTGCGGGATCGTTGGAAGCGATCTGATGGTGCGAGTTCCTGACGATGAGTTCGATGCCGTCGTGGACGGGCCACACGCGCGGCCGATGGACTTCACCGGGCGGCCGCTCAGGGGGTTCGTGTACGTCTCACCGCCCGGCTTCCGCACGGCCGCCGCGCTCCGGACATGGCTGACCCGGGGCCTGCGAGCCGCCGACGAGAGGGCCGCGGGGCCAGCGAAGCGCCGCGCGCGACGGGCGACAGTGGCAGGTGCGCGCCGCCGACGTCCGAATCGATGACTCGCGGGTCGACTGGAATCAGGCTTGTCGAGATTCGACCTCGACGATCTGCTTCGGGCACTTCTAGGCGCCCACAGCTCGAGGTGTAGATTCGAGACCATTCATCGCCATGACTCGTCTACATCTGACATGGCGTCCGACGCGCACTCTAGCCGCCGTGCTCGACCGGAAGGGAAGCTTCGCCATAGTGAGCGGTCCCTGGCGAAGGCCATCGGAGTCCTCGACGGCGATTTGTTGGCCGAACTCCGTGTCGTCGGCTACACGCCCGAGACGATCGCCCTGATCGAGTTCGCTCCACTCGCACGGCTTGCGTGGGCGGACGGGCACGTCTCGCAACGTCAGCGCTCCGCCATCGTTCGGGTCGCGGCACGCGAGCGTCTCCACGACGATACGCCCGCCGGTGAATGTCTTCGCGGCTGGCTGGAGTGTTGCCCCTCGGACGAGGTGTTCGACGTGTCTTTGTCAACCATCCGAGCGAAGTGGGACAGGCTCCCCTTGGATGTCTGCGAGACTGTTCAACGGCAGTTCATTGGAGACTGCACAGCCGTCGCACGGGTCGCCGATGGAGTCACCGGTGACAACAAAATCGCGCCTGAAGAGGGGCGAGTTCTCGCGAGAATCCTGGTTTCGTTGAGGCCAAACCAACGAAGCCGCTAGGCATTGCGCCCGCATCGAGACCCCGGTCGCCAGGTCTGGAACGCTTTGACTCGGACGGACCCTCAGGACGTGCGAATCTGATCGGCCCGCAGCGTCCGATCGCTATAATGGTCCGTCGCGACTGGCCCGCGTCGGTCGCCGTTTTGCCCCGTCTGGGCACAGTTTTGGGCACAGTCGGCGGCTAGCAGCTGAGCATTTGGAGAGAAATACTCAAATTCCTTAGCAATTTCGACATGGTGAGGTGGCCGAGAGGCTGAAGGCGTCGGTTTGCTAAACGCCGATCAGCATTTCGGCCATCTTCGTTTTTTCTCGTAAATCCTCGCACCTCAATCACTTTCTCGACCGATCGACTTGGCTGTCGCTGTTGTTGGCTCCAGAGGGCCGCTTTAGGGAGCTGGCAGGGGCAATTTCAGGGACAGTCGAATGTCATTTTCGGCGGGCTCGCGAGACGCGACGACCAAGCGCGGGATGTCCCTCGTGACAGTACTTGTCGACTTCGGCTCGCTGAATCAGGGAGACCAGATCGCGCACCAGTTCGGTCCAAGAAGGTTCAGTGGGGGAGCCGAAATGTCCGCGAACAAGACGGCTCCATCCTGACTCTGAGCGTTATTCAAAGCGCATGATCGCTCCTCGCGCAGACGTCAGCGCTTCCCGTACTCCGTAAACACGTAGTCTCTCGACTTGGCGACTGTGTGGCATGCGAACCCGCACTTGCGTCGTTCCCCTGAGGCGGTGAGCCGGCGGTCGTACCAGGCGTGAAGGTATTCGTCGCGGCGTTGTAGTCGAAGACCGCGTATCCCCATCCGCCGCTGTCCGCGAACCGCTCGCTATCCTTCACCATGAAGTCCACGTTCAGCAGCTCGCCCGGTACGGTCGCATCCTTGAAGAATTGATTCGCTTTCCGCGTCCAGTGGACTTTGGCCATCTTGGCCCCGTCCGGGACAGGCTTGCCGTTGGCTGGAACGCCTGCCTGGTAGGCTTCGATCATCGCGGGGTTGCCAGGAATGACCGCGACAACCTTTCTACGAGATGCTCGCCAAGCACGCTCGGAGGGGCGCGGCGTAGTGCCCCACATCGATCCAAGAGCGCAGGCAGCGGTGCCCGTTCAATTTTCGTTCAATCCGCTCGCGAACGTAGTGGAACAGGGCTGATCATTGTTGGGCTAAACCACTGAAGATCAGCAAGAGGCGACGCCCGCACGAGCCTACGAACCAGGAGGTCGCAGGTTCGAGCGTGCAGAACCCGCGGCCACGATCACACGAAGGAACGCTGTGGCGCATGTCCGTTGAATGTGTAGCGTTCGGACGCGCGTAGACAATGTGCCGGGCTGTGATCAATCTGTGATCAATCGGCTCCCGAACACCGGGTAACAGCACGATCGTCGTGGAGCTAAACCCACGAAGAATCAACACGATAGCCATTCGAGGCCAATCTGTTAACCGGAGGGTTGCTGGTTCGAATCCAGCCCGAGGAGCCACCTCATCAATACACTGGTCCCGAGTTCTCGATGGCGAGACTTGTATCTGACATCGAATGAAGTTGTGCGGTCTCCAGTCCGTCGAAGAAATCCGCCAATGGCCATCGATGCACGGGACCGCGCGCCCCTCCGAGCAGGAATACTTCGCGCTCGAGCACCGGACGGAAGGCTTGTAGCATCTGCGCCACGCCCGGCGGAGGGGCCTTCAGCATCTCTCCGGTCACACCGAACGCCGACTGGTGCGCGACCAGTGCGGACAGCTTTCGTTCGAGATGGCGTCTGGCATCGAACGACACGCCAACCATTTCCGGTGCCGCTCCGAATACGTCAGCGTCGAGACCATCGATGATGCCGCGGCCGCGACTGGCTTGCGCGAACTCTCGAAACACGTCAGCGGCCATCGCGCCGTAGAACAGACGCTCGGGCGCCTCGCGGCCCATCACGCCGCTCGCGAAGAAGGCAGCGGTCGTGGCGCGCTGAATGGCGAGGTGGTCGGGATGATAGTACCCACCATGCGGATCGAAGGTGATGATCACGTGCGGCTTCAGATCTGCGATGATCCCCCGGATGGCTGCTTCGACGTCGAGCATGTCCACGTTCGCCAGGGCATGTGGATCGTGATGCCGTTGCCGCTCCTTGCGCGCTGAGTCGTGGAACCGAAGCAGCAGCGGTTCCTCGATGCCGAGCCGCCTGCAGGAGAGGCGGAGTTCCTCGACACGGAGCGCCCCAAGGTCCGTCACCGGTCCGACCGATGGATGTGGCTTGCCGGCTTCACCGTCGGTGGCACAGACCAGCGTGACCCGAACACCGCGTTCACTGCAATGCGCGAGCGAGCCACCATGGAAAATCTCGTCGTCGGGATGAGCCAGGACGATCAGGAGCGATGCCGGGCGGATGCGAGTCATGATTGTTGCCTCTGGAACATTCGTCAATAGCCGATCGCGACACACTTGCGCAGCCACGTGTCATCGGTGAGCTGCGCGACCATGAAGGCCGCGAGGTCCTCGCGGTGCATGTATTGCTTGAGCCCGCGTCCGTCGATCGAGGCCTTGACGCCGCCGCGCGCAGGCGCATTCTTGAGGAATGCCGGGCAGACGTTGACGTACTGCAGCGCACTAGTGAACAGGTATTCCTCTCCACGCTTCTTGTCCGCCACCAGGTGGCGCAGCACGATCGGAAGGAAGAAGTACCGTGCGATTGGATTCGCCGCCGGGACGGCCTCGCCTCCCGATCCCCAGGCGGAGAGATTGACGAGACGTGTCACGCCGTGTTTGGTCATTGCGGCGACGACATTGCGCATCAACACTTCTTGCACGTCGTCCTTTTTCAGCGAGCGAGGTCCGAACGCGGCAATCACGGCGTCCTGTCCGGACATGGCGCGATCAATGGATTCCGGATCGCGCGCATCTCCTTGAGCCACGCGAAGGCGTTCGCGGCGCTCGGTGAAAGCTAAAGGATTGCGCGCGAACGCGGTGACCTCGTGCCCCGCAGCGAGCAGGTGCTTCACCGCGTGCCGACCTGTTTGCCCCGTGGCTCCGATGACGAGCACCTTCATGACATTCCTCTCCTCTCTGACCTTGGCCGGACATGGCCGGTACGGGCGAGCTATTCGACACGTATCGCTTTGAAGGATGCGGGATTCGCGAGTGGACCGTTCTGATTGCGCTGTTCAGTTATTCGAAGGGTGTCACCGTCGAGCATGTAGCCGTAGGAGATGAATGCTCCTGGTGCCATCGCCGCGGGGTTCTTGGCGACAATCGGCCGAATGGTGATCACGTTGTCGGTCACTTCGTACGTACCGGCATCGCCGGCAAATGGCCCCCATGTAGCTCGCAACTGATCCGCGGTCGCCTTGGTCACGTCGGCCAGGACGGGACGCGAGCCTGGGGTGTCGTCGTGGAGTTGGCTGTAGTGCCTCGCCGACAGAATGGTCAGGTTTGGTCGAGGCTCGGGAACCGTGATCGTGCGGGCACCCGGTCCTGTGATCGTTATTTCCACGACTTGCCACACGCCTTGAATCGACGCGTGTTTCGACTGTCCTTGGAGTGCCTGGCTGACGAGCAGTCCGAGCGCGAGACTGACGATCAATGACTTCTTCACACTGCACCTCCTCAAGAACGTTCGGTCACGAACGTGGGCTCAGTGTGCGGCGCGGTTCCTCGGTGCTCAAGCGTCACGATATGCCACACGCCGTGTGGCGCGTTTTGGCGTGTGGCGGTATCCTGACGCGTCATGCCTGACGACCCCCATGGCCCACGGACGTCAGAGGCTGCCGCGCCCTTCGAGGGCCGGCTCGATTCCTGGAAAGAGATCGCCGCCCATCTCGGTCGTGGCATCCGGACGGTGCAGCGCTGGGAGCGTGAGGAAGGGCTGCCCGTGCATCGCCTCGTTCATGAGAAGCGCGGCAGCATCTACGCACGGCGGGAAGAACTTGCGGCATGGTGGGAAAGCCGGCGACGCACGCTCGTGGCCTCGTCGCCGTCTGGTAGTGACGTCACGCCGATTGCGCCGGCCGCGCCGCGTCTCGAACGCGTAACGTGGACGTCGGCGATGACCTCCTGGCCGGCGCTGTCATCCGACGCACGCCTGCTTGCCTACGTCTCGGACGCAGGCCAGGATGGCACGACGCCGCAGATCTGGATCCAGCAGCTGGACGGAGCCGCGTTAAGGTTGACGAACGGTGAGCGCGAGTATTCGCATCTCTCGTTCGCACCAGACGACACCCGCATCATCTTTACGGCCGGAGACGGGGAGGGGCAGCATATCTACGAGGTGCCGACCTTGGGAGGGGAGCCGCGCCTGCTACAACGACGGGCGAGCCGCGGCCGAATCTCACCTGATGGCAAATGGCTCGCGTCGGTCCCGAGCAGTGCCATTGGCATCCGGCTCGCCGCCCGTGACGGCGGGGGTTTTCGGACCGCTAGTCCCGAACTGGTTGATGTGACGTGCGCGACATGGGCGCCCGACAGTCGCGCTCTGCTCGTCCATGCCCGTCCCGATCCGGCGCTCGACTCGGATTGGTGGATCGTGCCAGTGGACGGCGGTGCTCGGAAGAACACCGGGTTGGTCCGCCGGTTCCGTGAGGGCGGGATGTTCACCCTCCCCATGGCGCCGGCGTGGGTGGATGACTCATTGCTGTTCTCGGCGGCTGGGACGCGTGTGAAGGGCGTCCGACTGTTCCGCCAGCGACTTGTACCGTCAACGTGTGAGCCAGAAGGCCCGCTCGAGCAGCTGACAACCGGCAACGAATCTGCGTGGCTGCCGACCGCGGCCGCAGGGCGCCTAGCGTTTCTCAGTATCGGCGCGGACGCAAACATTTGGTCCGTCGCGATTGATGCCGTGACCAGCGTGGCGCGTGGACCGCTGCACCGGATGACTCGCGGCTCAAACCCTCTTGGCTATATGTCGGTCACGAGCGACTTCCGAACGCTCGCGTATTTTTCGTACCGGCTCGGACGCGGCGATATTTTCTTGCGAGACCTCCAGGCAGGCTCGGAGAACCTGCTCCATAACGGACCCGACTGCGAGAAGTCCTATCCAGCGATCTCGCCGAGCGGCAATCTGCTCGCGTACGGCGCGGTGACATCGGGAGGCGAGCGTGTGTCGCGGCCGATCTTCATCGCCAACCTGAGCGATGGGATGTGGCGAACACTGGGTGAGGACTGCGGCGGCCGGCCGCGGGAATGGGTGGATGAGCGCTGGCTTGTCATCGAACGATTTGCCCGACTGAATTCGATTGCACTCATCGAGACTGACACGGGTGAACAGCGCGAGCTTCTGGCGAGCGCCGAACGCTCAATCAGAAATCCGCGCCTGTCGCCCGATCGCCAATGGATGGCTTTCGATGCGTCCGGCCCAGGCGAACCGGCCTGCGTGTGTATCACTCCGTTCCGAGACGGGCCGATTCCGGAGTCGGAGTGGGTCATTGTCGATCGCGATGCCAGCCATCCCTTCTGGTCCGCGGACGGCCGGTTCCTCTACTACACACCCACCGGGACCAACCCGATGATCCGCAGTGCCGTCCGCGCGCGGCATATCCGTTCGGATGGGCCCGTCCCGGGTGTTCCGATCGCGGTCTTCTCATCGAATGACATGATGATGCCTGCTTACATCGGAGGGACTGCACCGATTGCCACGCCCGATCACATCCTCCTCGTGCTCGGCGACTTCAGGGGCGATGTCTGGATGATGGACCTCGATCCACAGTCAAGCAAGATCGCCGGCAGTACCTGGTGATCCACAGCCTCATGCCGCGTTACGGATGAGCCATTTGCGAAAATCGTCCAGTGCGGCGAGCCAATCATTTTCAATGAGATGGCGAGCTCCCTCGCTGTGATCAATTTGCCGGATGAGCATCCGGCTACATCGGTGCTTGAGTTGATGACGCCGGCGCGCGAGCCCCGGGTAGCTTCTCGCACTCGCACGTATCCACCTTTCGGAAGATGTCCTCAGAACTGGATCAGGCCCAGCTGTTGGAGGCCGCCGTTTCCGACGCGCCATCCGAGGAGCAGTCCGGCGACGTCGGCGGGATTTGAGATGCGCTGATTCTGGCGCTATGGTCTTTCGGGCGCCCAGTCTCTGAGCAGGGTAATGGGCGGAGCCGATTCGAGAATGGTGTTCAGCAGAAACCTGCCGTCTCTCGATACGTCAAAGTTCCGGCCGACATTCAGATCCGAACCGCCGTACATCCGGCCCTGAAAGAGGGTCTGTGGTCGACCCCGCTCCAAGAGCCCCGGCTGCGGACGGCGGAGCGGCGCCGCCATCAGCATGCCGTTCGGAGCGACGTAATAGATTTCGCTGCCGTCCTGGGCCCAGTGAGGGTGAATACCGCCCGAGACCGATATCTGTCGCTCGCTCCCCGACCCGCGGAACGGCCTCACGTAGATCTGGTAGCTGCCCGACACGTTCGACACGTACGCGACCCATTCGCCGTCTGGAGAGAACGTAGGGGAGCGTTCATCAGCGGCGGTCCTCAAGAACTCGAACGGAGTCCGTGTGCCCTCCATGGGCATGACCCAGATGTCTTGCAGGGTTTGCGGATCGTAGGCGGTATACGAGATGAAACGTCCGTCCCGAGACCAATCTTCGGGGGTTGTTGTTTTGGGCGACTGCAGCAAGATCTGATCGCCGGTCGACAGATCGGAATGCTTCTCGTACAGATTGCGCAAGCCGCTGCGGTTCGACTCGAAAAGGATCCGGCTACCGTCTGGAGACCAGATGGGGATGCGATCGATTTCAGGATCGAACGTCAGTCGCGTCGACTGGTCGCCTTCCAGAATCCAGACGTCGGTGTTCTGTTGAATCGTCTGGAAGAGGGCGATCCTGCCTTCGTCCGGAGATAGACGCGGCGCGACCATGCTGTCATTGTTGGCCGCGCTGGCGACGCCGAGCACCCGGCCTGTGCGATCGAACCAGGTGAGCTGCTGCCGCGTCGCCGCCCCGGTGCGATACGCGAGAAGACCGTCGGCACCGGCGGTCACCGCGATCGCGCCGCGATAGACGTCCATGGCCACGGAATCAGCCACGTTGATCGGATCGCCTGTCACCTCGCCGCGCGGCAGATTCAGACGCTGCGCCAGCAACACGCCGGAACGGCCGAACACCAGCCAGTCGCCCCGCCAAAGGACGCCCGCCGCGTGGCCAGCGACGAGGCGCCTGGCTGGCGAGCGATCGAGCGAGCCCAGGTAGATCCCCTCGGAGGCCGAAGTGCCCTGGACGAAGAACAGGAAGCGACGGCCGTCCGGCAGGAACTGCGGGAAGCGGTGGTTCAGATGTTCGGCCTGCAATTCGGTCACGGGGACGGGCTCGCCGCCGGTTGCCCGGATCTGCCACAACGGGCCGGGGCTGTTGCGGGCAAAGAGAATCGTCCCGTCCTCCCCCCAGGCGCCGCCACGAGGCGCCGCGATGGTCAGCGCGCGCAGCGATCCGCCAGTCGCAGCCACTACTTTCAGCGCTCCATCGGCGAAGAATCCGATGGCGGCGCTGTCAGGCGACCAGAAGGGAAAGCTTGCTCCTTCAGTGCCGCTCAGCGCGGACGCGGTCTCCCGATCCAACGATCGGATCCAGAGCCGCTGGACGTCACCGTCGGCGGCAACGAACGCGATGTGGCGCCCATCCGGCGACAGCGCCACCGAGAACGGGTCGGACGTTGGCGGCGTGACGATGTCGACTCGCGTCTCGCGCGGTGCGACCCGGCCGGAGTCGAGGCGCAGCATGACCAAGCCGACGGTGACGGCAAGCAGCACGATAGTCGCGGCGATCCATAACGCCCGCTCCCGCCACGCCGGCCGCGTCGCTGGCATGTCTGGTACTGCCGTCGCCTCATCGAGCTCGTGCCGGACGTCGCCGATGTCCCGAGCGCGGCGCTTCGGGTTCTTCTCGAGGCAACGCGCGAGCAGGCGCCGCAGGGCCGGAGGCACCTCCGCCGGCAGCCGACTCCAGTCAGGCTTGCGCTCCAAGACTGCAGCGAGTGTGTCGCTGACGGTGGCGCCCTCGAATGCCGCCCGGCCGGTCAACAGCTCGAAAACAACGCACCCGAAAGCCCAGACATCAGTCCGTTTGTCGACGGTCTGCCCGCGGGCCTGCTCCGGGCTCATGTACGCAGCGGTGCCGAGGATCATCCCGTCTCGGGTGGCCGCGGCCGTCGTCGCCTCACTGGCCTCGCCCGCTTCTCCCCCGATCCGGGCGAGGCCGAAGTCGAGCACTTTCACGATGCCGGCCTTCGACACGATGATGTTGGCGGGCTTGAGATCGCGGTGGACGATCCCCTTCTCATGTGCCGCGTCGAGCGCGTCGGCGATCTCTCGGCCGATGGCGAGAACGTCGGCCAGCGGGAGGGCTCCTGCGCGACCCACCCGTGTCGCGAGCGTCTCGCCGTCGACCATCTCCATGACGATGGCGCGCGTCGGACCCGCCTCTTCCAGGCCGTGAATGGTCGCGATGTTGGGGTGGTTGAGTGACGCCAACACGCGCGCCTCACGCTCGAAGCGGGCGAGACGATCGGGATCGCTGGTAAACGCCGCCGGCAAGATCTTGATCGCCACGTCTCGCCCGAGCCGCGAGTCGTGCGCACGGTAGACCTCACCCATGCCGCCCTTGCCGAGCAGCCCCTGGACGGCGTAGACGCCGATCCGTGTACCGGTCGCCAGCGGCATCGCGATGTCACTGACGAGCGCGGCGGCGGCGCCGTCGAGCGGACCGGCCGCCGACACGGGCTGCGCGAGGAGCGACTCCACCTCGTGCTGCAGCAGCTCGTCCCCTCCACACGCAGAGGCGAGAAACGGCCCCCGTTCACTGGCATCGCGCGCCAGCGCCTCGTGGTAGAGCCGTTCGATCTGCTGCCAGCGCTCGAGAGTCATGCGGTGGTGGTATCCCCGAGCTCCCGCAGCAGCCAAGCTTTCGCGAACTTCCAGTCGCGCATGACGGTTTCTGGCGAGACGTTCAGCACGTCGGCCATTTCTTCGACAGTGAGCCCGCCGTAGAACTTCATCTCCACGACGCGACCCTTGCGCTCGTCGAACGCGGCCAGTGCCTCGAGCGCATCGTCAACGGCCACCAGGCCGACATGAGGTTCGTTCGCGACCGCCAGCGCCTCGAGGAGGGTCACGCGCACGGCGTCGCCCCCGCGCTTCTGATAGCCCCTGGAGCGCGCCGCGTCGACCAGGAAGTGGGCGCGGTTCTGCCAGTTGATCCGCCGGACATCGATCAGGCGGAGGTATGCCTCGTTGACGAGAGCCGTGGCCTGGAGGCTGTGCCCCACCCTCTCCCCGGCCATGCATCGCTGCGCGATGCGGTGCAGTTCCTCATGGACGAGCGGGACCAGCTGCGCCAGCGCCGCCTCGTCTCCTTTGCCCCATGCGAGGAGCAGGCCGGTGACGTCGGGGGGCGTTGAGATGCGCTGATTCTAGCCGGTTTCTTCGTGATGCCAGTTCTCGGATGCGGTTCCCGCCTTCCCAACCGAGGAGGGCCGATCATGGCGAAAACGACGCGGAATTGGTGGTGGCGGTGGCGGCTATCACGATGGGGACGGCGACGTCGGCACACGCCGGCGATTCCCGCGTCAGGACCGACAATCCAGCGGTTGCAGCGGCCATCCAGGAGGGCATTCGGCGCTCGGCCACATTCCGAGGGCTTGTCGAAGCGATCGACGCCAGCGATGGGTTCGTGTTCGTGGAGCAAGGTCGGTGCGGTCACAGCGTTCGCGCATGCCTGGCCCTCTCGGTGAAGCAGGCAGGACCGAGCCGGTTGCTGCGCGTGGTGGTCGACGTGAAGAAAGCCGACTGGGACTTGATGGGGTCGATGGGTCACGAGCTCCATCACGCCGTCGAGGTCCTGAGCGAGCCGAGCGTCAACAGCACCAGCGCCATCTATCTGTTCTACAGACGCGCTGGAGAACAGTGTTCGGGAACGCGTCAGGAGGCGGGCGATGGTTGCGTTCATCGTTCTCGCGCTCGCGGCCCGCAAGTCTCCACGCGGCATGTCCTCGCCACCGACTCCAGGGTTCTGACGCTCATCGATGCCGGCATCTCAGGTTCCGCGACATTCCGCGGCTTGGTCGCGATCCTGAATAAATCCGATGTGATTGTCTATGTTGAGCCGAACCTCACGCGCCAGACGCTGGGCGGCTACTTGGTTCACAACATCGTCGCGCAGGGGCGGTTCCGCTATCTTCGCATCGCGATCGAGATTGCCGGTTCAGAGCGCCGCCTGGTCTCGCTGCTCGCTCACGAGCTGCAGCACGCGGTAGAAGTGGCGCAGACGCCCGAGGCGCGCGATCCGAAGAGTCTCGAGCAGCTGTTCAAACGACTCGCGATCCCGTTCGGGTGCGGCAGCGCGACCTGCCCGAAACGCAGGCCGCGAAGGACATCGAGCACCGCGTCAAGCGCGAATTCGCCTCAACGCCCCATTGAAGCGCCGGGCGGACAACCTTGGTCGGATGGCAGCCCTCATGGTTGTCGCGTAGCCGACTCATCCTCCTTGGCCGACTATTCTCACTAGCGTCTCGGCCGCGGGAAAGCGTCTGAGAGATCTATGGGCGTTGGGGGGCGTGAAACCAAGTCGTTGTGTGCGTCGTGTTCAATCTTTCATCAATTGACTCCCGAACACCGGGTAACAGCGGGACCCATCGAGGAGCTAAACCTCCGAAGACTCAACACGATAGCCATTCTGCACAAGTCTGTTAACCGGAGGGTTGCTGGTTCGAATCCAGCCCGAGGAGCCAGCCCTGTAAGGACGACGCGCCTTCGGCGCGGTGCTTTGGCCTATTCGGTGCGCCGGTCATGAATGCGGCAAGCCGGAAGGGGAAGAACGCGGCTCCGTTGTCGAGGTGCGTCGCCATTTTGAACCAACGTCATAGTCAGTTGCGTCCAGCCAGCGCCGTCACGAGTGCGGTGCGATACGTTCGACTGGCTCTCAGCGTTGTTCCGTTCGTCAGCGTCACGCGCTGGTCGCCGGAGCTCAGAGGCTCCACCGCGCGTATCGCGGCGAGTCGCGCGATCGCCGACCGGTGCACGCGCACGAAACCCGCGCCCGACAACTCGCTCACCAACGAGCGCAGCGACTCGCGTACCAGCACGGTGCGGTCGCGCAAGTGGATGCGCGCGCAGTAGTCCTCGGCTTCGATCCAGACGATGTCGTCGTGTGGCACGACGATGATCCTCGTGCCGTCGCGGACGACCAAGGTGCGTGCAGGCGCCGGACCGGCGCGTGCGTGCTCCCGCTCTCGCAATCGGCCGCGCAGCCGCCGCACCACGTCGGCGAACCGTTCGTCGGTGAAGGGCTTCAAAAGGTAGTCGAACGCCTGCGCCTCGAACGCCTGCAAGGCGTGTCGTTCGAAAGCCGTGACGAACACGAGCAGCGGCGGTGACGCTGTGTCGAGGTGAGGCACCACGGCGAATCCGTCGAGCTCCGGCATGTGGACGTCGAGGAAGACAACGTCCGGCCGCATAGTCCCGATCGCCTCGATGGCGCCCTTCGCGTGGGTGGACTCGCCGGCCAGCAGGAAGTCCGCCTCCCGGGTGAGCAGCAATCGCAGCGTCTGACGCGCCAGCGGCTCGTCGTCCACGATCACCACCCGCCAGGCCCGGTTCGTCATGACCGTACGAACGGAAGGGTGATCGAGGCGAGCACGCCGCCGTCACGCCTGGCGCTCACCGCCAGCGCGGCCTGATCGCCAAACTCCGCCGCGAGGCGGGAGGCCAGATTGCGCAAGCCCGTCCCGCGGCTTGCCGTCATGGTCCAGCCTTCGGGCAGGCCCACACCATCGTCTTCGACATCGATGTGGATACGGCCGTCGCACACGGACGCGCGCACCGCCAACGTGCCAGCCTGGACCCGCGACGTCAGGCCGTGCTTCAGTGCGTTCTCGACGAGTGGCTGCACCACCAGGACAGGGACGCTCGCGTGCGCGGCTTCGGGTGCGAGGGTGACTGATACCGAGAGGCGATCGGCGTGTCGGGCCCGTTGAATCTCCAGGTAGCGCTCGACGATTGCAAATTCGTCGGCCAGCCGCGCGGAGGCGTCGCCCGAGTCGAGCACGTAGCGAAGGACCTCGCCCAGGCTGCCGGTGAGCCTGACGACGCCGGAGCTGTCGTTGGCCCTGGCCAGCGCCGCGATGCTGTGCAGGCTGTTGAACAGAAAGTGCGGTTCGAGATGACTGCGCAGCGCCTGCAATCGAGCCTCAGCGAGCTCCGCCTGGAGCGCCGCGGCCGCAGCTTGTCTTTCGCGATAGCGATCGTGCAACGTCATCGCCGCGCCGCCGCCGGCGACGATGATGTACATCAGCAGCGTGAGGTAGCCGCGCCCGCGGATCTGCATCCAGAACGCCTGACTGGGGCCGCCGGGAATCGGCAGCAGCGGCATCGCCACGGCGGTGGTGACCAGTGTCATGACCACGAGCACGATCGCAAAGATCAGCAGGTGCCGCGCCACGAACCGGCGCCAGGCCCTCCCGGTATCAGGCAGCCACCCCGCGGTCAACCGCCAGATCGCGATCGTTGCCGGCACCCACGTTGCGAAGTACGAAAGTTGCGACGTCACCACCGCCACGCTGAGATTGAGCCGCTCGCTCTGCGCCAACCAGATCCCCTGGGCCACGTTGACGGCGGCGAGGAAGATCCAGAATCCAATGGCCAGCGCCCAGTGCCATCGTGTAATCGCGATCATGACCGCGGATGCTCAGGCCGACACCCGCTTGAACACCAGCGTGAACGGCGTCTCCTGGCCGTTCGGGGCGACCTGCACGACCTTGATTGTCATGGTCTTACCATCGGCGGAAATGCTTCTGACGCCTTTGTTGATCACCCGCCCGCCAGCCTTGGCAATGATGCTCACCGAGTAATCGTCGACGATGGTCTCAGAGTAGGTGAGCGGCGTCTGAGTGCTGTTGACCTGAAACTCCGCCAGCGGACCGGACTGATATTGCGGGTAGTCCTTGCCGTCGCTTTTCGCCACTATCTGGATGAAATCCGGATGTCCGTTGGCAAGCTTGCGAATCACCAAGTTGACCAGGTATCCATCGCTTCGCAGATCGTAGCTGCGGGTCTCGGAGGCCAGCGGAAACCCCTGCGGAAGCGAGGAGGCCGCGGGATCGAATTCCCAGACTCCCAGCACACGCGGGACTTGCGCCCCCGCGGTAGCCGTGAGCAGGGTGAGTGAGCACACCAGCGAAGCGACGGATGTCTTCACAGTTCTTTCTCCTGGGAATGCCGATCGCGATCGTCACCGCAGCTTAGCGTAGGTGTTGACGTGGCCAGCCTGCCGCGTGTTCCGATGGCTGCACGCCTGGTGCGGTCCGCTGCATCGCGCTTGAGTGGCCGGCGATGAGCCCGCACCATCGCGGCATGAAACTCACCCTCGCCCTCACCGTCATGTGCACCGCCATCGCCGCCGTCCCGGGTGCGCCGCAGTCGCCGCCTCCTACGGGGCAGAAGTTCACGCTGGCCAACACCATGATCCAAGGCTATACGGCCATACAGCGCGACCTGCTCGAAGCCGCCGAGCTGATGCCCGAAGCGGACTATGCCTTCAAGCCGACACCTGAGATGCGTCCGTTCGGCCAGCTCATCGCACACGTCGGGCTGAGCCAGTTCAATTTCTGTTCGTTCCTCCAGGGCGGCCCGAGTCCGAAGGCCGCCGAAAAGGAGGAGACGCCCCGCTCGAAGGCTGCGCTGATCGCGCTCCTCAAGGAGTCCACGACCTTTTGCAATCCGCTGGTCAATGCCATGACCGACGGGGGCATGGTGCAGTTGATGAAGGTCGGGCCCAACGAGGGGGCACGCGGAGTGCCGGTCACCGGCCTGGTTGTTCATGGCAATGAGGTGTACGGGACCATTGCGGTCTATCTGAGGTTGAAGGGCATCGTCCCGCCAACCACCGCCCGTCAGAAGCCGGCGCCCACAAAGGGCGGTTGATCGCGGCCGCCCGCGTTCATAGGCTGCCGCGGCGGCTGGCCGGCGGCACAATGCCGTTGAGGCGGAGGTACACCACCATCTGCCCGTAGATGTCCAAGCTATGCGCGATGGACACGTAGACCAGGCGTAGTCGGCTGGCAGACGGCCCCATGAAGGAGTCGGACGGCGTCGCCACGCGCTCGTTCAACTGCTGGTCAGTGAACTCCTTCAGCACGACCTCAAAGTAGTCCATCGATTGGCGCAGTGCGGTCATCACTTCGGCCTTCGTGGCGGCCTTCAGGTTGATAGCGGGCGTCGGGGTCTTGCCGCCGAGCATCACGACCACCTGCTGGTTGGCCTGCACCACGTGCATGATCTGTTCGCCGTAGCTCCGCTGCGCCGGCGTGGACTTGTAGCCGAACTTGTCGGCCGGCATCGCGTCGGCCGCGTTCACGAGCCACTCCTTGTGCATGGCCCAGTCCGCCTGCACATCTCCCGCGAGCGTCGTGATGGTCGGCGCTGCCGGCGGCGCGCCCCGTCCTTGCTGTCCCTGGGCGGATCCCGTGTGAGCCAATCCGAGTGTGAGCAGCGCTGCCGCCGCCATGAGTGGTGGATTCTTCATGAACTCTCCGTTCCCTATATGTTCTGCACAAGAAAACATATAGCCAGCTGAATGTCAAGACAACCAGGGAAACAGGAAGGAAGCTTGACAAGCGTCGGCCCGTATGTCTTATTCTGTAAAACAAATGCCTCGCGGAGACTTTCTCGGCTCGCTCGAGCAGATTGTGATGCTGGCCGTCATGCGGCTGGGCGACGATGCGTACGGGATGACGGTTCGCCGCGAGATTGAAAAGCGGACGGGCCGTGAGATTTCCATCGGCGCTGTGTATGCAACGCTCGAGCGGCTCGAAGCGAAGGGCTACGTCAGCTCCTTTACGGGCGAACCGACGGCGGAGCGCGGCGGACGCGCCAAACGGCACTTCGAAATCGAAGCCGCCGGGCACCAGGCCCTCGACGCGTCGCAAAACGCCGTCAAGAACATGTCCGAAGGCCTCAGCCGACGCTGGAAGCGCGCATGAGTCTCTCGACGCTCGCCCTCTGGCAATGGATTGTCGCGCGCCTGATCCCGCCCGCGCAGGCGGAAGCCCTGATCGGAGACCTGCTCGAGGAGCGCCGGCTGCGCCTGCAGGCGGGACCTCACGTCGGCGTCGCCGGCTGGTACTCGAGGCAGCTCGCCTCGTCCGTGTCAGTCTTGCTGTGGGCCTCGATGCGGCGCGGCGCGTGGCTCGTCACGGTCGTCACCGCCGTCGCCAGTTTGATCGCCGCATTGCGCATTATGACGGTGCTTCAGTCCGCGCTGCGGCCGATGACGACGTCGAGTTTTGCGAACGACGTCATCATGCTTCTCTCGTTCGCCGCCGCACTGGCCGCCTGCGGGTCGATCGCCGCGTCAATCCGTCTGGGGGCGGCGCGACTGCTCGCCTTGCTCGTGTTTGCCGCGGTATGCGCGGAGATAGCGACCAGCCAAGGCGCTCCGCTCTGGTTGATGGGGTCGTTTCTCGTCCTCGGTCCGCTGGCCACGATCGCCGGCGCGACTCTGTCCGGGTGGCTACGTCGTGTCTGGCTTTAGCTGGAGTTCTCAGACGTCCTTCGCTGGGATCGCGAACTCGTGGCGGGGGAGGTGACGATCCGATGCACGCTGGGGCATGCACCGGATCACAGAACTTACTCGGCAGGCGCCGCGAACTACTTGAAGAGTTTGCCCGGATTCAACAAATTACAGATCGACGCGGAACCCGGAGCCTCAATGGTCCCGCCTGACTCGTGCGGTGTCTGCGTGTCTCCCGGAACAACGGGTCCTCCGTTGAAGTCCTCGAGTCCGGAGAACGAACAAATCGCCGCCACTATCACGTGTGTTCCGATCGGGTTGAACCCGCCGTTTCCCGTGCGTTCCCCGGCAATGGCCGGAGACACGAGGCTGATTGCCAACACGATCGCGCTTGCCACGATCACGGATCTCTTCATCGTCGTATCCTCCTGGGTCCTGCATCCCACAACTGACCGGGCAGCCATCGTGCGTTGGAGCGTTGCCGGGAATGCGATCTGACAGTAACGGATTCTACTCGCCCCGCTGTACGCGAAACCAACGACCTTCCTTGATGTACTTGAACGGGTGCTGACACTTTTTGTCGCTCGCGGACGAAGTAGCATTTGCCTATGGGTCGTGGGCTCTCGTGAAGCGGATTCTGTCTGGCCTGTGGGTCCTGGCCGCCGTCGTCGCCGCCAGCCCGGTAGTGCGCGCGCAGGCGCCCCCCGCCGTTCAGGCCGGCCGGTTCGAGGTGGCCTCGATCAAGCCGAGCAACCCGAATCCCGCATCGGTTCAGGCCAGTTTGCCGATGATTGTGCCGGCCCTCGGCCGGCTGCAGGCTCAGAACATGACGCTGCGCCTGCTGATTGTCGCCGCGTACCAGAAGCAGTCGTTCCAGGTCATAGGTGGACCGGGCTGGCTGAACACGACGAAATTCGACGTCAACGCCCGCGCCGACGATCCGAAGGCGAGCACCGATGGCCTGCTCGAGATGCTGCAGCGGCTGCTCGCCGATCGATTCAAGCTGAGAGTGCACCCCGAAACGCGTCAGGTGCCCATCTATGCGCTGATGCTCGCGCGCGCCGACGGCCGTCTGGGTCCGCGGTTGAAGCGGTCCACGGCCGATTGCCCAGGCTACAAGGAACAGCAACAGAAGATGCTCGAGGCGATCGCCAAGGGCGGCATCGGCGGGCTCACGGCGATGATGCGGAAGCCGGGCGATTCCGGGGCGTGTGGAATCTCACCTGCCGCGCAGACGTCAGCAGGCGTCGGCATCAAGCTCACCGGAATGCCGATCGTGATGCTGACGGAGATGTTGACGCAGCTGGTGGGACGTCCGGTGGCCGACAAGACCGGGTTGAACGGTTTGTACGACTACGAGATCACGATCGACGTGCCGACCCTGATGCGGATGTATGCGGAGCTTGGGGTCAACCTGCCCAACGCAGCGGCGAGCCTGCCGGAGGAACCGTCGCTGATGACGACGCTGCAGGAGAACCTCGGCCTGAAACTCGACGCGCAACGCGGTCCTGGTCAGGTCCTGGTCGTCGACAGCGCGGCGCCGCCCACGCCGGATTAGCGCGACCGGACAACGTCTGGGAAGGTGTGGGTCGCGGGCCCGTGTGCCTTATGAGCACGCGCTCCCTGGCGCGATGGGCGTTCCCCACGTCTCGACGACGAAGTTGAACCACTCCCGCGAATTCAGATCGATCTTGAACTGCAGCGAGACACTCTCGCCGGACTTGATGACGGCGGGCTGATGGCCGAAGAGCGTCTCGCTGAATCCCTGCCACTGCTGGCCGGTGGACGTACTCGAAACCGACTCGAGCCAATTGCCCCTCGACAGATCCATCACTTGAAAGAACACGCGCAGATATCGGCGCCACTGATGTTTTCGAAACGCGCTGTAATCAGGGCGGTTCCAACACCTCCATACAGCACAGGCGTCCGATTGAATACGGCTTT
>Ga0315912_10000479_pt1 | contig 75142 bp, 70 predicted proteins | sample VfabasoilMG_FD_204469 | JGI IMG/M metagenome (GOLD analysis project Ga0315912, IMG submission 204469) | Garden soil microbial communities collected in Santa Monica, California, United States - V. faba soil | ecosystem: Environmental > Terrestrial > Soil > Garden | place: USA: California... | reverse complement strand
GCACAGGGCGAGGAGGGCCAGAATTCCGAGGACAGCGGCGAGGACTTTCAGCAGCTTGCGGCGCATGGGGGCTTTCCCCCTGCAGTGGCCCAAGTCCGCCTTGCGTTACACGCCTGGCCTCAAAAAAGCGGCAGCTCGAGGAGGAGGCGTCGTTCGGAATCGTCCCGCGTGGCCCACACGCGTGTGATCGATGGCGGCGCTGCGGCTGCCGTGCGCGCCAACTCGGCCTCGCAGCAGGCGTAGACGGCGCCATCGACCGGGTCGAACGTGACGTCCGGCATGCGCTTGATCAGCTCTCCGCTCGGCGCATAGACCTCCGCATCCAGGCGGCCGACCCCCCGCAGGTCGACCGGGATCCGGGTGATCAAGAGGTCCGTCCCCGGTGGTACCTCGGGACCGACGGGGTGCTCGAGGTCGAGCTCGAACACCGCCACTTTCAGGGCAGGATTGCCGCGGAGGCGCTCGACGTCCTTCGAGGTGATCCAGGGCTCCAAGGACCCACGGGCACTCATCGCTCGAAAGGTCGCCTCGAGACTGGCGCGAAAGCCGAGCTCTGGCGCGGCGCCGGTCAGTGCCCGCTCGAACAGCTCCTGCTCGAAGGTGTCCGACTCGGCCTCGCCCTGCGCGCCGCGGACGTAGTCGTCGAGCTTCGCCACCGCGTCGTTCGGATCCGGCGCTTGCGCTATCGTTCTCATCAGGACGCCTCCCCCAGTTTGGTCCACGAAATGGGCTTGTCCAGGCACGCGCGGAGCGCGGCCAGCGTCCGATGCCGGATGATGCGGACGTTGGCCTCCGTGATCTCGAGCTGCTGCGCGATCTCGCCGTCGGAGACGTCGTCGCAGAACGTGGAGCGGATCACCCGCCGCGAGCGCTCCGTAAGCTGGGAGTAGCAATCCTCCAAGTGATCCCGGCGCACGGAGAGCTGGGCGTCCCAGGCGGCCAACTCGGCCTCCGTAGGCGCGTACTTCAGCGACAGATCGCGCCGGCGTTCGTCCGTCCGTGCGCGCTCGCGAGCCAGATTGCGGCAGATGCCGAGCGCGAAGCCGGCCAGACGCGAGACATCCTGGATGCGCCCCGCCCGCAGCGCTTCGATGAAGAGGGCCAGCGCGTCGTGGGTGAAATCGTCCACGGACGTCGGGCGGAGTCGCCGGGCGGCGAACGCGCGGACCGCTGGCAGCAGGCGCGCGCAGATCTGACTTTCGGCGCTGCGATCGCCGGCCAGCGCGCGCACTGCGAGGGGGTCCGGGGGCACGGCCGGGGTGGCGTCCGTGGCTAGGGCGTCCATGACGGCGAACCTAGCTCGCTTCCGCCAGGCGGACCAACGCCCGTGGCAAGTCGGTGTAACGGAGCGCCCCGTCGGGCCACTGGTGCTCGGGAGTGGGCCCGCCGGGCCCGATGACGAGGAGTCCTGATGACGAAACAGGTTGATGACGTGGTCTTGGTGGTCGGTGGAACGGGGACGGTGGGCGGAGCCACGGTCCGAGAGCTCTTGAAGCGGGGTGCGCGGGTGCGCGCGCTCGTGCGCTCGACGGCGCGGGCGGCCGGGCTCGCCGGCGCAGAGCTGGTCGAAGGCGACGTGCGAGACCTGGCGCAGGTCGAGCGGTGCCTCGCCGGTGTGCACACGGCCTTCTACGTCTCGCCCCACGAGCCGGACGAGGAGGCGCTGGCGGAGACCTTCATTTCCGCCTGCGAGCGGGCCGGCGTGCGTCTCGTCTTCGTGGGTGTGCACATCGACGCCAAGTGGGCGTTCGTGCGCAGCTTGCTCCGCCAGTACTTGGGCCGTCTGATGCCCGCCTACCTGCCCAAGATGCGCATCTCCGAGCGGGCGCGGACGTCGAAGACGAACGCGATCGTGCTCATGCCGACGAACTTCATGGACAACGACGAGATGTTCCAACGAGACATCGAGCAGGGCCAGTTCCTCCAGCCCTTCGAGCGACCGTTCAACCGGGTGGCCGTGCAGGACCTCGCCGAGGTAGCGGCGAAGGTGTGCCTCGACCGCGGCTTTGCCAAAGGCGCGTACCCCGTCGTGGGGCCGGAATCTCTCGATGCTCCTGCTTGTGCTCGAGTCTGGAGCGAGGCGCTCGGCCGACCGGTGGCCTACCGCTGGGACGATGCGGCGTTTCAGGCCGCACTCGCGATGAGCGCACGCGGCAAGAAGGTCGCGGACGTCGCCGCGAGCTATGCGGCCATTCGCACTATCGAGCTGCGCACCTCGCAGAAGGACCTAGCGCGCACCACCGAGCTCTTGGGCCGACCGCCCACGCCCTACGCCACCTACGTGCGCGAGCGGCTCGTGGCGCAGCCGCTCGGGTAGCTCGGCGCGCGCGCCTGTGCGCACGGACGTGGTCAGGGCCCGCAGGCGGTCGTCGTAACCGAGTGCGCGTGCCAGCGGAGCCAGTAGCCGCAAGAGCGTGCGCTCGAAGCGCGAGCCAATGACGAGGGTTTCCTTGTACTCGTCCAAGAGTGCAGCGGCGTAGAGCGGGGTGGGTGCGCCCTTCTTGTCGGTGAGCCCACGCGCTCCGAGCGCGAAGAACGTCTCGAAGAACTCGTGGATGCGCAGGCCTGGGCGGTAGGTCTCGATGGCGACGACCGGCTCGTCGAATGGATTGCCTTGGGTGTGCACCGTTCCGGGGGGAAGCACGAGCGTGTCTCCCGGCCGCAAGACATGCTCTCGTCCCTGGGCGCGGCAGACCAAGCGGCCTGCCACCACTTCGAAGGTTTGGTGCTGGCTCGGGTGGAGGTGCGAGCCGGCGATTTCGCCGCGCGGGGCGATGGTGAGTTCCATGCGGAAAATGTCCTCCGTCGACTCGAGGACGCGGATGGTTTCGCCGGTGCCGGGGTGATGGAGGATGGGAAACGGGCTTTGGGGGGATGTCATGGGGGTTGGTCTCCTTTCGGGCGGCCTGTCCGCCTCTCGAGTCCACTCTGTGTCCTGCGTATTCGCAGGACAATCGACACAAGTGCAGGGTAGATCTGCAAATTTGCAGAGTCATCCGCTAGGCTCTGGCCGTGGCGGCGGAGCTCGACTGGGAAAACCTTCGGCTGTTCGGCGCTCTGTTTCGCCACCAGAGCTTCTCGGCGGCGTCGCGCCTCCTCGGCATCGACGCGACCACACTCAGCCGGCGGCTCACCCAGCTCGAGCAGCAGCTCGGCGTGCTCCTCTTTCAACGCACCACGGGCGGGCTCGTGCCCACGGAGGCGGCGGCCAAGGTAGCCGAGCACACGCTGCGCATCGAGAGGCAGATCGGGCTTGCGCGTGAGGAGGCCACCGGAGAGGCGGAGCGCGTTGCAGGCGTCGTGCGGGTGGCGCTCACCGACGAGACGGCGGCGTCGTTCGTCGTCCCGCGCCTCGCCACCTTGCGCGAAAGACACCCCAGCATCGATCTCGAGTTCGTGGTCGGCGATGGCTACGTCGACCTCGCCCGCGGGGACGCGGATCTCGCCATCCGCTTTCAGGTTCCGGGGCGTGGCGCACCCGCCGATCCGGGCTCGAGCGTTGACCTGACCGCGAAGCGCGTGGGGTCGATGTACGTGGGGGTCTACGCCAGCTCGAGCTACCTCGCGCGCCGCGGGCGACCCAAAGACGCGTTCGACGTGGAAGGACACGACTTGGTCCTGCAGCGTCGTGACCAGCTCCCGCTGCCTGGGGCGCCTTGGGCAGCCAAAGTGCGAGGTCGGGGGCGTGCCGTCGTGCGGACCGACGGGCTGGCGTCGATGAGGGCCGCGATCCTGGTAGGGCTGGGCGTGGGGGCGTTGCCGACGCTGCTGGGCCAAGCCGCTGCCGAGCTGGTTCAGCTGACGCCACCAGCCGTGGTCGACGAGCGGGAAATCTGGCTCGTTGCACCGGCCGACCTGGCTCGCGTCGCTCGGGTGCGCGCCGTCTGGGAGTTCCTGGTCGAGATCGCCGACGACTTTCGCCGTTGCGGCTCTGGCACGACGCAGGCGATCCCCGAGGGCCGGTAGCTCGAGCCTGGTCGGGGCGCCGCGATGATGAGACGATGCAGAGCGTGACGTCGTCCTCGGGCTACGGAGACGGGAGTGGCCTCGGGGGTGGGGCCGGCTTTGGAGACAAGGCCGGTGAGCACCTGCGCATGGCGCGCGGCAGCTACAGCCCGCTGCCCCACGTCGTCTTCGGGTTCTTCATCGTGACCGTCGGGACTTGGCTGCCCCTGCTCCTGGCAGGCTTCGTCGTCCTCGAGCGGCGTACCGTCCCTGCTCCCGTCATGGCCGGAGACGATCCGCTGTTGCCCCTCCTACTCCCTGAATCGGCCTCCAAGCGCTTCGTGCTCAGCGCATGGCTTCGCCACCGCGAGGCCAAGAAGCTCGGCCTCAGTACCTCGATCCGGGCCACGGTCGCGATCCGGAAGGATGGCGAAGGCGTCGTGCGCCATTTGGAGCTCCAGCTCGTCCCCCGGGGCGGAACGGGTCACGATCTGGGGCCGAGCCGTCCGGTGACCGTGGCCTACGGGCACATGCCGCCGATGCATCCCGGCGAGCAGCGGGTGGTCCGTTTCGACCACTCCGTACCCGGGGAGGTGCTCGAGGAGCGACTGCTGGTCACGTCGATCGAGTGACGGCGCGGGTCAGGCGACCCTCAACCGTTGAGCGCGCGCGGGAAGAGCACGTTGTTCTCGAGATGGATGTGTTCCATCAGCTCGGCTTCGAGCTTCTCGAGGCCTGCATAGAGGGCGCGCCACGTCGCGCAGGCCTCGGCCGGCGGCACGAAATCGGTTGCAAGCTCACGCACGCGCCTGAGGCTCACTCCGTGGTCGTCGTGCTCGGCCATCATTCTGCGGATGGGCATGTGCACGTCGGCTCCGCTCCTACCAGCGCGGATCGCCGGGAATAGCTTCTGCTCCTCTTTGGCCATGTGCGCCTCGAGCTCGATGGCGAGCTGCACCAGCACCATTGCAAGCCCACTCGGGCAGCTCGGCTTCCTGGCGTGAACGCGTTCGACGCGCTGCGCCGCGGCGATGAGGGCCGGAAGGTCGGTGTGGAGCGGCTCGTGGTAGCGGCTGAGGATCAGGTCGATGAGCTCGGGCAGGGGCCTGGTGTCCACTCGCTCGGGGGCCTTCGACGTGCCTTCGGCCTCGATCTCCAGAATGACCTTCGACGGATCGAGTCCTGCATCGCGACACGCGTCGTCGAGCCGCTTGCCGCCGCCGCAGCAGAAGTCGAGGCGGTGGCGTAGGAAGACGAGGGTGGAAGCGGGGTGGGTGCTGGCGACTTGTCCGAGGGTCTGGTTGGCTTCGATCATTTCTCGAGCGATCCTTTCGGTTGTTCCAGAAGCACACTCGGTGCCAATCGGAATACCGTTCTCGATCAATGGGTTGCGTGGCGGCGTGCGCCGAGCATGCGCGCAAGACGTGCGCTTTCCGCTCGGACGGCGCGCAGCGAGTGCAGTCCTCTAGCTCGCGGCTTGCTGGGGGCCGACCAGGAGGCCCAGCGTGCAGGCGAGCAGGACCAAACCGAAGCAGAGGCCGAGGACCCAGGTGAGCCAGCGTCGCTCGGGCTGCCTGACCCAAACGAAGAGTAGCACCGACAGGGCCAGCGCTTGGGGAACGACCTCCAGCCAGCCGAGCAGCTGACGCTGCACGGAGACGGTCGTGTAGACGAGACCCTCGATCGAGCCAGGGGCGGCACCGAAGGGGGACAAGACGCCGATGACCACGAGCAGGAGACTCATCAGCGCCCAGCCGCGGCTGCGATCGAAGATCAGCTCGCGCAGGGGGTAGAGCGCGAGCGCGAACAGCGCCCCGCGGATCGGCTGAAACAGTGGCCCAGCGCTCACCAGAGGGTCATCCAGGCCGCGCATGTAGCCCTTCAGACCAGGCTCGTTGAACGCGTGCGCGTAGTCGAACGCGAGCGAAGCGGTGACTCCCAGGACGAAGTAGGTGACCGTGTGGACGACGGCGGTCTTGAGGACGAGGTCTCTCAGGCGGAGAGCTTGCGCGTTCATACGTGCAATCTACGCACGCGCGGATTCTCTGCAAAAAAGGAAGCGGCTCTCCGCCGGTGCAAGATGTGCGCAAGGCCGCATGGAAAAAGCGCCAGCGCCCGACTCCCCAGGGGGAGCCGGGCGCCATCGATGGCAGCGCGGCAGGCGCGGCGGCTTGGCTCAGTGCGCCGCGGAGACGGTCTTCTTGGCGACTGGCTGCGGGGCGGTGGCCTTCTTGGCGGCAGCCTTGACGTTGCTCACAATGCGCTCCACGTCGGCGCGGAAGCCGCCCATGTCCACCTGCTGGCCGTTGAGCAGGGTGCTCATGTTGCGGGTGATGGCGGCCATGCCCACGGCTTCCTCGATTTCGACCTGGGTAGCGCCAGCGAGCTTGGCGAACTCGGTGTCGGCCAGGATGCAGGGCTCACTCGGCACCTGGGACGCGACGGCGAGCGAGATCAGGTACTTGTCCTTGGCCGTGAGCGCGGTCTTCGGGTTCATCTTCAGGTCGCGCATTTCACGCCAGGCGCCGGGCAGCATCGCCTCGGGCACATCGCTCAGGAACGCCGGCACGAAGCCGAGGTGCTGCTCGATGTCGAGTCGGGCCGTACGTGCATCGGTGATGACGATGGGCGTGAGCGAGGGGGCGCCTTTCGACGGCTTGGCCAGGCGCAGAATGTCCGAACGATACTTGGCTGCATCGTACTGCGTGCCGTAGAGCAGCGCGCTCCACTGCCGCTCGAGGCCCGCCAAGGCCACGGATTCCGAGATTTCAGCGGCCGTCGCGCCGTTCAGCTTGGCAAACTCGGTGTGCGCGTAGACGCAGTAGCTGCAAGGCACCTGCGAAGCGACGGCCAGGCCGATGAGCTCCTTGGTCTTGCCCGAGAGGGCGGTCTTGGGATTGATCTGCAGGCCCTTGAACTCCTGCCACAGACCGGGCAGGGCGCTGTCCGCGGTCACCTTGAAGAAGCCGGGGACGAAGCCCAGGGTCTTTTCGATGTCACTGCGGGCCGCGCGGGCTTCAGGAGTGCCGTTGGGCTCGGCGTGCGCCGGGATGGCGAGGCCGAGGACGAGGGCGACGAGGGCGAGGAGGCTCTTGGAGAGTTGGGAGAGGGTCATGGCTCGAATCCTTTTTCGACGGTGGGTTGGGTCCGTCTACAATGGAGGCGTGACCTCGGACGGAACGCCGCGTTCCGCCGCGTTCCGCCGCGTTCCGCCGCGTGTCCGTGGCCCAGGGCCGCTGCGCCGCCTACGGCGCCTGAGAAAATGTACAATAAATACCGGTACGTACACTGCGATCAAGCAGCGCGCCGAGCTCGGGCGAGCACTCCCGGACTCGGTCGATGGCGTTCTTGATGCGGCGTTGCACGGCGCTCCGAGCTCGCTCGGGTGCCCCCCCCGCTCGTCGAGCTCGGCCACCCAGGCCCACGGCGCGGGAGAGCTCCGCCGTCAGGAACTCGATCTGCTCGCGGGCGCGCTCGGCGCGCGCAGGGTCGGAGAAGGCTTCGGCTTCCTCGAGCTCCTCGCGCAAGCTGGTCAGCTTCTCCTTGTAGGCCAGGCGCGCGCGTTCATCGAGCAGCTCGCCTGAGTCGCCGAGATCGAGCGGGGCATCGCTGTCCTTGCTGCCGGACAGTTCGAGCACGTGAATGGCCCGGTTCGGCTCGGCCACCAAGCGCGCCAGGTACTGCAAGCCCAAGCTGTCCTTGAGCCGGAAGGTTGCTCCCGCGTACGTCACCGCCCAGACCTCGCCTTCGGAAACGAGGGAAAAGGGAAGCGAGGAGTGCGGTGCCGACACTTCAGCCGGGGCAAGGGCAGGGAGCGCGCTCGGCCTTTGGCTCGGCGTGGAGACAGCGAGACGCCGCTGGGCGAGCCGCGCGAGGCCGACGAGACCCAGAGCTTCCGCTTCCCCCTGGGCGCAGGTCACCGCATCGCGGCCGCCGCTGACGTCGCCGGCCGCGAGGAGCATTCGCCCGAGCTCGTAGAGGCAGCGCGCATGGAGCGGCTTGGCATCGACCCGCTCGAGCAAGTCGAGGGCGCTTTGGAAGTGGGCCCTCGCTTCGTCCAGGAGGCCGAGTCGAGCGGCCAGCATGGCGAGGACTCGCGTGGCGGGTCCTTCCCAGAGAAAGGCGAGGTAGCCCCAGCTGACGGATCGATGGGCGCCGACCAGGAGCAGGTCGTAGACCATGCGCACCGCCGCCAGGTCTCCGGTGAGAGCGAGAGGTTCGCCGAGGTGAAAGAACGCCGAGGGATTCTGCACCAGAGGCCAGTCGCTCATCGGCAAGAGGTCGAGGTAGCGGCGCGCGCCCGCGTCGTCCTCGAGTCGCGAGGCGGTGAAGGCGGAGCCACCATTTTGCCAATGGGGCCCGGAATAGAACTCAGCGCGCATGCGGCGCGCGTCGGGGTCGAGCGCACGCATGTCGTCGTGACGCTCCCAGGTGCGCAGGAGGCCTTCCCGGTGGAAGATCCAGCAGCGTTCGAGCTGGGGATCGTTGGCTTTCTGGCCGAGCTCCTTGGCTCGCGTCGTTTCGGCCTCCGCCTCTTCGAAGCGCCCGTGGATCATGGCCCGCATCGAGCGAAAAAGCGGCACCCGCCACAGGTATCGCTCCGCCTTGAACTCGGTTGCTAGCCGCTGGAACTGCTCGATTCGCGCATCGGCATTGCCGAACTCCGCCAGCTCCATGTGATCGAAGGCCAGCCGCGCCTGCGTGCGCAGGACGCGTTCGGGGTCGCCGAGTGTGATCGCCAGTTGCTCGATCTCCAGATTCAGCGGCAAGCGCTGCCTCGGGTCGACGATGTCCATCATCGCCGACATGCCGGTGAACGTCGCCTCGAGCAACGTGCGCTCGTCACCGATGCGACGCGCCGAAGCGATGGCGCGCTCGGCGAGCGCGATGGGCACCATCGGGTCGGAATGCGGCTGCATCGCGGCGGCCAGGCGAGCCGACACCTGCACGCGCAACGGGGAATCTCCGTCGGGCAGACGCGACAGGGCCTCTTCGAGCAGCACGATGAGGGGCCGATCGATGAGTGCCGCCTTGATCTCGAGCCCGAAGGAGAGTGCGGCCGTGGCGAAGAGCTCCGGTTCCTCGAGCGACCGGGCTCCTGCGCAAGCTTCGAGGCACAGCGCTTGACCCGTGCCGCCGGCACCGCTCTTGATATGGACGCGACCGAGGGCGGTCAGCACCCGGACCTTCTCGGCTGTCGGGCCGCTAGCCGCGGCAAGGGCAGCGAGGCGAGCCCGCTCGAGCAACCGAGAAGCGTCTTCGAAGGCGAAGAGAGCGAGCGCCCGCTCGGCTGCCAAGACCGTGTGCTCGACGGCGCGGGCGAGGTGCCCGGGCCCGCTCGACAAGAGGTGGTGGGCGAGCTCGGCGTGCGGAGGCGACCTCTGCGCTGGCACTCGCGCCAGGATGGCGTCTGCAACTCTAAGGTGGAGCGCCGCGCCGCGCTCGGGCGGGAGCTCCTGTTCGAGCACCTCGCGCACCAAGGCGTGGGAGAAACGAAAGCGCACCTGAGGCGCAGGGTGCGCTGTCAGCGCGCCGGCCCGCGTGGCTTCGTCCAGCTTGTCGAGCACTTCTTGCAGAGGTGCTGCGAGCACGTCGCTCATCAAGAGGGGGTCCATTTCGTCGCCGATCACGGCACCGAGCTCGAGCAGCTCGCGCGCGGAAGCGGGAGCTCGCGCCAGGCGCTGGCGAATGACGTCGCGGACGCCGGTGGGCAAGGTGTCCGAGAGGAGCGCATCCCGTCCCCGCTTGGCCAAAAGGTTCACCAGTTGCTCGAGAAAGAGAGGATGCCCTTGGCTGCGCCGGAAGAGCTGGTCGACCACGGCGCTGTCGGCGTGCTCCGTGCGGGCGCGCACGAAGCCCTCGACGTCCGAGGCCCGGAGCCGACCGAGCCAGAGCGGCGTGGCTTCACGCTCGATCTGGGCCAAAAGCGGCTCCGCCTCCGGGGCGAGACGCGCGTCCACGTCGCGCAGCGTCGCGACGACCAGCAGGCGCACGCTGACGAGCTCGCGCGCGAGAAAGTGCAGGAGTCGGAGCGAGGACTCGTCCGCTGCGTGCAGGTCCTCCAGCACGAGCAGGGCCCCGCTGCTTGCTGCCGCGCGGCGCACGAGACCGGTGAGGGCGCGGAAGAGGCGAAAGCGCGCTTGCTCCGGATCGGAACTCACACTGGCGGGTCCGTCCGGGAGCCGCGCGGCGATGGCCGGAACCAACGTAGCCGCGCCGCTCGCGCCCTCACCGAGAGACAGCGCGAGCTCCGCGTCACCCAGCGTCTCCGCGAACGCCGATAGGGGATCGAGGAAGGGATAGTAGGCAGGCGCTCCACCTGCTTCCCAGGAGCGCCCCCAAACGATGACGCCGACGCGCCCCCGCGCGCGGCGCGCGAGCTCGTCGGTCAGTCGCGACTTGCCGATCCCCGGCTCGCCGCTCACCAGAAACAGACGCCCCCGGCCGGCGAGCGCATCCTCGATGCCTGCTTCGAGCTGCTCCATTTCTGCTTCGCGCCCGACGAAGGGGCGCAGCGCAGGCATGCGCGCCGCACTGAGGTCGCGCTCCGAGGCCATCGGGGAGAGGACCTACCATGGGTCACCCGCCAGGTGGAGCAAGCCTAGGAAACCAGGCGCGGATCGCCAGCCAATGGCGCTACTTTCGCAGGATGGACTCCATCTTCTTGCCCTTGGCGAGCTCGTCGATGAGCTTGTCCAGGTAGCGGATCTTCTGCGTCAGCGGGTCTTCGATGTCCTCCACCCGCAGGCCGCAGACGACGCCCTTGATCAGGGCCGCGTTCGGGTTCCACTTGGGCGCCTTGGTGACGAACGCCTCGAGGTCGACCTTCGTGGCGACGACCTTTTCCAGCTGCTTTTTCGTGTAGCCGGCGAGCCAGCGGATGACCGTGTCGACCTCCTCCTGCGTCCGCCCCTTCTTCTCCGCCTTCTGGACGTAGAGCGGATAGACGGCGCCGAAAGAGATCCCGTAAATGCGCGGCTTCTTGTCCATGCCCTTCGATAGCAGTCGGTCCAGCGGCGGTCAGTACCGATCCCCCACCACACCGTCCCCGAGCAGGGCTTCCAGACCCTGCACCTGCTCTGGCCCGAGCGTGACGTTCTGAGCTGCCCAGTTCTCCTCCAGCCGCGCGATCTGGCGCGTGCCCGGGATGGCGGCGATGGGGACGTCGCGGGACAGCACCCAGGCCAGCGCAACCTGCGCCGAGGTGACGCCGAGCTCCTTGGCCACTTGAGCGACTGCGTCCGCCAGGCGGCTGTTCTTGGTGATGGCTTCCTCCGAAAAGCGCGGGTTGTCGAGGCGCCAATCTCCCGGTTCGAGGTCACTGCGCGACCGGATGGCTCCCGACAGGAAGCCCCGCCCGAGCGGACTGTAGGCCACGAAACCGATGCCCAGTGCTCGGACCGTGGGCAGGATCTCGGTTTCGACTTCGCGCGACCACAGCGAGTACTCGGTCTGTAGAACGCTGATGGGATGGACGGCGTGAGCGTGGGCGATCGTCTCCGGATCGGCCTCGGACAGGCCCAGGTAGCGAACCTTTCCTGCCTTCACCAGCGCGGCCATCGCGCCCACCGTCTCTTCGATGGGTGTCTTCGGGTCCACGCGATGTTGGTAGTAGACGTCGATGACGTCGGTGCCGAGGCGCTTCAGGGAGGCTTCGCAAGCAGTCTGCACATATTCGGCGCCCCCGCGGAGGCCCTGCCAGCTTCCGTCTTCGCCGCGTGCCACGCCGAACTTGGTCGCCAGAGTAATCTGCTCGCGGCGCCCTTGCAGCGCCTTGCCGAGCAGGATCTCGTTCGTGAATGGGCCATAGATGTCGGAGGTGTCCCAGAACGTGCAGCCGAGGTCGGCCGCCCGGGCGAGCACACGGAGATTCTCCGCATCCGAGGCGCCGCCGTAGAAATCCGACATCCCCATGCAACCGAGCCCGATGGCCGGGACTCGAAGACCTTGCGATCCCAAACGGACGTTGTTCATGAGCCGAACGTATGCGGAGCGGTGCCGCGCCGCCTGCCCGTTCCTCCGAACCGCTTGCCTAATCCTCTTCAACACGAAAGAATGTGACGGATGCTCGAGGAGCTCTGCTAGCCTAGGCGTCCGCGGTACGACCATGCCCTTGGAAGCACTCGTCGAACGAGCCTGTCGCCACGTTTCGGCGCATTTGAAAGGCGAGCAGGCCGTCCAGCCGCTCCAGGGTTTGCGCCTGCTCCGGCACGACGCGCCGCACTCCTTCGAGTGCTCGCTGTATGAGCCGGTCCTCTGCCTGATCCTCCAGGGACGAAAACAGGTGCGGATCGGCGAGCAGACCCTGTCGTTTGGGCCGGGAGAGTGCCTGCTCGTCAGCAACGATCTGCCCGTGCGCTCCAGAGTGACCAAGGCACCGTACGTGGCGCTGATTTTCGACGTCGACATCAACGTCGTGCGCGAGCTCTACAGCGAGGTCTCGGTAGTGAGGTTGGACAGCGAGCACGCCCGCGCGGCGGTGACGGAGCGAGCGGATCCCGGCCTCTTGGATGCTCTTTTCCGCTATCTTGCGCTCGCCGATTCCCCTCTGGACGCGAAGGTCCTGGGGCCGCTCGTAGCCAAGGAGCTCCACTACCGGCTGCTCGTGGCTCCGTTCGGCGGCATGCTGCGCAGCCTGATCCGGCACGACAGTAGCGCGAGCTCCATCGCACGCGCGATCGAGCAGATGAGGGAGGAGCTCGCGGCGCCGAGGGCGATTCCCGAGCTCGCCCGGCGTGTCGGCATGAGCGCCTCGTCCTTTCACAAACACTTCAAGGCGATCACCTCGCGCTCGCCGCTCCAGTACCAAAAGGAGCTGCGCTTGCTCGAGGCGAGGCGGCGCCTGCGAGCGGGGGGCGGCACCGTCACGGCGGTCGCGCTGGACGTCGGCTACGAGAGCTCGAGTCAGTTCAGTCGCGAGTACGCGCGCCAGTTCGGGGTGCCGCCGAGTCGAGATCTCGCTCAGGCCTAGCGGCAGGCGGCGTGGGTGCGAGCACGGTCGCGCCGCGGGGGGCCGAGTGCCCGTGAGCGGTCGGCTTGCGCCGCTGGACGAGCGCTGGAGCGCCCAAAAAAGAAAGCAAAATTAGCCTGTTGAATGGGAAGCGCGGTCCGCCAGTCAATATCTCATTGACGTTATATAGATGTAGAGTTATTCATTGGTCGTGCAGACAGAGCGCTCCATCGACGGCACCTTGGCGGCCCTCTCGGACCCGACCCGGCGCGCTATCCTCGCCCGACTGGCAGAGGGGGAGGCTACCGTGAATGAGCTCCGCGCGCCGTTCTCGATCTCGCAGCCCGCCATCTCGCGGCACATCAAGGTGCTGGCCGAGGCGGGGCTCATCGTGCAGCGCGTCGATGGCACGAAGCGTCCGTGTCGCTTGGCGCGGGGCGGCCTGGAGGCGGTCAGCGAGTACTTGGAGATGCTCCGCCGCGCGCTCGAACAGAACTACGACAGACTCGACCGCTTACTAGCCAGGGAACAGAAAAGGAAGGACATGTCATGAGCAAGACAACGCTGGAACTCGAGGGTGACCGCTTCGTGGTCGTCAAGAGGCGCTTCGCAGCGCCGCCGGAAGCCGTGTTTCGGGCGCACATGGATCCAGAGCTCTTGAAGCAATGGATGACCGGGCCCGACGGCTGGACGATGCCCGTTTGCATTTGGGAGGCACGGCCGGGCGGCAAGGTCCGCTGCGAATGGACGGACGGGAAGGATGGTTTCTACCTGACCGGGGAGATCCTGGAGGTCGATCCACCGCGCCGGATCGTACACGTCGAACGCATGCACCTGCCCGATCCGACGCCGGACAATCACGTGACCACCACCTTCACACCCGACGGCACCGGCACGCTCCTCACCATGCGCATGACTTTGCCCGATGCAGAATCGCGGAAGGCGATGCTCGAGACCGGCATGGAGGAAGGCATGGAGGTTTCGTACGCGCGCCTGGAGGGGAAGATCGCGAGCTGGAAGCTGGCGTCATGACGAAGAAGCAGGCGCGCGCCAGCGTCCACGTCTCCATCGACGTGCCGAACCTCGACGCTGGGCTGCACTTCTACGCCACGGTATTCGGCTTCGTCGAGAAGGCGCGCCCCTTTCCGACCATGGCCATCGTGGACGGCAACAACGTCAGCGTGTGCATCCACGAGAAAGCAGCGAAGAGCAAGAGCTCGGTCGCCGGGCCAGAGCGCCACTACGAGCGTCATTGGACGCCGGTGCACCTGGACTTCCACGTGACCGATTTCGACGCTGTGCTCGCTCGCGTGCGCGCCGAGGGCGGCGCGATCGAGAACGAGTTCCGCAGCCACGGGCCGAAACCTGTGGCATTCTGCGCGGACCCCTTCGGCAACGGCTTCTGCGTGCTTGGGGAGTCGGGGTGAGCGGGGAGTGAGCGGCGCCTACTCGCCCTTCGTTCCTCGCGCGCGCCGTGTCTCCCAGCTGGCCATCCAGTCCTTCGTCAGCTCGCGGCGGGGCCGACCGTAACGCTCGCTCGTGAGCTCGAACTTCGCGATGCGGTCGGTGCGAAACAGCCGGAAGTCCTGGCGCAAGCAGCACCAGGCAGCCACGATCTCTTTCTGCTCGTAGTAGGCGAGTTGAATGGGCCAGATGGTGCGCTCGGTCGACTTGCCTTCGGCGTCCTCGTAGTCGATGCGCGCGGCGCGCTCGGTGCGCATGGCCTCGCGGGCGCGCTCGAGCACGGGAGCGCCGGGGCGAGGGCTGCCTAGGTTGACTGGCCAGAGGCCGGGATCCTCGATGCGGGCCCGCAGATCTTCGCTGGATGCGGTCGCGATCTTGGCTAGCGCATTCTTGGCGGCCGACCCCAGCTCGCCGTCGGGGAGCGTCTGCACCCAGCGGGCACCCAGAACGAGGGCTTCGAGCTCAATCGGGCTGAACATGAGCGGCGGCATGAAGACGCCCGGCCGCAGCACGTAGCCCACGCCGGCTTCGCCCTCGACCGGAGCCCCGAGACCGGCGAGCGTCTGCAGGTCGCGGTAGATCGTGCGCACGGAGACGTTCTGCTCCTCGGCCAGGACCTCGGCCGTGACGGGGCTCCTGCGCCGACGCAGAGCGTCGAGGAGCGAGAACAGTCGTTCGGTCTTGTCCATGCCGCACCCGCCAGCCTTCGAACGCTGCGAGCCTGCCAGGGGCCAGCGGGTGCAGCAAGGCAGGGCTCACTCTGCAGCCACCACCGGACCGCGAGCTTGCATCAGCTCCAAGTCGAGCTTCTGAGCACGGAGGTGCGCCGGGCGGTCCACGACGCGAGCGAGATAGGCTTCGAATTCCGGCAGGAAGGGCACCGCATTCAGGTGATGGATGGTGAAGGCGAGCGAGCTCGCCAGCTGGGTATCGGCGGCCGTGAAGCGCGCGCCCGCAGCGTAGGGGTGCTTCTGCAGATGCTTTTGCACGTTATTGAGCATGTCGACGTAGGCCCCGAACGAGTAGTCGTTCGCCTTGTACTCGAGCTTGTGCACCCGCGCGGCGACGCAGGGGTCGTAGACGGAGTCGCAGTAGACCAGCATGCGTAGGTAGGTCGAGCGCATCGGGTTGCCGAGGGCGGGCGCCAGCCCGGCTTCGGGAAAGCGGTCGGCCAGATCGATGGTGATCGCGGCGCGCTCGGTCAGGATCTCGCCGTCGATCTCGACCGCGGGCACCTTCTTGTGCGGGTGGATCGCACGGTAGCTCTCCGGTACGCCGCCGGGCGCGTGGAAGTCGACCAGGCGCACGTCGTAGGGCACGCCGAGCTCTTCGAGCAGCCAGCGGACGCCGGCCGCGCGCGACCAGGGGTGGTAGTGGAGCAGGATTTTCGGCTGTGCTTGCTCGTCGGACTCGGTTTTCGAGGTGGAGTGGGTCATGCCCCACGTCTACGCCCCCGGACTGACAGGTCCTGTCAGGAGCGGTCCGGGGTGGGAAGGACCACCAGCGCGCGCCACCGGTTCAGTAGGGGACCAGCTTGTCGTGGAGCTGTGCCAGGAAGGCCAGCGCCGGCTTCATCCCTACCCGCGCCACGTGCTCAATCGTGGTGTCGCCGCCGAGCGCCAGGGCGGGCTCGAAGGTGAAGATCTCGGTGTTCGACGGGGTGCCGAGCTTCTCCGTTGCCTCACGATACAGGTCCCCGAAGAAGAGATCGTCGATGTCGTCCTCGTGGAACTGTGTGGCTAGGTACTCGGCGTAGGAGAGCTCCGAGGACTTTTGGAAGGTACCGGTGTGAACGTAGATCGTGACGAGATGGTTCTCGGACAGCGCCAAGAGATCGCCGAATCCGGAGCGGGCGATGACGAGTGCATCCTTGGGAAGTCCCCAGTCCGCTTTCACGTCGTCCAGGTCAACCGGATCGACCGTTCGGAGTAGGCCGCCCAGATACGAGCACCAGCCGAACTGCCTCCAGAACTCGACCAGGGCCGGCGGCGCGCGCGAGCTCAGCTTAGAGAGTCTGGCCTCGCTCGATCGCGTGCTCGTGGCCGTCTCGGCAAGCTTGTCGTGAAACTGCTGCAAGATCTCGAGGTCTTCTTCCTCCACCGACATGGCTCACCAGTGGAGCGCTCATCACGCTTCGGACCTAGCTAGCACTCGAAACGGGTCAGAACTGCTCGAAAAAATCCCAGATGGCGTCGGGGGCGCCCGACCAGGGCATGTGAGCGCCGGGGTACTCGCACCAGATCGTGGGCAGGTCGCAGCCCTGGTAAGCGACGCAGGGGCTCGGATCCACCGGCTGGGTTTCGGTCCCGCAGTGGTTGCGCGCCACGTACTCGTCCATCGCCAAGCGCCCGTCCGAGGTGAGCACGAAGTCGTCCATGTCACCGTGCAGGCCCATGATGGCGATTGGCCCCGTGGTGATCTCCTGGTGCGGCGTCGCAACCCGGTTGCCTGACGAGGGCGCCAGGGCGCGGAACACGTCGCCGTACTCGAAGCCCAGGGCATAGGACATCATGCCGCCGAAGCTGAAGCCGGTGGAGAAGATGCGGTCTTGGTCGATGCACAGATTGCTTTCGAAGTGATCGAGCATCGCACCCAGGAACTCCATGTCGTTGCCGTCGGCGTTGTACCAACCCTGCCCGGTGATGCCGGCGGCCATGCCGACCAGGCCATCGGGCGCGACGAGAATGGCGCTGCCGGCCGAGCGCGACTCGAGGCCGCTGTAGCCTTGGTCGACGATTTGGCTCGCAGAACCTCCCAGCGGGTGCCAGACGAACACCAAGCGATAGGGCTGGTTCGTGTCGTAGTCGTCGGGCACGTCGAGCACGTACTCGCGCTCGGTGCCGGCGGCGTCGATGGTGAAGGTGCCGCTCGTCAGGGGGCTCTGTGTGCCGCAGCCAGGACTACCCGCGCTGTCTGCCCCCCCAGTGCCGTCCGCGCCGCCGCTGCTGGTACCTCCGGAGCTGGTCGCTCCACCGGTTGGGCCACCGCCGCTCGACGTCAATGCGCCACCGCCACCGTCGAGCGCGCCGCCGGAGCCCGGGTTCGCTCCTCCGCTGGCTGACTGCGTCCCTCCGCTCGACGTCAGCGCGCCGCCGCTGCCGGTCGTCGCGCCGCCGCTGGCAGGCAGCGTCCCGTCGAGACCGGGCGCGGTCGTTTCGGAGCACGCTAGCGCGAGCGCCAAGGTCGCGCCGAGCGGTAGCGAACCAACCTTCCACCTCATCGTCGTCAAGGACAGCACAGCGATCGCCGATGTGCACCCGTATCCATTCGGCTCAGAAAGTTCCGCTTTTGGCGCCCGGGCTCATCAGCGCCATCTCAGCACGATCCCGATCCCACCGAGCACCGCCAGCGACGACAGCGCCAGCCGGCTGGTCAGCCCTTCTCCCAGCACGACCACGGCGAGCGCTGCGGTGATGGCCGGCACCGAGAGCTGAAGCACGGCGGCGCGGGTTGCACTCAGTGAAGGCAGGGCCGCGTACCAGGCGACGTAGCCCAGGCCCGAGGCAATCCCGCCTGATACCGCGGCGAGCGTGAGTCCTTGCGGAGCGGCGTGTGCGCCACCGAGAGCGCCAGTGACGACGACCCAAGCGAGCACCGCGAGGGGCAGACCCCAAGCGAAGTTGCGCGCGGTCGCGCCGACCGGATCCGTGGCGCCGCGTCCGCGCAGCGTGTAGACGGCCCACGCCACGCCTGCGGCTGCCATCAATCCTGCGCCGATCGGGTCAGGGGCATCGAGCCCGGGGAGCGTCAGGCCGACGAGCCCTGCCATGGCCAGGACCATGCCGACCCACGAAAGGGTTCGCGGCCGTTCGCCGGCGCCGATGGCGGAAGCGAGCATCGTGACTTGCACGGCACCGAACAGCACCAGCGCACCGGTCCCGGCGCTGAGGCGCACGTAGGCGAAGGAGAATGCGATGGCGTAGGCGAAGAGTGCCGCGGGCGACACCCAGTCTCGGCCCGCCGCGCTGCGCTCTTTTTCTCGGGCCCGCATGCGGCTCAGCAGCGCGAGGACCAGGGCCCCTGAGGCGATGCGAAGGAGCGTGAAGCTCGCTGGATCGATCGCGCGGGGCCTCAGGGCGGCGCGACAGAGCAGCGAATTGCTCGCGAAGCAAAGCAGCGCGACCGCGGTGAGCCCGACCGTTCGCAGCACCTCACCCAAGCTCGAAGCGGTCCAGGTCCATCACCTTCGCCCAAGCCGCCGCGAAGTCCCGCACGAGTTTCTGCGCGCCGTCGGCACTGGCGTAGACCTCGGACAGCGCCCTGAGCTCGGAGCTCGAGCCAAACACGAGGTCGACGCGGGTGGCCGTCCACTTCAAATGCCCCGTCTTGCGGTCGCGTCCTTCGAACGTCTCCGCTTTCGCTGAGGTCGGCTTCCACTCCGTCGACATGTCGAGCAGGTGCACGAAGAAGTCGTTGGTCAGGGCGTCCGTGCGGTCGCTGAACGTGCCGTGCTTCGATCCTCCGACGCTCACGCCCAGGGCGCGCAGGCCACCGACGAGCGCCGTCATTTCCGGCGCCGTGAGCGTGAGGAGCTGCGCCTTGTCGATGAGCATGGCCTCGGCCGCCGAGGCGTACTCGGCATGGACGTAGTTGCGAAAGCCGTCGGCCAGGGGCTCGAGCACCGCGAAGGACGGCGCATCGGTCTGCTCCTCGGTCGCATCCATGCGGCCGGGCGAGAACGGCACCGTCACGGGAGTGCCCGCGTTCTTGGCCGCTCGCTCGATGGCGACGCAGCCACCGAGCACGATCAGGTCTGCCAGCGAGACCTTCTTGCCGCTCGTCTGCGCGGCGTTGAACGCCTTCGCCACGCTTTGCAGTGTTTCGAGCACGCGGGCGAGCTCCGCCGGCTGGTTGACCACCCAGCTCTTCTGCGGCTCCAGGCGGATGCGCGCCCCGTTGGCGCCGCCACGCTTGTCCGAGCCGCGGAAGGTGGAGGCCGATGCCCAGGCCACGGTCGCGAGCTCGGCGATGGACAGACCGGAGCCGAGCAGCTTGCCTTTGAGCTCGGCGATGTCAGCGTCGTCGACCAGAGGGTGATCGACGGCGGGGATGGGGTCCTGCCAAGTGAGCTGTTCCGCGGGTACCTCAGGCCCGAGGTAACGCGCACGCGGGCCCATGTCGCGGTGGGTGAGCTTGAACCAGGCGCGGGCGAACGCGTCCGCAAACTCGTCCGGCTTTTCCATGAAGCGCCGCGAGATCTTTTCGTACGCGGGATCGAAGCGCAACGAGAGGTCCGTCGTCAGCATGGTCGGACGGTGACGCTTGGACGGGTCGTGAGCGTCGGGGATGATTTCCGGCGCGCCTTTGGCGACCCACTGATTGGCGCCGGCGGGGCTCTTCGTCAGCTCCCATTCGTAGCCGAACAGGTTCCAGAAGAAGTTCGCGCTCCACTTGGTGGGCGTGGTGGTCCAGGTGACCTCGAGGCCGCTGGTGATGGCGTCCTTGCCCTTGCCCGTGCCAAAGGTGCTCTTCCAGCCGAAGCCCTGCGCTTCCAGCGGGGCCGCTTCCGGATCGGGGCCGACGTGGGACGTGGGGCCGGCGCCGTGCGTCTTGCCGAACGTGTGACCGCCGGCGATGAGGGCCACCGTCTCCTCGTCGTCCATCGCCATGCGGGCGAAGGTCTCGCGGATGTCCTTGGCAGCGGCGAGGGGATCGGGGCTGCCGCCCGGTCCTTCGGGGTTCACGTAGATGAGGCCCATCTGCACCGCACCGAGCGGATGGTCCAGGGTCCGCTCGCCGGAGTGTCGCGTGTCGGCGAGCCAGGCCTTCTCCGCGCCCCAGTAGACGTCCTGGTCGGCTTCCCACACGTCTGCGCGCCCGCCGCCGAAGCCGAACGTCTTGAAACCCATGGTTTCGAGCGCCACGTTGCCGGCGAGGATCATCAGGTCGGCCCACGAGATTTTTTGGCCGTACTTCTGCTTGATGGGCCAGAGCAACCGGCGCGCCTTGTCCAAGCTCACGTTGTCCGGCCAGGCGTTGAGCGGCGCGAAGCGCTGCTGCCCCCGCCCGCCCCCGCCACGCCCATCCAAGGTGCGGTACGTGCCAGCGCTGTGCCAGGCCATGCGCACGAAGAGCGGGCCGTAGTGGCCGAAGTCCGCCGGCCACCACTCCTGCGATTCGGTCATGAGCCCTGCCAGGTCGCGCTTGAGCGCCGCGAAGTCGAGGCTCTGGAACGCGCGCGCATAGTCGAAGTCCGCGCCGAGCGGGTTCGACTTCTCGGAGTGCTGATGCAGGAGGTCGAGCCTGAGCTGCTTGGGCCACCAATCCCGATTCGAGGTTCCGTCGGCTGCATGGTGAAATGGGCACTTCGGCTCGGTCGTCATGGCAGTGGCTCCTTCCCTGGCTGAGATCCTCGCTTCTACGCTCGTCCGCTGGCCCCGTCACACGCGGAGGTGCGGTCGCGAGCTGCAGCCGTCGACGGAAACGCCTCGATTCGGCCCGCAAGCCGATCGGGTCAGCCGTTGGTTGCGCGAAACGGCGCGCTCATCCGTTCCGCCCGCTCCAAGCGCTCAGCCACCACTTCCCAGTTCACGTTGGCAAAGAACGCATCGATGTACCGAGCCACGCCGGCACCGAAGTCGATGTGATAGCTGTGTTCGTACATGTCCATCACGAGGAGTGGCACGCTCGTGGCGAGGGCCTGAGTGTGGTTGCTCGAGGAGATCGTGCGCAACGCTCCGGCGTCGAGCTCGAGCGCGAGGATCGCCCAGCCGCTGCCGCCGCCAAGCCCCATCCCCGTCGCCCGCATGTGCTGTTCCCAGCGTGCAGTCCATCCGTATGCGCTCGCCAGGGCCGACTCGACGGCGCCGGAGAGCCGCCCGCTGCCGCCCAGGTTGCCGAAGTAGGCCTCGTGCAACGTCTTGGAGAGCGGGCGACTCCATGTTGGCGGCGGGCGAGTTTGCCGTCGGTGTGCCCTCGGCTGCGCCACTTGTTCGAGGAGTCGATGTAGGTTATCTAGCGCCGGCGGGCGGTATTACACCGACATGTAAGGAGTGATTTTGAACGACGCAAAACGGCTATTGGGCGCATTTTTGACCTTGGGCATGGTGAGCGGGTGCTCGCTGCAAGACGGCGGCGATGCTGGGGACTTGGCCTCCAGGGGCCAGTCGATTGTCTTCGGCAGCGTGACCTCGGATCCGGCGCTCGACGCCGTGGGCGGCATCGTCTTCAAGCTGGCGCGCTTCAAGATCAACGACTTCAGCTGCACGGCTACGCTGATTGCCCCCAAGGTCGCCCTCACCGCACGCCACTGCGTGGACAGCGAAGACTCCGGTTGGCACTTCTTCCCCCTGCCGAGCTTCAACAACTTCGTGGTGTTCGGCGACAACGTCACCAAGCCCCAACAGAAGGTGAAGATCAAAGGCTTCGTCACCCCTCCGCCGGGCCCGGCGCCGGGCCTGCTCAACGACGGTGGACGCGACGTGGCCGTCGTCTTCCTCGATGAGGCTCCTACCGGCATCACGCCGGCCAGTGTGGGCCTGTTCGAGGAGTCGATGCTCGGCACGCAGTTCCGCATTGCTGGCTTTGGCTACTCCGAGTCGACCGGCTCTGGCGTCAAGCGCGAAGGCTTGGCCACTGCGCGCGCTCTCGAGGGCGACTGGTATCCGCTGCTCTTCGACAACGAATACGCAGCGTTCGACGCCTGGTACTGGAGCGATGCGGCGCTCGCTACGCCGAGCGAAGCAGAGGAAGCCGAGTGGTGGGCATCGGGCACGTACATGCTCGAGCCGGGCTACGAGCTGCTCGCAGGCGGCTTGCCCGGCGAGGCCGTCAGCTGCTGGGGCGACTCCGGCGGTCCGTTCTTCCTCGGCAATACGGCGGCCGATCTCACCGTGTACGGCGTCAGCTTCGCGGGCGAGGGCTCGTACGCGACGAACTGCGCGCTCGGCGGCGGCTACTTGGTGCTCAACGAAGAAATGCTCGCGTTCGTCGAGGACGCGGTCGCGGCGGCTCCCTGAGCGTCGCCCGCGCGCTAGCCCAGCATTTTCCATAGCTTAGCGCCTGGTGATCCCAGGCGCCGGACGGGACCGCCCCCCTTGGGCGGTTTTGGCTTGACCGAAATATGCGTTGATGTGTATATACATTGGCATGCAAGTCGATGTTTTCCAAACGCTCGCCGATCCGACCCGGCGCCGCATCGTCGAAGCGCTGCTCGAAGGTGAGCTGCAAGTGGGCGACGTGGTCGATCGGGTGGGTATCCACCAATCGGGCGTGTCGCGGCACCTGCGCATCCTGGCCGAGTCGGGATTCGTGTCCATGCGACCGGACGGCCAGCGCAGGCTCTACGCCCTGCGCGCCCAGCCGTTTCAGGAGCTCGACGACTGGCTCACTCATTACCGCAAGCTGTGGGAGGCGCGCCTCGATCGGTTCGGGGCCGCCCTGGAAAAGAAACAAGAGCAGGCTCGGCGAACCAAGCAAGACAGGAGCAAAGGATCATGATCAGCGAAAACAGCACGCAGCGCGTGGAGAAGGCCGCAAAGAACCTCGTCATCGAGCGCACCTACCGCGCCAGTTTGGAAGAGGTGTGGGACCTCTGGACGACGAAGGATGGGTTCGAGTCCTGGTGGGGGCCGCAGGGGTTCCGCGTCGAGGTGCATGAGCTCGACGCGAGCAGGGGCGGGACTCTGCGCTACGCCATGATGGCTGCCACGCCGGAGATGATTGCGGCGATGAAAGAGCAAGGCTGGGGGGCGTCCCATCTCGTGCGCTCGACCTTCAGCGAGGTGAACCCCCGATCGCGGCTGGTCCTGACCACCGTGATCGACTTCATCCCCGGGGTTGCACCGTACGAGAACCGGATCACCGTGGACTTCCGCGCAGCCGGCGGCACTGTGACCATGACCGTCACGCTCCACGGCATGCACTCCGAAGAGCACACCAAGATGCAGCTCGAAGGCTTCACCAGCCAGCTCACCAAGCTGGATGCGCGGTTCGCGTCGTCGTAAGGCTCAGCCTGGGCTTTCGCCTAGCGCCGCGCTCAAGAGCTCGAGAGCTTCGCTGCTGCCGAAATGGCGCGCCCAATCCGCGGGTGTCCCCTGGTGGGTGCGATCTCGGGCCCTTGGATCGGCGCCCTGTTCCAAGAGCCAGCGGCTCGCCTTGGTCGAGTTGGATGCGGCGGCCCTGTGAAGGGCCGTCCCGCCGTAGTCGCCTAGGGCATCCAGCTCGGCCCCCGCTTCGAGCAGGCGCTGGAGAGCCGGCACTTGGTCGAACACGGCGGCTGCCTCGAAGGCCGCGATGCGCACGTTCTCGGACGCCTCCGGCAAGAATGATTCGAGGGCAGCAAGATCACCGAGCGCTGCGGCAGTCGGCAGGTCGTAGGCGCGCGCGCCGTGCTGGGCGAGGGCCCGGAGCGCAGTCGTGGCTCCGTACATCAGCGCTCCCTTCAGGGCCTGACTCGTTCCGTCTGCCTCGTGCACCCGCGCTCCGCCGCGCACTAGGACGCCAATCAACTCAGCTAGCGTGTCGTCCGGGTATTGGGCTTGATCGGTGGTGGCGGCCAAGCCCAGCACCGCCTTGTGGGGGCCGCCCCCGTACATGTTGCACGAGGCGTCGACGACGGCGCCGCGTTCCAAGAGGAGCGTGGCGATGGCGGGCAGGTTCTGCGGCGTGACGCGGCGCTCGGTGCCATTATTGCCCAGGTAGTGCAGGAGCGTCGCGCGGTGGAAGCGATGCGAGCGCGCTGTAGTCAGGGCTGGCTCGCGGTCGAGGAGTCGCTGGAGGCCCACCAGGTTGCCGGCGCCCATCAGCTCCACGGCCTCTTCGAAGGCCGCAGTGATGGCAGCTCGCCGAGCCGCGAGGGCGTCGACCGCTGCCTCGACATCGCGGTCCTCCAAGGTCTCGTGGTCGGCGGCGACCTGGGGCAAGTCGCCTCTTTTTGACTCCGCATGAGCAAACGCGGACCAGATGGCTTGGTCGTCAGCAGAGCGCGCCAGGTCCCAAGCGGTCAGATTCTCGTAGCTCGGCGTGTGGGGTGAGGCGCCGGCCGCAAGCAACGCTCGGACCGACGCCGTGTCACGCCTCAGCACGGCGAGGTGCAGGGCGGTCTGACCGTCGTCGTCGGGAACGTTTGGATCGAAGCCGCCTTCGAGGAGCGCCGCTACGGCCACGGCGTCTCCCCGCCGGACGGCGCGGCAGACGGTCTGGTGATCGCTCGACGTGTACTTCGTCCGCAATTCCGGATCACGCCCTAGCGCGCTCGCTACGTAGGCGCGGTCGTGCGCGAAGCACGCCTGGATCAGCCGGTCCACGTCGCTGATCTCGGCCTCCTCGGCGCCGCGGCGACGAAAAAGCTCGACCGCCTCGGCCTGGTTCAGCTGTACCGCGATCGCCAAGGGTGAGCGTCCGTCACGGTCGCGCTTCTCCAGGCTCGCGCCGCCATCCAACAAGAGCTCGAGAAAAGTCGAGTCGCGCCCGAGCGCCAGCGCCGCATGAAGGCAGCTGCCCTGACGTCCGCGCCATCGTCCCGCTTGGTCAGGCAAGCACCCGTACGCAAGAAGCGCCTCGGCCATCCTTCGATCCTCTCGTTCGATCGCAACCTCCAGGGCTTCCCGCGCCTGCCACGCTGGCGCGCCCGCGTGCAGGAGGCGCTGCAGGCAGGGGAAACTGCCGCCCAGCGCGGCGCCCACCAGTGGGGGAGCTGGTGGACCAGCCGTCGACCCAGGCGGCTCGAGCACCGCTCCCGCAGCCAGGAGCTCGTCGACCAGCTCTGCGCTCCTGGTGAAGCGCGCGGCCGCCGACAGGACCGAAAGCTTGCCGCCGGGCGTATCGGGCGCGTCGACACACTCGTTCGGATCGGCACCCGCAGCGATGAGTCGGCGCGCGATTCGGGCGCGCACTTCCCTCGTCTCGCTCAGGTCGTGGCCAAGCTCGGCGTGGCACAGGTACGCGAGCGGCGTGGCCTGCAGCGGCCCAGCGGGATTCAGGGCCTCTTTCGCGCTTCTGTCGAGCTCTGAGGTGATGGCCGCTTCGTCGGCGAGCGCTGCGGCCAGGTGCAGGCTTCGAAGCGGTAGGTCCGGCGCGATCGCGAGGGCCGTTTGCACCGCATCCGCGCGACCCGCCAAGGCCGCCGCGATCGCCGTAGTCACGAGCTCTGCTCGGCTTTGGCTCGCCTGCGTCAGGTGCAGCTTCAGCTTCGGCCAGCTGTCGAAGCCCGCCTCGCGTGCCACGACGTGCTGCGCGCCGGCTAGCTTCAGCTCGGAGGTGGGACCGAAGTGCGCGACGACCCGGGCGCTCGCGCTCGTATCACCGGCCCGGTGAGCGCGCAGCAGCTCCTTGGCCCGCTTGCGCTGCTGTTCGAGGTCGAGCTTGGGATTGGTCGCGCCTGAGGGCGGTTTGGCAGAGGACATAGATCACCTTCCGTAATTCCGGTGTCCGCTCGAGCCGGGGGAAGACGATCTGGATGGATCGACGTTGCTTGGTACCGAGATAGGCGCAGCCTTTTCCGCGGACGGGGTGCACTCTCGAGGTGCAATCGCCATTTTGCATGCAACCCTGCCGGGCGACAAGGGGTCGCCAACCTCGCGCAGCTGACCCTCAGCGCTGGCAGCTCGCCGGCTGGGCGAGCTCGACGTAGCGCTGGCCGAGCGCGGTGAGCTCGCCGTCCTGACCAAGTAGGTCGACGTACGGCACGTTGTCGGCGCGGCCGGCGAACCACGCGTAGCGCGCGATGCGGGGCTCGTTCTCGAGGAACTCGACGGCGTCCTCCAAGAACCCGAGCTGCTCCTCCTCGTTCTGCGCGTCGTCGCAGGCAAACTCGGTGAGCCAGAGCGGGTGAGGGAAGCGGCTCTTGTAGGTCTCGACGTGATTGATCAGCCACTCGGCGTGGTTTTCGCCGCTCGGGTTGCAGCCCACGTAGATGTGGATGCCGAGGGCGTCGACGCGGCAGTCGGTGCACGCCGCCAAGAAGTCATCGAGGTAGTCGAAGGGGTCCGTGTCCTGGCAGTCGCCGCCGCAGAAGTTGACCGCGGGTGAGACCAGAAGCAGATCGTGCGCGTCGGCGATCGCCTCGAGCTCGGGCCAAAGCGCCGCTGCATCCGCCGCGGACATGTCTGCTTGCGAGCCGAAGTTCGGCTCGTTGAAGCCGAGGAGCGCCCTTGCGTCGTCCGGGATGTCGTCCATCGCCGCCTCGCGGTCCGACCCGGCGCCCCAGATCATCGGCACGTATTCGACATCGAGGTCGAGATAGCTCCCGCCCGCGAGCGCTTGGTCAGGGACGAATGCCCAGTTGTACCACCAGCTGACGCCCGGCGAGAGCGCGGCCTGGTCTGCCTGCGAGTGGTAGCCGTAGGCGACGCCGCGTTTGCAGTCCGCGCGATTGCCTCCCTCCGTTCCACCTGTGCTCGCGCCTCCCGTCGGACCCTCACCACCGAGTGCGCCACCGCCGCCAACCCCAGCGCCGCCCGTTCCAGGGCTGCCGCCGCCGCTTGGACTGCCACCGCTGTCGTCGCCGCCCGAGTTGCTTCCACCGGTGAAGCCGGGGGCACCCCCAGTGCTCGCGCCGCCGCTGCCCTCATCGGCCCCTGAGCCGTCACTGGCGCAGCTGCTCAGGAGGTTGAGGGCCAGGCAAGCCGCGGCAGCCGCCGAGGCCAACCTCGTGAGACGGGAAGCAATCATGTCGAGGGGCTCATTCTATCCTGTTAGTGCGGCACGAGCACGAAGCGCCCGTAGGCAATCGTCGCCGCGAAAACAGCGGTCACCAGCCAGTAGATCATGGGGCCGTGCTCCGTTTGGCCCGACGACAGGTGCAAGGCCGAGAACACGAGCATCTCCGCGGCGATGAACACGGCTGCGGCCGGGGCCACGATGCCGAGGCGCGGGACCAGAGCGGGCAGAACGAGATCCAGCGCGCAGCTGAGCTCGAGGACCGCGAGGCCGAGCCACATGCCGCTCGGAATCACAGCCAGCGAAGGAATGTTCTGGGCCGGGTTCGAGAACTTCCACACTCCCCCGATCGCAGTGTGCAGGGCGAGCAGGACCTGGAGGATCCAAAATACGATGTTCATGGGATAGCGTTTCCTTGGCTGTGGGTGACGGCGAAGCTCAGCCCTCGGGGGCCTTGCTCGGGTAGCTCGGGCTCGCGATACCGAAGGCCTGCGCGTATTCGGTGTTGAGGCGCTGCCAGTCGAACTGGGTCTGAGGATGGCTCGGCGATGACGGCGAACGACGAGTGCATGCGGAGTCAAGGAATATAAGGTCCAGCAAAATATCTAGTAAGTTTAGCAAGATAGAACGATGGACGAGTGCGAGGGAGCCAGCTGGCCCCCCAGGCAGCCTACTGCGCGAGCAGCGCCTCGAGCGTCGCCTGGTCGTCCTGCGCCAGGGCCTCTTCGGCCTGCAGGCTGGCGACGTCGCGATAGATCGTCGAGACGGCCACGATGCGGCCGCCCTGCCGGTACGCCACGAGCGCGTCGCGCCCGGGGATGCTGCCGCTCACGGCGAGCTCGTCCCAGCTCTCGGCGTGCCCGACGTAGTTGATGGGGACGTCGTAGTGCTGGCTCCAGAAGAACGGCACGAACCGTTCGCTTCTGGGCAGGCCGAGCAAGCTGCGCGCGACGGCCTGCCCTTGGCGCTGCGCCACGACCCAGTGTTCGATGCGCCAGTCGCCGCTCGCAGGGGAAGGAGCGGGGTAGCGGGCGACGTCACCTGCCGCGTATACGTCTGCGGCGCTCGTGCGGAAGTGCTCGTCGACGACGATGCCGTTCTTGACGGTCAGCCCCGCTGCTTCTGCCAGGGCCACGTTGGGCCGGACGCCGACGCCCATCACCACCAGATCGGCGGGCAGCTCGCTGTCGTCGTCGAGGGTGACGGACTCCTCGTCGATGGCCTGCGGCTTTCTCCCGAGGTGAAAATGCACGCCGTGCTCTTCGTGCAGCGCTTGCACGAACACGCCGAGCTCGGCGCCGAGGATGCGCGCGAGCGGGACCGCGTCCGGTGAGACGACGTGCACCTCCAGGCCGCGTTTGCGCAGGGAGGCTGCGACCTCCAGACCAATGAAGCTCGAGCCGAGCACGACCACCCGGCGTGCCGTCTCCGCGCGCTGAATCACTGCGCGGCTGTCGCCCAGCGTGCGCAGGACATGCACGTGCGGAAGGGCGGAGCCCGGAAGCTCGAGCCGAATCGGCGACGACCCGGTTGCCAGCACGAGCGCCCCGTAGGGCAGATGAGAACCGCCGGCGAGCGTGACCTGGTGCCTGTCGACATCGATGCCGACGACTTCCTTCCCGGGCATCAGGGTGATGCGGCGGTCCGCGTAGAACTCGGCGCCGCGCAGCGGGATCCAGGCTTCAGGCGCCGACCCGTCGAGGTAGTCTTTGGAAAGATTCGGACGGTCGACGGGCAGGCCCTCGTCGCCCTGCGAGAGCAGGGTGATGGGACCCGCGTAGCCCAGGCGCCGCAGCATGTCGGCGCAGGCGTCGCCCGCCGCGCCGGCTCCCACGATGAGGACGGACGTCGGCCCGCCGGGGCTGCTCGCGGCCTGGGGCAGGCTGCGTTTTTCGGTGACGCGGACGCGGTCTCCCTCTCGCACCAAGGTCCAAGTGTCGATGGGCCGCAATGCCGGTGGCCCCACGGCCTCGCCCGTCCTGACGTCGAAGCACGCGTGATGCCACGGGCAGCGCACGCTGTGCCCGATGAACGCACCATCGGCGAGGGGCGCTCCGTAGTGTGCGCAGGCGGCTCCGACTGCGAAGAACTCGCCATCGCGGCGAAGCAGAAGAGCCGGCTCATCGCCGACGCGGCACTTGAGCATGCCGCCCTCGGGCACCTCATTCACGAGGACGCCATTGCGAAGCTCCGGACCGCTGGGCTGGATCGGTTCGCTCATCACCCCTCCGGGGGCGACGGTAACACAGGCCGAGAGCCGTGAGCGATCTGGTGGCCTGCACACGGACGTGCACGGCACCACGAAATTCCGGTCCCTCCGGACGGGCCGGCTCATAGGTTGAATGAAAGGTTCCACCGTTCTGCGAGAAAAAGGCGGCGGCGGAGGCCGGACGAGCGGCCAGGAGGGTGCATGCCGCGGGGAGGCGGGGTAGGCTGCCTCATCTGTTGGAGGGTGTTGCTATGCGTGCTTCTCGCTTCGTGGTCGCGTTGGGTGTGTGTCTGGTGGGTTGCATGACGGACGGGACGTCCGGGATGCACGAGCAGCCGGCGCCCGGTGTCGCTTGCAGTCCGGTGGGCGAGACGGCCCCCGCTGAGGACGGTTGCAACACCTGCACCTGCGGCGAAGACGGCTGGTACTGCACGCTCCTCTTCTGTGCTCCGACCGAGTCTTGTGAGGCAGGCGATACGCAGGAAGCCGGCGACGGCTGCAACAGCTGCACCTGCACCGAGGGTGGCGACTGGGCGTGCACGGACGTCGCGTGTGAGGAACCCACCACCTGCACGCCGGGCGACCAGAAGGACTCCGACGACGGTTGCAACACCTGCACCTGCATCGAGGACGGCAGCGGCTGGGCCTGTACGGAACGCGCCTGTGAGCCTGAACCCTGCACCGAAGGCGAGGTGATGGACGCCGGCGACGGCTGCAACAGCTGCGTTTGCTACGACGGCTCGTGGTCCTGCACCTTGGCCATCTGCGTGGAGGAGTGTCCGGCGGCGGCCGAGGTACCGGACGACGTCGCCTGCGTGGCCATCATTGGCTACGGGAAAGTGCCGGAGACGGGCGCGTGCTGCGAGTACCCCTCGCCCTGCCACGTCCCCGAGGGGCTCGAGCCCTATAACTCGCTCGAGGAATGCAACGGCGGCGGAGGCGAGGAGGCCTGCACGCCCGGCGACACCAAGGACGCCGACGACGGCTGCAACACCTGCTCCTGCAGTGACGACGGCCAATGGTTGTGCACCCTGATTGCCTGCGAAGAGCCGGTGGGCTGCGGCGGCTGGCTCGGTGATACATGCAGTGAAGACGAGTACTGCGCCTACGAAGAAGGCCAGTACTGCGGCGCCGCCGACGCCAGCTCGACCTGCCAGCCGCGTCCCGAGGCCTGCACGCTGGAGCTTGCCCCAGTTTGCGGCTGCGACGGCAACGACTACAGCAACAGCTGCGCCGCGGCTGCCGCGGGCACCGGCGTCCTATCGTCCGGCAACTGCCTCCAGACCGACTGAGGCAGGCGCGCCTGCCTCTCCAGCTGGCGCTTCAGGCGCCGGCGAGATCCCGGACCACCAAGCGGTGCGGCAGGCCCACCTGCACGAACGGCTCACCCTCCACGGCGAAGCCCACGCGCAGGTAAAAGGGCACGGCGGGCTCGCGCGCGTGCGCCATCATTCTGTGACCGCCGGCCTCGCGCGCCCCCTCCACTGCAGCCTCGACCAGCTGGCGACCGAGCCCCTGGCCCTGCAGGTCGGGGGCAACGGCCATTTGCCGCAGCTGCCAGGTGCCTTGCCCGCGGTCGATCAGGAGCAGGCAGCCGACGCAGCGCTCTTCGGCGAAGGCCGCCCAATGGACGGCCGCTTCGTCGTCGGCCTGGGCTGCGGCCAGCTCGATGCCGAATGGCGCGAGCAAAACCGCGCGCCGGAGCTCGAGCGTGCGTGCGTAGTCGGGGGTCCCGAGCTGGACCTGGCGGACGATGGGGGCGCTCATACGGTGGGCCGGAGCTTTGCCACCTGCTTCTGCCGGAAGCAGCTCTCCACGTGGTCGTTGACCATGCCGACGGCCTGCATGTGCGCGTAGACGATGGTCGAGCCGACGAAGGAGAAACCGCGGCGCTTGAGGTCTTTGGAGAAGGCGTCCGAAAGCGCGGTGCGCGGCGGAATGTCGCGGAGAGAGCGCGGGTGATTCTGCAGGGGGCGCCCACCGACCAGCGCCCATTGATAAGCCGCAAACGAGCCGAACTCCTTCTGCACGGCGAGGAAGGCGCGCGCGTTCTTCACCGCGCTCTCCAGCTTGAGTCGGTTGCGCACGATGCCCGGGTCGAGCAAGAGCTTCTCGATCTTGGCCGCGTCGAAGCGCGCCACCCGCTTGGCATCGAAGTTGGCGAAAGCGCGCCGGTAGGCGTCGCGTTTGCGCAGGATGGTGATCCACGAGAGGCCAGCCTGCGCGCCCTCGAGCACCAAGAATTCGAAGAGCAAGCGGTCGTCGCTCACCGGCACGCCCCATTCGCCGTCGTGGTAGGCGACGTACAGCGGATCGTCTCCGCACCAAGCGCAGCGCGTCTTCTGCGCCTTCGTCGTCTTGGCCCCCGTGCTCATGATCACAGCGCATCTCACACCTGAGATGCGCCAACAAGGGCACTCTAGAACTCGGCCAACACGACCCCGAAGGCAGGCTGGAAGCGATCGAGGCCCTCCTTGGGCGGAACCTTGTGCTGTTCGGGCACGCTCTGCCAGTTCTCGTAGGCGCGTCCCTCGACCAAGAAGTGTGGGTCACTCGTGGTGGCGCCGAACAGCCGGTAGTGTCGTGCGGGCGGAGCGGTACCCACCTGCGGGCTCGCGGGCACCAGCTCTTGCTTCCCGTCGTCGTTGGTGTCGGCCACGATCCAGCCCGCATCGAGCACCCGATTGTACGTGCCGTCGCGCGCCAGGTCGCGCAAGACGGCGTTGAAGCGAGCCAAGATGGCTGCTGCACCGGGGACGTCACGACGCAGGGCCAGGTGGAGTCCTTGCGTGAGCATGGGGCTTTGTCCTGCCGCCAGCATGGCTTCGGCCTTCTTGGTTTGGGTTTCGAACAGCTGGTAGACGAGGAGCTCGTCGACCAGGATGTAGTCGACTTCTTTCTTCAGCAGCATGGCGAGGATCTCCGGCTCGCCCATGCCCTTTACGAACTCCACGCCGGCCGCTTCGTCGAGGGCTGGGCCGTAGGCGTAGTCGTGGACGATGCCGACCTTGTGCCCCTTGAGCTCGCTGAGCTTCTTGGCCGAAACCGGCGTGCCGTAGCGAGCCAAGAGCACCATGCGGTTCTCCAGGTAGGGAGCGGAGTACAGCAGATACTCTTCGCGCTCGGCGCTCTTCCACAGCGCCTCGGAGCCGTCGATGCGCCCCTCGCGAATGGCTGGCAGGACACCCGGGAATTCGATCATGCTGGGCTCGAAATCGACGCCAGCGCGCTTCAGTGCTTCGTGCACCAGATCTTGCGCGAAGCGCGGCTTGCCGACCTCGTCGGTGAACGGAGACCACACGCTCGAGGCCAAGCGGATCTTGGTGCCGGTGGGCACGGCCGGCGGGTCCTCGGGGGTTTGCTTGGTGCTTGGCGCTTCCGACTGGTCAGCGCCCGCGGCGCTCGAGTCGGGAGCGGGGACGTCGCGCCCGGGGGGCTTCTGAGCCGCACAAGCGAAGAGGACGAAAAGGCCGGTGAGCGAGAAGAAGCGGTGGAGGGGGTTCACGCTGGCCCCCGCATACCATGGAATCCGGGGCTCAGCGCTCGGGCCCGCGGCTGCAAGCCAGAGAGATGCCTTCGATGAACGCCTGCGCTTCGTCCAGGCGGCGCACGTCCAGGGCGTAGAGGACCTCGCGGCCGCGCTTCTGGTGCGTGACCAGGCCCACCCCTTCGAGGACTTGCAGGTGTTTGACGATGGCTTGGCGGCTGACACTGGCCCCGGCCGACAGGGCGGTGGCGGAGAGCGCGCCGTCAGCGCTCAGCTTGCGCACCACGGAGTATCGGGTCGCGTCGCCCAGAGCAAAGAAGACCTGTGCGGCTGACCGCTGGCTCGACATCGGCATGGCGGCTCTTCCTCGGGGGGTGACGCGGCGTCAATCCGATACGGGATCCAAAGGAAACTGAGCGGACCCCTTTACTTTGGCTGACGTCGGCCCCAGAGCGTGGGCATGGATCACGGCTTTTGGAGGGAGCGCTGGCACGAGGGCCGCATCGGGTTTCATCGCCTGGACGCAAACCCGATGCTCGAGCGTTTCTGGCCCATGATGGACCTCGGAAGCGGGCGCGTCCTCGTGCCCCTGTGCGGCAAGAGCGTGGATCTCGACTGGCTTCTGGGCCGCGGTCACGAAGTCGTTGGGGTCGAGTTCGTCGAGGCGGCCGTCAGCGCCTATTTCAGCGAGCGCAGCCTCTCTCCCGCTCGGACCGAGGTAGACGGCTTTCCTCGCTTCGAGCACGGAGCAATCACCCTTTTGGTCGCGGATTTCTTTCGCGTTCCCCCGAACGTCGCCGGGAGTGTCGACGCCGTCTACGACCGAGCGGCCTGGGTGGCGATCGCACCGACTGATCGACCGCGCTACGTTCAGCAGATCCGGACGCTTGCGCGGCCGGGAGCTCGAGTGCTCTTGCTCAACTTCGAGCATGACCTGGGGGACGGCCCTCCGTTCTCCATTCCTCCGGACGAGCTTCGCGCTCACTGGTCCGGCTTTGCGCTGCAGGAGCTCTACAGCCACGACATCCTGGAGGAGGAGCCGCGCTTTCGAGAGCGTGGCTGCACCCGCTTCGAGGAGCAGGTTTGGCTGGGCACCGTTCCAGCAGGGTGCTGAAAAAGTCTTTTCAGCACCCTGCGTGCTTCTCCGCGCGGATCAGTCGAGCGAGAGCGGTGCGAAGAACCCCCTCTTGGTGAGGGGTTTTCGCACCTCCGCATTCTGCCGGTCCGCGCGGGCACGGTTATTACCGTTGGCAGGGTGCTTTTTCAGCACCCTGCTAGGCTAGGCGCCCAGGAAGTACGGGCTTCCGAGCTTCCAGAGCAGGCCCAGGGCGGCGCTGGCGGCCAGTGTCTTGGGCAGGCCGAGATGGAAGCGGAACATGGCCAGCATCGAGAGCGCGGCCAAGGCCAGCGCTGCGGGGTCGAGGCTCGCTGCGTCCGGCACGTAGAGCCGCAGGACTCCGACGTGCTCTTCGCTGACTTGGCCGAACACCACGTGCAGCCCGAACCACAGGGACAGATTGAGAATGACGCCCACGACCGCGGCCGTGATCGCCGACAGCGCCGCGTGGAGCGAGCGATTGCCGCGCAACGCCTCGATGTACGGGGCGCCCAGGAAAATCCAGAGAAAGCAGGGCACGAAGGTGACCCACACCGTCACCACGGAGCCGAGCACTCCCGCTAGGAATGGCGGCAGCGCTCCCGGATGGCGAAAGGCGCCCAAAAAGCCGACGAACTGCACCACCATGATCAGGGGGCCGGGCGTCGTTTCGGCTAGCCCGAGGCCGTCGACCATCTCGCCCGGCTGCAGCCAGCCATACGTCTCCACGGCCCTTTGGGCGATGTAGGCCAGGACTGCGTAGGCGCCCCCGAAGGTGACCATCGCCGCCTTGGAGAAGAACACCCCTTCTTGCACGAAGACCGAGTCGGCACCGAACAGTGCACCGAAGAGCGCGAAGGGTGCGAGCCAGAGCGCCGAGCAGATCAAGAGGACCAGGACTGCGCGCCGTGCCGAGGGCAAGGTGTGGCCGAGCTCACCGGCTTCGGCCATGCGATCGATGACCGTCTGGTGCTCGCTCGCGGCTTTCTTCTGCGTGGCGCTCGGAAAGGCGCCGGGAAACAGGCGGATGCCAATCAGGCCAAAGGCGGCGGCGCTGAGCACCACGATGGGGAAGGGCACGTCGAAGAAGAAAATGGCCACGAAGGCGAAAGCCGCGAGCGCGACCATCAGGCGGGTCTTGAGCGCGCGCTTGCCGACGCGGAGCACGGCCTCGACCACGACCGCGAGCACGGCTGCCTTCAGGCCGAAGAAGAGCGCGGCGATGGCCGGTAGCTCGCGGAAGCCGGCGTAGAGCAGGCTGAGGGCGAGGATGGAGACGAACCCCGGCAGCACGAAGAGCAGGCCCGCTGCCAATCCGCCGCGCGTCTTGTGCAGGAGCCAGCCGATGTAGGTGGCCAGCTGTTGCGCTTCCGGACCCGGCAAGAGCATGCAGTAGTTGAGCGCGTGCAAGAAGCGCTCTTCGTCGATCCACTTGCGCTCCTCGACCAGCTCCTTGTGCATGAGCGCGACCTGGCCGGCCGGGCCACCGAAGCTCAAGAGGCCAATCCTGGCCCACACGCGGACCGCTTGTGGAAAGGAGATCGCAGGCGGGGGCGGGGGCGTATCCATCCGGGGCGCCGGATGCTACACGAAAGACCCTTCAGAGGTGTACCCGGCCGAGACGCAGGGCGTTTCCAATCACCGAGACCGAGCTCAGCGCCATGGCTGCGCTGGCGAGCATGGGGCTCAGCAGCAGGCCAAAGGCCGGGTAGAGAAGGCCCGCAGCGATGGGCACGCCGAGCGCGTTGTAGACGAACGCGAAGAACAGGTTCTGGCGGATGTTCTGCATCACGGCGCCGGACAGGCGGCGCGCCCGCGCGATCCCGCGCAGATCACCCTGGATCAGAGTGACGCTGGCGCTCTCCAACGCCACGTCGGTGCCGGTGCCCATGGCGATGCCGACGTCGGCAGCGGCGAGCGCGGGTGCGTCGTTGGTCCCGTCGCCAGCCATGGCCACCCTGCGTCCGCTGGCTTTCAGCTGGGTCACCACGCTTGCCTTGCCCTCGGGCAGCACGCCGGCGTGCACCTCCTCGATCCCGAGCTCTCGGGCGACGGCCCGAGCGGTGCGCTCGCTGTCTCCGCTGACCATGACGATGCGAAGCCCCAGCGCGCGAAGCTCGGGCAGCGCGGCAGCAGCACTAGCCTTGATCGGATCGGCGACGGCGAGAAGGCCCGCCAAGCGGTCTTCGATGGCGAGGAAGACCACGGTCTGCCCACCCATTTCGCGCTCTCTGGCTTCTTGGGCGAGGGGGCTCGGGTCGATGCCGCTTTCCTCGAGGTGCCGAGCGTTGCCGAGCAGGACTCGGCTTTCCCCGCTGCGTCCGCTCACCCCGCGTCCCGGTGTGGCGCGAAAGTCGCCGACAGGAGAAATCGTGACCCCGCGCTCCTGGGCCGCCGCCAAGATGGCGGCGGCCAGCGGGTGCTCGCTCGCCTGTTCGAGGGAGGCAGCGTGGGCGAGCACCCGATGTTCGTCTTCGCCGACGCAGGCCACGATGCCGACGAGGCGCGGCTTGCCTTCGGTCAAGGTGCCCGTCTTGTCGACTAGGAGCGTGTCGACGCGCTCGAAGAGCTCGAGTGCTTCGGCATTCCGAACCAAGACGCCCAGCGTTGCGCCGCGCCCCGTACCCACCAGGATCGACATCGGCGTGGCCAGGCCGAGGGCGCACGGGCAGGCGATGATGAGTACCGCGATGCCAGTGGTGAGGGCGTAGGCCAGGCGAGGCTCAGGGCCCAAAAGGCCCCAGACGATGGACGAGAGCACGGCCGTGAGCAGCACTGCCGGCACGAACCAAGCCGAGACCCGATCGGCGAGCCTTTGAATGGGTGCGCGGGTGCGCTGCGCCTCGCTCACCTGGGTCACGATGCGGCTGAGCAGAGTGTCCTTGCCCACGCGCTCGGCGCGCAGAGTAAAGGTCCCGTTCTGGTTCAGCGTGCCGGCCGTCACCCGCGCTCCGATGGTCTTTTCTGCCGGAATCGGCTCGCCCGTGATCGCGGATTCGTCGACGGAGCTCGAGCCCGACAGCACGCTTCCGTCCACGGGGACCTTCTCGCCTGGACGCACACGAAGCACGTCCCCGACCAGCACCTGATCGAGGGGAACGTCCCGCTCCGTTCCATTTTCGGCGATGCGACGCGCAGTGCTCGGGCGCAAGCCGAGGAGTGCTCGAATCGCGCCTGAGGTGGCCGCGCGCGCGCGCAGCTCGAGCACCTGACCCAAGAGCACCAAGGTCACGATCACGGCTGCGGACTCGTAGTACACGGGCGGGCGTCCACCGTGGCTGAGCGCGTGCGGCAAGAGGCCCGGCAGGAGGGTGGCGACCAGGCTGAAGCCGAAAGCCGCCGCCGTGCCCAGGGCGATCAGCGTGAACATGTTCAGGTGGCGGCTCATCAGCGAGGCCCAGCCCCGCTCGAAGAACGGCCAGCCGCCCCAAAGGACCACCGGTGCCGCCAGGCCGAGCTGAACCCAGCTGGATCCCGCCGTCAGCAGGAGCTCCCGCCCGGAGCCTGCTGGCCAGACGTCGGCCATCGAAAGCACCATCAAGGGCAGCGACAAGGCAGCGCTGATCCAGAAGCGGCGCTGCATGTCCACGAGCTCTGGATTCGGCGCCTCGCTCGAGGTCACCTCGAGCGGCTCGAGCGCCATACCGCAGATCGGACAGGACCCAGGGCCGACCTGGACGACCTCCGGATGCATGGGGCAGGTGAATTGGGCCTGAGCATGCGCTTGGACTGGCTCGTGCTCTTGGGTGTGCTGGTGCCCTTGCATGTGCGGCGCCGCCGCGGCGAGGGGCGAGGCTTCTGCGGGCGCCAGGAACCGGGCAGGATCGGCGCTGAATCTCTCGCGGCAGCGCGGGTTGCAGAAGTAGTAGCGCGTGCCCTCGTGGTCGAAGGAGCCGCCGCGCGCCGCGGCTGGGTCGACCGTCATGCCGCACACCGGATCGAGGGCGACCTCAGGCCCGGGGGCCGCGGGTGCGCCTTCGTGCTTCGCTAGGAGCAGGTGCTTCCCGTGATGCTCGTTCATGGCGTTGCTTCCAAAGTCGCGATGGGGGGTGCCGGTGGTGGAGGGGGTCTATCGAGGCTGGTCTTTGCGCGCCAGCGCAGCACTAGGTAGCCGATCACGCTGAGTACGAGGAGGATCGTCGCCAAGGGAGAGAGCGTCGCCAACCAGGGCGGGGCCGCGGTCAGATAGAAGGGGGCGACGAAGGTAAGCACCCCGAAAAGGAGAGCAAGCTTCATGGCGGTCACGCTTCCCTCGAGCCAGGGGAGAAGCGGGGCCGAGGTGGCGAAAAGCTTGCGCCAGAGCAGCTGCTCACCGCGCCAGTAGGTGTAGATGACGGGGATGATCTCGAGCGTCAGCAGCGCGCTCGTGACGAGCCCTCCCACCATGGGCGCAGCGATGCGCTTCATCACGTCGGCGCCGCTGCCTTCCGCCCACAGCAGCGGCAGAAGGCCGATCAGCATGGTGCCCACAGTCATCAGCTTGGGGCGCACCCGCTGAATGGTGCCCTCCGCATGCGCCTCGATGATGTCGTCGAGCGAATTGATGCGCCCTGCTTGCAGACGCTTCTCGTAGGCATGATCGATGTAGACGATCATGACCACTCCCGTCTGCGTGGCCAGCCCCACGAGCGCAATCATGCCGACCCATACGGCAGTCGACAGGTTGTAGTGCAAGAGCCACAGAGCCCAGACGCTGCCAACCAAGGCAAAGGGCACGGAGAGAAGTACGATCAAGACCTCCGTGAAGTTCTTGAACTGGAGGTACAGCAGGAGCACGGTGATCAAGAAGGCGATCGGGATGAGGACCTTCATCCGCGCCTCCATCTCGGCCAAGAGCTCGTACTGGCCGGTCCAGTCGAAGTAGTACCCGGCCGGGACCGCCAGCGCGCCGTTCGCTCGCGCACGCTCGACCTCCGCCTTGGCAGCCGCCACGTAGCTGCCGACGTCGCGATCGGCTTCGAGGTCGACATACACGTAACCCACCAGGAGGCCGGCCTCGTCGCGAATCATCGGTGGCCCCGACGTCACGCGCACGTCGGCCACGGAGCCGAGCGGGATCTGGCCGCTCCCACCCAGGTCTGCCTCGGACGCCGGCAAGGGCACCGCGACGTCCCTGAGCGCCTCCAAGCTGGTGCGGAAGTCCTGGGCGTAGCGCACGTTCACGCTGAAGCGCCGCCTGCCTTCGACGGTGGTGGTGACGGCCGCGCCCCCGAGCGCCGACTCGATGACCTCGTTCATGTCTTCGATGGACAGCCCGTAGCGCGCCAGAGCGTCGCGGTTGGGCACGATGTCCACGTAGAGGCCGCCCGCGTTTCGTTCGTAGAGCACGCTTCGCGTTCCGGGCAGGTCGTGAAGCACGCGCTCGATCGAGGTGCCGATGCGCTCGATCTCCCCGAGATCGGTGCCGTACACTTTGATCCCGATCGGCGTGCGAATGCCGGTCGTGAGCATGTCGACGCGGTTCCGAATCGGCTGTGTGAAGGCGTTGGTCCAACCAGGAATGTCGAGACGCGCGTTCATCTCTCGCACCAGCTCCTCGCGCGAGATGGGCGCGGTCTCGGGCGCAAGCCGATTGAGGAGTGGCCGCAGGAAGTCGGGTGCCCATTCGGAGTACCAGCGCGACGTGTGCTTCTTGCGCCAGTCCTCGGGCGGCTTGAGGCGCACCATCGTCTCCACCATCGACAGTGGGGCCGGATCGGTCGGCGTCTCGGCGCGACCCACCTTGCCCAAGACCGATTGCACTTCGGGGAAGCTCTTCAGGATTTCGTCCTGGCGCCTGAGCTGCTGCCGGGCTTCTTCGATGGAAATACCGGGAAACGTCGTCGGCATGTAGAGCAGATCGCCCTCGTCGAGGGGCGGCATGAACTCCGAGCCGAGCTTGCCAAAAATGGGGACGGCGCTGACGAGTGCCATGACGCCGATCAAGACCGTCGTCTTGGGGCGACGCAGGGCCACGTGCACGAAGGGCTCGTACACCTTACGGATGGCGCGCGAAACGGGGTGCCGCGCCTCCGGATACGTCTTGCCGCGGATCAGGTAGTCGCGCAAAGCGGGCGCGACGGTGACCGAAAGCAGCGCTGCGGCCAGCATGACGAAGGTCTTGGTGTAGGCGAGGGGCTTGAACAGGCGTCCGGCTTGTCCGGTCAGGCCAAACACCGGCAAGAACGATGCGGCGATGATCAGGAGAGAGAAGAAGATGGCCGGCGTCACCTCGCGTGCCGCTTCTCCGAGTAGCCTGGAGCGCTCGGCTTCGCTCAGGTTGGGTGGCGCCTGCTCGAGCTTCTTGTGCGCTGCCTCGACCATCACGATCTCGGCGTCCACCGTGGCGCCGATGGCGATGGCGATGCCGCCGAGCGAAAGGATCGTTGCCGGAATGTCCAGCAAATACATGGGGATGAATGCGGACGCCACCGCCAGGGGTAAGGACACGATGGGCAAGAGCGCGCTGCGCAGGTGGAGCAAGAAGCCCGCGATCACCAAGGCGACCACGATCATTTCCTCGGTGAGGGCGTGCTTCAGCGTATCGATGGCGCGCTCGATCAGGTCCTTTCTGCTGTAGACGGGCACGAGCTCCACCCCCGGCGGCAAGGTTGGCCGGAGCTCCGCGATCTTGCGCTCCACGCGCGAGATGACGTCGCGTGCGTTTTCTCCGTAGCGCATGACCACGATGCCAGAGACGGCCTCTCCCTGGCCATCGAAGTCGGCAGCGCCGCGCCGGATGTCACCACCCATGGTCACGTGACCGACGTCACGGACGAGCACGGGTGCGCCCCGCTCCGCTCGGATCACGATGCGTTCCACGTCCTCGACTCGGGTCAGGTAGCCGCGACCGCGGACGAAGTACTCGCGCTCCGACATCTCCAGCACGCGCGCGCCCACGTCGCTGTTCGAACGCCGCACCGCTTGCACCACGTCGGCGGCAGAAAGGCCGAAATTGCGCAGGCGCACGGGGTCGACGGTCACCTGATATTGCTCCTGGTAGCCCCCGACCGAAGCCACCTCCGCCACGCCCGGGACGCTCGTCAGCGCGTAGCGCAGGGAGAAGTCCTGGAGGGTGCGCAGCTGCCCGAGGTCGAGCTTTCCGGAGCGATCGACCAGCGCGTACTGGTAGACCCAGCCAATGCCCGTAGCGTCGGGCCCCAGGCGTGGGCTCACGTCCTTGGGGAGACGGTCCCGCACGGTGCTGAGCGACTCGAGCACCCGGGAGCGTGCCCAGTAGACGTCGGTGCCTTCCTCGAACACCACGTAGACGAAGCTCATGCCGAACATCGTTTGCCCGCGTACGTCGACCACATGGGGTGCTCCGAGCAGCGCGGTCACGAGCGGGTAGGTCACCTGATCCTCGACCAGGGTGGGGGAGCGTCCCATCCACTCCGTGAACACCACCACCTGCGGATCGGAGAGATCGGGGATGGCATCGAGCTTCACGCTGCGGATGCAGACGACGCCGGCCACGGCCAGGGCGACTGCTCCCAGCAGGACCAGGGCGCGGTACTTGGCGCAGGCGTCGATGAGGCGACCGATCACGGGCTCACCTCGCCGGCTCCGACGGGCTGCCGTCGTGCTGATGGCCAGTGGCTGCTCCTGCCGGCGCAGCTCCAGGGGCCGCCGGGCTGCGGGCCAAGGAGGCCTTGAGGCGGCTCTCCGAATCGAGCATGAAGCTGCCGCGCGTCACCACGCGGTCGCCTTCGCGAACGCCACTCTTGATCTCGATGCGGCCTCCGCGGCTGATGCCCGTCTCGACGCTGCGCGGTTCGAAGTGACCCTCGGTGGTGGCGACGTAGACGTACTCGTGCTCGCCCGTGCGGATCACGGCGTCCCGCGGGACGAATAGGCCGGGCGCCGCGGGCAATTCGAACTCCACGTGCCCGAACTGGCCGGGGCGCAAGTCTCCTTCGGCGTTCTTCAGCACCAGGCGCACGCGTGCGGTGCGCGTGGCCTCCTCGAGCAGCGGCTCGACCAGGTCGATCTTGCCCGAGCGGGGGGCGCCCTGACTGCCGCTGACGGTGAATTCGGCTGGGGCGCCCACCTTCATCGCGCTGAGGTCGCGTTCGTGCACACTCGCGATCACCCACAAGGTCGAGAGATCGCTGATTTCGTAGAGCACTTGCTCCGGATCGGCGCGCGAGCCCAAGACGGCGCTCGTTCGGGTCACGTAGCCGCTGGCCGGGGCGCGCAGGGCGATGGCGCGGATCGGCTGACCGGTCTTTTGGATCTCGGCGATGTCGGCTGAGCTCAGACCCAAGAGCTCGAGCCCACGACGGGCCGCAGTGGCCAAGTCCGACGTCGCGCTCTGGCCCTCGACGGGGGCGCCCGCGTTCCAGCGGCCAAGCGCCAAGAACTCCTCCTGTGCTCGGTAGATCTCCGGGCTGTACACGAACGCGAGGGGCTGCCCCGCACTGACCTTGACCCCCGTCTGCCGCACTAGGGCGCGTTCGACGAACCCGGGAGCGCGCACGCGCACCTCCACGCGACCCGTCTCCGGAGCGCTGAGCACGCCGGGTACGCGCAGTCGGTCCCCCACGGTGGCGCTTTCGACGGGCACCGTCGCGATGCCTGCTGCGCGCACTTCGTCTGGACTCAAGTCCACGGGTGTGACCTCTGCTGGTGCGGCTGCGGACGTAGCCATCCCGGCGGGAGAGCCCGGCGTGCGCTGGCTTTCTGGGATCGGCACCAGGTCCATGTGGCAGATGGGGCACTCGCCGGGGTCCGGAGAGCGGATCTGCGGGTGCATCGGGCAGTAGTAACGGTTCTCCCGATGCGCAGCGTGGTCGGTCTCGCTGTGGCCGCACTGAGTGACCACCGCAAAAACGGCGAGCGCCGTGACCAGGGCGAGCAGGATCCAGCGCACGATCGCCATCGTGCGCAGCGCTCGGCGGCTGGGCCCCGTAGGCTCGTTCATGGCTTCGCCTCCAGCTCGAGCGCCGCGCGGGGCAGCGCCGTGCCTACGGCCCGCTCCAGGCTGGCCACGCTGCGGCGCAGCTCCCCGTGGAGCGCCGCCACCTCGAGCTCCAGGTCGAGCAGCGAGCGCGACACGTCCACCCAATCGAGCAGGCTCCCGCTGCCGGACGACAGCGTAACGGAGAGGGCGTCCAGCGACCTCTGTGTCGCCGGCAGCGTTTGCCCACTGAGGACGCGGAGCTGCTCTTCGATCGCATCGAGGGAGGCCTTCGCCGTCAGCACCGCCGTGCGGGCTTCGAGGCGGCTCTCGTCCCCCACGGCTTCTTCCGCCAGGACCTCTTCCTCGCTCTGCGCCACGCGGTGGCGTCCGGGGCCCCAGAACCACGGCAAGGACATCGACGTCGTGATGCCGAAGCCGGGTCGCATCGAGGGGTCCTGCCAGTAGCCGAGGCCGGCCATGAACTCGGGCACCCGAGCCTCCGCACGCGCAGCACGCTGCCGGGCCTCGGCGGCGCGCACGCGCGCGGCCGAAGAGAGGAGTGAGCCCTGGCTCTCTTCCGCTCGCGCCACGAGCTCCTCGGTGGATAGGCGCACGGTGGTGGGGGGCGCTTGGGGCGGCTCCGGCAATGCGGCGTCAGCGGGGCGCCGGAGGAGCGCATTGAGCTCTGCGCGGGCCCGGGCTCCTTCCCCGCTGCTCCGTGCGAGCGCGCGACGCGCTCGAGAAAGCTCCACCTCGAGCCGCGCTGCATCCGCCAGCACCGAGCCGCCCGTCGTGAAACGAGCGCGGACGACCTCCCGCATGCGCTCGAGCAGCGCAACTTGGCGCTCTTGGATGCGACCTTCGGCGACGGCCTGGACGTAGTCCGCGTAGGCCAGGGCCGCTTCCTCGGCGACGCGGCGCTCCTGACCCGACAGCTCGAGCAGCAGCGCCTGCGCCTCCTCCGCCAACGCCCGAGCCCGCGCGTCGAGTGAGCCCGCGGCGGGAAAGCGTTGCCGGAGCTCGACCATGTACATGTCCGCCTCGTTCAGGGAGTACGGGCGCTCGAGGGGCAGGTTCCACACCTCGAGTGCGAGCTCGGCGGGCGGCAGCGAGCCCTCGGCGCGCCCAGCATGCACCAAAGCCCGGGCCTGGTGCGCCAAGACCGCGAGCTCCGGGCTCTGGGCGACAGCCTCCCGGGTGACCGCTTCTTCGCTCGAAAGTCCGACGTCGTCGGCCCCTTGGGCGCTCTCGCGGGGCGTCCGGGGCGCCCGCTCTCCGACTGCCGCCGCCTCGTAGGTGCGATCGAGCAGCTGACCGGTCCCGGACGAGACGCAGCCTGTCAGCAGGAGAACCGGCGGTAGAAATCGAAGGGCCACGCTGCTTTAGGCCGAAGGGGACCCGAGCGTGACCGAAAACTCAGGCCCGCCCCGGTCGAAGGCGGGCCCAGAGCCCCGGCACCAGCCCGGCCGCGAAGCCCAGGCCCAGGCCCACGATTCCGGCAGACCCAATGCACGAGCAGCCCATGGCCCCGGTCAGCAGGCACAGCGCCGAGGCGGACAGCCAGTACCAAGGCCCCGCCCGTCGCAGCTGCCCGAAGCGCGCCACCACGAGCCCCGCCGCCACCCCGCCGACCGCGCAGGCGGGAATGCAGAGCGAGGTGCAGCCATCCGGGCCGCAGTAGTGCATGCGATTCGCGCATAGCGCGAGCGTCAGCGGCACAAGGCCCGCCGCGACGCCAGGGAGCACCGCCCGCTGGGCATCCCTGCCGTACCAAAGCATGGCGGCCCCCAGGCAGAAGGTGAGCGCTCCGAAGGTCCACGTCGACAACGGCCGTGCGTTCAGGAAAGCGGCGATGGGGACGATGATCACGAGAGGCAAGACGCCGAGCAGCGCTCGCTCTAGCCGCGCCAGCTCGTAGCCACGCCGCGCGCGGCGCATGATCCCGCTCAGGTCAGTCGAGTCCATAGAGCCTCTTCCAAGCCTGACGCAGGCGATCGAGCGCCCGCTGGCGCCGTTTGCGCAAAGTCGCTCCCGAAGCCGACGCCGCCTCGTCCCAGAACGTCGCCACCAGCGTCTCGCGGTCCGCCTCGGATAGCTCGCCGAGAGCCGACAGCGCAGCCGACATCAGATCCTTCTCGACGACGTGCTCTTCTGCATGCTCGCCGGCCTGCTCCGCGCGCTCCTCCAGGTTGGGTTCGGCAGTCTCGCGCTGGCGCTGGCGCCGTTTGTTGATTGTCCGGCACTCCCAAGCCGCGATGGCGAGCGCCCACGGCAGCGCCGGCCGGCTCTTGTCGTAGTCCGAGGCGCGCTGGAAGATCTTGTACAGCGCCTCTTGTGCGGCATCGGCTGCGTCCGCCTCGCTCCCCAAAAGCGAGCGACAGAGGCGCAGGGTAGGCGGCCACAGCTGCTCGAAGACACCGGTGAACGCCTCTCGATCGCCGTCGGCGAGGCGTGCCATCAGGGGATCGAGGGGGCTGGGGCCGTCGGGCATGGCGATGGAGCCCGACCGTGCGCACCGTTCCGGGCGCTCGGAAGCTACCCGAAAGCGGGTCACGAAAGGAGGCGGGTCGCATCGCGCGGGGTGTCCTCGGGTATCTAGGCGCCGGGGCGACCGAGCGTGACCGGCTTTCTGTGCGAGCGCGCGGGGCGCTGGCCCTCCCTGCTGCCGGAGCAGAAGGAGGTGCGAAATTGCCCAAGTGAGTTCTGCGCGGGGCCCCGCTTCCCGCATGGCCCCTAGCTCAACATCCGTCCCGCCATCTCAAGAGAACCCGAGGGCACGAACTGCGCTCCAGGGCTCGCCGCCACCAAGCGATCCACGCCCTGCCAGGTCGTCTGGGCCATCACGAAGGCCATAAGCAGGCCTCCGCACCCCCAAAGCACGATGTGCGCTGCGAGTGGAGTCGATTCGTCGACGAATGGGCCCGGAGCGAAGCTGAACGGTAGTGCCAGCGCCCACGCAGCTGCTGTCCACGGGATCCAACGATGGGCGACCTCCACGTGGTGGCGGAGCTCGAGCCACTGGGAAGATCCGATGGCAAGGAGCCCTACGAGCACCGTCATGAAGCCCGCGACGGAGGCGAATGCAAAGGGCACTGACTTGCTTTCGACCAGCGAGATCAGCAACATCACGCTCAGCCAGACCAAGCCGGCACCCAGCGCCGTCAGCAGCGCATAGCGCATCTTGCGCACGGGCAGGGGGATCGCCCAGGCCTGCCCCACGCCCAGCGCGAAGCCTTCCAGGAAGCCTGCTGCGGTCAGCAGCACCACCATGCTGGGACCGTCGAATCCCGCCCTAGCCGACAGGATGCCGGTGCAAGCGGGCACCATGTAGCCGGTGGTCTCGGCCATGGTGACCAGGAGCACCCAACGCGGGCGGGGTGCCTTCGAGCGCAACGCGGCGTAGGCACCATGCACCAGGATCCCCACGCCGAGGCTGCCGTAGGTGACGTGAAGCCAATGGACGTGCCTCATCATGGCCATCTCTGCGAGGATCCATACAGTCAGGGCGCCCCCCGCGAGGACGGCTGCGTCCACGGCAGCACGCGATCGCCGCCATACGAGGATCGCACAGGCAAGGCTCGTCCCACCCACCATGAACCCGAGCAAGAGCGACGGGATGAGGAAGGTCTTGAACGGCGTGTGCTCGATGAGGGAACGCGGCAGGAAGCTGCTGCCGGCTCGCCACACGAAGAGCGCGGCGGCGCCTCCCGTGGCCGAAACTCCCGCGAGGGCGGCCAACGAAGCAATGAGCCGGCGGTTGGGTATGTCGGCAGGACCACGTGCGATTTCTCGCTGGCTCATGCCACCAACCGATGCACGGCACATGCCAGCTCGAGGCCGCGCCAGGAAATGCCCGACTCCCCCAAAAGGCGCGACCGAGCGACGGGCAAGTTGCACGAACGAGGGACACCAGGCGCCGGATCTGCCGGAAGGCGGCCTTGGAAGGCCTGAGGTACGTACTCACGACCACCAGCGCGAACCTGGGGAACATGGTGGTCGCCTCGCTGTTTCTGCCTTTCCTGCCGCTTCCTCGCGCGGCAAGTGCTCTTGAACAACTTCCTCTACCGGACGATGCAGTAGCGGCCGGCGTCGGCACGTCCGGCCCAGATCGACGTGGTCCGGCGCGTGCATGCCCCTCCGCCAGGAGCCCGTCATGTACTACCCCGTTCACTTCGAAGTCACGCAGCCAGTCCAGTATTCACGGTTGGGGCTCGCCCTGCGCATCTTGGCCATCGTAGCGATTGCGGCAATTGGCATCTCGAGCGGCGGTATTTTCTGCCTGCTGTATTTCGGCCTGCCCGTGCTCGCAGCGATTCGGACCGCTTCCCGTGGCTCGAGTGCTGACTACGCGGCGCAGGATGGACCGCGCATCTTGCTTGTGTTGAGGTGGTTGGCTGCTCCTGGCGCATGCCGCAGGCGCTCGCGTATTTCCGCTGCATGCAGACGGCGAGCGGGCCTACGAGGTGGGTTGGGGAGACGTACGTCTGCACGCTCGCGGCGCATCGGATCCGGTCCTGCGGGGGCTGCCCGCGGAGATCTCCGTCCTGCACTGGCACGGCGACACGTTCGACCTGCCCGCTCGAGCGCGCCTCCTCGCCTCGACCGCAACCTGCCAGAGCCAGGCGTTCCAACTCGGCACCCGGGCCTTCGGCCTCCAGTTCCATTGCGAAGCAGAAGCCGAGCGCGTCGAGAAGTTCCTCGCGGCCGACGAGGCGTTCGTCGTGCGGACCGGTGGGCCGGATGCGGTCGCGCAGATCCGGCTGGATACGGCGCGCCTGCTCGAGTCCTCCCGCGCCGCGCGCGCTCTGTTCCTCGGAAATCTGCTTTCCATCATGGCCGCGGAAAAATCGAGCTAAGCTCCGCGGCCATGAAATCAAAGAGCGTTCTCCTCGCTTCTTCCACCGTTTTCATGGCCTGCGCCTCGGCGCCGCCGCCTGCACCGACCGCGGGTTCCCCCGAGCAAGCCTCCGGCTCGAGCTCGGCAGGGCCGCCGCCGGCGGCCGAGCCCCCCAAGGCCATCAACGCGGGTACGCCGGTCAAGGTGGCCCTCATCGACGACTTGGACGACGGCAACCACCAAACCGCCACGGAGGAGAATCGCGGCGGCTATTGGTACACCTACGCCGATGAAACCTCGACCGTCGATCCCAACGGGACGTTTGCCCCGACCGCCGGCGGCGCCGAAGGCTCGGCCTTTGCCGCCCGTATGCACGGCCAGATCGGCACCAAGCAGTACCCGTACGCAGGCTTGGGCTTCAATCTCACCGATCCCAAGATGCCCTACGACCTGTCCTCGTGTGAGGGGATTTCGTTCCGCGCCAAGAAGGGCACCCCCGAAGCCATCGGCGCTCTGCGCGTGAAAGTCGGCGACGTCTACACGGTCCCCGACGGCGGCGTGTGCAAGAGTTGCTACAACGATTTCGGCGTGGACCTCACGCTCACCCCCGAGTGGGTCCTCCACGAGATCAAGTTCGCGGACATGAAGCAGGAGCCCTATTGGGGAGAGCCGCGGCCCAAGCTCGAGGTGGCCCGCGTCTACCAGGTGCAGTTCCTGGTCAAGGATCGGAGCGCGCCCTACGACGTCTGGGTCGACGATGTGCGCCTGATCGGCTGCAAGGGCTGACCCTTCGCCCCGGTCGCCCATCGAGTCGGCACGGGGCTTGCGAGGACCAGGGAAGGAGCAATTTCGCCAGTGAGGAATCCCCGCACGCGCTTTTGGCTGGGCAAGGCCGTTTGGCCGCTGCTAGCAGGAGCTCCGCTCGCTCTCGCCTGCGGCGGCATGACGGCAGACGACGGCCCAACGGGTACGGGCGGTGCTGACGGCGGGGTCAGTAGCGGTGGCACAGCCGGGACGGGTGGCACAGCGGTGGCGACGGGGGGGAGTGACGGCGGCGGTGGGACGGAGGCTGAAACCGTCTGCACCTCCGACGCCGAATGCACGGTGATTCCAGTAGCCTGCTGCGCCTGCGAGCCGCTGGGAGCGGAGGATCTGCGCGCCGTGAATGGGCATGGCTACGACCAGTACCAGTACGGGCTCTGCTCGGGGGTCGACTGCGTCCCGTGTTTCGCCATCCCAGAGACCGAGCGCACGTCGCAATACTTCGTCGGCATGTGCATCGAAGGAGAGTGCACGCTGCTCGACATCCGCCCGGACCACACCGAGTGCAACACGGGTGAAGACTGCGTCCTCTACGATGGCAATCATTGCTGCTCGGACTGCGACAACGTCGGCTTCATCGCCGTCAGCTCGTTCGAATTCCTGGGCGACCGTTGTGATACCGTGAGCCCCTGCGCTCCCTGTCCTTCCACGACGCCCGTTGGCGTGTCCGCCCAGTGCAATCTGGACACCCACCGCTGCGACGTCGTCGATACTCGCTGAGCGCCGACCGCATGCCGACCAGCGCAGCCCCCGCAACACGCCACGCGCGGGGCTGACTCGCGTCGCTTCGCGACCTGCTTCGCAGGCTCGTCGACCTCCGCGGACTCCGTCCAGCTCGCTGGACTCCGTCCGCTCCGGTTCCGGGGCCCCGCATGCCAACCAACTCAGCGCACCAGCTTGAAGGAGAACATCGGCGTCTTGGTCACGCCCCAAAGGCGCACCCAAATCGGGAGCATCATCTCGGTAGCCCGGGCGCTGGTGATGTCGCCGAGGTCGACGATGTCCTGCCAGCCGAAGCTCTTCAGGATGTCCGTCACCTGATGTTTGGCGGCGGCGTCGTTGCCGGAAACGAAGATGGTGTGCTGGCCGTCCATGAGCTCGCCGGGGCTGACCATCAGCTTGGCGTTGACGGTGTTCAAGGTCTTGACCACGCGCAGGTTCGGGAACGCACGCTGGATCTGTTCAGCCAGCGAATCGGTGTTGCAGACGGTGAGCGACGGCGGCATGCCCTTGGAGAAATCGAGCGGGTTCGCGATGTCCATCAGGACCTTGCCCTCGAGGTGCCCCTTGCCAGCGAGCTCCAGAGCAGGGATCCCTCCGCTGCCCACGGTCGCGTTCACCAGGATCTGCCCGTGGGCGCTCGCTTCGGCAAAGGTGCCGAGGACGATGTGTGGGTGCTGCTCGAGCCACTCCCGGAACGGCGGATTGCCGTAGCCATCCGGAGCCGTGCGGGCGAGGGTTGCCGCTGGATCCCGCGTGCCGATCATCACCGCGTGGCCCAGCTCCGCCAGCTTGGCTCCCACCGTACGGCCAACTACACCCGTGCCTAGTACTCCGATCGTCGTCCCCGTCATGCTCGCACCTCCCGCCGCCGGAAGCGCTACCCCGCAAATCCGCCCGCGTCCAGGAATGCCAGCTCTTCGGCGGTGCTGACCCGACCGAGGATGGCGTTTCGGTGCGGGAAACGCCCGAAACGCCGGATGATGTCGCGATGGTGACGGGCGTATTCGGCCATTTGGATGCGCTCGTGCAGCAGAACCGAGCGCTCCTGGTCCTCCAGGCGTTCGGAGTGCTCGAAGGGCAAATAGAAAAAGAGGCGGAGTGCCGGATCGACCTTCTCGTCGAGGCCCGCCTCGATCGCGCGCTGGGCCAGAGCGAGGGCCATGCCGTCCGTGCCGTACACACGTGCGCTGCCCCGGAAGGCATTGCGTGGAAACTGGTCGAGCAAGATCAGGAGCGCCAGCGCGCCGCCCGCGCTGTCTCCCCACCCCAAGAGGCGGCCCGCCGCCGCATCCTCGTGGGCGGCGAGGAAGCGCGCTCGAAAGGCGGTGTCGAAGGCCTCGTCTTTGGCGAACCACTTCTGCGGCCCGGCCTGCAGCCAGAACTGGACCACGTCTTCTGGGCTGGGGGGCGCTGTCTGCACGTTCTCCTACATGCGGATACGCTGGATCCAAGAGCCTAAGCAAGGGGGCCGAGCATGACAGAGCGCACGGACAGATGCTTTCGGTGCGCCGAAGATGCTATCGTATCTCTTTATGTTCGAGCTCAGACGGAGCCCGGCCGAGGTGGTCATTGGCGTCCTCACTCCGCGCAGCGGGGGCTTTTATTACGGCACCGTCGTCAACGCGATCCTGAGGGTCGCGCGCCAGAACCGCGCGGTCGTGGTTGCCTTCGAGACGTCACGCTTGCGCCTGCTCAAGGAAGGTCAGGTTCTCGCCAGCGCGCGCGTCGACGGGTGGCTCGCGGTCAACGAGTTCTTCGATCCCGAGCTGCTTCGCGCCTTGCGCGCGCGCCCCGAGCCTATCGTGCACGTGCATTCCAAGCCGGACATCCCCACCGGGGTGGTCGTCTTGCCCGACAACGAGGGCGGCACTCGCGCGCTGACCGAGCACCTGCTCGAGCACGGGCATCGCAGCCTCGCCTTCGCCGGCAACATGGGGCACATCGATATCGCCGAACGCTGCCGAGGGTTCCGCGCGGCGCTCGCGGCGGCGGGTGTGGTCGTCGACGAGAGTCTGATCTTCGATACGATCCATCACAAGGAAGCCGATGGGCGCGACGTCGCGCACGAGCTCCTTTCGCGGAAGCCCGGCTCGGTCACCGCCCTGGTCGCTGGCTCGGACCGATTGGCTCTGGGCGCCATGCAGACCTTCGAGGAAGCTGGCGTCGAAGTTCCCGACGAGTTTGCCATCGTTGGTTTCGACGATGCCGACGCGGCGCAGTTCGCGGAGCCACCCCTGACCACCGTGCGCCAAAGCTTCGCGGAGGTCGCCGAGCGGGCCGTGCAGGAGCTGCTCGCTTTGGTCCGAGGACAGCGCGCTCCGGAGCTCGAGCTCCGTGTCCCCACGCAGCCTGTGCTGCGACGTTCGTGTGGGTGCCTGGTTTCGCACAGCGAGGCGCCGAAGATCCTCGGTGCGGCCGAGGGGCGTGGGGCGAGCCTGACCAGGGAGCTGCTCCAACATGCGCGTGGGAATCAGCTCGGCGACGTCACGCTCGAGGATTGGCCCGAGGCGAGAAACATCGCGGTCGCACTCGAAGCCGGCGCGACTGGTGGAGGGACCAGCCAAGTCATTCGAGCCGACTGGTGGGCGGGCTTCTTGCGCTACCGGCGCGATGCCGAGAGCGCGGTGCGCGTCATGGGGCTACTCGAAACCACCTTCGCTGCCTGGGCCTCGGCGCACGGCGCGCGGCCCCCGGAGCAGGGAGTTCTGCGCGACCTGCGGGTTGCGCTGATGCACCAGTGGCAGCGCGCGGAGCGAACCAAGGTCGCCCACTACGAATCGGTCACGGAGGCCGCGTATCGGCTGGCGAGCGACCTGTCGAGCTTCGGCGTCGATCCGTCGGAGAACTTGGCGTGGATTCGTTGGAGCGGAGCGCACCACGCCTGCTGCGCACTTTGGCAGGAAGACGAAGGCGATTCCCCTGGTGCCCTCTACATGACCGGGGACTACACGCCCGAGGCTGGCAACAGCTTGCGCCCGCGGGGGCTCGTCCCCATTCCCCCCGCGGAGTTCCCACCACGCCACGTGCTGGAAACGGCGCGGCGCGAGGGCGCCATCGTCAGTGTGGCCAGCGTGCCCCGAGGTCGCGGCGGTGAGCACGGCATCTTGGCCGTAGTGGCGCCGCTTCGCTTCGAGCATTTGGAATACGTCGGCACGCCGGGCGACTGGGCGGTGCAGCTCGGCGCGGCCCTGGATCGGACGCGCGCCGAACGCGAGCTCCGCGACAGTGCGGAGCTGGATGCGCTGACGGGCCTGGCCAATCGCAACACTCTGCTCAGGCGCGTGGACGCCATGCGCGTGATGGAAGGTGGCAACGGGACCATAGCTCTCCTGTTCATCGACCTGGATGACTTCAAGAAGGTCAACGACAGCTTGGGCCACGAGGCAGGCGATCAGCTGCTCGTGCAGATGGCCGAGCGCCTGACCGAGGAGGTAGCCAGGACGGCGGGCACGGGGCAGCCCCACCAGCACGTCGTGGCGCGGGTGGGCGGCGACGAGTTCGTGATTGTGCTCTTTGGTGTCAGCGACGAAGCACAGGCGATTTCCGCGGTCGAGCGCTTGCAGCAGAGACTCAAAAAGCCGTATTCGCTGCACGGGCGATCGGTGTTCATTTCGGCCAGCATCGGGGTGAACTTCGGCCGTGGCACCGACTTTGGTGCTCGCGAGCTGCTGCGCGACGCCGATACTGCGATGTACCGCGCCAAGATGCGCGGGCGCGCGCGGCACGAGATTTTTCACCACGGCATGCACACGCAGGCCGTCGAGAAGCTGCATCTCGACGAGCGCTTGCGTCTGGCGCTGGAGCAGAACGAGCTCGAGCTTTGGTACCAGCCCATCGTCGGCCTGCCCGGTATGGGCGATGTCGGCGCCGAGGCCCTCGTACGCTGGCGTCACCCCGAACAGGGCATTCTGCCGCCGGGCCGCTTCCTGCCCATCGCCGAAGACGTGGGGCTCGCCATCCCCATCAGCGAGTGGGTCATTCGCCGCGCCTGCGCGGAAGCAGCGCGCTTCCAGCCACCTTCGGGCCAGACGCTCTACGTCAACGTCAACGTGCCGGCGGCGCACATCAAGCAGCCGGATTTCGTCGAGTTCGTCCAGCGCGCGCTCGGCGAGAGCGGTCTCGATCCAGGAGCCTTCGGCATCGAAATCGTCGAGAGCACGCTGCTCGACGAGACGGCTCGGTCGACGCTCGCTCTCACCAAGCTCTTGGCGATGGGCGTGCGCATCTCGATCGACGACTTCGGCACCGGCTACTCGAGCCTGAGCTATCTGCGCGACTTTCCCGTCACCACGCTCAAGATCGACCGCTCGTTCGTCAAGAACCTGCCCGAGAACTTGCGCGACAGCGGCATCGCTCGCGCCATCATCGCCATGGGGCAGGGCCTGGGCCTGGGCATCGTGGCCGAAGGCATCGAGACTGCCGAGCAGCTGGAGTTCTTGATTCGCGCGGGCTGCGACTACGGCCAGGGCTACTTCCTGTCGGTGCCGCTGGAGCACGGAGCCTACCTGGCTCGGCTCGCCGATCAGCGCACGCGTGCCTCACGCATGCCCCCGCACCGCTCCGACTACCCGCTCCGGCGCTCCAGCCCGCCGCCGAGCACACAGCGCACACTCAAGCACTGAGTGTCAGGACAGCCTGGGTGAGTGTTGGGCGCAGGCTGGGCGCGTGTCTGGCGCAGTCTGGCCGCTCACTTCGGAGCGGCGACGGCCATCTTGTGCATGGTGATGCCGATGTTGAAGCGGTAGGTCCCCGGCTGCGCCGCATCGACCCCGGCGGCTGGCGCGAGGTAGAAGAGCTCGTCCCAGCGGAAGGACATGGACAGATCGAGGAGTCGATTGCCATTGAGCAGGGTGTAACCGAGGAGGGCTCCCAGCGGGACGGCTGTCCGCTCGGCTTGGTCGAAGCGCGGGATGTAGATGCCGGTGTCGCCTGCAACGTAGAAATTCGGCGTCACGTTGTAGCTCACGCGGACGGGGAAATTCAGCCCGATGTACTGCGAATTCGGGACCGACGTTTCGACGAGCAGCCGTCCAGCGCCGCTGCCGCTGAAGATGCCGGTCTCCACCTTGGTGCGCCCGCCGCGATAGACCGCCATCAGTGCTGGGTTGAACTGCCAACCCAGAGCCTCATCGGGTAGCAGAAACGAAAAGCGCACGCCGAGCTCGAGGTCACCGAGGTTGAAGGCCTGCGTCATGTAGACCATCACCTCGCTGAAGTTGAAGACGGGCGCCCATTGGAAGTTGAGGAAGACGGCGCCCGCATCCAGGTAGGGCAAGAGTCCGAAGCCGATGCCGAAGCGGTTCCAAGCTTCCTCTACGGGCTCGGGCGGCATGTCCGAAGCCAGGCTGTAGCGTCCGAACTCGAAGCCAGCCTCGACCGACCGATCGTCGTAGCGCTGACCGAAGGTGAAGCTGCTGCCCGGTCCGCTGATGAGTGTCATCGCGTTGACGGGGTTGGTCAGGCGCCGGTCGGTGTACGGACCGACCAGACCCGGGCGCCGGTACTTGAAGGCATGCGCCTCCGGTGCCGCGCAGACGACGGCAGCGGCGATCAGGAGACCTGCTGCGCGAAGGAAGAACGGGTGCTTCACTCGCCGATCACCTGCACGCGGATCCGGTTGCGCTCCGCCTCCGTGGTGGCAGCGCGGAAACGGTGGCGGGAGGCGACCAGCACCTCGCCTGCCGTGGTCACCGAGCCTGCTCCCAGCTTGGCACACGCCTTGTAGTCCTCTTCGCTGACGTCGTAGGTTCGGTCCACCTTTTCGATGCAGTCGCCGACCTTGCGCAGGGTCTCGCGCTGCGCCTTGAAGCCAGCGCGCGTCGTCTCGAACGCCGCAGTGACTTCCGCCTTGCGCTTGGGATCGGTGACTTCGGCCTCCGCCGTCTTTTGCAGGCGCTGCCAGAAGCGCAGGAACGATCGCGTGTCGTCGCCGAGACCGGTGAGCGCCATGACCAAGAGGGAGACTCCGACCCAAAACATCAGCGTACCTTCGATAGCTTTTCGAACTCTTCTCGCTTGAGCACGCGGCGCAGCTCGAGCTGGGCGCCGACGTAACTGGTGAAGGCCAGGTTCGCCGCCTCATCCATGGTCACGAACGCCTGCCGAATCTCGTCGTCGGTGGGTTCACCCTTCGTCGACAAGCCGAAAGCCAGCTCGGCCGCCACCTTGCGAGTCGCCTCTGCCTTCACGAACGCGTCCTCCACGCGCTCGAGTAGGTGCTTGGCGCGTTCGGCTCGTGCCTGGTCCTTCACTACCAGCTCGATCATGCCGAGCTGGGCCATGCTGCGATCGTAGATCCGGGTCGCCGGGCGACTGGGCGGCCTGGCGGGCGGACCGCAGCTCAGCGAGCTGGTCAGCACGGCGAGCGCCAAAAGCTGGCAGAAAGTCCGGAAGTTCCCCCGCGCCACCATTCGGGCCCGAGCATGCCCGAACCAGCACCGCTGCGCTAGCTCGGTTTCTGCTACACCGGTCTCATGGCGACGGCGAGTCTCGATTCCTTCGGCACCCGGCAGACCCTGCGCGTGGATAGCCAGGCGTACGACTACTTCAGCCTGCCCCGCTTGGCCGAAGTGAGTGGGCGCTCCATCACTCGCCTGCCGTTTGCCTTGCGCGTGCTCGCGGAGAATCTCCTGCGCCACGAGGATGGGCACGGCGTGCGTAAGAGTGACATCGAAAAGCTGCTCGACTGGCGGCCCGACGCCGTTCCGAGCACCGAGGTGCCGTTCTATCCGGCCCGCGTCGTGCTGCAGGACTTCACCGGCGTGCCCGCAGTGGTCGATTTGGCTGCCATGCGCGATCAGATGGCGCGCATGGGTGGGGACCCAAAGCGCATCAACCCGCTCTTTCCGGCCGAGCTCGTGATTGACCACTCGGTTCAGGTCGACCATTTCGGCACGGCCGAGGCGCTCGTCAGGAACACACAGACGGAATACGAGCGCAACGGGGAGCGCTACGTGCTCTTGCGCTGGGCGCAGCAGGCGTTCCAGAACTTCTCGGTGGTGCCGCCTTCCACGGGCATCGTGCACCAGGTCAACATCGAGTACTTGGCGCGGGTGGCCTTCGATGCGGATGGCCTGGTCTACCCCGACACGCTGGTGGGCACGGATAGCCACACCACCATGGTCAACGGCTTGGGCGTGCTGGGTTGGGGCGTCGGTGGGATCGAGGCCGAAGCGGCGATGCTGGGCCAGCCCATCGACCTGCTCGTACCCCAGGTGCTCGGCGTGCGGCTGTTCGGCAAGTTGCCCGCTGGGGCCACCGCCACCGACCTCGTGCTCACCATCACCCGCCTGTTGCGCGATGAAGGGGTGGTCGGGAAGTTCGTCGAGTTCTTCGGCGACGGCCTCGACGGCCTCCCACTCGCGGACCGGGCCACCATCGGCAACATGAGCCCCGAGTTTGGCTCGACTTGTGCCATTTTCCCCATCGACGCCGAGACGCTCACCTACCTTCGGCTCACTGGGCGCAGCCCCGAGCGGGTCCGCCTGGTCGAGGCCTACGCGCGGGCGCAGGGCCTGTACCGCGAGTCTGGAGCTCAGGCGCCCGAGTACTCGAAGGTGCTTCATCTGGACCTCGGCAGCGTCGTGCCGACTTTGGCCGGGCCGCGGCGGCCGCACGACAAGGTGGTGCTCGAGCGGGTACCAGAATCGTTCCGTCAGGCGCTGCCTGAGCTGGCGCAGGCGGCGCTCGGCAAGGTGGCAGCGGGAGTCACTCCGCATCTCGATGCCGCGGTGACGGTGCAGGATGGCCAACAGACGCTGCCGCTTCGGCACGGCAGCGTCGTCATCGCGGCCATCACCTCGTGCACGAACACCTCGAACCCGTACGTCTTGATGGCGGCCGGCCTCTTGGCGAAGAAAGCTGGGGCACGCGGGCTCTCCGCGCAGCCTTGGGTCAAGACCAGCCTGGCGCCGGGTTCCAAGGTGGTCACACGCTATCTCGCCGAGTCGGGCCTCTTGCCCGAGCTCGAGCGGCTGGGCTTCTTCGTGGTTGGGTACGGCTGCACCACTTGCATCGGCAACAGCGGTCCGCTTTCGGAGCCGATCAGTCGCGGCATCGACGAAGGACATCTGGTCGCCGTCAGCGTGCTCAGCGGCAACCGCAATTTCGAAGGGCGCATCAACCCCGACGTGCGCGCCAACTACCTGGCGTCACCGCCGCTCGTCGTCGCCTACGCCCTGGCTGGGCGCATCGACATCGATTTCGAGCGCGAGCCGATCGGTCACGACACGACTGGGCAGCCGGTATTTTTGCGCGACATTTGGCCCGCTCCGGCCGAAGTCGCGGCCTACGTGGACCAGCACGTCACCGCTGCCGCCTACTTGGCCGAGTACGCCAGCGTGTTCGCCGGTGATGAGCGTTGGCGCAGCTTGCCCACGCCCGAGGGTGAGCTCTTTGCCTGGGAGGAAGCCAGCACCTACGTCAGGCAGCCCACCTTCTTCGACGACATGCCAGCCGCCCCGGCGCCCCTCTCGGACATCAAGGGTGCCCGCGTGCTCCTCTCGCTCGGCGACTTCGTGACCACGGATCACATTTCTCCGGCGGGGAACATCGCCAAGACGTCTGCTGCTGCCGCCTACTTGACGGCGCACGGTGTCTCGGTGCGCGACTTCAACCAATACGGCGCCCGGCGCGGCAACCACGAGGTGATGATGCGCGGCACGTTCGGCAACGTGCGGCTGAAGAACCTCCTTTTGCCAGGTGTCGAGGGAGCGCTGACCCGCCACCTGCCGAGTGGTGAGCAGATGAGCGTCTTCGACGCCGCCGAGCGCTATCGGCGAGAAAGTACGCCCTTGCTCGTCTTGGGTGGGAAGGAGTACGGCTCCGGCTCTTCTCGCGATTGGGCCGCCAAGGGCACCTTCATGCTCGGTGTACGGGCCGTGCTCGCTGAGTCCTACGAGCGCATTCACCGCAGCAACCTGGTGGGCATGGGCGTCTTGCCGCTGCAGTACCTGCCGGGGCAGAGCAGGAGCTCGCTCGGCCTGAGCGGTGAGGAGGTCTTCACCGTGGAGGGCATCGAGGCGCTCGGACCCCGTGCACGCCTGCGCGTGACGATCGGCGACGGTCGACAGTTCGAGGTCCAGGTGCGCATCGATACCGCCATGGAGCTCGAGTACTACCGGCATGGCGGCATCCTGCCGTTCGTGCTGCGCCAGCTGCTCGCGGCGTGAATGGGGCGCGGGTGCCGTTAGCAGGGTGCTGAAAAGGCACCCTGCCAACGGTAACAACCGTGCCTGCGCGGACCGGCAGAAAGCGGAGGTGCGAAAACCCCTCACCAGAGGGGGCTTTTCGCACCGGTCTCGCTCGACTGATCCGCGCGGAGAAGCTAGGGCCCGCCGTCGACGCGCCACAGCTGGTAGGCCGGCGTTTCGTAGGGATGGACCTCGCGCATGACGCGGTGCACGTCAGCCACGACCTGGTCGGGGACGACCATCTCCACCTTGGTCTCCGCAACGCGCTCGAGCTCCGCCGTTTGGCCGATGGTCGGGCTCGAGCCGGGGAGCGGACGGAACTGCCCCGTGCCCTCGGTCATGAAACAGCAGCAGTCGTAGAGACCGATGCGTCCCGCGCCCGCGCGGAAGAGCGCGTCGTTTACCTTCGTCACGTCGGCCGTCGGCACGTAATATTCCAGCTTGAACATCGTGGTTTCCCTCCCTTTGTCACGCTCTGGCCCGACTGTCAGCCACCTGGGAGCGCGGCGTGTGGTAGCTTGGGCTGGGATGCCGGTTTCCTTCCCCCTCCGCCTGCTGGCGCTCGGCGCTGGCCTCGCCTTCGTCGCCTGCGGGGGCTCAGGCGCCGCCGATGCGGGCACGGGCGGTAGTGCGAGCGGCGGCAGTGCGAGCGGCGGCAGTGCGAGCGGCGGCAGTGCGAGCGGCGGCAGTGCGAGCGGCGGCAGTGCGAGCGGCGGTGCCTCGACGGGGGGCGCCGAGAGTGGAGGCTCGTCCGGGACGGGCGGCTCAGGGACTGGCGGCTCGGGGACGGGCGGCTCGGGGACGGGCGGTTCGGTGAGTCAGTCCTGTCCTTCGGCCCCGCCTGACGCCGGCGTGGCGCCCTGCTCTTTGCCCGGCCAGTATTGCTTCTATCAGGACTGCGCTGGCCCCGGGATCGTGTCGGCCTTCTGTGATGGCGGCATGTACCAGGTCGAAGTCGCCCAGTGTCAGGAGTTCGAGTGCGGCGGCGAGACGTGCACCGCCGGCCAAATCTGCAACGTCAATGCTGGTGGCGCCTACATCGGGACGTGCGCCGAGAACCCTTGCGGTGACGGTCCGGTGACGTGCGCTTGTGCGGATCCGCTGTGCGGCGAAAGCCAATGCACCGTCTTCGCGGCCAGCGGAGAGGGTGGCATTCAGACCACGTGCAATACCTGCCCGAATGGCCAGGCCTGCCCCTGAGGCTCTTGGAACCGCCCGGGAAATGCCGTAGTCCCGGAAAGGAGCGCGCGCTCGGCGCAGCCGCACCCCGAAGGAGGACCCCATGAGCGAATATGCCCGCATCCAGGAGCACCTCGGTGCTGAGAGTCAGGCCTTGCTGGAGCACCAGTGTCGTACGGTGAAGAAGGAGCAGCTATGCGCTCCGGGACCGGACTTCGTCGACAAGGTCCTCGCCGCGACGGATCGAAACCCTCAGGTGCTGCGCAGCATGGCCTCGCTGTTCGGACACGGACGCCTTGCCGGCACGGGCTACCTCTCGATCTTGCCGGTCGATCAGGGCGTGGAGCATTCGGCGGGAGCGTCGTTTGCGAAGAACCCCGCCTACTTCGATCCGGAGAACATCGTTCGACTCGCGGTGGAGGGCGGCTGCAACGCGGTGGCCAGCACCTTCGGTGCCCTGGGGGCCGTGGCACGCAAGTACGCGCACAAGATCCCCTTCCTGGTGAAGGTGAACCACAACGAGCTCTTGACCTATCCCAACAAGGCCGAGCAGATCACTTGGGGGACCGTGAAGCAGGCGTGGGACATGGGCGCCACGGCCATCGGGGCCACCGTGTACTTCGGCTCCGCCGACGCCTCACGCCAGATCGTCGAGGTGTCCCAGATTTTCGCTCAGGCTCACGAGCTTGGTATGGCCACGGTGCTGTGGTGCTACTTGCGCAACAGTGCCTTCAAAGTGGGCGGTGTCGACCATCACCTGTCGGCAGACCTCACCGGCCAGGCCAACCACCTTGGCGTCACCATGGGCGCCGACATCATCAAACAGAAGCTGCCGGAGGTGAACGGGGGGTTCAAGGCGCTCAACACGGGCTCGTCTTCGTACGGCAAGCTCGACGAGCGCATCTACACCCAGCTCACGTCCGACCACCCGATCGATCTCTGTCGCTACCAGGTGATCAACTGTCACATGGGGCGCAGCGGGCTCATCAATAGCGGGGGCGCTTCGGGCAGCCACGACTTCGCCGAGGCGGTCAAGACGGCCGTCATCAACAAGCGCGCGGGTGGCACCGGCCTGATCAGCGGGCGCAAGGCGTTCCAGCGTCCGATGAGCGAAGGCGTGCAGCTCCTGCACGCCATCCAAGACGTGTACCTCTGCCCCGAGGTCACGCTGGCCTGAGTCGCCGCGGGCGGCTCGGCTGGCTCGGCTCAGCTGGCTCAGCTCTCTCGGCCAGTGCGGCTCACGAATGCTCGCTGAGCTCGCGGTTCAGCCTCTCCAAAAGCTCTCGTGTGCCGGTCCGGCGTGAGTCCGTGCCATCTTCGCCGTTCAGATAGGCCGTGTGCTCGGTGAGCGTGAGCTGGGTGCCGCCGGGCACCTCGGACAGCTCCATCGCGACCAGCGAGGACGACAGCGCTTCGCCGCCAATCGTCATCCAGTAGGTGAACACGACACGCTCGAGCGGGGCGATCTCGGTGTACACTTGGTCCAGGGTCATCTGCGGGCCGCTGCCGAAAGTGAAGCGCGAGCGCTCGAAACCACCGACCGAGAAGTCGAGGCTGTAGCTTTGCGTTTCGAAGCCTGGGGCTTCGGCGAACCAGCGGCGCTTCTTCGCCGGGTCCGCGAGTGCGGCGAACACGCGGGCGCGCGCTTGAGGATAGGTGCGGGTGAGCACGAAGCTCGAGAAGATGGCGGGAGGTTTCATGGATTTTTCCTGTCTTTCTTGCGCGTGGCGGGGGGATTTTCGTTTTCTGCGAGCAGACTGCCGAGGCGATCGAGACGTTCGACCCAGCGTGCGCGATGGCGCTCGAACCAGCGTTCGGCCATGGCCAGGCGCCCCGGGACCAGCTCCACGGTGCGCACACGGCCGAGCTTTTGGGAGCTGACGAGGCCGGCCTCTTCGAGCAGTCGCAGGTGCTGCCCGATCGCCGACAAGGTCATCTCGAACGGCGCCTTGAGCTCGCTCACACTCGCGGGCCCGCGGGCGAGCCGTTCTACGAGCGCGCGCCGGGTCGGGTCCGCCAGCGCTTGGAACACTTGGTCGAGGGGCGAGGGATGGTGAAGCACTAACTTCACTATTGGTCCGGCTCGGATGAAAGTCAAGCGAATGCTTCACTATTGATGGTTGCCGCCCAAGCGGGCCGTTTTCGGCTATAAGCGGCGACCATGGATCGGTCTCGGGCCTTCGGCCGGGTGGCGGAAGCCAGCGCGCTCGGCGTGCCCGCGGCGCTCCTCTTGGCATTCCTGGTGGTGCCGCTCCTGGCTCTGGTGCTCGGCACCACGCAAGAGGACTTCGTGCAGGCCGTGCGCGGACCGGTGCTCGGCAGCGCGCTCGCGGTGAGCTTGGTCACCACCGGGTTCAGCTTGCTGGTCACCATTTTCTTGGGCACGCCCCTGGCCTGGCTTCTGGCGCGGGGCTCGGGTCGCCTCGTGCGGACGCTCGAAACCTTGGTCGAGCTGCCCGTCGTCGTGCCCCCGGCAGTGGCCGGTGTCGCGCTCTTGCTTGCCTTCGGCCGGCAGAGCCCGCTCATGCGCTTCCTCTGGCCGGACGGTGGTTCGCTGGCTCTCACGGGCGCGGCCGTCGTCTTGGCGCAGGTGCTGGTGGCGGCGCCGCTCTACGTGCTGTCGGCCAAGAGCGCCTTTGGCGAGCTGGACGAGGAGCTGCTCTTGGTCGCGCGCACTCTCGGAGCCACTCGACTCACGCTCTTCTGGCGCGTCGGCATCCCGATCGCCAAGAGCGGACTCCTGGCGGGAGCGCTGCTCGCCTTTGCGCGCGCCCTCGGCGAGTTCGGGGCCACCCTGATGTTCGCGGGCAACCTGGAGGGCCGAACCCAGACTTTGCCGCTTGCCATCTACACCGCGCTCGAGTCGGACCTGGGCACGGCACGCGTGCTGTCGACTCTCTTGATCACGTTCTCGTTCGCGCTCTTACTCACCGTCCGCTCCGTGCTCTCGGCGCGCAGGCGGGCTCCACTCGTGAGGGTGGCTTGAGCACAGCGCCGGGCATTTTCGCCCGTCTGCGCGCGGCGCGCGGGGCCTTCTTGCTCGCCGTCGAGCTCGACCTACCCGCGGGGGTCTCGGTGCTCATCGGTCCGAACGGCGCCGGAAAGACCACGCTCCTTCGAGCCCTGCTCGGGGCGGTGGAGCTCAGCTCGGGGCGAATCGAGGTCGGCTCCGTGGTGCTCGAAGACCGGGCCTCTGGCCTCTCGATGCCGATGGCCGAGCGTCGCTTGGCGTACTTGCCCCAGGGTCTCGGGCTTTTCCCGCATCTCACCGTCTTGGGTAACGTCCGTTTCGCGCTCGGCTGCGCCCGCCCGATCATCGCAAAGTCCGTCCAGCGAGAGCGCATCCGCGCCGTCGTCGAGCAATTCGGTCTGGAGGCGCTGCTCGATCGCTACCCCGCAGCACTGTCGGGAGGCGAGAAACAGCGGGTCGCCCTGGCTCGGGCCTTCGCGCTCGAGCCCCGGGCCTTGCTCCTCGACGAGCCCCTCTCCGCACTCGATCCGGTGGCTCGCGGCGCGACCCGCACCTATTTGGCCCGGACCCTGGCGGAGCTCGGGCTGCCGACCCTCATCGTCACCCACGACCCCGAGGACGTGCGCGCGCTGGCGGGCGAGGTGGTGGCACTCGAGGCCGGGCAGGTCACGGCGCGGGGGTCTGTGCCTTCGCTCTCCAGGGACGCGGAGAGCCCGTTCGTTCGGGCCTTCTTCGGCGGGTAACGGCGCGCCCCTGGCTCAGCTGTAGGTCGGGGCCGCCACGTCGTCCTGCAGGACGGGGGTGCTGGCCTTGGGCGCCTCGGCGTAGTCTCGCAGCCGATACTGCACCTTGCGCACGCTGATGCCCAAGATGCGGGCTGCCTGGGTGGTGCTGCCGCCGACCTGCTCGAGCGTGCGCAGGATCGCGAAGCGCTCGAGCTCCGCCAGGCTGGCACCAGGGATCCGCGGCAGGCGGCTCTCGTCGTCCTCCGCACTATCGAGCTCTGCCGGCAGGTGCTTGGGCAAGATGGCCGGTCCGTCCACCAGCACCACGGCCCGCTCGATCACGTTTTCCAGCTCGCGCACGTTGCCGGGAAAGCGGTGGGCGCACAAAAGGCGCATGGCAGACGGGTCGATGCGGTCGACTGTCTTGTCGTTCTCCGCCGCGAACCGGCGCACGAAATGCATGGCCAGGCTGGGGATGTCGTCAGGGCGCTCACGTAAGGGTGGCAGGTGCAGGTTGATGACGTTCAGCCGGTAGTAGAGGTCCTCTCGAAACTTGCCGAGCGCCACCTGCTGCTTGAGGTCGCGATTGGTGGCTGCGATCAGCCGCACGTCGACCTTCACCGTTTGATTTCCACCGACGCGTTCGAACTCGTGCTCTTGCAGAACGCGGAGCAGCTTCACCTGAGTGGCAGCCGAGATTTCACCGATCTCGTCCAGGAACAGCGTGCCGCCGTCCGCCTGCTCGAAGCGCCCGATGCGACGGCGATCGGCGCCCGTGAACGCCCCGCGCTCGTGCCCAAACAGCTCGCTCTCGAGCAAGGTCTCGGCGAGTGCCGCGCAGTGAAGCTTGACGAAGGGGCGCTCCTTGCGCTCCGAGTTGTGGTGCAGCGCCGAGGCAATCAGCTCCTTCCCGGTGCCGGATTCACCCGTGATGAGCACGGTGGCACGGCTCTGCGCCACCTGCTCGACGCCCTTGAACACCGCGCGCATCTCCGCGCTGTGGCCCACGATGTTCGAGAAGTCGTAGCGCTCGCTCAGCTTGTCGCGCAAAGATCGCGCTTCGCGGCGCAGCGCCACTCCCTCGAGACAGCGGTCGATGACCAGGAGCAGCTCGTCGGAGTTGAGCGGCTTGGTCAGGTAGTTGCTGGCGCCGGCCCGCATCGCTTGCACGGCGCTTTCAACGGCGCCGAACGCCGTCATCAGAACCACCGACGTCTCGGGGTGGATCTCCTTCAGCCGCGAAAGCAGGCCCATGCCGTCCATGCCTGGCATCTTCAGGTCGGTGAGCACGAGGTCAGGCAAGAACTCCTGGGCGGCGGCGATGGCGCGGAAGCCATCCCCGGCCATCTTCACCTGGTAGCCTTCGTCGGACAGGATTTCGCTGAGCGCATGGCGCGCGCTCGCCTCGTCGTCGACAATCAGGATCCGACCTTTCCTTGCACCTGCGCTCATGGGTCTCTCCCCCTCCAAGCAGGAGTCGTGCCGGAGAGTCGCCACCCGGGCCCCACGCGGCCTTGCGGGCTGCTCATGGCTTGTTTTTCCCCTCGGCCGGCGAGCCGCAGGCCGGGTGCTCCTGCAACGGATGCCGGCAAAATTTGCGCGAAGCCGGGGGAGGGGCGTAATCGTTGCGCGGCCGCCCACTGAGCCCCTCTGCGCGGCCTTGGTAGGCTGCGCACCATGTCGGACAGCATCGGCCCCAAGGCTTCGGCCGAGCGCCTGCGGCAGCTGGTCGAGACCTGTCAGGACGCGGTCGTCTTCATCGATCGCAGCGGGCGCATCAAGATGGCCAATCCGGCTACCTGCCGGATGTTCGGCTACGAGCAGGAAGAGCTCAGGGAGGCTGACGTGCGCATGCTGATGGGCGAGCCGTACGCCTCGCGCCACCAGGAGTACGTCGAGCACTACGAGCGGACGGGCACCCGCAAGGCCATCGGTTTCATTCGGCAGGTGTCGGCGGTGCGCAAGAACGGCGAGGAGTTCCCGATTGAGCTGTCCGTCACCCAGATCGCGGAGGAAGGGGATGGCGCGCGCTACGGAGCGTTCATTCGCGACGTCAGTGAAAAGGCGCGCCTGCAAGGCGAGCTCATGGAACGCGAGCGAGCGGCCACCGTCGGCACCACTGCTTCGATGCTCGTGCACGAAATCGGGAATCCGCTCAACAACATGGCCCTGCAGCTGCAAGCGCTTCGGCGCAGGGTTTCCCGGCTGGCTGAACCGGAAGAAGCCATGGCGAAGGTCGACAGCTGCTTGGGCGAAGTCGCGCGTCTTTCGCGCTTGGTCCAGGAGTTTCGTGCGCTCTCCGGCCGTCGCCGCTTGAATCGGCGTCGCGTTCCCCTCACCAGCTCGCTGCAAGGGGTGCCCACCTCGGCGCTCGGCTCCGCGAAAGGCATCGCCCTCGTGCGCGACTTTGCCGACGGCGGCGCACTCGTTCTTGCCGACGCCGACAAGCTCCAGCAGGTAGTGCTCAATCTCTGCCACAACGCCGTGGACGCCATTGGCGATTCCGGCGGCACCCTGACCTTGCGCACCCGCATCGAGGGTGAGGACTACGTGCTCGAGGTCAGCGACACCGGTTCGGGCATCGTTCCTGGCACGGACGTGTTCGCGCCGTTCGTCACCACCAAGCCGGACGGGACGGGCCTCGGCCTGGCGATTTGTAGCGAAATCGTGCGCGAACATGGTGGCACCCTCACCTACGAAACGAGCGTCGGCCAGGGCACCACCTTCCGCATGCGCATCCCGCAGTGACGGTCTCTGCGGAGTCGGCGCGCTTCCGCTAGCGCCGCATGCTGAGAACGAGCGGCGGGTTGCTGGGCGTCGCTGCTTTGCTCTCGTAGTGATAGGTGTGACGCTGGCCGTGGCGCTCCCGGTGCTGCTCGCACCAGAGCTCCTTGCCACCGCTTGCCTGACGGGCTTCCACGCAGCGGGGGCAGGGAGGCTCGATCTCCGGTACTCGGCCTTCGTGGTCCTTGGGTCTGACCACGAGTACGGGGCAATGAGCGAGCCGCACGACGGCCTCTGCGACCGATCCCAGGAGCAGCCTGCGGAAGCCGCGCCGTCCGTGCGTGCCGATCACGATCAGGTCGGCATCGAGATCGGAGGCGAGCTGCGCAATCTCTGCGCTAGGGACCTCACTGCGCACGTGGATGCAGAGGCGACCGAAGGTCGCCCGTGTCCTGTCCTGCCAAGCCGACATGCGTTGGCCAACGCGGGCTTCGAGCGCCTCGTAGGCGTCTCCGAGGGGCAAGGCAGCCGTCGTGCCGAGGCCAGTCATCCCGGTCCCGACGAAATCTCCCATCTGGACCACCACGGTAAGGACGTGAACTTCAGCCTCTTTCTCCCTGGCCGCCTGGTCGAACGCCCGGTCGAGGGCGAGGTCTGCAGTCGGGGAGTAGTCGTAGCCGACGACGATCTTGTAGCTTGTGCTGGTCATGATGCTCTCCTTTAGGGCCGGGGGACCGCCTCGGGCAGCGCTCGTTTTCTTGTCGCCGCGCCCACGCCATTGCGAGCCCCAATCAAAGTCTTGCACCCTGCATGCCAGGTGCCCGTCGCCGCGTTCCGACGGAAAATCGCAACCGCCGCGCCTGCAGGACGACCGGAACTCGGCAAATTCTGCGCAAGGGGGTGGGTTGGCATGCATTCCGTGCACGACCCGCACTGTGAGTGAGTTGCAAGCGCGCGCGCCCGGCGGGCTATTCGCTGCGTTTATGCTGAGTTGTCGGTGCGAGGGGGATTCGAGGGCACGTGCCTTGCAAGGGGGCGCCTGACCATGCGCATGGAAAAATTCGCGTACGACGACGCCGTCGTTCGCAAGTTCGTCTTCGCAACCGTGATCTGGGGCGTCGTGGCGACCCTGGCGGGACTGTGGCTGGCGCTCTTGCTCGTCTTGCCGGGGCTCAGCTTCGACCTGCCCCAGCTCACCTTCGGGCGCCTGCGTCCGCTCCACACCAACGCGGCGATCTTCGCCTTCGCGGGCAACGCGCTCTTCGCGGCAGTCTACTATTCGAGTCAGCGCTTGCTGAAGGCGCGGATGTTCTCGGATGCCCTGTCGAGTTTCCATTTCTGGGGCTGGCAGGCCATCATCGTCTCGGCCGCGCTCACCTTGCCGTTCGGCATCACGCAATCCAAGGAGTACGCCGAGCTCGAGTGGCCCATCGATGTGGCCATTGCCGTCGTTTGGATCGCCTTTGCCGTCAATTTCTTCGGCACGATTGCCAGGCGCCGCGAGCGCCACCTCTATGTCGCGATCTGGTTCTACATCGCCACCATCATCACGGTGGCCATCTTGCACGTCTTCAACAACCTGGTGGTCCCGGCCGGACCGCTGAAGAGCTATTCGATTTATGCGGGCGTGCAGGATGCGCTCATGCAGTGGTGGTACGGCCACAACGCGGTGGCGTTCTTCCTCACCACCCCGTTCTTGGGCCTGATGTACTACTTCTTACCCAAGGCCGCTCAGAGGCCCGTCTTCTCGTACAAGCTTTCGATTCTCCATTTCTGGTCCCTGGTCTTCCTCTACATCTGGGCGGGTCCGCACCATCTCCACTACACCGCGCTGCCCGAGTGGGCCTCGACGCTGGGCATGCTGTTTTCGGTCATGCTGTGGATGCCTTCGTGGGGCGGGATGATCAACGGCCTGCTCACGTTACGCGGTGCCTGGAACCGAGTGGCCGAGGATCCGGTGCTCAAGTTCTTCGTGGTCGGCATCACCTTCTACGGCATGGCGACGTTCGAGGGCCCGATGCTCAGCATCAAGAGCGTCAACGCGCTCAGCCACTACACCGACTGGACGATTGCCCACGTGCACTCGGGGGCACTCGGCTGGAACGGCTTCATGACCTTCGGCATGCTCTATTGGCTGGCGCCGCGCCTCTTCCAAACCAAAGAGCTCTATTCGAAGAAGCTTGCCGAGGTGCATTTTTGGCTGGGCACGCTCGGCATCCTCTTTTACATCGTCGCAATTTATGCCGCCGGCGTGACCCAGGGCCTGATGTGGCGCGCTTTCGACGAGACGGGGCGGCTGGCCTACCCGGACTTCGTCGAGACCGTCGTGCGCATCCTGCCCATGTACTGGGTGCGCGTCGTCGGCGGCTCCATGTTCGTCCTCGGCATCGTCATCGGTGGGGTCAACATCTTCATGACCTGGGCCCAGCGCCCGAAGGCGTACGAGATCTTCGAACAAGAGGCGCCAGCGCTCGAGCCCTACGTCGGTGACGAGCCGCGCTTGGTCATCCCGTTCCACAGTACCGTCGCCCCGACCGGTCACCGCGTGCGCTACTTCGCCGAAGCAGCTTGGCACAGGGCCTGGGAGCGGCGACCGTTCAAGTTCACCGTTTGGGTCGTGATTGCGGTGATCGCTGCGTCGGTGATGGAAATCATCCCGACGTTCCTGATCAAGAGCAACTTGCCGACCATCAGCTCCGTCAAGCCCTACACGCCGCTCGAGCTCTACGGGCGCGATCTCTATATCGGCGAGGGGTGCTACAACTGCCACAGCCAGATGATCCGGCCGATTCGGGCCGAGACCGAGCGCTACGGGGAATACAGCAAGCCCGGCGAGTTCGTGTACGACCACCCCTTCCAATGGGGCTCGCGCCGCATCGGTCCGGACCTGGCGCGCGTCGGCGGCAAGTATCCGCATCTCTGGCATGTGCGCCACATGGAAGCGCCGACGTCGACCACGCCACAGTCCATCATGCCCGCGTACGCCTGGATGCTCACGACGCCGCTCGACTTCGACGTGATCCAGCCGCGCGTGGACGCCATGGTCATGCTGGGCGTGCCGTACGGCGAGGCCGCAGCGAAGGCCGAAGCCCTGGCGCGGGCGCAAGCCGCCGCCATCGCAGGCGAGATCGAAGCGCAAGGCGGTCCGAGGGGCCTCGAGGACAAGGACATCGTCGCCATGGTCGCGTACCTGCAGCGCCTGGGGCGGGACATCCAGGCCGCGCCGGCGCCCCCGGCGGCTGGCGCTCCGCTGGCGAACGTAGGAGGTGCACGATGAAGCTCTCGGACGCCATGGGCGCTGCCGACTTGGCCATTTACGCGGAGGTGGCCCTGGTGCTGTTCTTCGTCGCCTTCGCCGTAGTCTTCGTGCGAGCTCTCTGGCCTGGGTCGCGTCAGAATTGGGACCGGCTCGAACATTTGCCACTCGACGAGGATCAAGGCCTCGCCGAGCGTGAAAGGAGCGCACCGTGACCGACCCTGCTTCGAAGCCACCGGGCGAAGGCCAGCTGCTCGACCACGCTTACGACGGCATCCAGGAATACGACAGCCCGATGCCGCGCTGGTGGGTCTGGATTTTCTGGGCCACCTTCTGGTTCTCGCTCGCCTACCTCTTTCACTACTGGGTCGGCAACGGCGTGTCGGTAGCGGACGCCTATTCCGCCGAGATGGCCATCGTGCGCGAGAAAGAAGCCAAGCGTGCCCTGGCCGAGCAGGTTTCCGAGGCGACGCTGGGCACGGTGATGGCCGACCAGGCGAGCCTCACGGCGGGCGATGCCGTGTTTCAGACTCGCTGCGCCTCGTGTCATCGCGAGAAGGGGCAAGGCTTGATCGGCCCCAACCTGACCGACGACTCCTGGATCCACGGCAAAGGCACGCTGGTCGACATCTACGAGGTGGTCAACACCGGTGTGCTCGAGAAGGGCATGCCTGCCTGGGGTCGGCAGCTCAGCCCGAGCGAGCTCAGGACCGTGGTGGCGTTCGTGGGCAGCCTGCGTGGCACGAACGTTCCGGGCAAGCCTGCCGAAGGCACGGCAGTCGGGGCGGGGGCCAAGTAGCCGCGGAGATTCGGTTATGTCGGGTGCTTCTCCCCCCGTCGCTCAGAAGCGCGTGCTGCCGACGCTGAACGCGGACGGGACGCGTCGGCGCATTCGCCCCAAGCTCTACGAAGGGTCCATCTACAAGCAAAGGCGCCTGCTCGCCTACGGCCTGATCCTCACCTTCGTGCTCTTGCCGTTCGTTCACATCGGTGGGCGACCCGCCGTGCTGCTCGACGTGACGGGGCGGCAGTTCACGCTCCTCGGTCGCACCTTCTTGGCCACCGATGGTGTCCTCTTGATGCTGCTCCTCTTGGGGATCTTCGTCGGCATCCTCCTGCTCACGGCGCTCGTCGGCCGGGCGTTCTGCGGCTGGGGCTGCCCACAGACCGTGTACATGGAGTTTCTCTTTCGTCCGCTCGAGCGACTGTTCGAGGGGGACAGGAACGCTCAGCTCAAGCTCGACGTGCGCGGCCCGAACGTCAGACGCGTGCTCAAGAATCTGGTTTTCCTGGTGCTCTCGCTCTTGGTCGCGAACGTGTTCTTGGCCTATTTCGTCGGCGTTCACACGTTGGGACAGTGGGTGACCTCGTCGCCCTTCGCCCATCCGGGGGGCTTCGCCGTGATGGGGATCACGAGCGCGCTCGTCTTCTTCGACTTCGCCTATTTTCGCGAGCAAATGTGCACGGTGGTGTGTCCCTACGCGCGCCTTCAGGCGGCGCTGCTCGACCGGGATTCGCTGATCATCGGCTACGACCTTCGTCGCGGCGAACCGCGGCACAAGGGGAAGTCCCGCGCTGGGGACGGCGACTGTGTGGACTGCAACGCCTGCGTCGTGGCCTGTCCAACCGGCATCGACATCCGCGATGGACTGCAGCTCGAATGCATTGCTTGCGGCCAGTGCATCGACGCGTGCAACACCATCATGCCCAAGGTGAAAAAGCCGCTCGACCTGATTCGCTACGCGAGCGGGCGCACACTCGCGGGGGGTCGGAAGCACATCCTCAGACCGCGCGTCCTGGCCTATTCGATCCTGGTGCTCGGCCTCTTCGTCGCGCTCCTCTGGGTGGGGCGTGGCCGTGAGAGCACGGACGTGACGGTCTTGCGCGGCATTGGCGCGCCGTTCAGCCTGGTAGGCAGCGACGTGCAGAGCCAGCTCAGGGTCAAGCTCGAGGACCACGGCGGTGAGGGTGGCCCCCACATGATCGAGGTGCTCTTGCCAGGGAAGCCGCCAGTCCCACTCTCGACCGTCGGAGCCCGCGCGATCATTCCCATCAACCCAGTCACCGTGCCCGCCCTGGGACAGACGACGGCCTCTCTCTTCGTGCTTTCGCCGCGCTCCGCCTTCAAGGCCGGTGTGCTGCCCATCGTCGTTCGTGTGCGCCCCGAATCGGGCCCAGAGAAGGACGTCCCCTACCGCCTGCTCGGGCCGGAGGCCGCACCATGAAAGCGAAGTTCTTCATGCTGCTCCCGGTGCTGCTCCTGGGCGCGTCGCTGGCCGGGTGGGGCGTCATGATCCACCTGGCGACCTCCGACCCATCCTTCGCGGTGGAGCCGGCCTACTACCAGAAGGCTGCACGCTACGACGAGGAGCTCCACCGACGTCGGGCCAGCGCTGCGCTCGGCTGGAACATCGAAGTGGTGAGCTTCCGCCAGGCCGGAGAAGGATCCGTCCTGCTCGAGGTCCGGGCGCTGCAGAAGGACGGAGCTCCGCTTGCCGACGCAGAGCTCCGCCTGGAGGCGATGCCGAACGTGCACGCCGACCGCGTCCAGAAGGCCCTCGCCACGGCGAACCACGCGGGACGCGCCGTGCTCGAGCTCGCTCCCGCTGCGTCGGGCCTTTGGGAGCTTCGCTTCACGGTCCTCCGCGGCGGGCAGTCGTTTTCACAGGTGGTTCGCGCGGATCTCCGGCCAGTGGGAGACCACACGTGATGAGCGCCCTTTCGACCGATGCACTCCCGAGCTTTGCGCTGCTCGGGACGGTGACCGTCGCCAGCGTGCTCGGCAGCCTGCACTGCGCGGCGATGTGCGGCCCCTTGATCTCGGCTTGCCACGCCGGTGCGGTGCGCCCGTTTCGCACCGAGCTCGCGTATCACCTGACGCGCGGCGTGAGCTACGCCTGCTTGGGGGCCATGTCAGGCGCGCTCGGCGCTGCTCTCGATTGGGCGGGGCAAGGTGCCGGCGTGGTGCGCCTGGCGGCCGTGGTGTTCGGCCTTTTGGTCGTTCTGGCTGGAGTTTTCTGGCTCGCTCCGGGGCTCAGCGTGCGAGGGCTTTCGCTCGGCACTGCGCTTGGGCGCGTGGTCGGCCGGGGACTCGTGCAGCTCCGCCGCCGGCGCCCGACTCTGCGCGCGACGCTGCTCGGCTTTCTGACGCCGGCATTGCCCTGCGGCTACCTCTACGCTTTCGCGCTCAGCGCGGCGGGCACTGGCAGCCCGGAGGGGGGAGCCCTGCTCATGGTGGCCTTCTGGTTCGGGACTCTCCCGGCCCTGATCTTGGTGGGTGCGGTCTTGGGACGTCTCAGCCAGGCGCTGCGCACCCGGCTGCCCCTGCTCACCGGCATCGTGTTGATCGCGATGGGTGCCTTGGGTGTGCTCGGTCGCGGTCTCGGGCCGCTGCCCTCGTCGAGTCGTTCCCCGGCGCAGGCGCTCGGCGACGTGGCAGGAGGCACGGTGCATGAGCACGCGGCTTGTCACTGACGAGCGGGTTCGGGCGCCGCGCACTTGCGAGCACTGCGGGCAGCCGGGCGAGGGGGATAGCGTGGCCGGTTCCCCTTGGTTCTGCTGCGCGGGATGCGAGGGTGCCTTCGCGCTGCTCGGCGAGGCGGGTCTAGAAGAGTACTACGGCTTTCGCGCCAGCCTCGGCGAGCCGGGACAGCGCGGACGAGTGCCCCTGGCGGAGGAGTTCGCGGAGCTCGATGCGCCGGTGTTCCAGCGCTTGTACCGAGAGGCGCTGGACGACACCGTCGATCGTGCCGAGCTCGAGCTCGGCGGGCTGCACTGCGCTGCCTGCGTTTGGCTCGTGGAGCGCTTGCCGCGGCTCGAGCCCGGAGTGGAGCGGGCCGTGGTCGATCTGGGCAGAGGCCGCGTCACCGTGGACTTTCGCGCCCGCGGACCGAGCTCCGTTCAGTTGTCCGAGGTGGCTCGCGCGCTCGCGCGCCTCGGCTACGCTCCCCGTCCCGCGCGGGGCTTGCTCGCCGCACGCGAGCGTCGTCAGGAAACGCGCCGGCTGCTCGTGCGCGTCGGCGTTGCCGGGGCCAGCGCCGGCAACGTCATGCTCATTGCCTTTGCGCTCTATGGGGGTGCCGATGAGGTGGCGGGAACCCCGGAGGTCGGCACCATGGCCCGCGCCACCTTGCACCTCTTTCACGCGGCGACGCTCGTCGCCAGCTTGCCCGCACTTTGGGCCGCCGGAGGGTTCTTCCGCGGCGCGCTCACTTCGCTCCGTGCGCGGAGCCCGCACATGGACCTGCCGATCGCGATCGGCATCGCGACGGCGTTCGTCTCGGGGACGGTGTCCATCGTGCGGGGGAGCGGGGACCTCTACTTCGACACCATCACGACTTTGATCTTCCTCCTGCTCATCGGGCGCTACCTCGACGTCCGTCACCGTCAGCATGCAAGCGAGGCGACGGAGCTGTTGAGCACGGTTCTGCCAGGACACGCGCGTCGGATCGCTGCCGACGGGGCGGGGGACGCCGAGCGCGTGCCCATCGAGAGTCTCGCGATCGGCGACCTGGTGATGGTCAAGAGTGGCGAGACGGTGCCGGTGGACGGCCTCGTTCGGAAGGGGCACTCGAGCCTCGACCAATCCCTGATGAGCGGTGAATCGAAGCCGGTTCCGGTCGCGCCTGCGGCGCTCGTGTTTGCCGGCGCCCTGAACGTCGGCGCCGAACTCGTGATCGAGGTGAGGAAATCCGGGGCCGAAACCCGCGTGGGCGGGCTGCTCGAGGCGGTGGAACGGGCGTCGCGCGAGCGCGTCCCGCTCCTCGGCTTCGCCAACCGTCTTGCCGGCTGGTTCACCTGGGTCGTGCTCGCCTGCGCGCTTTGCGTCTTTCTGGCCTGGGCGCCGCGTTCGCTCGAGCTGGCCGCCCGGCATGCGCTGGCCGTGCTGATCGTCGCCTGTCCCTGCGCCCTGGGCATGGCGACCCCCCTGGCGCTCACCGCTGCGGTCTCGCAGGCCGCCCGGGCCGGCATCCTCGTCTTCGGAGCGGCCAGCCTGGAACGCCTGGCTGCCCCGGCGCTGGTCGTGCTGGACAAGACCGGCACCCTCACTCTGGGGCGCCTTCGGGTCACGGGGCGCGCCGGCAGCACCGAGATCGATCCTTTCGTGCTCGCTCTCGAGCGCGATGGACACCATCCGGTCGCACGCGCCCTCGCCGCCCACCTGGAGGGAACCGGCGTCGAGGCAAGCCGGGAAATCGAGTCGGCCCAGGAGATGCTGGGCGCCGGGATCGTGGCCAGGGTGCCGGCTGGGGAGCTCCTGGTCGGGTCCGCCACGTTCGTCCTCGAGCGCGCGCAACCGACGCCCGAGGTGGCCGAAGCCCTGACTCATGCCTCGGCTGCTCAGTCTCCCTTGCTCGTGGCCCTGGCAGGCCAGGCCGTGGCGGCGTATTTCCTCGAAGACGAGCTGCGTCCGGATGCGGCGGAGGGCCTGCGTCGACTCGAGCGGCTGGGGCACACGCTGGCCATCCTCAGCGGCGACGGTCAGGCCACGGTGGCGCACGTCGCAGATGCCCTGTCCCGAGCCTCGGGCGCCTCCTTCCACGCCGTTCTGGCGGGCGCCAGCCCCGAGAAAAAGCTCGCGCAAGTCGGAGAGTGGGCTCGCACCTGGCCCCGGATCGTGATGGTGGGCGACGGCGTGAACGACGCTGGTGCCCTCGCTCGCGCTCACGTCGGGGTGGCGGTGGGGGGCGCTGCGGAGGCAGCTCGCCTGTCGGCGGACGTCTACCTCAGCCACACCGGGGTGCTCGAGCTCGTCCATCTGATGGAGGGAGCACGGCGCACGCTGCGCACGATCCAGCGGGGGGTCGGATTCTCGCTCTGCTACAACGCGGTCGGCATCGGGCTGGCGGCGGTCGGCCTGCTCAGCCCGTTGGTTGCGGCGGTGCTCATGCCCCTATCCTCGCTCACCGTGGTCTCGCACGCCCTGCGCTCGCGCAGTTTTCGGCCGGGTATTGTTCGGGTGGGCGAGGGATGAGCGTCCTTTTCCTCGTGGTTCCGCTCGCGCTCCTTGCCTCGGCGGTGGCCGTGGCCGCCTTCGTCTGGGCCATGCGGCGCGGGCAAATGGATGATCTCACCACACCCG
>Ga0315912_10000478_pt1 | contig 75273 bp, 71 predicted proteins | sample VfabasoilMG_FD_204469 | JGI IMG/M metagenome (GOLD analysis project Ga0315912, IMG submission 204469) | Garden soil microbial communities collected in Santa Monica, California, United States - V. faba soil | ecosystem: Environmental > Terrestrial > Soil > Garden | place: USA: California... | reverse complement strand
CCGAGATCGGGTCCTTGTCGACCGGCCCGAGCTCGTAGGCCCAGTTGAAGCCGGCGACGAGAGGAATGACCTTCTGGTCGTGGGCGCGGATGATGTGGATCATCTCCTCGTTCATGGCCTTCCACTCCGCCCAGCTCATGCGGCCCAACGTGCCCTTGTACACGGTGGGTTCGTTGAAGAGCTCGTAGAAGGCGAAGGTGGACTGGTCTTTGTAGCGGAAGGCGATCGTGCGCCAGAACTCGAAGGTCTCGGCCTGCGTGGTGTCGTACATCGGGTGCTGAAAGAGCTCTGTCTTCAGATTGCCGATCGTGTGCCAGTCGACGATCACGTAGAGCCCAGCGCGATTCGCCCAGACGAGTGCTTCGTCCAGCAGGCGGAGGTAGGCGCCTTTGCCGACGCCGCGCCACGCAGCCGGATGGACCGGGACGCGCACGACGTTGGCACCCCAGGCGGCGACCTCCTGAAACAGGCGTTCCTTCCACTGGCCCTCACGCTCTAGGTGGTCAGGATCGGCGATGCTCACGCCCTGGAGCACGACCACTTGACCGCTTTCGTCGACGAAGTGGTTGTCCTTCACGCTGATGCGGGAAGGCGCCCGCGCCAGCGCCTTCGCATCGAACGGCTGTGGATACGGGGTGTTCCACCACGCGGCTCCTGCGAGCGTGCTGCGCTGCGCTTCTTCGACCTGCGCGGGGGCAGGCGCTGGCTCCGGTTCTGGAGGAGGCGGGGCAGCCTTGGGTGCGTCTTCTCCAGGCGACGCCGGGGCCGCCCCGGGCTGGCAGGCGGGGGCGCTGAGCAGCGCGCCGAGGCAGCACAAAACAAGGGCGGTTCGCTTCATGGGGCGGGGGCTACATCGAACGCCGCGGGGCGACAAGGCACTATTCCGCGCAAAAGCCCTCTTTTTTGCAGAGGCTGCTTCGCCAGCACCCTGCTAGCGTTCGCGGCATGAGCATTCCTTGCATTCGAGCGTGGGCCTTCTTGGGCGTCCTTGCGTGTGGCGCCTTCTCGAGCGCCGCTGCGTGCAGCGTCGTGACCAACACCGATGACGGGACGGGAGGCGATGCAGGCTCGGGTAGCGGCGGCGAAGGCGGCGGTGCGCCGGGTTCTGGCGGTGGCGCGGGGGAGGGCGGGGCTGGGGGCGATCTACCGCCCGGTGCAGTCAGCTGTGACGAGCCTGCCGCCTGCGGCCTGCGCGAATGCCTGACCGCGGACGCGGGTAACTCCCACGTGGCCACCTGCTCGGAGCTCGACCCGCATACGAATCCACCGACCTCGGGCTCTCACTACTCGTCTTGGGCGCAGTTCGGCATCTACGACGAACCCTTTGCGAAGGGCTTCCTCATGCACGGGCTCGAGCACAGCGCAGTAGCGCTCCTCTACAACTGTGACCTGGTCGAAGCGCAGGGCGACTCCTGCGACGACCTCGTGGCCGACCTCGAAGCGTTCTACGCGGACTACCCGGACGACCCACTTTGCACTGGCGTTCCCCATCGGCTGTACGTCATCCCGGACCCGGATTTGGACGTGCCCTTTGCTGCCACGGCTTGGTATGGGCATCTGCGCGGCGACTGCTTCGACGCGGACCGGGTGCGCGCCTTCGTGGACGATCACTACGCCCAAACGGCAGAGAACTTCTGCAGCCCGGGTGTGGACCCATTCGCGCAGGGCTGCGACTGATCATGAAGATCACCGCTGCGCGCGTCATCGTTTGCTGTCCGGGGCGGAACTTCGTCACGCTGAAGGTCGAAACGGACCAGGGTGTCTACGGCCTCGGTGACGCCACGCTGAACGGCAGGGAGCTGGCCGTGGTCAGCTATCTGGAGGACCACGTCATTCCCGCCCTGATCGGGCGGGATCCAGCCCAGATCGAGGACATCTGGCACTACTTCTACCGCGGCGCTTACTGGCGGGGCGGCCCGGTGACGATGGCGGCCATTTCGGCCGTGGACGTGGCGCTCTGGGACATCAAAGCCAAGGCGCTCGGAACGCCCCTCTACAACCTGCTCGGCGGCAAGAGTCGGGAGGGCGTGCTCGTCTACGGCCACGCCAACGGCAAGACTCCCGAAGCAGCGCTCGAGTCCGTGGGCCAGCTTGCCGCGGCTGGGTTCCGCGCGATCCGCGTGCAGTGTGCCGTGCCCGGCGTCCCAGACACGTATGGCGTGCCCAAAGCGGGCGGAGGCTTCAGCGCCTACGAGCCAGCCCAGCCCGGCATCGCGACCGAGCAAGTGTGGGACACGCAGAAGTACCTGCGCTTCGTGCCGACCCTGCTGGGAAAGGTCCGCGACGCGTTCGGCTACGACTTTCACTTGCTTCACGACGTGCACCATCGTTGCACGCCCATCGAGGCGGCCCGTTTGGCCAAAGAGCTCGAGCCTTTTCAGCTGTTCTGGCTCGAGGACGCGGTGCCGGCCGAGCTGCAGGAGAGCCTGCGCCTCATTCGTCGGCACTCGGTGACACCGCTCGCGATCGGCGAAGTGTTCAACACGGTCTACGACCTGACCACGCTGATCACGGAGCAGTTGATCGACTACGTGCGCATGCCCATCAGCCACGGCGGTGGCATCACGCACCTGCAGAAGGTGGCGGCCTTCGCCGGCATCTATCACGTGAAAACGGGCTTCCATGGGGCTACGGATCTGTCGCCGGTGACCCTTGCGGCTGCCGTGCACTTTGGGCACGGCATCAACAACTTCGGGATTCAGGAGTACATGGTGCACGACGAGCTCGCTCACGAGGTCTTCCGGGTGCCCTATCGTTTCGCCGAAGGTCGTCTTCACATAGGCGACGCGGCTGGCCACGGCGTCGACTTGGACGAGGCCGCCGCAGCTCGCTTCCCCTATCGGCCCGCTGCGCTGCCAGTCGCTCGGCTCGAAGACGGGACCCTGTTTCACTGGTAGGAATGGGGGCGCGGATGGCACAGCGCACGACGGACCTGGCCGGCAAGGTGGCGGTGGTGACCGGTGGCACTTCCGGCATCGGGCGCGCGCTGTCGCTCGGCCTGGCCCGCGCTGGAGCGGACGTGGTCGCCACCAGCCGCGACCGGGTCAAGGTAGCCGAGGTAGCCCGCGAGCTACGTGAGAGCGGTGCGCGCACGCTCGAGCAAGTCAGCGACGTGCGGGATACCGACTCGCTGGTCGCCCTGCGCGACGCCGCATGCGATGCATTGGGCCAGGTCGATATTTTGGTTTGCGCGGCAGGTCGCACGCAGCGAAAGGCCACGCTCGAGCAGTCGGTGGCGGAGTTCGAGTCCATCCTCGACACCAACCTGACCGGCACCTTCCGCGCTTGCCAGGTGTTTGGCGCATCGATGCTCGCGCGCGGGCAGGGACGCATCATCAACATCGCGTCGCTCTCCTCTTTCGTCGGCTTTCACGAAGTGGCTGCCTACACCGCGAGCAAAGCGGCCGTGGTCGGCCTCACCCGTGCGCTGGCGGTCGAATGGGGCCCACGCGGTGTTCTGGTCAACGCCATCGCGCCAGGTGTCTTTCCAACCGAGCTCAATCGCAGCCTTCTGGAAGGCACTCCGCGTGGCGAGGAGCTGATCATGCGCACCCCGCTCGCGCGCTTCGGGCGCGTGGAGGAGCTCGCGGGCGCCGTGGTCTTCCTCGCATCGGAGCGGTCGAGCTTCATCAATGGCGAGGTGCTGACGGTGGATGGTGGTTTTCTTGCCAGCGGCGTCAACCGATGAGTGCCGATGCCAGCCTACGTTGACGATCATTTCCTGCTCGAATCTCCGCTAGCCGAGCGGCTGTTTCACGACCACGCGCGCGACCTGCCGATCATCGACTATCACTGTCACCTCGATCCGGCTCACATCGCGCGCGACCATCGCTTTCGCTCCCTCACGGAGCTGTGGCTCGATGGCGATCACTACAAGTGGCGCGCCCAGCGGACGCTCGGGCAAGACGAACGCCTGCTGACCGGGGATGCCGACGACTGGGAGAAGTTCGAGGCTTGGGCTGCCGCCGTTCCTGCGACGCTCGGCAATCCGCTCCATCACTGGACCCACATGGAGCTCCGCTTTTTGCTCGGGCCTGCCGAGCGACTGCTGGACCCGAGGACGGCGCGGTCCATCTACGACGAGGCCAATGGGAAGCTCGCCACGAGCGACTTTTCGGCACGTGGCATCCTGCGGAGGTTCAAGGTCGAGCTGGTTGCCACCACCGACGACCCCGTCGATTCGCTCGAACAACACCTGGCTTTTCAGCGTGACCACGGGTCCTCGCCGCTTTCGCTCGTGCCCACCTTTCGCCCCGATCGTGTGCTGTGCATCGAGGATGCTCCTGGCTTTCGGGACTACCTCGGAGCGCTCGGGACGGCGAGTGGAGTCGTCATCGATTCCTACGAGCGCCTGCTCGAGGCGCTCGACCGTCGCCACGAGTTCTTCCACCAGGCTGGCTGCCGCCTCAGCGATCACGGGATCACGACGCTCCACGCCGAAGAGGCGACCCTTGCCGAAGTGCGCGGCATCACGAGCAAGGTCCTGGCCGGTGGGGCTGCCGAGGCGCGTGAGGTCGCCCTATTCCGCTCGGCCATGCTCCGGGAGCTTCTGGCATTGAACCACGCGCGCGGTTGGGTGCAGCAGCTGCATCTCGGCCCCTTGCGCAATCTGAGCACGAGCCGACTGCTCACGCTCGGCCCCAATTCCGGCTTCGACGCCATGGGCGAGGACCCGATCGGGCGCCCCCTCGCGCGGCTTCTCGATCAGCTGGAAACAGCCGGCAAGCTGGGACGCACGATCGTGTACGTCATCCACCCCAAGGACATGGAGCTGGTGTCGACGATCCTCGGCTGTTTTCAGGGCGAGGTGCCCGGGAAAATGCAGCTGGGTAGCGCTTGGTGGTTTCTGGACCAGCTGGACGGCATGGAGCGGCAGCTGCGAGCGGTCAGCTTGCATGGTCTCTTGAGTCAGTTCGTCGGCATGCTCACCGACAGCAGGAGCCTGCTCTCCATGTCACGCCACGAGTACTACCGGCGCCTGGTTTGCAACCTGCTCGCAAAGGACGCCCTCCGTGGACGCTTGCCCATGGACACGGAGCTCTTGGCGGATCTGATAGCGCGGCTGTCGTATCGGAACGCGAAGGCCTACTTTCCCCGGGCGCAGTAGATGAGCGCAGAGGAAGCCAGCACCAAGGCGCGCACGGGGCGAGTGCGCTACGGCATCCTAGCGCTCCTCTTTTTCGCCACCACCATCAACTACGTGGATCGGTCCGTGCTTGGCGTGCTTTCGCCGCACCTGATGGAAGAGCTCCACTGGACCGGCACCGACTACGGCCGGATCAGCGCTGCCTTCACCTTGGCCTACGCGCTCGGCTTCCTGGTGGCCGGCTTCTTGATCGATCGGCTGGGGACCAGGATTGGCTACGCCGGCTATCTCCTGGTCTGGTCGGTGGCCGCGGCTTTGCACGGCCTTTGCAAGAGCCCGCTGAGTTTTGCCCTGGCGCGCTTCGGGCTCGGCCTCGGCGAGTCCGGCAACTTCCCAGCGGCGGTCAAGACAGTGGCCGAGTGGTTCCCCAAGCAGGAACGCGCTCTCGCCGTCGGCGTCTTCAACGCTGGCTCCAACGTTGGCGCGATTCTGGCGCCGCTGGTCGTGCCCTGGCTGGCGCTGACGTACGGCTGGCAGTGGGCTTTCGTCGTCACCGGTGTGGCCGGCCTGATCTGGCTCTTGTTCTGGTGGCCGCTCTATCGTCCGCCGAGTGCCCACCCGCGCGTCTCGCCCGCGGAGCTGGCTTGGATTCGGAGCGATGCGCCGAACGAAGCAGCTAGCGCCGAGGCCGCTAGCCGCGAGGATGGCACGAGCCCAGACGCCAAAGGCATCTCGTGGTTCGGTCTGCTCGGCTTCCGGCAAACCTGGGCCTTTGCGCTCGGCAAGCTCCTGACCGATTCGATCTGGTGGTACTACTTGTTCTGGTTCCCGCTGTTCATGAAGGCCGATTTCGGCGTGGACCTGAAGACGATCGGGCCTCCGCTGATGGCGGTCTACGCGCTGGCCGACGTGGGCTCGGTCGCCGGGGGCTTTCTCAGCTCTGCCATGATTGGGCGGGGCGTCTCGCCCAACGTCGCACGCAAGCTGGCGATGCTGGCCTGTGCGGTTTGCGTGCTGCCGGTCGCCTACGCTCCGCACACGCCATCCAAGTGGGTTGCCGTCGGCCTCGTGGGCGTGGCTGCAGCAGCGCACCAAGGCTTTTCGGCCAACCTCTACACGATCACCTCGGACCTGTTCCCTGGCCGCATCGTGGGGTCCGTGGTTGGCATCGGCAGCTTCTTCGGCGCCATGGGCGGCTTTGCCTTGAACCTCGGGGCGGGAGCGCTGAGCGACCACACGGGAGACTATTCTGGTCCATTCGCCGTGGCCGGCCTCGTCTATCTCGCGGCGGTGCTCGTCATTCACGCCCTTTCGCCGCGGCTCGAGCCGGCAAGGCTCTGACACGCTCGTCTCGGCGCTAGCGCGGCACTGACTAGCGCGGCACTAACTAGCGCGGCACTAACTAGGGCGGCACTGATCGGGACCGCGCTCTGCTCAGCTCCTCCTGATAGCGCCGAGCGAGCTCGACCACGGCCATCGTGCCTTCGGCGCGGAGGAGCTCGTAGTCGGCCAGTGCCGTTCCCACTCCGAGCGCCACGGCTCCCGCTTCGAGGTAGCTGGCGAGGGTCTGCAGCGTGACGCCGCCGGTGGGCACGAAGCGCGCGTTGGGGAATGGCCCTCGCAGCGTCTTGATGTATGCGGCGCCGCCGAGCGCGCTAGCAGGAAATACCTTGATGAAGTCCGCGCCGGTGCGCTCTGCTAGGACGATCTCCGTTGGGGTCAGAGCGCCGAGGAGCGCTGGGACCTCGGCTTTGCCAGCAAGGGGGACCAGCTCGGGCAGACAACCCGGACTGACGAGGAACTCGGCGCCTGCCGCCAGGGCTCGTTCCGCCTCCTCGGCCGAGGTGACGGTTCCAGCCCCGACCAGCGCCTCCGGGCCGAGCTCCCGACGCAGCGTAGCGATGACCTGGGTCGCCCCAGGCACGGTGAACGTGATCTCCAGACAGCGGACACCCCCCTCGAAGAGAGCGCGCGCCAGAGCTAGCGCACCCTCCGCCATCGGTGCACGCACGACGGGAATCAAGCCGAGCTCGATCAAGCGAGCCCCACGCAAGGCGCGCGTCACCGCTCGATCCTCGCGCTCGGCCCGCTCATGTGTTTCTCGACCTCGACCAAACTGGCCATGCTGGTGTCGCCCGGCGTGGACATGGCGAGCGCTCCGTGGCTGACGCCGCAGGCGAGCGCGTACTGTGGGCCCTGTCCGCTGAGCAGCCCGTAGATGAAGCCGGAGGCGAACGAGTCGCCGCCACCCACACGGTCCAGGATCTCGACGGGGCGCTGGGGCACCTCGTAGAACTGCCCTTGGTGGTAGCAGAGCGCACCCCAGTCGTTGACGGTCGCGCTCTGGGCCGTGCGCAGCGACGTGGCCACTGTTTTGAGCTGTGGAAAGCGCTCGACGACCTGCTCGATCATGCGGCGAAAGTCGCCCGTGTGCAGGCTTTCGAAGCTCAGGCCGTCCACCTCGAAGCCGAGCGCCGCAGTGAAGTCTTCCTCGTTGCCGAAGAGCACGTCGACGTGCTGGACCAAGCGCCGGTTCACCGCCTGCGCGGCTGCCTTGCCGCCCTGGTCCTTCCACAGCGAGGCGCGGTAGTTCAGGTCGTAGGAGACGGTCGCGCCGTGCATGCGCGCCACTTGCATTGCCTCTTCGGCCACGGCTGGTGTGTGTGGACCGAGGCCCGCGAAAATGCCCCCCGTGTGCAGCCAACGTGCCCCTTCGGCGCCGAAGATCTCCTGCCACGGCACCTGCCCAGGCTCGAGCAGCGACGTCGCCGAGTGACCACGATCGCTGCAACCGACGCCGCCGCGCGGCCCGAAGCCACGTTCGGTGAAATTGAGGGCATTGCGCGCTTCGCGGCCCACCCCGTCGAAGGGGCGCCAAACCACGTGTCCGAGGTCGACGCCTCCTTGGAGCAAGAGATCCTCCAGCAGGCGTCCGATGGCGTTGTCGACGATAGCCGTGACCAGTGTCGTCCGTAGGCCGAAGCAGCGGCGCAATCCCCGCGCTACGTTGTACTCACCTCCGCCCTCCGAGACGGTGAATTGCCGAGCGGTATGGATTCGACCTTCGCCCGGGTCGACGCGGAGCATGACCTCGCCCAGGCTGACCAGATCCCAGCGGGGGCCGCTTGGCTGCGCGTTCATCGGGAAGAAGGTCGCGCGCCCGCGCCCGCTTGGCAACCCTGTCCGGCGCTGCTTGGCGCGCTGCCCGGATGATGCTGCCCGGATGATGCTGCCCGGATGATGCTGCCCGGACGATACTGCTCGGATCAGGCCGCCGGCGTCGCCTTGCCCGTGCGATCCCGCATCAAGAGGGCGATGTACGCCACGTCGAGCAGGAAGCATGCGACGAACAGGAAGTGAAAGAAGGCGTAGGGCCCGAGCGAGGTGGTGCTGGCTGAGACGGGATGAATCAGCGGGATCAGGAAGTAGCACTGCACCGAGGAGAGCGCGGTTCCGATCATCTTGAGCCAAGCGACCGGTAGCGATAGGCCGCGCCCGCTGCCCTGCCTTTGGAAGTAGAACGGCAAGAAGAGAGCGCTCATCACGAGATTGATGACGAAGGCGAGCACGATCCCGAGCGTGTCGTGGAACGTGGTGACCCAGGCGTATTGCCCAAAGAACGCCAGCACGAGTAGGACCGTCACCAGCACCGGGAACGTCTTCTGCACCTCGGGCCAAACCTGCTCGCGCTTCCCGTAGCGAAAGAGCTGGCTCAGAATGGCCAAATCCACCAAGAGCCAGGCTCGATCGATCGCCACCCAAAGCGGTACCGGGTCCGGCAGAAAGAACGAGTCCATCAGCTCCCAGGTGAAGTTGAGGCAGATGGCGACGAGCGGCACGCCGTAGGTCGCCTGCTTGTGGCAACGGATGATGACGAGGACGTAGGCGGCCACCCAACAGGCAGCGCCGACGGCGCCCACCCAGTTGTACCAGGCCGACATGTCGAAGGGCTCGCCCGTTTCCAGTTGGTAGAGCGGCCATCGGCCTACCGGCGACGCAGCCAAGAGCGAGAGGCTCACGACTTTCTCCCCGCTAGGCCCCAGCCCGTGGCCAGGTGATCGGGGATGTCGAACGTGGCGCGCGCTGGTCCGCGTTCCAGAAGCAATAGTCCGCGCACGACGGCTAGCGCGACGTGGCGGTGGATCCAGGCCAGGGCACCGAACTTCCGGTGCAGGCGGTCGATGAAGCGCGACAGCGCGATCAGCGGACTTATCAAGAGACGGGTCCAGTTTGCGCGCGGCAGCTCGATCGCGCTTGCATATGGACCCAGGAACTTGTGCATCAGGGAGACCACGACGCCGCGGAACACACGCGGCTTCACCTGGGCCTCCAAGGTCTGGACCAGTGCACGAGTCATCTCTACGCCTTCGTCGCAGCGTCCCAGCTCGGAGGTCCGGATCACCGCGGTGAGCTTGCTCGCGTGAGCCACCGTCGTCGGGATGAGCTCCTCGCGGACTCCGATTAAGCGTCCGACAGCGCTCCAGGCGTAGAGGTATGCAGCGGCATCGCGCTCCGTGGGCTCGACACCGAGGACGCGAAGCCCGTCGAGCACGACCGATGAGAACGTCATCAGCGTGCCGGCGAGATCCATCTGATTGATGGGTACGCCGAGGTCCTTCACCCAATCCTCGCCGTAGCGGTCCAGAATGAGCCGGCGAATGGCCGCGTGCATGAGGCGGACCTTTTGCGCCGAACGCACACCTTTTCCATGGTTCTCGGGCGATGCGGCCAGACGTAGGCCTCCGGGGCTCATGACGTCCACGACCATCTGGGTGGTTTCGATGAGCCGCCGCATCGGGTGTGATTCCAGACGCCGTGTTTGTGCCAAGACCTGCACGCCACGCTTGGCGGTGTACGAGGCAGGCAGCGAATACGTTGCCAGGAGCATCAGGATCTCGGGTCCGTGCTCGGCGAAGAAGGCTTCACCCCGCTCGATGGTTTCCGGGTCCAGGGGCATCAGAGCCTCCTGGCTGCGCTCGATGAAGCGCCTCACCTGAGCGAGGACCTCCTTCGTCAGTCCCGGTGGCGGCGGAGCGCTTACGTCCGGCAACTCGTCGTTGTCGACCAGGTGGCGCAGGAGTTGACGCACCGCGGTCACCTCGCCGTGACCGAAGATGGCGTCGACCACCCCATCCGCGAGCGGATCGCCGAGCTCACGGTACGAGAGGAGCGATTCCGCCCTCAGATTCTGGAAATCCAGCCCTTCTGCCATGACGCTCCGAAACGCCCCTTCGACGTTCGTCTCAAACGCATCACACCACGCCTGACCTGTCAGGGTAGCAAAGGAGCGGGGCGGCGCCTATATCCACGTTTGCGCCGGCAGGCTTTATGCGGGCAGGGTTAGTTCGGCAGGTCGCTCCGGGGAGACGGGGCAGCTTTCGGGGGGCTGAGCCTTCGGGGGGCTGAGCCTTCGGGGGCGCGGGGGGTGGCTGCGCCTGGCGGGCAGCGCTTTCGGGCAGCGCTTCTTGTTGGCATGCGGGGCCCCGGAGCCCCGCGCGACTCTCGGGCAGCGCCTGCGGGTGGGGCTTGCGGGTGGGGCTTGCGGCGTGCGGAGGCTTGCGGCGTGCTGGGGCGCGGGGGAGCATTCCGGGAGAGCATGGCGGGCATGGCGCAGAATCGGCGGTTGGTCCTCGGAGTGCTAGCGGGCGGGGCGCTCCTGATCGCGGGCGCGGCGGGCTGCGGAGCGCCTGTGGTGCTCGAGCCGGCCACGCATCGGGTCGAGCGTCGGTCGATCGTGCGCGTGACCGTGCTGGAGGTGGCGGGGGACGTGCTCTGGTTCCAGGTCGAGAACCTGTCCAAGGAGCCCTTGGTGGTGATGAAAGGCGAGATCGTGGTCGAGACCTACTTCGGCACCATGGAGCACCCGCCGGGGACCAAGGCACCGGTCTACGAGGTCGCTCCGGGCGGCAAGCAGAAGGTGGGCTTGAAGTTCACTGCGAAAGGCCTGGAAAGGGGCGATGAGTTTCGCGTCCACTTCGATGATGCCATTCGCCAGCAAGGGCAGCCGGTCGCTCTCGATCCCGTGATTTTCTACGTCGCTCGCAGCCGGGGCTAGCTCTCCCGGCCAGGGCTTTTCCAGGGCAGGGCTTTCCCAGGGCGAGTGGAGCTATTCCCAGCGCAAGTGGAGGTCGACGTCGCAGGGTCGCGACAGCTTCTGCGCGCGTACCTCGCCCTTGACCTTGTAGGCCACCATGGCCCCTTCCATCACGCCGACCTGATAGCAGTCCGCGAAATTCCAGATGTCGCGCAGCTCGAGGACAGCCGTCTTTTCCTTGAGGTCGACCAGGCGCGCAATCCCTGGGTTCAGGCTGAGCTTGTAGGCCTTCTCCGTGAGCTGGAGGGCGGTGCCGAAGCTGCGCCCAGCAACGCTGAACAGCACTCGCCCCACCACGCTATCGGCCAGCGTGGGGTAGGCGCCCTGTCCCAACCGGCGCAGCGCCGCTCGCGGGGGCATGTCGGGCCAGGCGGTGCCGACCGCGACGAGCATGAGCTCCATGAACTGGCGGAGCGGATAGTCCTTGAACGAGACGAATCGTGCGTCCGTGGGCCGCTTGAAGTTGCCTTTGTCCAGGGACTCCAAGAACGAGGTGAGGAACATGCCCTTGACCGTCGCCGCCTGCGGCGTCTGGCTGATGAGCCACTTGAGCTCCTCGTGCTCCTTGGCGAAGGCTTGCGCGGGCTTCGACGAGGACTGCGTCGATGGTTGGGCCGAGTCACGGCTCGGCTGGCGGTCTTGACCTGCTCGGGGTTCTGTCACGCGGTCATTCTAGCGGAGGTGGGGGAGGTGGCGCTTCGCATTCTTCCGTACTCTGCGCCCAGCCTTCCTGGCATGTGGCTGGCATGGCCTCCGTCCCGGCCTGGCAGGATGCCTGGCCACTCTGGGGCACGTTGCACCAGCCGCAGCCCGGCTGGGAGGTGCACCCCATGCAGTTGTTGCCATCCTGGGGGCGCTTGGCGCAATAGTCGGGCTCGTTTGGTTCGTCCGGTGGCGGATGATCCACGCCACCCTTGCAGCCGCTCGGGGCCAGCGCCAAGAGGGACGACGCGAGCAGCCAGGTCAGGAAAGGCTGCTTCATGCCTTGGCTCCCGGAGGGCTGAAGTCGCAGTCGGTGGAGATGGTGCCGCGCAGCCTTCGGGCAAACACGATGCTGGCGGCGCGTGCCGTCAGAAACCCCGGCCAGATGGTGCTGACGTGCCCGGTTTGCAAGGAAAACTCGGCCGTGACGTCGATGTAGGGGGCCTTACTTTGGCCGTTTTCGATCTCGCGCGAGGTGACGCGGAGAGTGAGCGGGTCGTCACCTTTCAGCGTGAGGTTGCCGGTGTACGCATGACTCGGGCATGCAAACGGAGTCGGCTGATAGCCTGAGTAGTTGTTGATCGTGGTGGCGATCGTCTTGCCCAGGTAGAGCACCTTGGGTTGGCCGGTGGCGGTGCCGGCCTCCAGGATGTAGCAGAACGGCACGGGGTCGGTGGCTGCGGCATAACCCAAGAGCACGCTGATCGCCCCAAAGCGAACGCCCTGTCGCGGAGGGGTGATCACGTCCAAGCGCGCGATGGGCTTGCTCAGGAAGCGAGCGTACTTCTGGTTGGCTTCGAGCACGGTGTCGATCAGGTGATCGCCGGGCGTCACGTCACCGATGCAGGTGCGAAACGACTGGGGGATGCGGGCAGGCAGCGTGACGCGCGCCATGGCCAGCTCGCCCGTGAACGGGGAGAAGCCACTCGGCGACTTTCTCGTGTGCGTCGACTTCACCCAGTAGTACCGGCCCTTGTCGGCGGCTGGCCGGGGCACGACCTTCGTCTCCACCGGCGGCAGGTCGATGTCGGCCTCGTACTCCGCGAGCTCCGCGTCGTAGGGCGAGACGTCGACGTCCTTGAGCTCGTCTGGCAGCGGTTCGCCGGCTGCCTTGGAGCGCCGCAAGCACACCGCGAGCGCAACGATGTCGCTATCGGTGACCTTGGCGTCGGGAAAGGCGTCCTTCAAGGCCCCGTACATGCGGCCGCGTGAGTCGTCGTCGAATTGGATCAAAGTGGTATCCCCCCAGTTTGCTTTTGCCAGAATAACGCGGAACGCCCCCGACCAAAATCGGCAGCGCGGCCGCTCACTCCCTGGCCATTTGATCGAGTGCCGCTCGTGCAGCGGTGGGATTGATGAAGAACTGCACCTTGCTCGGCGCGTACTTGCGAACCTCCTCGAGCGTCTCGGAAGTCGCGACGACGGCGGCAACACGGCGGAAACGCAGTGCCAGCTCCTCCGCCATGCGCGTGAACGCCTTCATGTAGGTAGTGCCGCCCGGCGCTGGTCCGTGCCTGGTATCGTAGAGCAGGCCGTAGTCGGTCGCGTTTGCCTTTTGGACCACCGAGAGGATCTCGTCCGCCGTGGCGACGAAATCCTGGAGTATGTGGAACGGTACGTCCTTGCGTTCGACCAAGACCAGCTCTCGCTGGCGCTCGACCCGAACCGTCACGTAGTCACTATCCAGCAGGATGCTCTCGCTGCCCCTCTCCATGAAGGCGGTCTGCCACGTTCGAGAGGAAAAGCCTATTGCCGTCGTCCCTTTGGCGCGGCAGGATTGAAAAACGGGGAGAGAAGCTTTTGGCGATGAACGTCGATACGCCGCTGATGCGCATCCTGCGGGATCACTTGCTCGAGCTGGCACCGCTTTCTATCCGCCCCCGCGACCCAGCCGGTCGCGCAGCGGCCGACAGTCCGGAAGAGGCAGCCATCTTGGAGCGCTTCTACCCGTTTGCGGAGCTCTTGTTCCTGGTCGCCGCGGCCGACGGACGGGTCGAGCCGAGGGAGAGGGCCGCCACGCTGGGCGCCTTCGTGGCTCTGACCGACGGCCGGCTGCCCAGGAGCACGCTCGAGCGTGTGGAACGTGCGGTGACCGAGCGCGCCCGCCGCGACGGCTGGGAGAGACGCCTGCAGCGTGTGTGCGGCGACCTATCGGCCGACCGGGACGATGCGGAACTGGCGTTCACCCTTGCCAGCGCCGTTGCCCTTTCCGACGACGTCACCACGGAGTCCGAGTGGAACCTCCTGGCCTTCATTGCCGAAGCACTCGGCATCTCGCCCCGGCGCATGGACCTGCTCTTGAAAGGCGCTTTGAAGTCGGAGCCGCCGCCTCCACCCCGCGCCGAGTAGGCTAGAGACTCACCCCTCGGGCGCGCCAGGAAGCTCGTCGTCGGCCGTTGGCGTCACCCAGCGCTCGCTGACCGACAGACCTCGTGCCGTAAAGCGCACGGCCACGTGATGGTGCTCGGCTCCCCTCGGCCCAGAGCGGATGCGGGGCACGACCGCAGCGTTGACGAAGGTCGTCCCGTCGACGGTAGTGCTGAGTGGCCGTGACGTCCCCCGGCGGCGATGCATGTGGCCAGCGAAGACCGCCAAGACTTCCTTGTCGATCAGCGCCGAGTAGTCGAGCGCAGCACGCAAGTCGTCGTCGCCGAAGTCCCGCGGGAAGTCGTGCTCCCGTCCGTCCGGTACGGGGAAGTCGCGTCCCCAGAGCGCATCCTCGTCCTCCCCGAGTCCGCTCGGCCCGTTGTGGGCCAGGAAGAGGAGCCTCCGCGTGCGGGCTTCGGCCACCAGCTGACGGTACCTGGCCGTACTGACCTCCCGCGTCCCCACGCCGTGCACGCGCTCCAGCGTATCGGCGAAGGAAATACCCGAGCCACCCTGCGCTAGGGGGCGCCCGCAAATCAGGGTGATGTCGCCGAGGGGTGTAGTGAGGGCATGGGCGGAGTAGCCCACCGGAAGCACCCACGACGAACGTGCCTTGCCCATCGCCTGCAAGATCTCCCGGCGACCGGCTTGGTACGCGAGCTCTGCCGCGAGATCGGGCAGGTGGGGCGCGTCGTTGTTGCCCGGCATGATGAACGTGGCTTTTCGCAGTCGAGCCACGAGGCGGATGATGGAAAGTCCGTCCTTGCGCGTGCCGCTGCCCATGTCGCCCACGAAAAGGAGCAGGTCGTACGACGAACGATTGAAGTAGTGGACGTCGTCGTCCGTGAAGTGGCCGTGCAGGTCACCTACGATGGCCAGGTTCTCTACGCTGATTCTTCCCGGGTGCATCTCGCGGTCGCGCCGGCTCGGCCGAGCCCGCATTCATGCTGTCGCCACACTCGGGCCGGCGCAAGGGAGCGTCAGCCGCTCATGCGCGCCGGGGTGCTGGGCTCGTCTGGTGCAGGGACGGCGATGCGGAGCGGGCCAAGCGTCGTGGCTGGGCCGGCCAGCGCAGGTCGGTACCGACTCCGGTGATGAGGCGTGCTCCGCCTCGACTCGTCAGGTAGTGCCAGACCCATTGCAGAAGGACGACGAAGCGATTGCGAAAGCCGACCAGAAAGCAGATGTGGACCGTGAGCCAAAGGACCCAGGCCGAGAAGCCCGACAGGCCGAGCTTGCCGAACTCGGCCACTGCGGCGCTGCGACCAATCGTGGCGAGGTTCCCCTTGTCCACGTAGCGAAAGCGCGTGACGTTCTGCCCCTGCAGTCGTCGATCGATCTGCCCGGCGACGAAGCGCCCCTGCTGCATCGCGGCTGGCGCCACACCTGGCACCACGCGCCCCGAGGCGTCAGTACAGGCGGCCATGTCGCCGATGCAGAAGACTTCGTCGTAGCCCGGCAGGTTGAGCGTTGCGTCCACGACCACCCGACCACCTGGATCGAGCGGAACCCCCAAAACGGCTGTCAGCTCGCTGGCGCGCACACCAGCCGCCCAGAGCACCGTGGCTGCCGGGATCGAGGTCGCCCCCGACTCGTGCGAGATCTCGAGCGTCTGCGCATCGACCTTGGTGACTCGAGCGCCTGGCCGCACGCGGACTCCGACTCGCTCGAGCTGCCTGCGTGCGCTCTCTTGCAGCGGGGGGGAAAAGGCCTTGAGCACCGACGGCCCCCCCTCCACCAGCTCCACCGTGATCTCTTCGGGCGCGATGTGGCGATAGTCACGCTGTACGAGCTGCCGCGACAACTCGCTGAGCGCGCCAGCCAGCTCGACTCCGGTCGGTCCGCCGCCGATCACACAGAAGGTGAGGAGTTCACGCCGGCGCGCGGAATCCGTTTCCTGCTCGGCGAGCTCGAGCGAAAGCAGCACTTTGCGCCGAATCTCGAGCGCCTCGTCGAGCGTCTTCAGGCCCGTCGCGTGCTCCCGCCACGCGTCGTTGCCGAAGTAGTTGTTGCGGGAGCCCGCAGCGAGAACCAGGAAGTGATAGTCGATCGGCCCCGACTTCGTTTCCACGCGCCGACCGGCCAAGTTCACGCCAGTCACCTCGGTGAAGAGGACTTCGGCATTCCGCTGCGAAGCCAAGATGTGCCGGATCGGCACGGCGATCTCTGCGGGCGAGAGGGCACAGGTCGCCACCTGGTAGAGGAGGGGCTGAAATAGGTGGTGGTTGGTGCGGTCGAGCAGAAGCACGTCGACGGGCTCGCGCGCGAGCGCCCGCGCCGCCGCGATTCCAGCGAATCCACCCCCCACGATGACGACACGCTGACGCCAGGCCAAGGCATTCCCTGCTTTCTGAGGGCAATGTCCGGGGACCATCGAACCAGTGGGTTTCGGCTCAGTGTCGCCGCCGCGTCACGGCCCTCGGGCGGTCAGGTGCTCGTGGGGCCAGGCTCGAACCCAGGCGCGGCGAGCTCGAAGCCGGAGAACTCGAATGCGGGCGTTACCGTGCAGCCGACCAGGGTCCAGTCGCCCAGACTCCGCGCCGCCTGCCAGTGATGGGCAGGCACCAAGAGCTGCGGACGCTGACCTTCTGCCAGGTCCTTGCCTAGGATGGCGACGGTCGGGGCTCCGCCCGAGGCGGCTCCGTCCGGACTAGCAATGCCCGGACCAGCAACGCGAAGCTCGAGCGGCGCGCCAGCGTAGTGGTGCCAAATCTCGTCGGCGTCGACGCGATGCCAATGAGAGATCTCGCCGGCGCGGAGCAGGAAGTAGATGGCGGTTCCGTGGGCACGGTCGGCATTGTCAGGCAGCGCCGTGCGGTACGTTTCGGCGTAGTGCCCACCTTCCGGGTGGGGACGTAGGCCGAGGCTCTGGATGATCTCGTCGGGGCCCATCGCGTCTCTGGGCATGGCGCTCACTCTAGATGAGGGTCGTGCGTCGCGTGTATGGTGGCGCAGGTCGGGTCGTCTTTCACTGCATTCGACAGCTGCTCGATGTATTCCCGACGACCGAGCGGCGCGTCGTGATGCTCGATCGAGTCGACGGTGAACACCAGGCGCCGCAGGGCGCGCAGGGCCAGCGCTTGTCCCTGCAAGAGTGCGCGCACGACCAGCACCCGCTCGTCCAGGGCCACCGTCGCGATGACGATGCTGTCTGCCGGAACGTCGGCGGACGTCTTGTTTGGCCCGATGGCAGCCGACCAGACGCTCCAAGCGGGATGAGGTGCGAGGTGAGCCTGGCCGCTGGCATTGTTCTTCACGGGAACTTCCGCCCCCGCCTCGCGCCGCAGCCAACTGGATTCCCACTGGCCAGCCAGCCGCAGCAGCGCTTCGGCCGGCGGCCGATCGAGCGCTCCCATCCCCTTGGCGTCAATCAGACCTACGTCGAGCGTCAAGCCATCGACCTTCAAGAGCAGCGGGGTGCCTTCTTTGGTCCAGGAGAGCTCGTGCCCGACGACGAGCGCCGTCCAGGCGTCTTGGCTTCCGCTGACGACGAGGTGAAAGCCGCAGGGGGAGGCCACGACGGCTGGTCGCGCGATGAAGCGACCTTCCGTGCCGCCCGGCACACCGCGCGTGTGAATCGACCCCTGGTCGAGCTTCTCGAACTCGGGGGCGGGAGCGTCGGGGGAGCTGGGCGAGGCCTTCTCCGAGCTCGGCTGGCTCGGCGGCGCCTGGTCTTGCCCAGCCTTCGGCTTGCGGTCACAGGCCGACCCCATGAGGAGCGAGACGAGACCCGCCCCGAGCAGGCCCATCCGGAGCAAGTACGGCGTCGCCAGATGACGGCGAGGAAACATCAGCGACTCTTAGCAGCCCGTGGGTGCCGGAAACCAGATCGACAGACGGCCCAGTGCTGGACGCCCGACGGTGAGCCGGCTTCGTCGGCTGTCCGGAAAGGGGGCTCCTGCGCTATGACGGGCCGCGACGACGCGCCGCTTTCGTGCGCGCCCGAGAAGCGCCGCCATGGACTCGAGTCAGCTGAAATCACTCATCGTCGACGTCCCCGATTTTCCTGCGCCCGGCATCCTGTTCCGGGACGTCATGCCCCTCTTGCGGGACCACTTGGCTGCCACGCTCGCCGCTTTGGATGGCCTCGTACCGAAAGCCAGCTGGGCCGAGATCGACTACGTGGCCGGCGTCGAGTCGCGGGGTTTCATCTTGGCCGCTGCGCTCGCCCTCAGGCACGAAAAAGGGTTCGTGCCGGTGCGCAAGCAGGGCAAGCTGCCGCCTCCCGTCGTCGACTACGAGTACGCCCTGGAATACGGCAGCGGCGTCCTGGAAATGCAGCTCGGTCGGGGTCGCGTGCTTCTCGTCGACGACGTGCTCGCCACGGGCGGGACCTTGGTGGGTGCGGCCGAGCTGTGCACTAGAGCGGGCTACGAGGTGCGCGATCTGCTCGTGCTCGTCGACATCGGCATTGCCAAGGGGTTCTCCTGGCGCTCGATCGCGCCCAAGAGCCTGATCGTCTACCAGCCATGAGCAGCCGGGCGGACGCACCGATTCTCGTAGTGATGGCGCTCGAGGCCGAGTCGCAGGGACAGCTCGAAGCAGCCGGCGCGAGCGTTCTCTATACGGGCATCGGCAAGGTCAACGCTAGCTATCGCCTCACCCGGCGCCTGGGCGAGCTCTCGAACCTCGGCCAGCGCCCGCTCGTCATCAACTTCGGTACTGCCGGCAGCCGCCGTTTCGACACCGGAATGGTCGTAACGTGCCACCGCTTCGTGCAACGCGACATGGACGTGACCGGGCTCGGTTTCGCGCATGGCGAAACACCCTTCGAGTCGGCGCCCAGGGTGATCGAGTTCGAGCCCGTGCTTCCGCATCTGGCTCGGGGGCTGTGCGCCTCGGGCGACAACTTCGAAACGCAGCATCACGCCTCCGAGTACGAGGTGCTCGACATGGAGGCGTATGCCTTCGCCAAGGTTTGTCTGCTCGAGGGGCTTTCGTTCGTCTGCGCCAAGTACATCAGCGATGGCGCTGACGAGCACTCGGGGCAAACCTGGGAAGGCGCCCTACCCAAGGCCGCCGCCGCATTCGTCGAGCTCTATCGTGCTCTCGCCGGCTGAGCCCAGGTCAGGTGCGCAAGCGTCCGCGCAGGTAGTAGCGGCCCGGACCGAAGCTGAGCTCGAAACCCAGGTCGAGCAGCCGGGGCGCCGGCAGGGGGTGAACGTGAAAAGTGCCGAGCCAGCGCGTCATCAAAGGCGCAAAGGGCGTAGGCAGATCGGCGAAGTCGGCGAAATCGACGAGCACCACCTCGCCTCCGGGGCCGAGCGCCGCCCGAGCGCGCTCGATCGCCCGATCCGCGTCTTCGACCATGCTCAGGCAGTAGCTGAACAAGATGCGTTCCGGCCTGACCCCCAGCACTTCGGTGTAGTTCGCCGTCTCGGCGAATCCCTGGGTGAAGCTGGCAAAGGGGCAGGCTCGCCGCGCCGAGATCAGCATTTCGTCGCTGGCCTCGATACCGCCCAGGCGCGCTTGGGGTTTGCTCGCAAAGAGCTTGGTCAGGTTGCGCCCCGTACCGGGCCCGACTTCGAGCAGAGTCGACCAGTTCTCGCGGCCCAGGGCCGCGAGCTCCTGATCGCGACCAAACAGGTAGTACTTTCGGGTAAGGTCGTAGAAGTGGCGTGAAATCCCGTAGTAGCGGTTGAGGAAGGCGCGATGGCGCTGCTCTTCGGCCCAGCCAGCGTCCATGCTGCTCACGCACACACCTGGTAGAAGTCGACGCGCTTGTACTGCCTGGACCGTTCTTCGTCCGTGGCGAACCGACTCTGGGCGGGCAGGTGCCGCAGGCGACTGGCGAAACCAGCCTCGTCGACGACATTCTTGTCGCCGACCGAGCGCATGAGCACTCGTGCTCCTGGCCGCGCGGTGCGCACGATTTCACCGAGCAACGTCTGCTGGACGGGGCCCGGCATCCAGTCGACTGCATCGCAGAGCGAGTAGTGAGTCCAAGTGTCGGGGCCGGCGTCTGCGAGCACGTCGAAGATGCTGCGATGGTGGAATGCCGAGACCGTATCGGCTGCGGTGGAGCGCTGGTGTTCGCTCTTGCGCAGGTAGGGGGGCACGGCTCGCTCTTCGTCGTGGTTGTAGTGGCCGGCCATGGCGTACCAGGCAAACCAGTTCGTCCGGCAGTCCGTAGCTGCCACGCGTTCGCAATGACGGACGAAGTAGTCGACGAGGTCGCCGGGTTCGGCGTCCAGCATGCGGGTCCGCTGCGAGAAATTGACGCCGAGCGCCAGCTGTTGGAGCGGCGAGTTGAGCAGTCCGCCGACGAGCGGCTTGCGCAGGGCCGGGCCGAGCAAAGCGCGCACGCTCTCGATCCGCTCAGGCGCCGACTTGCCTACGAAGTCCTGCATCCACTCGGTGCCGACCCCGATCTGCCGCCGCAGCATGCGCAGCATCGTGGCGGTCAGGCCCTGGTCGTAGAAGGCTCGGCTGAAGCGGCCGTGATGGCGGGCCCAGTACTTCTGGATCCAGGCGGGCAGTTCCAGCACGATCGAACCGATGGTTTCGCGGGGATCAGGCACCCCGCCTCGGCCGAACAGGTCGTAGAACTCGTCGAAGGAGCGTAGGCGCTGGGCAGCTGCCATGCGCAGCGCCGCCAGCGCGAGGTGGTGGCCGTTGATGTCGACCGCATCGACCCGCTCTGGCCCGAAGCGGAGCATCGAGGCCAAGCCGCAGCCAGCGGCTGAGATGCCCAGCACACGGCTGCGTTCATCGACCTCGAAGTACTTGCCGTCGACTTCGGAGTCTTCGAACAGGATGTTGTAGACGAACAGACGACGGAAAGTGGCCTGAAACGTGAAATCTCGCATGGAGGCTGGGCCGCACGGTATTCCGCCTTCGTGCCAACCTGGCGGAGCTTCTGAGAAGCTGAAGTGAACTCCGTGCCGAGACCGCGACTCAGAGGCACGGTGCCTTCGAGAACGACTCGTGTCCGCGCCCTTTGTAGCAACGGCGTGTCACGTCCATGTTCCACAGCCACCATCCGCTCATGCCGGAGGGGCAGGTTTCGCAGGGCTTCCGTGAAAATTTCAGGACGAAGCGCTCGCCGCGAACGGAATCGTCGAGGTACCCATCCAAGGTGACCGTGGCCACGGCCGTGACCGGCGATTCGGCTCCCACGTAGTCGACCTTCACCTCGGCCCCGCGGTTCTCGGTGGCGAGGCCCTGAGCGACCCAAGCGAGCAGGTCTTCGCGCACGCCGGCTGCAGTGGCCCAGCGATTGATGTCCTCCAAGCTGGACGGGGCGCCCACCTGGTCGCCGGAGCGCAGCGGGGCCTTCGATGGCGCGCCCGCGGGGTCTGCTTTCGCGGCGCCCAGCGGGAGCGGGGCTGGCGGAGGCGCAGCAGCACTCGCCACGGAGGGCGTGGCAGTAGCCACGCTCGGGGGTGTCGTGGCGGTGCCAGCGGCGGGGGCGCAGTCGTCCGGGCGACCCTGGCAGCCGAGCAGGGACATCCACCCCAAGGCGAGGGCTAGCAAGAGGTGCATTCGGGGTCCCATCGACGCGGAGCCTAGCAGGGTGCTGAAAAAGCACCCTGCTAGCAGGGTTTCGCGGGCTCGGGCCGCCGGTTGCTCGCTCCGCCGCCTGGGGCAAGGTGGAGCCCATGACCGCCGTGCAGCTGATCGATCGGGCCCTCCTTGCCACGACAGTCGAGCGGGCCAAGCGCTCGTCCCGACTGCGCACGAATCACAATTTCCACACCGACGCCGAGGACAACCCTCACCGCTTCCTCAACGCCTGGGTGCGGGGCACGTACGCTGCGCCCCATCGGCACCTGACACCGCCCAAGGCGGAAAGTTTCATCGTCCTTTCGGGCGAGGTCGCCGTCTTCCTGTTCGACGATCGCGGCACCGTCACCGCGCGACATCGTCTGGGGCAGGACTTGATGGGCATCGATCTGGCGCCAGGCATCTGGCACACGCTGGCGCCCCTGAGCGAGGTCGCCGTCTGCTTCGAGGTGAAGCCGGGGCCCTACGACGTGGCGACCGACAAGGAGTTTGCTCCGTGGGCCCCCGCCGAGGGCAGTGAGCGGGCCCAGGCGTACATGGGCGAGCTCTTGCACGGCTTCCGCTGAGCGGCGGCGCCCGCGCCTTCGGCCCCCTTTCCCTCGATCTTATGATAGGCGTGAAGGGGATGTCGGGCGACGGGCATATACGCGAACTCGTCCAGAAGACGCCGGTGGTGGCCTTCATCAAGGACCCCAGCGGGCGCTACCTGTACATCAACGACGCGTGGAGGGCGCTGTTCGACCTCACGAGCGAGCAGGTGCTGGGGCTCCGCGACACCGACCTCTTCCCAGAAGAACAGGCTCGCCTGTTCATGGAAAACGATCGGCGGGTGCTGGAGACCTGCCAAGCGATCGAGCTCGAAGAGCAGGTCATCGTGCGCGGTGAGTGGCGCACGTACCTGTCGACGAAGTTCCCCATCGAGCATGACGGTGCGTCCGTCCTCGCCGGCATCGCCATCGACATCACCGAGCGCGTCACGGCGCGCGCGGCCCTGTTGCGCTCGGAAGCCCGGTATCGCGAGCTGGTCGAACACTCGCCCGTTGCTTACGTCGTGCTCGATCCGTCGACGGCCTGCTTCGTGGAAGCAAACGCGAACGCACTGCGTCTCTACGAGCTGAGCGAAGAAGAGATGATGCGCCATGGACCCGTCGACCTGAGCCCACCGGTCCAAGCCGACGGTCGGCCATCGGTCGAGAGCGCCATGGTTCACATCGGAGCTGCGCTGGCCGGTGAGACCCCCGTGTTCGATTGGCTCCATCTTTCTTCGCGTGGCGAGCTCATTCCCTGCCGAATTTGGCTCGCTCGCGTCGAAATTCCCGGTGGCTACGGCGTTCGCGCCAGCATGGTCGACCTCAGGGAAACCAAGAACGCCAAGGAGGCGCTGGCGCGGGCGCGAGCCGAACGCGACGCGATCGAGGATGCGTTGCCGCAGCTCTTGGCCGTGGTCGACTCCTCGCGGCGAGAGCTCGTGCATTGTAACCGCGCCTACGAGCGCGCATTCGGCTTCTCCACCAGCGGCATCGAGCAGCTCTTGCCCGAGGACGTGGCCAGGGACGCCTTGGAGGACGGTCGAGCCAGGACGGAAGTCACGCTCGAGGACAGCTCAGGCCAGCTGGTGTGGTTCGAAGTGGACGTGTCGACTTTCGACACCGGCGGCAGCGGTGGATCACCTCGCCTCTTGCTCGTCGCAACGGACGTCACCGTCGCCCGCAAGCAGGAGCTGGCGCTCAGGCAGTCGCGGCGCCTGGAGAGCTTGGGGCGTTTGGCGGGCGGCATTGCCCACGACTTCAACAATCTGCTGACCGTCATCGTCAACTCGGCCGACTTCTTGGGGCCGGTGGTGGAGGCGGACCAGGCGGCGGCGGAGGACCTTTCGGTTCTGGTCGAAGCCGCGCAGCGCGCCCGCTTGCTCACCGGGCAGCTCTTGAATTTCGCGCGGGAGCAGGCCGGGGACCCGGCGCTGGTCGAGGTGGATCGCGCCATCTTGGACGCCGAGAAGCTGCTCAGGCTGCTGCTCAGCGAGGACATCGAGCTTTCGGTCGCGCTCGCCGCGCCGGGGGCCCGAATCCTGGCGCAGCCCGGTCAACTGGAACAGGCGATCATGAACCTGGCCATGAACGCGCGCGAGGCGCTGGGCCGGCTGACGGCCTCCGCACGGGGTCAGGTGACCATCGGCACGTCCGTGTCCGCCGCCGACTCGTCGTCGGTCGAGGTCGTCGTTTCCGACGACGGCGTGGGCATGTCGCGGGAGGTCCTGGAGCAGGCATTCGATCCGTTCTTCACCACCAAGACGGTCGGCAAGGGCGTCGGCTTGGGCCTCTCGGCGGTGCACGGCATCGTGACTGGGGCGGGAGGGACCATCCGCCTCGAAAGCACCCCGGGAGGCGGCACCGCGGTCACCATGACATTCCCGCTGGCGGTGGAGCCGGTCGAGGTCCCAGGCGCCCCGGCGTCGAGTGGCCTGCCGAGCGCGGCGACGATCGGCGGACGGGGGCACGTGCTCTTGGTGGAGGACGAGCAGGCCGTGCGCAAGATCGTAGCCCGCGCTCTCGAGCGCGCAGGCTTTCAGGTGATCTCGGCAGGCTCGGCCGAGGAGGCGCTCTCCCGAGCCCCGGAGCTCCGTGGCCTGCTCACGGCGATCGTCTCCGACATCGTGATGCCAAAAATGAACGGTCTCGAGCTCGTCGAGCGCCTGCGCCCGCTGCTCGGAGCCGTGCCGGTGCTGTTCATCTCCGGCTATTCGGCAGAGGCGCTCGACGCGCGCGGCCTATCGCAGAAGGACATCGACCTCTTGCCGAAGCCATTCACGCCGCGCGATCTATCGCGGCGGCTCGAACAGCTGCTCGCCAGGCAGTAGCCGGCCGCCGATGCGCACCTCATTCGACGATGTCGTCGATTTGGGTGCGGTCACAGCCGAAGCTCACGTGGACACGCTCATTTGCGTCGAGGCGGACCTCGTCACAGGTGGCATCGCACAAGACCACCGTTTGGTCGACGGAGTTGAAGCGCCAGCCGTCACTGCAATCGCCGTTTCCGTCGGGAATGATCAGGCTCTTCTGGCCGCTACTCCACTCGATGATGATCTGTGTCTTGGCCGGATCGATGTCTTGGCCGCTGGGCGCGTCGGGCACGACGAAGGTACAATCGTCCACGACCTGGCTGCTGATCGCAGCCAGACCCGCCGTGAGCTCGGCAGCGAAGTCCGTCGACTCCGTCATGTCGAAGTGGCAGTAGTTCGGCCCCTCGACCGTGCAGCCGTCGGTCGCCGTGCCGCCCGCGATCGCCGCTTGGCTGAGCCATGGGCGCTTGTCGGTGCCCGACTCCACGGACTCCTCACTGCCTGGGGCGCCGATCAAGAAGGTGCGGATGTTGTGCTCGTCGTACGCAGCCTGAACCTGCGTGACGATCGGGTCCGTGGCGCCATCTTCGCTGCCTGCTCCATCGAAGAGCTCGCCGGTCACGGCGGGCTCCGTGGGCCAGGTGCAGCCGAGGTCGATGGTGGGTGCTCCGTCGGTGATGAGAAGCAGGAACTTGCTAGCGGCGGGGTAGGGCACCAGGTACTCCTCGAGCGCGTATTTGTAGGCGTCGTGGGTGGGCGTGTAGCTCTCGACCGAGGCTGCATCGAGCGAGGCATCGATGGAATTTCTCTGCTCGGAACCGTCGGCACCGAGGGGTGCGAGAGGCACCGCCGCATCGACGCGAACGCAGTCGGTGATCGGTCCAGGCGCCGCCTTGGCGCTCGAGGTGACGTTCTTGTTCGGGTAGTAGAGGACACCCAGGGAGACCGCGGGCGGCAGCCCCGCAATCGCCTGCTCGAGTGCCGCACGTGTGATTTCCCACTTGCTCGTGCCATCCGTGCCGGGGGGTGGCTGGGTCATCGACCCACTGGTGTCGACAACGAGCTGCAGGGTTGCGGGAACGGTCTCGCCCTCCCCCGACCAGCCGGTGCACTCCGCGTCCAGGATCTGCTCGACCTCGTCGGCGCTGAGCTCGGTGCGCCCGCCGTCGAACTCCGAAAGGTCGGCGCCGCCGCCCATGCCACCGCTGCCGTCGAGCCCGGTGCTGAGGTCGGTGTTGTTTCCTCCTCCGCTGCCGTCCGGGCCACCTTCCTCACCGCCGCACTGCACGACGCTCACGCCGAGGACGCTGCAAAGGGGAAGGGCAAAGTGGCGGAGCTTTCGGGCAAGGAAGGGACGGTTCGTCATGGGCAGGGGGAGCATAGTCGGGCGGCCTGGGGTTGGGAGGAGGCGAGCCGGATGGCTCAGAAAAATGCTCGACCGACAGACTTGACCGTCGGTTCTTGTCCGGCCGTTCTTGACCGGAGAAAGTGAACAGTGTTAACTAGACCCCATGGCGCCCTACGAACCGTCGCGGGACACGCGACAGAAGCTATTGGACAAGGCCCGCGACCTCCTGATTGCCGAGGGGCTCGAGGGGCTGTCCATGCGCAAGGTCGCAGCCGCCTGCGACGTTTCGGCGCCCGCCATCTACCGGCACTTTGCCGACAAGGACCACCTGCTGTCCGCGGCGGTGGCCGAGGGAGCGCGGCTCTTCTCGCACTATCTCCTGGGCGCGCTGACGGAGAAGGCACCGCTTCCCCGGCTCAGAAAGCTAGGCCGCCGTTATTTCGACTTCGCGCTCGAGCATCCCAAGGACTACGAGCTCCTCTTCGTGGTCAACTGCCGGGCGCTCGGGCTCGAGCGCCTCGACGAACGGGCGCAGGCGGAGACGGGGGCCTCCTTTCGCATCTTGGTCGACCGAGTGGCGGAGTGTCAGGCCGCCGGCGTGCTCTGCGCTGGACCGACGGAGGCGATCGCGGTGCACATCTGGGCCAGCGTCCATGGCTTCGCCAGCTTGGCCTTGAGCGGTCACCTCGGCGTCTCGGGCGACGAGCTGCTGGGGCTGTTCGACCTGCACCAGGACCTCCTGCTGTCGGGCCTCGTCCTCAGCCCCCTAAGCGCAGCCGCCTCCAGCGCAGCCGCCTCCAGCGCAGCCGTCCCGAGCGCAGCCGCCCCCTGAGTCCGCCCATTCATTTGTTCGCAAAGTTAACGGTGTTTACAGAACCTCTCGGGCAGTTCGCCCGAGATCGCAGGAGAGAGGAAACCAGAGCATGGCCTACGTACCCGGTCGACAGACCATCGACAGTGATCGAGACATCGTCGTGTTCCTGATTGGAGCGCGCATCAACAAGTGGTGGCTCTTGCCCCTGAGCCTTCCCATCCTCGCCAGCATGCCGCGCATGCTGGCGGAGCTCGCCAAGGATCCGAGCAGCGGCTTCCTGGGCGTGCAGAACTTCGGCCTGGGCGGCATGGCCCAGTACTGGCGGAGTCTCGACGACCTGAATCGCTACGCGCACGACAAGGAGCGGCGGCACAAGCCCGCTTGGCTGCTCTACATGCAGAAAATCCTCGGCAACGGGGCCGCGGGCGTCTGGCACGAGACCTACTTCGTCAAGGCTGGCCACTACGAGGTCGTCTACACCAACGTGCCGCGCCTCGGTCAGGGGCAGTTTCGGGAGCTCCTCCCTGCGACGGGAGACCGAGCCACTGCAGCGCGCCGCCTCGGCCGAGCCGAGCCAGCAAACTGAGGACGCGCTTGCGCGAGCTCACCAGGGAAGGCTCACCAGGGAAGGATTTCGCCGTTCTGGTGCCAGAACGAGCCGCTGTTTTCCAAGGTCAGCTCGTCGATGCGGGCCAGCAGGCCCTGAGCCGCTGCTTCGGGGCTGATCTGCCCCCGACCGCCGATCATGTCCGTGCTGACCATGCCCGGATGCAGGACTGCTACCGCCACGCCGCGGGGCGCAAGGTCGCGCGCAACGGACACCGCGGCGATGTTCATGGCGGCCTTGCTCATGCGATAGCCGTAGTGCCCGCCCGATCCATTGTCGCCAACGGACCCCATGCGGCTGGTGATGAACGCAATCTTCGAGCCTGCGCCGAAGTTTTCGAGCAGGGCGTGGGTGACACGCAAGGCGCCCATCGCGTTCACTTCGAACTGCCTCATGATGTCCGCCCAGCGCGGGGATGCGAGCTCGTCGCCCCAAGCCAGGATCCCGGCGTTGTTGACCAAGAGGTCCACGCGCCGCTTGGCAATGGCCTCTGCCAAACGAAGGGAGCCTTCGGCGCTGGACACCTCGACTTGCTCGACGATCTCGCCGCCGTTGGCGGACACGCTCTTGGCGAGCTCGGGGCTCTTCGTCCGACAGGCGGCCACGACGTGGTGACCGCGCGCCGTGAGGGCCTTGACCAGTGCCAGGCCAATGCCCCGATTGGCCCCCGTGACGACAACCGTGGTCATGGAGAAATTGTGCGACTGGCCGCCGGGCCCATCAACGGGAATCAACCGGTCGGCGGGCCCAATGGATCGAGCGGCCGGGCGCGCTGGCTCGCGCTCACTCCTTCACGGCGCCCGGGAGCGGGGGCTTGGCTGACGGAGCCGGGCCGGCGGGAGGCTGGGCGGCGGGAGGCTCTGCGCAGGCGCCGGGCCTGTGCCCGATCACTTTGGCGTCGGCGCAGGCCGTGCAGTCGCTGGCATAGGTCTTCCGCTCCACCGACGGGCAGGGCGCGCGGACGCAGCGGATGCCCGTGTCCACGTCGGCGCACACGGGGCGGTAGATCCTGGTGCACATCTGCGAGCGTTTGGGGGGGCACGCCTGATAGCCGTCCTTGGGCTTGCGAAAACGAAGCACGAAGCGGTCGCTGGTGCCGCGCTTGTCTCCGGCCTTGATCGGAGACGCATTCCAATCGCGCGCGTCGTCCGCATGCGACAGGAAGCTCCCGCGCTCCTCGAGCACGAAGCCCGCTTTCTCCACCTCGGCGATGACGAGGCTTTCCTCGATGCGATGGAGCTTTTCCGCCTGCGTCGCTCCGTCCCCCGCGCGCGCGCTGTGATCGACGATGCCGTAGATGCCGCCGGGAGCGAGCGCCTGGTAGATGGCGAGGTTCATGCGGGCGCGGTCCGTCTTCAGCCAGACGGTGTCGTGGTAGGCGAGCACGAGGAGCACGGCATCCAGGTCGCGTGCCGCCTCCGGCAGGGGCGCCTCCATTTCCGCATCGACGCGGACCACGTTCTTCATCACGGGGCTCCGCAGCCGCTCGCTCCACGGAGCCTCCGCGAATCGCTCGAGGATGATCTTGGGATTCTGGCCGAAAACCTGGCCATCCGGTCCCACCACGCGTGCCAGGAGCTCGGTCGTGTAGCCCCCACCCGCAAACAGCTCGGCGACCCGCATCCCTGGCGCAATGCCGAAGAAGCGAAGGAGCTCGGCCGGCTTGCGACCTGCGTCGAGGGCGCGGTCCGCGGCACTGCGATCGGCCGCGAGCACGGCACCATCGATCGGATCGACGGCCGGGGCGTCGCTCACGGGGGGCGCCGCTGGGGTTGCGGTCGCGTCTGCCGTCGCGGAGGGCGCAGCCGCGGCAGGAGCGGCGGGCGGGCTCTCGGGGGTGCTCCGTGCCTCCGGGGTGCACGCCCCGAGCGCGGCCAAGACGAGCAGCTGGGCGAGGGCCGACAGCCGGGACAGGCGGGGATGCGGCGCGGTGCGGGTCATCGAGGTGCTTGATACTCGCGCTCGCCGCCCGCTGCACCTCTCCGGCCGAACGAGCCGGTCGAACAAGCCGGCCGAGCTGGCCGGCGTCACCCGTCGTTCTTGGAGCGGCCCCACGGCGCGCCCCCGTGTCTCATTGGCAACCGATCTGCGTCGGTCCGATGGCGACGTCGTCTACGAACACCGTGGGAGCGTTTCCGTTCGGCGCCAGGGTACCGAACCAGATGCGGTCCGCGGTGGCTGGGAAGCTGCCCCCACTGTGCCAACCGACGTTGTTGACCACCTCGGCGGCCAGGGTGCCATCGATCCAGATGCGCGCGGTGTCGGTGGTGCCGTCGTAGAACATCTCGGCGCAGAACCAGGTGTCGATGGGCACGTCCACGCAAGTGGTGCAGCCTTGCGGGTCCGGCGCCAGGCCGTCGCCACTGCTGGCGGAGTTGAGGTTGATCTTGCCGCCGAAGTTGCGCAGACGAATCTCGTCGCCATGACCCGAGCCGAGGCCGACGCCGATGAGGATGTTGCCGGACGTCATCGGATCGCCCGTCTTGAAGTAGGCCCGCGCGTAGAAGGTCTCGCCCGGCGCGGCGTACTGGAAGTTCCAGGGCGCGGTGTTGTTGCCCGAGATTTTGACTGACTGCCCCGGGGAGTTGGCGTCCTCGGAGCTCACCGCCACGAGCGCGGCGCTGCCCTGGCCGGACCAATCGAGCTCGGTCGTCCAGGTGCCCGGATCCGGAGGCATGCCGGCGGCCACACCCTCGAAATCATCGCAAACGGGTAGGGACGAGCAGTCGCCACCCACCTGCCCGCCACTTCCGACCGCGCCACCGCTGCCTGTGGCGCCGCCCGTGCTTGCCTCGCCACCTGTGCCGACCGCACCACCGCTGCCGACTGCGCCACCGCTGCCGACTACGCCGCCGCTGCCGACTGCGCCACCGCTGCCGACTACGCCGCCGCTGCCGACTACGCCGCCGCTGCCGACTACGCCGCCGCTGCCGACTGCGCCGCCAGTGCCGACCGGCGGTGCAGGGGGCGAGCAAGCGGCCATGAGCCCGAATAGGGCGAGACCGGCGAGGGAGGTTGGGACGAGGGAAGCGGAAGGAAGGTGGTTCATAGGGTCGAGCTCATGGACAAATGGCAGTGACGGTTTTGCAATCGGCGCGATCGGGCAAGGTGATGGCGCCCCGCACGCAGCGCGTGTTCTGGCCCCCCACCTGGCCGAAATCGTAGAACTGGCCGCTCGATTGCCCGGCGCCGCATACCTTGGGCAGATCACCCGCGATGGTGCCGGTCTCCGTCGTGGTCCAGATGCCATCACCCACCACGGTGAAGACGTCTTCCACCGGCGGGAAGGTGCCGTCGCATTTGAAGATGCTCACGACCTCACCCGCCGTGGGCAGGCGCCAGTCGTCGTGGCCGCCTAGACTGAGCGCGTCGCAATAGGTCGTGGCCTCTGCGTAGGGATCCCCGGAGGTGTTGGCCTCCATCCAGCTGAGGCATGTCTTCTCGTCGAAGACCACGTCGCCTTGTTCGACGAACGTACCCGAGGGGTTGGGCGTACAATCGCTCTGGCCACCGCTGCCGCCGGCGCTCGCGCCACCGCTGCCCGCTCCACCAGCGCCGCCCGAGGTTGTCCCGCCGCTCGTGGAAAGCTCGCCACCGCTGCCCGCTCCGGCTCCGCCGCTGCTGGCCGTTCCGCCACTGCCCGCTCCACCTGCGCTCGAACCGCCGCTCGCAGCGCTCCCCGAGCCGCCGCCGGCACCCAGCTGTCCGCCGCTTGCGACCCCCCCGCTGCCCAGAGCGCCGCCGACGCCGGGGCCGGCACCGCCCGAGCCGGTCGGCACCGCCGCACCCGAGCAGGCCCCCAGGGCACCTGGCACGAGCGCCAAGGCAAGGAGAGCGGAAAGTCGCGTCGGGACGAGAAAGATCCGGCAAGGAAGCGCGCGCATGGATCCCCCAAGCTAGCCAATTTCAGCCAACTTTCCAGTCGGCGCGCCGCCGGGGTACTCTGGCCCCGTCAGCGATGGACGGCGCCACACAGACGCTCTTGGTCGCCCAAACCTGGGACGGCCAGCCCGCAGCGCGGCAGGACTGGGTGAAGCTCGAGCTCGAGCTCACACGCCACACCTTGAGCGTCGCCATCGACGCGCCTTTTCATGGCGACGAGCCGCCCACCGCTGCTGCCGGGCCGACACCGGGCCTATGGAACCACGAGGTCGTGGAGCTGTTCTTGCTTGGCGACGATGAGCGCTACCTCGAGGTCGAGCTGGGTCCACACGGGCACTACCTCGCACTCGAGCTCAATGGGCGTCGACGGATCGTTCAGGAGCACACGGGCCTCGACTACCGAGTCCGGCATCTGGGAGACCGCTTCCTGGGTCAGGTGGAGATCCCGCTGCATTGGCTCCCGGCAGGCGCACTGCGTCTGAACGCCTACGCGATCTTTGGTCCACCCGGCGCGCGCCAGTACATGGCCTGGCGCGGCGCCCCCGGCCCACGCCCGGACCACCATCGCCTGGAGACGTTCGGCGCTCTCGGCGGCCTCTCCAGCGAGGTGACCGTGCCGGGTGCTCGTTCCGCTGCCTCGCGGGGCGCCCGCGCGCGCCCGCGCGCGCGAGCGTGACCGGGACTCTGGTCTCTGGCGCTGGCTGTCCTATCGTCCGCCCGTGCCGCGTGACCCTTGGGGGGGCGGGCGCATCGAAAGGACACGCATGCTCACTTCACCTCGGTTCTCGATCGTCCTGGCTGCACCGTGCTTGCTCACGATCTGCCTGACGAGCCCCGCGTTCGGACAAGCAGCGCCTGCTGCGCAGCCCGCTCCTCCTGCCGTCGCACAGCCGGCCCCGGCTCCGGCTCCTGCTGCCGCTCCAGCACCCGCTGCGGCTCCAGCACCTGCCGCGGCTCCAGCGCCTGCGCCGGCTGCTGCTCCTGCGGATCCTGCTGCCGCCCCGGCGCCGGTTGCCGAACCTCCGCCGCCCGCCGAGCCGGCGCCGCCGCCGCCGAGCGAGCCCGCGCCGCCGCCTCCAGTGAGCGAGCCCGTGCCGAGCGAGACGGAAGGCCCACCGCCGAACGTCGTGACCAAGCAGGTTTCGCTCTATCTCGGCAGCCCGATTTGGCTGTCCGATGCACCGCTCGATCCCGGCTTCGAGTTCGAGTTCCGAAGTGGTCTCAAGTTCGGAGTGCTCGTGCCCGAGATCGGCCTCGGAGCGCGCTGGAACTGGGTCAACGTCGATCGTCTCGAGGCAGGCTTCCCCGAGGTCGTCGCGCCCGAGCGCTTCCAGGGTGAGAACTTGAGCTCGTTCTGGTTCAGCCTCGGCCTGCGCGTGGAGCCGAAGATGACCGGCAAGGTGCAGCCCTACGGCTCGCTCGCTTTCGACCTCTTGATGTGGGGCATGAGCACCGAGACCACGGACGTGTGCGGCATCTTCACCTGCACGACCGTGCGCAGCTACGATTTCGCGCCTGGCTTTTCCGGTCGCGCCGGCATTCGGATTGCTCCCAAGCCGTTCATCGGCTTCGACCTCGGTGCCAAGCTGGGCATGAGCTTCCCCGGCTGGGCGTTTGCCAACACTCATTCCTGGATCGAGCCCTACGCCGGCCTCACCATCATCGCCGGGGCAGGCCAGAAGGGGCGCTGAGGACGTGCCTGGCTACCCGGGCAGGCTGCTCGGGTCGGCTACTCGGGCAGGTAGTGCTCGACCACCGTTTCGATCTGCTCGCGGGCACCGGCTTGCTCCCTGCGCTCGGCGTTGAGCGTGATGTACCGGGTGACGGCCTCATTCGGTATTCCGCCCGCGGTGTTCTCGAGCAGCACGGTGTAGGCGTCGTGGGCCGACAGGTCCGTTTGCGGCTGGCCATCGACGGTCACCGACTGGATCTCGAGCCGGAAGTGCTCCGTCGTGATGAAGTCGCCCTGACAAGGGGTCGTGGACCAGGCGCCCGAGGGAACCAGCAATAGGGCGACAGCGAGGAGGGAGCTTTTCATGGCGCCACCGCCTGCATGCGCCAGGTTTCCTCGACCAAGCGCCCCTCGTCATCGAGGTAGCTTCGCAGCAGCGTGAGCCCCGGACGGTCGATCTCGAGCCGTGCGGAGGGCACCGCGGTGCCGCCAGGGGTGATGTCCTCGGGATCGGCGTCGACGCTGGGGTCGAGCGCGCCCCGAGGAAAGCTGCCCTCGAAGAGCAGCTCGCCGTCGACCTGGACCGTGCGGTTGGTCACCGCGGGGGCAAAGGTCCCCGAGGGGACGCTCGCGAGGAACTCCATCGGCTCCTCGCATGGCGGCAGCTCGCTGCACGCCTGAGTCAGCCACAGGCCCGCGGCCGCCAGGCCGAACGTTCCCCAGCGCTTGGGTTCCCAGTGCACCCTTCGGAGCGGCCGCCCCTCCCAAACCCATCTCGGTTTCATACCGAGAGCGAGCAGCATGAAGCGTGCCAGCAGATCTACGCAGGGATGTCTTGCGGATCTGCGCTCACGAGTGCGGCTCAGCGCCTGCCGGGGCGCGACCTTGCTGTCATACGCGGCCAGCACGCGCCTGCGGCGCTGACCAGCACGCTACTAAAATACACTTCAGTCGCCTGGGCACGCACCGTTACAAACCAAGGTGTCGCCGCTGCACGACATCGGACTGGAGCAGCCGGTCAGGTCGCAGCCCGAGCCGACGCAGTGGAGCAGGCACATGCCCGAGCCCGAGCATTCGACGGCGCACCCCTGCCCCGAGCAGGTGACGTCGCACTGGCCGGAGCCGCTGCAGACGACGCTGCTGTCCGAGCCGACGTCGACCTCGCACGATCCCGAGCCCTCGCAGGTCGTCTCACAGTTGTCCCCGCAGGTCAGGTAGCACTCCCCCGAGCCAGGGCAGCTGGCCAGGCAGTCGTCACCGCAGATGAAGTCGCAGTCGCCGGAACCCGTGCAGGCGAGATCACAGTCGCCCCGGCAGTCGACCGAGCAGTCGCCGCTGGTCGGGCACTCGCACTCGTCTCCGGCGCAGTTCGCTGCACCGCTCGTGCCGCCGCAAGCACTGCCCAGGAGCAGGCCGACTCCGAGGACGAAATGGATGAGGTTCCCAGCACGGAGGTCGCTCATGCCTCCATCCTCCGGGCTCGGCCGCCCGGGTCAATCCGGGCGTGCTTCCCCGCGCCGCAACGGCGCTGCGGGGCACGATTGTTTCACTCGGGCAGGCTCACATGCCGCCACGGAACAAGTGGCAGGAGGCGCAGTTCTTGGCGGTCGGCTGGTGATTGACCTGCTCCTGGTGACAAGAGGTGCAGCTCTCCCGGTCGCGCCGGACGGCGCTGTCATGGGGTGAATGGCAGCTGGTGCACGTGGCATGGCCGCGCTCGGCATGCAGGCCGGCCAGGAGCTGATCCTTGTGGCAGGTGACGCAGGCCGGCGGCTTGGAGGGGCCCGGGGGGGCTTTCTTGCCGGGCGAGCCTGCGTGCGGAAGGTGGCAGCTGGCGCATCCAGCGGCGAGCGCATTGTGCGGGTTCTTCGCCTGCTCGGCGGCGTGGCAACTCGCGCAGGTTTTCTGCACTGCGCGTGGATTCCGTGCGTGCGGGTCGTGGCACGTCGTGCAGGCTTGATGGCCCTTGGGCGCGCTCGCGTGCTCGGTCTTGTGACAGCTCGTGCAGGGGGAGGCCTGAGTGCCGGCGTGAGGTTCGTGGCAGGTCATGCACGCCTCGTGCTTCGTGGTCGCGTGCTGCTGTGCGCCGTGGCAGCGGGCGCAGTCGGTGCTGCCCGTTTCTGGATGGTGGGGTAGGCCCTGGTGGCAGCCGGTGCAGGCCGTGTGACCGGGGTTTTGGTGCGCGCGCGTGTGCTCGCCCTGGTGACAGTTCCCGCACAAGAGTGGCGCCAGAGCGCTCTTCACGAAGGCATGCGGCTGATGGCACTCGGTGCAGGCAAGGTCTTTCTTGCCATGGCCGTGGTCCTTCGCCATCGGGGCGTGACAGCTGGCGCACGGGAGTGGTGCCGTGTTCTGCGCTCGCGCCGGGTGTGGATCGTGACAGGTCACGCAGGCGCCGAGAGCACCGTGCTTCGCGGGGTGATCGGTATGGGCACTCTGGTGGCATCCGCTGCAGGCGTCGTGGGCACCCTGACGCACGTCGTGCGGGTCGTGGCAGCTCGTGCAGGTGCCGTGGGCTTTGATGCGGGCAGCGCCGAGCGCCTGGTGCCCCTCATGGCAGCCCTCGCACGACGAAGAAGCGGCTTGCCTGAGGTCGTGGGAGCGGTGGCAGCCATTGCAGGCCTCGTGGCCGCCCGCGAAGGTGGCCGTGCTCGGGATCCGGGGCTCCTCTTTGGAGTGGCAGGTCGGACAGGCACTGCCGACGCCTGCAGCCGGTCCGTGTGGCTGGTGACAGTCCAAGCATTGCTCGTAGATCGGCCGATCGCCCGACGAGCGTGCGCCGTGGTGGAGCTCGACGTGCTGGTGGCACGAGACACACGACTTCGCCTCCATGGCTTGGTCGCCGTGCGGCTGATGGCAGTCCTGGCACGGTTGGTCCGCATGGACGACGACCGCGTCGTGCTCGCCCTGCGCGTCGTCGTGGCAGTCGAGGCATTCGGTCGGCTCGCGGAAGAAGATCTCCGGTGGCTCGGCATCGAGCTCGAGGCCCGCTACGCCGAGCCCGGCCGGATCGAGGGCAGTTGTGGCCTTCGACATTTCACCCTGGAACACGTGGCAGCTGGTGCAGGCGTCGGCTGTCCGCTCGCTCCCATGGTGCAGACGCACGTCGGCGTGGCAGCTGTCGCAGGTGTCGCTGGTCGGCATCTCGAGCTCTTCGCCGTCGACCCCATGGCAGTCCTCGCAGCGGATGCCGCGCTCTATGTGCGCGCGGTGACCGGGACTCGTGCGCGCCGTGCTCCAGCCGGCGCCGATCCGAGCGGGCGCTGCCTCTTCCGGTGCGCCACTGCAGCCGGCGATTGCCGCGAGCACCACGCAGATGGAGAGCACGAGCCGCTCGAGTCCCTGCCCGGCAGTAACAGAGCCACTTGTCATGACCGCCCGGGAGAAGCGCACCAGGCTGGAGTCCCCGTGTCAAACGGAGTAGCGTCGTCTCCATGTCGATGCTGGCTGGCATCACCATTCTGGTGGCCGTCGTGGCGGCCGGCATTCTGATCGTCTACTGGGTCAAGCAGCCGCGGCTGGACCTCGCCTGGCGCCTGCTCTTGTTCGGGGCCATCGCGCTCTTGCCCACCGTGGCCGCCAGCACGTCCACCGTCGAAGCCATTGGAAACACCTCCACCCGTGATTTCTGCGGGTCGTGTCACGTGATGGAGGCTCACTATAGCGACGCCATCGATCCTTCGTCGATGTCCCTGTCTGCGCGCCACACACGAAACGACGCCTTCGGGGAGCACAGCTGTTACAAGTGCCATGCGGAGTACGGCATGTTCGGCTACCCGCTCACCAAGATGAACGGAATGCGCCACGTGTGGCACTACTATTTCGGCGAGTATGGCTCGATGACGCTCGATGAAGCGCTCGGCGTCTTGCATACGGTGAAGCCCTACCCGAACGAGAACTGCATGCATTGCCACAGCGGTCTCGGGAAGATCTGGCTCTCGGTGCCCGATCATGCGGCAGTCGAGGCCGAAGTCCGTGCCGGTAAGGTCAGCTGCGCCAGCATCGGCTGCCACGGAGCCCCGCATCCGGCGACGGTGCGCGCCCGTGCCGCTAGAGTTGGCTCGGGCAGGGCTGGCTCGGGCAAGGCTGGCTCGGGCAGGGCTGGCTCGGGCAAGGCTGGCTCGGGCAAGGCGGGCGGTGTCGTCGAAGGCGACACCGAGCCTGCGAAAAGCCAGGTGGAGGCACCATGAAACGCCTGTGGGACCTCGTGCTTGCCTCGAAGCTCAGCCTGCTCTTGCGCCTGGCTTGCCTAGCTACGGGCCTTTCCCTCCTGTTCATGGTGCTGATCGTGCTGGTGAAGATCCCGCTCTTCCTGGTGCTGGGCGTGGGCGTCGCGCACGGCTTGGGACTTCTCGGAGTCGTCTTGTTCGCGGCAGCCGTGATCAAAGAGAGCTTGCGTCTCCCGGTGCAGCGACGCTCTTGGGAAGCACCAGCGCCACCCGACCGCGAGTCGAAGTGAGCCTGCCTTTCTGCGGCCGGAGCCCTGCGCCCGATCAGTCGGTGACGTAGAAGGTCACCTTGCCGTCCACGTGCAGCTCCGGCCGCACGAAGGCGCGCTCGGCATCGATATCGTGGTGGCAGTCCGCACAGAGGTCTCCCTCTGGGTGGGGCTCGGGCGGGGGTAGGCCATGGCAGCCGTCGCACGCAGTGATAGCCGCATCCTGGCTGGTCCAGGTGGGCTCGGTGCTGGTGCCGCCCGATGGCCGACCGCCGACGAAGGAACCGCCATGGCAAAAGGTGTCGCTGCAGCGACCGGTCTCGACCTCGAAAAAGGGCTCGGCTTCGTAGGCGCGCGCCACGCGCGGAAAGTGGATCTCCGCCGGGTAGGGCGTGTCGATGTGCCCCTCGGCGTCCACGTCGTCCGGGACCAAGTGGCAGTCGACGCAGGCAATGGGCCTGGCCCAAGCTCCGGTCGTCAGGTGTGCTTCGTGGGCACCGACGCCGCGCGCGCTCGGCGCGCTGTCCCCGGCCAAGCTGGTCGGAGGCGCCGCTTCGAAGGGCGCTGGCAAGATGCCGCCGTGACAAGTCGTGCACTCGTCCCGGACCTCGACACCGTCGGGCTCCCGGCGGTCGAGGCAAGCCGTTTGCCCCAGAGCCGCAGCCAGAGTCGCCCCGAGGACGGGCAAGAGAGCCAGCGCATGCCGCGCGCTCACGGTCCGCCCTCGTGGCAGTAGGAACACATCACGTCTGCTGGTGTGCGACTGCTCTGCCAGCCGCTCGGATGCGGGTTGCCGCCGCTGCCTCCCACGCGGTGACATTCGATGCAGTTCGTGTCGGGTCCCTGATCGTGACACGAGGCGCAGGCCAGGATATCGCGGCGGGCCGCACGGCCATGGTGCCTGGCGTCCATCGCATCGGGACCGACCCAACCAGGTGGATGAGGGCTGACCGCGCCGATCCTGCCGGCGCTGACGCCGTGCGCCATGTGGCAGCTCTCACACGTTTCCGTCCGATGGCAGCTGAGGCAGCGCGCTGGCTCGGAGGAAGCCTCCATCGCATGTCGGGTCAGGAAGTCCGCAGGGTGAACGAAGTCCTTGTCGACCTTGGTGGCGGTGCGGCGTTCGATGGTGATCCCTTGGCTGGCGTCGTGGCAGTCGTCGCAGCTTTCCGCGGTGTGGCAGGCGGCGCATTGCACCGTGGTGGCGAGCGCCATGGGTCCATGACGCCGGTCCCAGCCTGGTCCGTGCGCCAGGAAGGTTTCGGGGACCAGCTTCTGCAGATCGGGCGTGCGGTGGCACGGACTGCAGGTGCCCTGGTCCCATTCGGCCTGGTGCTCGTGGCAACCGAAGCAGGTCGCCATCGGTGGAAAATGAGGCACGTCCTTCTCGCTGACCACGCCCGAGTGGCAGTGAATGCACTGTCCCGCCACCTTGGGCATCGCCAGGTGGCGCGCGTGATCGAACTCGATGGCCGTGGCGCGCTGCATCGCGCGCGTGGGCTCGGCGCCGAGCACCCGCTGCATGTGCTTGTCGTTTTTGTGACAGTCCTTGCAGTTCTGCTCCGTGGCGTGGGCGAGCTTGGGATCCGTGGTGATTTGGCCGTGGCAGCTGAGGCAGGTGAAGCAATCGGCTTGACCCGGCGCGCCACATTCCATGCCCAGGTGCGTGGCATGCGGAAAGCGAACGACGGGACTCCTGCACGCCAGGGCCGTCGCCACGGCGATGGCGAAGACGAGCAGAGGAAGCAGGGGCGAGGTCTTCAACGAGCCCCCCGATCCCATTCGGCGCTGAGCTGCGCCATGACTTGTGCGTCGAGCGCCGCGTCCGGAGATTGGCTGAGCGAGCCGCCCAGACGCGCGCTCCAGATTTCACTAGCTGCGTAGCCGAGGTGGGCCGCACCAAACGTGGAGGTGTCGTGGCCGCGGACCGGTTCGTCGTAGAAGTACTGGTAGAGGTCGGCGTACGCGGTCAGCCCTCCAGTCAAAGGCAAGCGTCCGGCCAGACGGATCTGCGCGTAGCCGTTGTCCTCCAGCGAGACCCGACTCACGACCAAACGAAGGAGCGTCTGCTTCTGCTCGCCGGTCAAGAACTGCACCGTGGCGCGCAGGCGGGCGCCCGGAGAGCCCTCGGCGTAGGCCTGACCGAAGCCGCCGAGTGCCACCTTCAGGCCGAGTGGCAGCGACACGTCGAGCTCCCCGCCCGCTTCGGTCACTTCCGAGAAGCTGAACACGGAGAAGACGGAGGCCTGCGACAGGAGGGCCGAGGGCAGCGTGTGCAGGAGCTCGGCACGCACACCCAGGCCGACCGCTCGGCGATCACTCTTGGCCAAGGCCCAATCGGCCAGGAGGCGCACGTCCGACCAGCGGCGCTGAGCCAGGCTGAAGATGGCGTCGCCGATCAAGCTCACCGGCGACCAGGTTCCCAAGCGCAAGTTCAGGCCCAGCGACTGATCGGCGAGAGACTCGTTCTCCGCCTGGTGGTGGAAGCTCATGCCGAGCATTCCGATCCGTTCGTCCGACCAGCCGAGGTTCATGCCTCCCATCCAGTTTTCGCCCCGAGCGGGCACCACGATGCTGTCCGGTGCCGCAGACCAGGTCTCGTAGGCATCGCCGAGATGGTGGGTGCCGTACCACTGGTCCCAGCGTGGCAAGACGGTCAGGCCACCGTAGGCGGACGCCGTGAGCCCGAAATCGGTGTCAGCCCGGACGACCGCGCCGTCGAGGCGGCGGTAGCGCGCCGCGCCTCCGATCACTGGCTGGCGGCCGAGCGAGACGGCGAAGTCGCCGACCCGTTGCCTGAGAAAGGCTGAGGAAACATCCCAGGTGGCCGTCGGTCGGTCTTCCGGAACGCCGGCCCAGATCTGCCCATACACCGCGACCTCGAGGTCGAGGCCGTCCTCGGCGAGGGGTGAGTCGATGCGGGCGGCGCTGAGTGAGAGCGCCTCGTGGAAGGGCGCGAGCGTGTCCGTAGTGACGATGGCGCCGCCGGGTCCCGGTAAGAGGGCCCGCTGAAAGCCGGCCACCGTCAGACGCGAGCGGGCGACGAGATCGTAGTCGTCCGCCTCTTTCGCTGAGGTTGAAAGGTCAGCGCTTGGTGCAGAGTTTGCATCTCCGCTCGACGTGGCCGCGCTCGGCGTTTGGGCCGCAGACCGGGACGCCAAGGCGAGCAAAGCGAGCGCGAGCTCCGCGTTGCGTGCAGAGGCCGCTCTGCGCCGGCAGCGCCGAAAAAGCACGGCGAAATGATTTCGATCGCGGGTCCCAGCCATGACCGATCGGGGCTCCTGCCCCTCGTATCGTGGCCACACAGTCGCGCTTGACGATCGGCACCGCAAGCTGCGACGCTCGGCAGCGTTAGGACGGCCCTTGGGGCCGTGGAATGGGGATTCGCGATGCTGCCTTCTCGTCATTGGTGGTTCATGCCGAGGTCTGTTTCCACGTGGCCAAGATCGGGCTCGTGGGCGCTCCTTCTCGCTCTGTCGGTGCTGGTTTCAGGGTTCGCCGCCGCGTGCGCTGGCGACTCCGAGAATGACGGCACTGGCGGCATGGGCGGTGAGGGCGGAGATGGAGCCGGCGGTGGCACTGGCACCGGCGCTGGCACCGGCACCGGCGCTGACGGATCCGGCGCAGCGGCGAGCGGCGGGACGTTCTCCGGCGTGGCCGGCGAGGGCCTGTTGCTCGAGGTGCTTGCCGTAGACGTTTCGGACGAAGGGGTTGCGACGGTCGAGTTCACCGTCACCGACGCCGAAGGCCGCCCGATCGACCGCGATGGCCTACTCACGTTTGGCCCCGTGTCGACGAACTTCATCCTGTCTTGGCTCGGCGAGAACGAGGATGGCGAGTCGACGCAGTACACCGCGTACACGCTGCGAACCCAGGAGACGAGCGAAGGGGAGTCGGCAGTCCAGTCGGCCACCGACTCGGGTGGTGTGTACGAGACCCTGGCCGTTGGCCACTATCGCTACACCCTGGGCACTAACATCGACATTACGGCGCAGCGTCGCGGCTTGACCCATTCGCTGGGGGTGTACGCCACGCGTGAGGTCGCGGGCATCCGCTACGTCGCCACCGACGTGGAGAGCTGGGTCCCCGATGGGTCCGACGTGGAAACCGTGCTTGACGTCGTGACCACCGCCGCTTGCAACGAATGCCACACGCGGCTCGAGGCGCACGGTGGGTCTCGGCGCGGGGTAGAACTCTGCCAGCTCTGCCACACCGAGTCGAACTCCCTCGATCCCGAGAGCGACAACACCTTCGACTTCCAGGTGATGGTGCACAAGATCCACAGGGGCGCCGATCTGCCCAGCGTGGTCGCGGGGGACCCCTACTTCTTCGTCGGCTTCCAGGGCCGCGTGGACGATTTCTCGGACGTCGCCTATCCGTGGGAGATGGGGGACTGCGCCAAGTGCCACCAAGGGAGTCAGGGCGACCGCTGGTACACGCGACCGGCGATGAAGCCCTGCACCTCGTGCCATGACCGCACCTATTTCGGGACAGGCGACACGCCCGAAGGCTGGACGGACCATTCGGCCGGTCCGCGTGACGATTCGGAGTGCATCACCTGTCACGCCTCCGATTCGCTCGAGCCGATCACCGACCTGCACGCCACCAGCCTCAGCGACCCAAGCCTCACGGATTTCGACCGCCCGGTCGTCGCCGCGGAGATTCTCGGGGTCGACAACACCGCTCCCGGTGAAACGCCCCAGATCGAGTTCCAGATCACCATCGATGACACTCCGGTGGACGTTCTGACCAAGCGGCCGAACCGCCTGCGCCTGCGTATCTTTGGGCCGAACCCCGACCCGACCATCTCCTTGCCGGAAACGATCGAGGACGCGGGGAATGCCATCGCTGCAGTCGAGTGCGACGGCGCCCTGACGCCGCCCTGCCTGGAGTCGCTCGGAGATTCGTTCGTCTATCACGCGGCCATGGCCATCCCAGCGGACGCCACGGGTTCATACATCGCCGCCATGGACGGGCGTTACCCCTTCATCGACGAAGGAGACCCGGAGGACCCCGCGGACGACGTGTCGTTCAACGTGCCCTTCGTCAATCCCAGTCTCACGTTCGTGGTGACCGGTGAGCTCAGCGAGCGGCGCGTCATCGTCGACCGCGACTCTTGCAACCGCTGCCACGGGGACCTCGGCGAGCACGGCGGGAACTACAAGGACCCCCTGTACTGCCTGAACTGCCACAACACGGCGGGCACTTGGCCGATCGACGAGCTCGAGGCGCTCCCGGCGCCCGGAGAGTCGGTGGTGGCGACGGCCTTGAATCTGAAGGATTTCTTGCACAGCCGTCATGCCGGCGTGCGCTATCCCTCACCCCTCAACGCTTGCGAGCAGTGTCACCTGCCGGACACGTATCTGCTGCCGCTCGACGATGGCCTCTTGCCGAGCACATACATGACGGTGACCTGCCCGAGCGATGCAGCCTACTGCGTCGCGGAGGAGGGCATGGCTGGCGCGCCTGGGGTGCTCCCGGACAGCGAGCCGGTCCTGCTCGGTCCCGAGAGCGCCGCCTGCGTCAGCTGCCACAGCGATTCCGCTGCGGTGGCCCACGCGCAGACGAATACGGCCCCAGCCGGCGAGGCGTGTGGCACCTGTCACGGGCCAGGCAAGACCTACGACGTGGCCGTGGTGCACGCGCTCGAGCCGTGAGGTCTGGGCCTTGGGGCTCGGGCCTCGGGCCTTGGGGCGCTTTCAGTACGCCGGATAGAACTCGCCGAGCATCTCGCTCTGCGAGCGGCCGAAGGAGTCCATGTGCTCGCGGCGTGCTGAGAAGCGGACGTAGCTGGCGCTATCGTCGGCACGACCTGGCGGGAGCTCTGCCTGAATCGCAACCTGGTAGGCGGCGTAGTCGCTGACGTCGGTGACCGGCGCGCCGTCCGCGGTGACCGAAAGCAGCTCGAGCTCGGCGTACTCACCGAGCTGGTTGTGGCTCATGCAAGGGGTCGAGCTGGCAGGGCCTGCCGCCAGAAGGATGAGCAAGAGGGTGCGATAGTGCTTCACTGTCGCTCCTTGAAGCGCCAGCGTTCCTCGATCAGCTGCCCGTAGGCGTTCACGTAGGAGCGGACGACGATTCGCGCTTCGGGATCGACGGCAAGGACGGCCGAAGGCACCGTCTCGGCCGTGCCAGGAAAGTCGCCCGGGTCGTAGGGTGGAGGAGGCTTCTCGCCGAGGGCGGTACTCGCCGCCAGCGTGGGGTCGGCCGTGCCGCGCGGGAACGTGCTCGCGAAGAACGGTGCCCCCACTGTCTTCATGCTGTGATGAGCAATCGCTGGGGCAAAGGTGCCACTCGGGATGTGGACAGTGAGCTGCTCGGCCGGTGGGCAGGGGACGGTGATCTCACAGCCCAAGGCGAGTGCCGCGGCGACCACGAGGCAAAACGACCCGCCGCCGATCGCGCCTCGGGCGAGGAACCGCCCTCCCCGCCGCTGCCGCACGCCGAGCCCTTCCCGCTGGACCATCCAGTCGACCATCCAGTCGAAAATTCAGCAGGAAGTGTGCCAAGGAAGCGGCTCATTGGCCGAGCTTCATTTGCTTGCGATCGATCGCTCTGGGTCGCGTCCCTGGTGGCCACTGTGCCCACCTTCGTGACGTGCCTGTCAGTGTGGCCGCGGTGTGGCTCTCGAGCCGCTCCCCGGCCGGTCAGCGCAGCGGGGCCGTGAGGCTGTACCCTCCCGCCCATGATGGATTGGCTGCCCGAGCCTTGGTCCAAGGTCCGGTTCGCGAACAACGCGGTCAGCGCACGCAGCGTTTTCAGCGCACGCAGCGTGCGAACCCAGCCGTGAAGTAGTTCCACGACCCTTGAGCACCCTTGTTGGTGCCCGTGAAGCCATCGTCGAAATTGAGAGCCCAAGCGGCATCCGATTGGGCGTCGGGATCGGCAGCCCAGTACCAGTTGTTGCTGCGCGAGCCGTACTTGGTGTCCGGGAACACGCTCTCGTCGATGGACGGGGCGACCTTGGCTTCGTCCACCAGCGTCGCCAGCTCGCGGATGCTCGGCAGGCGCCAGCTGTGTCCGCCCAGGGTGAGTGCTGCGCAATAGGCGAGGGCGCCGGCGTGATCGACTTCCTCGGAATCACCGGCTTCCCAGGTCAGTCCCGTGTAGTTGTCGCGCACCTCGCCGGCTGCGGGCGCCGTGTACTGGTCGGGCGGCTGCACGGCAGGCTCGCTCGGTCCCTCGCCGCTCCCTGCAGAGCGCACGCAGCGGTAGCGGGCGTCGCTTGTTTTCGAGTACGCGTTGCTGACGATGCCGTCACTCATGTTGAAGGCCCAGGCGAAGTCGGTGCCTTCGCCCGCGCCGATCTGCTCGATGGTCAGGATCCAGTCCGACGCGCTCCGGTGGAAGGCACCAGGAGCGCCAGGAAACGCGGCCGTGACCCAGCCGGGCTTGCCGTAGTCGAGCACCGAGGTGATCTCGATTCTGGTCGGCAGGCGCCAGTCGTCGAACCCCCCGAGGACCAAGCCGTCGCAATACGCCAGCGCGTCGTCCCAGGTCCCGTTTTCGCCCGGGGGCTCCTGCTCCCAAAGCAGGCCGGTGACGTTGTCCAGCACCGTGCCATCGCCGCCATCGGTGTAGCTGGCTTCGTTCGGCAAGCCGCTGCCGGCGGTGTTCGGCATGGGCCAGCAGGCCCACTTCACGGATCCGCAGCCCGGATCGGGCTCGACCGCGCCGCCGCTGCCCACGCTGCCGCCGTCCGCGTTCGTGCCACCACTCGAAGGCACACCGCCCGTGGAGCTTGCTCCGCCGGTCCCTACCGTGCCGCCGGTTGCCGCCCCGCCAGTCGCCGCCCCGCCGCTTCCAGACTGCCCGCCGACCGCTGCTCCGCCGGTTCCAGGCTGCCCGCCGCTTCCGCCGCCGCCACTGGCCGCGGCGCCACCACTGCCTCCCTCGCCAGGAACGCTGGAGCAGGCGAGGTGACTCATCCACAGCCCTACGCAAAGCAGTGCCCCGAGGGTTCGGCCGACGAATCTCACCTCGACTAGGTGCCCTAGACGCGCCGCCTCGGTCACGGAAATCCGCGTCCCCTTCTCTTGGTCGCCCTGCGGGGGCGCCCCAAGAGGAATCATTTCACTCGGCTGGACGCAGGCGCAGGGCCGGGACCTGAAGAACCAGGACCGGCTCCGTGCGGTCCCCATCGACGACGAGGTGGACGAAAATGGCAAGGTTGCCATTGCGCCCAGCCTGGCCACGGTGCAGTCGGGCGAATACCAACCGCTCGCACGACCGCTCTTCCTCTACGTTTCGACCAAGAGTGCCGCACGCAAAGAGGTCGCGGACTTCGTCAACTTCTACGTGAAGAGCGCCCGCCTAGTCGCCCCGGACGTCGGCTCGGTCGGCCTCAGCCCCGAGATGCTCGACCTTTCGGTGCGCCGCTTCGACGAGCGCCGAACCGGCGCCGTATTCGGCGAGCTAGCCGACGTGATCGGCCTCTCGGCGACCGACCTCATGCAAGCCGAGACGGAAGCGGTCAGCGCTCGCACGGATGCTTCCGGTGCGACGGCGAAGCGCGCGGCACCGTAGAACCTGGTTCCGCCTCAGGGCGCTCCGAACACCTCGACGCCGGTCAAGACGACACGGTTGCCGTTCGTGGGCGCGATCGCCATCACCTCGAGTAGGATGGAACTCACCGGGGTGTCCACGACCAGGGGCAGTGGTTTCCACATGGGGTCGGCCGGCATGACGAGGTCGGTGAGATCGATCTCCGTGTCGGTGGCGTCACGGCTACTGGCGCGGAGCACCGCGGGCGCGGCATCCGTGGAGCCGGGCACCGAGAGAATGCGCAGGCCCCGCAAGCGACTGGGGCTGTTCAGGGTCAAGAGCACGGTCACGCCGACAGCCTCCCCGTTGGCGCTGCTCCAATACGTCATCATGTCCGCGTCCACCATGAAGTCCGCAACCAGCGTGCTGCGCGTGGAGCTGGCCTGGGCAACTGGCGGTGGGAGTAGGACGCCCGCCAGGGTGCGCTGACCGGTGAACGTCCCCGGGGTGCCGGTGTTCCAGGTCCCATTTTGGAGCGCGGCTGCGCCGGCGTCGTAGGTCGCTTCGTAGTGATCGAGCACGTTGGAACTGAAGCCACTCGTTTGGTCCAGCGCGAGCAAAGCCGTGGCGGGATCGTACGTTCCAATGCCGTACTCCTCGCCAGCGAGCAGCAGGCCGAAGGTCGTATTTTCGAACCAGTCGATGCGATACCCGAGAGAAAGGGTGCTGTCGGGGTTGGTGACAACGCTGGTGAACACGAGCGTGCTCGGATCCCAGAATTGCCCCCCCGTGTCTTCTGCATCCAGCACGAAGTACCCGTCCATGGGGTCGAAGAGCGTCGACCCGCCGCCGGAGCCCGCCCCGCCCGAGCCTGCCCCACCGGAGGCTGCCCCACCGGAGGCCGCGCCGCCGGAGCCCGCGCCGCCGGAGCCCGCCCCACCGGAGGCTGCTCCACCGGAGGCCGCCCCACCGGAGGCCGCGCCGCCGGAGCCCGCGCCGCCGGAGCCCGCCCCACCGGAGGCCGCGCCGCCGGAGCCCGCGCCGCCGGAGCCTGCCCCGCCGGAGCCTGCCCCGCCGCCTCCGGGCGAGATCCCCCCGGTTCCAGGTAGACCGTCCGTCCCGGGTGCACCGGCGAGCCCGTCGCCATTCGCTTGAACTGAGACCCCACTCAAGCGCTCGTAATCCATCTGGCACGACAGCGTGGCGAGCACCGGTCCGAGCAGCACGAACAACGACGAACCCTGGGGGCGCAGCATCCTGGTGCGTCGAGGCGAAGGGAACGTCGGCACGAAACCACCAATATAGCAAAGGACCTTCCTTGGCGCAGGGCCCTCGGCTGCGGGCTGTAGGGCTCCCACCGCATCGGTGAGTCGGTGTGGCCGCGGCCAGCATGGAAGGGAGCGGTGATGGTCGTGGCGGACCCAGCCGAAGGAGGGGCGTCCTCCTACAGCGCCTGTGGCTCTGGGGGTTCCGGCGGGCTCGGAGTCTCGGGACCGTGAGCTGGGGTCGCGGGGGCCAAGTGGCGCTCGATCGCCGCGCGAGCGTTGAACAGCAGACGCTCGCGGCCGAGTCGATCGGCCAGACCGACGCGGCGAGCCACGTCGAGTACCCCCGGATTCATGCCAGCGAGCCAGACGACGATGCCGGCCTCGGTCATGCGCTGTTCGCTTTCCATCAGCGTCTGCAGGGCTGAATACTCGATGTCGGGGACGCGGCTGAGGTCGATCGTGAGCGTGCGCGGGTGGTACTCGAGCACGAGTGCGCGGATCCGAGCTACGACGTACTCGACGTTGACGAAGAACAGGCGCCCCTCTGGGCGCAGGATGAGCAGGCCATCGAAGGTTTCGTCGTCGGGGTGCTCGGACGAGAGCGGGCGCAATACGTCGGCTCCCTTCTTGCGCCCAATCACAGAAACACGCGGATGGGCCGTTTGACTGGCGAGGCCCACCATGGAGACGACGATCGCCACCAAGATACCTTGGAGCGTGCCCAGGGCGAGCACGCCAGCACAGGCGAGCAGGGCCCACCGGAACTCCATCGAACGCACGTCGCGAATGGCGCGAAACGCGGCCGGCTCGATGAGTCCGACTGAGTACACAATCACCACCGCGGCCAGCGTCGCTTGCGGCATCGAGCCCAGCAGTGGAGCCAGGAACAGCATCGTGGCCAGTGCCGCGCCCGCCGTCACCAGCGATGCCTTCTGCGAGCGCCCGCCCGCTGCCCGCACGACGGCCGTCTGTGACGTGCCGCCGCCCGCTGGCATGGCTCCGAGCAGCGAGCCACCCAGGTTGGCCACGCCAATCGCCACGAGCTCCCGATTGGCGTTCAAGTCCGGATCGGCGGGCTTTGCAAAGGCCCGGCCGGCTGCAATCGATTCCGTGAAGCTCATCAGGGCAATACCGAGCGCACCGGGAGCCAGCGCGGTCACCAGACCCAGGTCGGGCAGACTGACCTGGGGCAGTCCGCTCGGGATCAGACCGACCGTCGCCACCCCACGGTCATCGAGGCCGAAGAACCAGGAGGCCAGGATTCCCCCTCCGATCGCGACCAAAGGTGCTGGCGAGTGGGGCCACAGCCGTTCCATTCCGATCAGGACCGCGAAGCTGCCGAGAGCTACGAGGGCCGTCGTGGGCGAGGCCTCGGGGAGCTGCTCCAAGATGCTGAGCAGGTCTCGAAAGAAACCGTGTTTGTGAACATGGAGGCCCAAGAGCTTGGGCAGTTGATCGAGCAGGATGACGAGTCCAATGCCTGCCTTGAATCCGGTCAGAACCGGAGTCGAGATGAAGTTCGCAACGAAGCCGAGCCGCATGAGCCGGGCCACGAGCAGCAGCAGGCCAACTAATGCCGCCAGGGTTGCCGTCGCAGTGACGAGCCTGGCAGGGTCACCGTCTGGCACTACGAGGGCGAGTTGCGTCCCAGTGAGGATGCCCAAGGTGGTGGTGGAGCTGACGCTCAGCACCCGCGACGAGCCGAGGCACGCGTAGAGCAGCATGGGGGCAAACGCCGTATAGAGTCCGACGGGCAGCGCCAGACCGGCCACACTCGCGTAGGCCATGGCCTTCGGCAGCACCACCGCGGCCGCGGTGAGCCCCGCCACGAGATCGAAGCGCCAGGCAGCTGGTTCGGAGGTCGAAGTGCCAGCAGCCTGCGCAGGAGAAGTCATCGCGGACGCACTGTCTTCCCGCCGCTCGCCCCCTGGCAAGCGCAACGCCTGCAGACGGTGGAAGGCTACCGGGTCAGGAACTGCCGATGCGTGCACCGTCGCACGTCGGCCGCATGGCCGATGGTCCCGGACTCAGGCGCGATCGGCTGGGTCGTCGTCATCGAGCACCGGCGGCAGCGACGCAGCGGCGGCGGGGCTTTCGAACAGGCGGAGGGCCCCGGTGATCGCGCTCGAGCCGCCGACGAAGTAGACCACGTCGCCCAGCTCGAAGGGAACGGTGGGATCGGGCTGCTCGACCAGCTGTTCGCCTCGACGCACACCGACGACCAGGGCACCGGTCTTCGCCCGCAATTGGAGATCTCGCGCCGAGCGACCGCGTGCGGCGCACTCGGCGAGCACGACCGCCGACTCGATCTTCAAGTGGTCGAGGTCGCGCACCTCACCCAGACGCATGCGGGGCACGGTTTGCTTGCGATCGGTATCGAGCGAGCCGAGCCGCGCTTCGCGAATGCGTTCCTCGATCAGGTTCCGGGGGACGTCGACGCCGCGCAGCATGCGATGCAGCATTTCCACGGCCCCTTCGACCTCTTCGGCGACGACCCGGTGGGCGCCCAAGCTGATCAAGCGGTCGCGCTGCCGGAAGTAGCGGGTGCGCGCCAAGATGCGTACGTGGGGCGCGACTCGCCGTGCGGTGTCCACCACGCGCTCGGCTGCTTGGGCGTCGTTCATGAGCAGGACGAGCTGCCGCGCGCTCTCCAAGTGCGCGTGGCGCAGGGCCTCTTCGCTGGTGGCGTCGCCGTAGTAGACGAGGATGCCTTGGTCCTTGCCCTTGCGCACGTTGTGGGCGTTGAGCTCGAGCACCACGTGCGGCACTCCACACTCGGCGAGCGCGCGGGCACACAGGCTGCCGGCCAGGCCGAAGCCGACGATGACGACGTGATCGGTGAGACGAGCGGTCACGTCGTCCACTTCGTCGATGGCGCGCACGCCGATCAGTCGCTCGAGCGGCGCGAGCAGGCGCTCACCCGCAGTGACGTGCGGAGCGACGCGCACGAAGAGGGGCGTCAAGAACATGGAGACGATGCCGGCGGCCAGGAGGGGCTGGACCTCGGCCGGCTGAATGACGCCGGCTTCCTGGGCCTGCTGGGTCAAAACGAAGCCGAACTCCCCGAACTGGGCCAAGCCGACGCCGGCCAGCCAGGCGACGCGCGAGGGAAAGCGCATGGCCATCGCCGCCAGGGTGGCCAAGAGCCCTTTGATCAAGAGGAAGCCCGCAAGCAGACCAAACACCAGCCCCGGCTGCTGGAGCACGACGCGTACGTCGAACAGCATGCCGAGTGAGACGAAGAACACGCTGACGAAGGCGTCGCGTAGCGGCAGGATGTCGCCCATGGCCCTGTGGCCGTACTGAGTGTCGGCCACCACCATCCCGCCGAGGAAGGCGCCGAGCGCCAGCGAAAGGCCAGCCAGGGAGGTGAGCCACGCCGTGCCGATGCAAAGGCCGAGGATCGCCAGCAGGAACACTTCACGACTGCGGCTGGCATCGACCCAGTCCAGGACCTTGGGCACCACGAAGCGCGAGACGCCCACGGTGCCCACTACCACCAGGCTTGCCTTGCCCAGGGCGATCGCCGTGCTCTGCATGACGCCATCCGCTGCGGCCTGGGGACCCAAGAGCGGCACCACCAGCACCATCGGGACGACGCACAGGTCTTGGAAGATCAGCGTGCCCACGATGAAGCGCCCGTGCGGGGCATCGAGCTCGCGGCGTTCCGCGAGGGCGCGCAGCACGATGGCCGTACTGGAGAGGGCGAACACGAAGCCGTAGAAGAGAGACGCCCCCGGCGCTTGGCCGAACCAAAGTGCCACCGCCGTGGCGACGGCCGTGGTCACGCCGACCTGCAGCGCGCCGCCGAGAGCCACCTGGCGCAGGATGTCCTTCAGGCGCTCGAGCGAAAACTCGAGCCCGATCGAAAACAGCAAGAGGACCACGCCGACCTCGGCTAGATGCTCGATCGACTCCGCCGAGCTGGTGAGGTGGAGGCCGTAGGGGCCGAGCAGCGCTCCCGCCGCCAAAAGGCCGGCAACGGTCGGCAGCATGAGGCGCGAGAGCAGCACGGTCACCGCAACGGCGAGCGCCGCCACGATGGCCAGCTCGTCCAAGTGGGGAACCGTCTCCATCTCGCCATCGTCGAACCGGAAGGTCCGAGCCTGGCCAGCCTAGCAGGCCCTCGCCTCTTTTCAGAGCGCGCAGTCCGGGGCGTCGGTCACCAATGCCTCGCCCGTGTCCACGACCTCGAACGCATCGCCCGGGATGGTCTTCAAATCGCCGAGCGCATCGTCGTCCCAGCGCGAGTCGGGCGCGCCGCTGATGTACCAATTGGAGCCGTTGTCGGCCAGAATCATGCCGAAGCGCTTCAGGGCCGTGCACACGACGCGTGCCTCGCTGGACATCTCGCTGCAATCGTAGGTCTGCTTCATGCGCATGCGCAGGCCCATCGGCGGCAGGTCCGCGCTGGTGTTGTCGGAGGCGTAGTGTCGTGCCGGAAACAGGTAGGCGCGCTGCGTCTCGCTCACCGTGAAGCGCAGCGCGTGCAAGATCTCACCGGCCTCCACCACTTCGTCGTAGCGCACCAGGCCGGGGAAGACGGGCAGGCCCGCAGCATCCGCGGAGGTGCAGCCCTCGGGGTGGTGCTCGTTTTCGGTGAGGTCCCAGCTGGTACCGGAGTTCGCGTGCCAGCCGTCGGCCTCCGGGAACGCGTGGAACAGCTCGTAGAGGCGACACGCGTCGGTGTCGATGGCGATGACGTGGCGATCCCCGTCCGAGTCAGGACCGCCTTCGATGGGTGCATCGAGAGGAATGGGGAAGGGCCCCGGATCCGACTCGTCGCCGTAGGCTTCGTAGGTGATCTCCACCAGCTCTTCGCCGGAGCCGACGAGAACGTACGGAATGCCGATCGGCGCGCCTTCCCAAACGGTGCCGAAATCGGGATGGACCTGGTCGTCTCTCCCGATCGAGTCGACGTAGGTGTCCGAGCTGGGATGAACCGGCAGGCCAGAGACGTCCTGGTTCCAGGGGCTGCTTGCCGGGAAGATCCTGCAGTCGCCACCCAGGGGCGGAGGCTGAGTCCCACCGCCGCCCTGCCCGCCGCTGGCTGGACTCTGCCCCCCGCTGGAGGGGCCTTGCCCGCCACTGGCCTGCCCGCCACTGGCACTGCCGCCGGACCCGCTGGATCCGCCCGTCTCGCCCTCGTCGGCCGGAACATCGTCGCCTGGGGAGCTGGAGCAGGCGAGCGCAACGAGCCAGGTGATGGCGAACGGGGAGAGGGCCAGAGGACGGAGACGCATGGCACATCCAGGGTCTCCCGCCTTCGCACGCTTCGCAACCGTGGTAGGGGGCACCTCATGCCGCGCTCGGGAGAGACCTGGGACCCACGGCGCCTGACGGCGCGCCCGGCGCTCGAGCCGCTCGCGCAGCTTCTCGCGGAGCTGGGCGAGCTGTCCGACTTTCCCACGCCAGAGGCGCTCGGGGCGTGGGTGGACCAGTCTCGGCAGGCGCGCGCGCCCGAGCTCGCGCCGCTCCTCTTTGCAGCGCCGAAACCCAAGCCGAGACGCCACAAGCGGGGGGCGGTGGAAGTCGGCGAGCTCTACGACGCGTGGATCGCGGAAAAGAGCCAGGTGCCCTGCCTCCCGAAGAGCTATCACGATCTCTTCAACGCTCTGATGTTCAAAGCCTTTCCGCGCAGCAAGCGGGCCCTCCACGCGCGCCAGTACGAGGCGCTGTCGGGCTGGGCGGAGCCTGGCGCGCCCCGACTCCCGGGGCGCCGCACCCGTGAGCAGGATGCTCTCACCCTGTTCGACGAGGGGGGCAGTGTGGTGGTGTGCCCCACCTCACTCGCGGCTCGATTCCACGAGGGCGAGACCCTCGGCCTGGAAGCGGGAGTGCGAGTGGTGGTGTTCGGCCATGCCTTGCTGGAACACCTGAGCGACGGGCAAGTCGGCTTGCGCTCGACCGCGCGGGTGCTCTGGGTCGACGAGGTCCCCGCCGTGGGCGCCGAGCTGCTCGACCTGGCGGACGGCTTCGTGGCGCGCCTTTTGGCTGATCCAGAGCGTTTTCGCGCTCCAGATGCCGACGCGGTGGCTCTGTTCGAAGCGGGCGACCGGGTGAGCTTTCGCCGCTTCGATCCAGAGCTCCGGGGCGCCCGATTGCGCCCGGCCGCCGCTGGCTGAAATTCTCCCGCCTGCTCCGGCGCGCCGCCGGTACTAGCCCGCGGCGCTTGTTTTGCGCCACGCCGCCTCCGACGAGGGCGATGGTTTCGCGAGCAACGACGGCGGACGGGCGGACGGTTTGTAGCGAGAGCAGAGAATCACGAGAGAGCGGTTCGTGATTGCGCAGAGTGCCGCTGCCTTTGCAACTGACCAGAGCGCATCCGCGCCAGCGATCCTAGAGTGGTGCTGCGTCCTCGTCGGGGGATCCGACGTGTGACCTGCTTGGGAGTCCGATTCATGAGCTCGAGAAAGAATACTTCGTCCCATCCGGGTCCATCGGTGGCTCTCCTCCCGAGCGGCCTCGGTAGACGCGTGGCACCGAAGGTCGCGCTCGCCGCGCTCTTCCTCGCGGCTTGGCCGGCTTGCTCGGAATCCGCAATGGACACCGGTACGGACGCCACGTCCACCGGCGGAAGCATGCTCAACGTCGATGGCGTCAACGGCAGCGGCGCGTCCACCGGTGACTCGGGCACGGACTCCAGCACGGACTCGAGCAGCGACTCGGGCACCGACTCGGCGGCGAGCGGAGCGGCCAGCGGTCTCGGCGGCGAGGGTTCGATCTCGTTCGAGGAGTGCGTGGGCAACTCCGCCGAGCCAGAAGCCAACCCGGCGATCATTCAGATCCTGCTCGACACCAGCCTGTCGATGCAGTGGTCGGCTGTCGGCAGCAGTCTGACCAAGCTCGAGGACACGCGCGAGGCCTTGCAAGCTGTGCTCGAGACCTTGCCGCCGACCTCGGCCATTGGTCTCTCCAACTACCCGAACGTCGTCTTCGAGGCAGGCGAGCTCTGTTACGACGGAAATGACGGCGTTTACATGGATCTGCTCGGTCCGGACGACTCGGGGCATCGCGCGGATCTGCGGGAATTCCTGGACGACACGGAGCCGAACGGCGGCACGCCCACGCACATGGCGTACCTGCATGCGCTCGAGCTCCTGCAGGCCGCAAATCTACCTGGTCAGCGCTACGTGCTCATCATCACCGACGGCACACCGACCTTCGGCCTCAACTGCTCGGGGACTGGCCAGTCGCCCGTTCCCACCCCGGGGCTCGTGCTCGAGGCAGCCAAGGCCTACGACGAGGAAGGCATTCGCACCTTCGTCGTGGGCTCGCCCGGCAGCGAGGACGCGCTCGAGCCGCTGTCGGAGATGGCCTCGAACGGCGGTACGGCTCGCCCCGGGTGCTCCGATACGGGGCCGACCTATTGCCACTTCGACATGACGCAGAGCGACAACTTCCAGGAGGACCTCAGGCAGGCTCTGGTCGACATCGTGGGTCAGGCACTGAGCTGCGAGTACGAGGTTCCGGTTCCGCCGGATGGGCAAATGCTCGATCTGGATCTGGTCAACGTGCTCTACACGGACGGCGAAGGCAACGCGTACGGGCTCGGCAAGAATCCCGACGGCGAAGGCTGCGCGGAGGGTTGGTACTACTCGGACGACAGCACGCAGGTCGTCCTCTGCGAGGACACTTGCGATCTCGTGCGCTCGGACACGGGGGCACGCCTCGATGTGGTCTTTGGCTGTGACACCGTGACGGTGGTCAAATGAAGGAGCTTCGATCCATGCGACACACGACAGCGAGGAAGACGTTCTCCTGGGCAGGCACCGTCGTCATTCTGGCTCTCGGCGGAGCGTACGGTTGCGGGTCGGAAATGGCCGACGCGGGCAGCGACGGCACGGGCTCGACTGGCAACGATGGCAATGACGGCACCGGCGGTTTTGGCTTCCCGAACGACTCGCCCAACGACGGCAACGACGACGGTCAGGGCCCGACCGGAAACCCCTCCTACCAGCCCAATTTCATCGAGCGCGGACGGCCACCAGGCCCGCCCGAGCGTGGCTACTCCGCCGTGGAGCCCGAGCTGTCCGGTGGGGGCGAGGGAGAGTTCTGTGCGGTCTGCGCCGACAGCGCCGACTGTGCTGCGGGCGCTTGCGTCGTTCACATGGATACGGGTGAGACGTTCTGCGCGGTCGAGTGCACGGACGATCTGGACTGCGCTGATCCGCAGACGGAAGAGTGCGTGGCGGCGGAAGGTGCCGACTCGGCTCAATGCGTGCCGCGGCTGGGGACTTGCTACGAGTTCGAGCCGGATGCCGAACCGATCAATCCCATCAACGAGCCCCCCGAGGACACCGGCCAAGGTGGCTCTGCTGGCTCCAGCAACTAGCTGGCTCGAGGGTCCTGTTGGCTCGGGCTAGAGCTGGCTCGAGACAATGCGCATCTCAACACTGAGATGCACTCTAGAGCCAGCTCTTGAATTTGAACCAGGCCAGCATCGCGATTGGTGTGAGCAGGCAGGTCACCAGCATGGCCCAGGTGAGGCCGCTGGACTCGGTCCAGGTGCCGATGCCGGGCAGCTGAGCGAAGTTCTGCCCGAAAAAGCCCACCACGAACGACAGCGGGAGGAACACCGCGCTGAGCACGGTCAGGTACTTCATCACCTCGTTCGTCCGGTTCGAGACGGAGCTCAGGTAAGCTTCCAAGGTCGCGCTCAAGTGCTCGCGCTGTGCCTCGATGGCATCGGTCAGCCGAACGATGTGGTCGTGCACGTCGCGGAAGTAGTACGCGGTCTTTTCGCTCACGCGCGCGTCGCCCCGCCTGGCCAAGAGGACCATCATGTCCCGCTGTGGGGCCAAGATGCGTCGCATCTGAATGAGGAGTGACCGCAGCTGCAGGATGTGGTGATAGGCCTGCTTCTTGGGGCGCTCGAGCACCGCCAGCTGCAAGGCCTCGATCTCATCGCCGACGCGCTCGATCAGAGGGATGGCCTCGTCCACCAGCGCATCTGCCAGGAGGTAGTAGAGAAAATCGACCCCCTTGGTGAGCGGCGACGAGGACGATGCGGTGCGCGCCCACACCGCTTCGACCGAGGCCAAGCGACTCTCGTGGACGGTCACCAGGTAACGCTCACCGAGAAACGCGTGGAGCTCCACCACATCCATGCGTAGGCGCAAGCCACCACTCGCGGCGGTCGGGGTACCAAGGCTTTGCAGGACCAAGAAGGTGTGGTCATCGAAGTCTTCGAGCTTCGGCCTCTGGTCGAGGTGGGCGCAGTCCTCGAGCGCCAGGGGATGAAAGCCGAAGCGCTCGCCGAGGAGCGCGAGCGTCGCCGCGTCGGGCCCTTCCACGTCGACCCAAAGGTGAGTCCCCGCTTCTGGCGGACGGACCATGTCCGGGTTGTCCCCGGAGGTCGGCGCTTCTGCGTCGCGGCGGCTGATCCAACGAATCACTCCGGCCGCATGGTACCGCGAAGCGCAAAGTACCGCGAAGCGCAAAGTACGGCGAAGCAAAGGCTCGTGAAGGCCAGTGCGGTGAAGCCGGGTGCGGCCCAGCCAGGGGATTTCCCCGGGGCGCGGCTGTTTGCCCGGGCGCTTGGTGTATCCTGCGCGATGGCCGAGACGAGGGAGGGCCAAATCATGCACGGCGCTTACGAGACGACCAATCGATACCTGACCGAAGCTTTCGACCTCTTGGGCCTGACGGAGGCCGAGCGATCCTTGCTCTGGACGCCCGCGCGCGAGCTCCGGGTGGAGCTGACCATCGAGCTCGACGATGGTTCCATCGGCAACTTCATCGGCTATCGCGTGCAGCACGACGATTCTCGGGGCCCGTTCAAGGGAGGCCTGCGCTACCACCCCGATGTCGACCTGGACGAGGTCCGATCACTGGCCAGCCTGATGACGTGGAAAACGGCGGTGGTGAACGTTCCGTTCGGCGGAGCCAAAGGCGGCATCCAGGTCGACCCGAGCACTCTCAGCCAGCGCGAGCTCGAGCGCCTGACGCGTCGGCTCACCCAGCGGTTGAGCATTGCGATCGGGCCTGATCTCGACATTCCTGCGCCGGACATGAACACCAATGCCAAAGTGATGAGCTGGATCTTCGACGAGTACTCGCGTCGAGAGGGCTTCTCGCCGGCGGTCGTCACCGGCAAGCCGGTGGACCTCCACGGCTCACTCGGCCGTGAAGCGGCTACGGGGCGCGGCTGCTTGTTCGCCATTCGCGAGGTGCTGCGCAGCGCGGGCGAACAGATCGTGGGCAAGCGTTTCGCCATTCAGGGCTTCGGCAACGTGGGCAGCTGGCTGGCGCGCCTCCTGTTCGAGCAGGGTGCGAAGATCGTCGCCGTGAGCGACGTGCGCGGCGGCATCCGCAGCGCCGACGGCTTGAACATCCCGCGCGTCGTCGAGCACCTGGCGAAAACGGGTAGTGTCGTCGGAGCGCCAGGAACCGAGCCAGTCGCCAACGACGCATTGCTCGAGCTCGACTGCGACGTCCTAGTGCCAGCGGCACTGGGCCATGTCTTGACCGAGGCCAATGCCGGTCGTGTTCGCGCCAAGTACGTGCTCGAAGCAGCCAACGGTCCCACCAGCTACGAGGCGGACAAGATCCTCGCCCAGCGCGGCATCGTCTGCATTCCCGACATCTACGCCAATGCCGGCGGCGTCGCGGTCAGCTACATGGAGTGGACGCAGAACACTCAGAAGACGCGCTGGTCCGAAGAGCAGGTGAACACCGCGCTCGAGCACCTGATGGTCGACGCCCATCAATCGATTTCGACTCTGCAGGCCAAGCACGGCTGCTCGATGCGGGCTGCGGCATTTGCCCTCGGCGTGAGTCGGGTCAAGACGGCGACCGACCTGCGCGGCCTGGGCTAGAAGGGAAGAGGGAACGCCGCTTGCAAGAGCTGCTCGCCAATCCATGGGTCGTCTATGCCGTCCGCGTGTCGGCCGTGCTGCTGGCCACCGTACTGTCGCTCTGGCTCGGGGGGCGGCTGCGCCGGCTGATCGACTGGGTGTTCGATCGGCTCGAGGCTGCCGTACAGCGGCGAGCCGAGGCTTCGGGTCTGGGGCGACTCGCTGGGGCGATGGGTCCGCTGTCGACCTTGCTCGACACGGTGGCCGCCCTGTTGCGCTTCGCCGTCTGGCTGCTCTTGCTCTACGGGTGGCTGCTTCTGGTTGCCTTCTTGCTCGACAAGACGAGGCACACGGTCGACCTCATCTTGCAGCCCGTCCGGGAGACGCTGTGGTCAGCCGGGCTGGCGGTGGTCGAGTTCCTGCCGGACCTGGTGATCCTGGTCCTGATCGTTGCGCTCGGCCGTGTTCTCCACTCGCTGGTCACGGCGCTCGGGCGCAGCATCGCGCTCGGCCGGGTCAGCGCCTTCGGGCTCGACCCGAGCGTGGCCATGCCCACGCGCCGCATTCTGACCTTCTTTCTCTGGGTCAGCATGATCGTGCTGGCGGCGCCGTACTTGCCCGGCGCCAGCTCCAAGGCATTCCAGGCGATTTCGGTGCTCCTGGGCCTGCTCGTCTCGCTCGGCTCGAGCAGCCTGGTCTCGAACCTGATTGGTGGCCTATCGCTCACCTATACCCGCGCCTTTCGCATTGGGGATCGCGTGAGAGTCGGCGAGTACTTGGGTGACGTCGTCGCCTTGGGCGCCATCACGACCAGGCTGCGAACGATCAAAGACGAGGAAGTGGTCCTGCCGAACGGGCTCGTCAGCGCCGCCTCGATCATCAACTACAGCAAGTACGCCACCACGACCGGTGTGCAGGCTCACGCCGAAGTCACCATCGGCTACGACGTCGCCTACGAACGGGTGGAGCGCAGCCTGGTGAAGGCCGCAGCGGACACTCCCGGTATCCTGCAGCATCCGAAGCCCTACGTGCTGCAACCGGAGCTCCACGACTACTACGTCAAGTACGAGGTCTGCGGCTACACGAACCGACCCACCGAGCTCCACCTGATCGAAACCAGCCTGCGCAGAAAGATGCAGGAGCATCTGTTTGCGGATGGAATCGAGATCTGTTCGCCGGCCTTCTTTGCTCTGCGTGACGGGAATTCGGTGCAGCTGCCGACGCCCGCACAGGAAGCCTTGGCCAAGAGCCCAGATCCCGAAATCCAGAGTGAGTACGTCGCTGCAAGCGAGCGCAAGTTCGTGGTGCAAGTCGGGAATCGCTCCGAATAGCGAGACGTGCTTGCCAAAGGCAGGCTTGGGACCTAGCAGACGGGCCCGATGGAAGCGCTCCGAGCATTCTGGGAGGTGATGACGCACCTGGATGTCCATTTGGCGGAATGGTCGACGACCATGGGGCCGTGGCTCTACGTGCTCTTGTTCGTGGTGGTCTTCTGCGAGACGGGTCTCGTCGTCACCCCCTTCTTGCCCGGGGACTCGCTCTTGTTCGCGGTGGGCGGCATCTGCGCGCTACCCAACCAGCCGCTCGACGTGTTCTTGATCACGCCGCTCTTGTTCGTTGCAGCCGTGCTGGGCGACGCAGTGAACTACGCTTTCGGCTATTGGGCGGGGCCTGCCGTATTCAACCGTGAGAAGTCTCTGCTCCTCAACAAGGCCCATTTGCTGCGGGCCCAAGCGTTCTACGAAAAGTACGGCGGCAAGACGATCATCATCGCGCGGTTCGTCCCCATCGTACGCACCTTCGCTCCGTTCGTCGCTGGCGTCGGTAAGATGAACTACCCTCGCTTCCTGAGCTTCAACGTGATCGGGGCGCTCTCTTGGGTGCTCTTGTTCATTCCGGTGGGCTACGTGTTCGCCAATCAGCCCATGGTGAAGAAGAACTTCCACTACGTCATTCTGGGCATCATCGCCCTCAGCATCCTGCCAGCTGCAGTGGAAATCGCGCGCGAAATGCTGCGCAAGGACAAGGCCCCCAGCGCCTGATCGCCCACGCCTACGTTGACGGCCTGGGGGGGTCGGCGGTATCGCCCGCACTCGCAGGTTTGCCGAGATGTTGGGCCGCGCCCGAGCGCGGCGGTGTCGTTCGCTTCTAGTCTCGACCGTGACTTCCGCCAGCAATCCCGATGGCCCACGTGGCCGCCAGCTACTCAAGCTGAGCTTGACGGCGCTTGGCGTCGTGTACGGCGACATCGGTACGAGCCCCTTGTATGCGATTCGGGAGTGCTTCCACAGCGAGCGCGGCGTTGCCGTCAGCACAGCCAACGTGCTCGGCGTGCTGTCGCTGATGTTCTGGGCCCTGATCCTGATCATCGCAGTCAAGTACCTCGGCTACGTCATGCGGGCGGACAACCGCGGCGAGGGTGGGGTGCTCGCGCTGATGGCCCTGGCAATGAGCTCGGCGCCCAAGCGGAGCGGGCCCATCGTCGCTCTGGGGCTGATTGGCGCTGCTCTGCTCTACGGCGATGGCATCGTGACGCCGGCGATTTCGGTGCTCAGCGCGGTCGAGGGCATCGAGGTCGCCACACCGGCGCTGTCGGAATACGTGGTGCCGATCACGATCGTGATCCTGGTGGCGCTGTTCTGGATTCAGGAGCGTGGCACTGCCGCGGTGGGCGCGGTGTTTGGTCCGGTCACGCTGATTTGGTTCCTCGTGCTGCCGTGCCTCGGCGTCTATCGCATGATGGATCATCCGAGCGTGGTGGTGGCACTCAATCCAGCGCACGGCTGGGCCTTCTTGGCGCGCGAGGGCTGGACGGGGTTCCTGCTCCTAGGCGCGGTGTTCCTGGTGGTGACCGGCGGTGAGGCGCTCTATGCCGACATGGGGCACTTCGGGCGGAAGCCCATCCGCCTCACTTGGTACTGCATCGTCATGCCGGCCCTCTTCCTCAACTACATGGGCCAGGGCGCGCTCTTGCTCGAGGACCCGAAGGCGGTCGAGAGTCCATTTTATCACATGGCGCCGGACTGGGCGCTCTATCCGCTGATCGTGCTGTCCACGGGGGCGACGATCATCGCTTCGCAGGCACTGATCTCCGGTGCGTTCTCGGTCACGCGTCAGGCCACCATGCTCGGCTTCTGGCCGCGCGTTCGCGTTCAGCACACTTCGGCCGACGAGATCGGTCAGATCTACGTACCCAGCATCAACTGGGCACTGATGGCTTGCACCATCGCTTTGGTGCTCGGCTTCCGCTCCTCGTCCGCCCTAGCGGCGGCCTATGGCATCGCGGTGACCACCACGATGCTGATCACCACGCTGCTTGCCTACGTGGTGGCCGTCGAACGCTGGAAATGGCCGAAGCCCTGGGCGGTTCTACTGACCTCGGTGCTGGTGGTCATCGATGGGGCCTTCGTCGGCGCCAATATCGTCAAGATCCCGCAAGGCGGCTGGTTCCCACTGCTCGTCGCTGCCGTGATGTTCACGCTGATGACCACTTGGCGCAGCGGACGTGTTCGCCTGGGCGAGCGCATCATGAATCAGGTGGTGCCGATCGAGGACTTCCTGGAGCTCTTGCGGGTCGAGCGTATCGTGCGTGTGCCCGGAACGGCCGTGTACATGGTGAGCCACCCCAAGGGGACTCCGCCGCCGCTCATGCAGAATGCGTTTCATCACCGCGCGGTGCACGAGAGCGTCGTACTGCTCACGATTTTGATCGAGGACATCCCCCGTGTCAGCGATCGCGAGCGAGTGACCGTGGAAGAGCTGTCCGAGGGGTTCGTGAGGGTGATTGCGCACTACGGCTTCATGGAGAGCCCCAACGTGCCGGCGCTGCTCGAGCGTGAGGACACCCCCACGCCGCCCTTGCAGTACACGACGTTTTTCCTGGGTCGCGAGACGGTGCTGGCGGCCAACAGCGAGGGCATGTCGATCTGGCGCAAGGTTCTGTTCGCCTTCATGTCCCGCAACTCCCAGCGTGCGACCGCGTTCTTCGCCGTCCCACCCGACCGCGTGGTCGAGGTGGGCTCGCAGATCGAGCTCTGAGCAGGGGTTTTCTTGCGCCCGGCTGCTGCGCCGCGCGTGGACCCCGCAGGGGATCACGGGCGCGAGCGATCGCCGCTATAGTCCCTGCCCGGGATGGCGCATCGGTTCAGATTCTATCGCGCGGGCGGGGTGGATCAGGTTCAGCTGAAGACGGGGGCCGACCTCGCCGGGCTGCGTGAGCTGGACCAGAAGCTGTGGGTAGCTCTGTCGTGCCCGGTAGTGGGCGTGGAGTTCGACACGCGAACTTTGGCTCTGATCGACACGGATCACGATGGAAAGGTGAGGGCGCCCGAGCTGCTCGCCGCCATCGATTGGGCGCGGACCCTGCTGGTCGACGTGGAAGAGCTCGCGCGACCGGATGAGCCGCTGCGCGTGGACGCGATCAAGGGCGATTCCGAGGAAGGGCAGCTGGTCCGAGGGACCATGCGCTCGCTCCTCGGTGGCTTGGGCAAGTCGGACGCGGAGGCCTTGACCGTCGAGGATACCGCGCGCGCCCTCGACACCTTCAACCATCTCATCGAAAACGGTGACGGGATCGTGCCGGCGAGCACGACCGACGACGAAGACGTGCGCGCGCTCATCTCGGCGATCCTGGCGGGCACCCTAGAACCCAAGCTGGACCGAGCGGGCGATCCAGGTGTCAGCGAGGAAGACTTGCAGGCTTTCGTCGAGAGCATCGAGCTTCGGCGCACCTGGCGAGAGCAGGGGCAAGCGCCCGAGCTCGCGGTGCTCGGTGCGAGCACGGCCGAGGCGCACGCCGCCTTCTCCGCGGTCCAGGCCAAGATCGAGGACTATTTCGCGCGCGCTCGCATTTCGGCCTTCGACCCGCGGGCCACCACCGTTCTCAGCGGTCAGGAGGAGCCGTTTGCTGCTCTTGCCGGCACCTTGCTGGGGCGAGCGGTGACCGAGCTCGAGGGCTTCCCGCTGGCTCACGTGACGCCGGCTTCGAGCCTGCCACTGAGCGCTGGCGTGAACCCGGCTTGGGCCCAGCGCATGGCGGCGCTGGAGACCAAGGTACTCGCGCCGATTCTCGGCGCGCGCACGCACCTGACCGAGACGGAGTTCCAGAAGGTCGCCGATCGCCTCGCTCCCTATGCGGAGTATGCGCAAAAGAAGCCCGCCACGCGCTGGGACGAGGTCGAGCTCGACCAAGCTTTGGTATGGCTCGAAGGGGGCGCGCGAGAGCGTCTGAGCGCACTGCTTCGCGCCGATCTGGCGGCGGCGCCCCGGGCCGGGGCCATCGAGAGTGTGGAGAAGCTGGTCCGCTTCAAGCAGGGCCTGCTGCGCCTCGCCAACAACTTCGTCGCTTTCCGCGAGTTCTACCGGCCCGACGGGCACGCCATCTTCCAGATCGGCACGCTCTACCTCGACCAGCGCGCGTTCAAGCTCGTCTTGCGCGTGAACGACATCCCCCGGCACATCACCATGGGCGGCTTGGCGTCGACCTACTTGGTCTACTGCGACGTCAAGAACGCCAAGGGGCAGGCCATGCAGATCGTCGCAGCCGTGACCAACGGTGACGTCGACAACCTCATGGTGGGGCGCAATGGACTTTTCTACGACCGCTCGGGTGGGGATTGGGACGCCACCATCGTGCGCATCGTCGAAAATCCAATCGGCATTCGGCAGGCATTTTGGTCTCCGTACAAGAAGCTCGTCCGACTGGTGGAGGAGCAGGTCTCCAAACGTGCCGCCGCCGCACAGGCCGAAGCCGATGCCAACGTCGGCAGCAAGGCGGTCGCCATCGACGCGGCGACCAAGGGCGACGTCAAAGCGGCCGAGCCCCCTGCCAAGAAGCTCGACATCGGTGTGGTGGCAGCCCTCGGTGTTGCCGTCGGCGGAATCACCGCGGCTCTCGGCGTCTTCCTGCAGGCTTTCTTGGGCCTTGGCCTGTGGATGCCGCTCGGCGTTTTGGGCCTGCTCCTGGCCATCAGCGGCCCTGCCATGGCCGTCGCCGCGCTCAAGTTGCGCCGCAGGAACATCGGCCCACTGCTCGACGCCAACGGCTGGGCCATCAACGTCATGCCGCGGGTGAACATGGCGCTCGGCTACGAGCTGACGGAGCTTGCCGCGCTGCCGCCCGGGGCAGCGCGCGATCTGGTGGACCCGTTTGCCGAGAAGAAACCTCCCGTGTGGCGCACGCTGCTGTCCTTGCTGCTGGTGCTGCTCCTGATCGGCTGGGTGCTCGGCCGATTGGATGCGTACCTCCCACCCGCGTACAAGAGCACGACCGTGCTCGGGGATGCGGCTCCCGCCCGGGTCAAGGCCACTCCGCCGGCGCCGCCCGGGGGCCCGCCCTCTCCGGCCACGCCCGCTGCGCCGGCGCCAGCTGCTCCCGTGCCGGCCAAGCCCTGATTCCGCCGCCGATTCGGGCGCCCTCGTCGGGCAGTCTGGTTTGGCGCTGGCCTGCTATGAGGGGCGGCATGAGCGAACGAAAATTCGAGGGCGTCACCGCCGTTGCAGTGGCCAACGTGTATTTCGAGGGCAAGGTGGTGAGCCACAGCCTCTTCCTGCCGAGCGGCGCCAAGGTGACCTTGGGCCTGATCTATCCGGGCAACTACCACTTCGACACGCGCGCACCCGAGCGCATGGACATCACGAGCGGCACCTGCCGGGTCCGCTTGGCTGGCGAGGCAACCTTCCAGGAGTACGCGGCGGGCACGTCGTTCGACGTACCGGCCGACAGTGGGTTCGACATCGCCGTCGACACGGGCCTGGCCCAATACGTTTGCTCGTTCGGCTGAGCTCGTTCGGCTGAGCTCGTTCGGCTGAGCTTGTGCGGGGTTGTCCTCCCTTCAGCTAGTCGTCCTTGGTGTCGACGCCGAGCAACTGGCTGACGGAGGCCTCGTCGGCGGGCGTGAACTGGTAGCTCTCGAACTCACTGCTCTCCACCCAGCGAAAGTCGGAGACCCGCGCCCGCGTCGGCTCGCCGCCGGTGAGCTCGCACTCGTAGAGATACAGGTCCACGGCGTAGCGCTCGTACGGGTGGTGGACGTAGCTGATCATCTGGCCGACCTTGACGTCGACACCCAGCCGGTGGACGAGCTCCCGACGCAGGGCATCCTCGTCGCTTTCACCCGCCTCGACCTTCCCTCCGGGGAACTCCCAGAGCAGGGGCAGGACCGCCGTCGCTCGCCTCTGCGTGATCAGGTACCGCCCGTCCTGTGCGACGACCGCGCATACGACGCGAATGGTCGTTCCCATTAGGCGTCGATGCGGAACACCTGCTGACCCATCAGCAGGATGTCTCCGGGCTGGAGCGCATGGTCCTTGGCGACGCGCACGAACGTGCCGTTCGAGCTACCGACGTCGGTCAGGTACACCTGCCCGTCGGCGCCGGGGGCCACCTGACAGTGGAGGCCCGAAACGTAGCCGTCTTCCGAGAACAGGATGTCGCCCCGTTCGCGCCCAAGGTGAACTCCACGCTGCGGTACCGGGAACGCGTTCCCCGTCGTCTCACGCCCAATCACCAGCGCGAGGCGACCGATGATGCCCTTGGCTGGGCTGCCGAAGCGATCCACGCCGTCCACGGGCGGCTGGCGATCGAGTGTCTCGAAGCGCACGATCTCTTGGCCGATGCGGAAGACGGCGCCGGGTGCCAGGAGGTAAGGCACGTTGGGCGTGAGCTTCACGTAGACGCCATTCAGGCTGCCTTCGTCGCGCACGGTCAGCGTCTTGCCGCTGAAGGTGAAGGTTGCATGCCGGGGCGATAGGTAGCTGTCGCCGGCGAAAATGGTGCCCGTGTCGCGTCCGACCGTGGTGCTAGGAGCCTTGGGCAGCTCGTAGCGCCCCGCTTCCGAACCGTCGGCGCGCAGTGCCGTGAGAGTGATGCCGCTGCCTTGGCCTGACGCGGGGCGGGCTCCACCCTGCGCAGACGCGGCGGGTGCCCCGCCGCCCAGCTTGTAGCCGCAGGCGGCACAGAAGCGATTCGAGGAGGAGTTCTCGTGACCACACTGCGGACAGGCGCCGCCACCTTGCGCGGCAACCGCGGGCGGAACGGCGGTGGCAACCGGAGGCGCAACGACCGGCGCTGCCGGAGGCGCGGCGGGTGGCGGTGCTGCAGGAGCCGGGGCCGGTGGCTGCGGTCCCGCCGTCTTGTGAGGCTGCGCCGGCGCGTGCTGGAACTGCTTGGGTGCGTTGGCCGGCAACTCGGCGCCGCAGCCAAGACAGTACTTGTAGTGGTCCTGGTTATCTTTGCCGCACTTGGCGCACTTGATCACGGGCGAGTTCTCCGCACTCTGTTTGCCGCGCGGTCTATACGAAGGCCGGCGCGATCGGGCGCTCCCCAAAAGGCAAGCCCTTGCAATTGCGGGATTATCTCCCGACCGTTCCATCGGTCAACCGGGCCACCCCAGAAACACCAAATTCAGGGGGTGAGGTGCTGGAGCGCCAGGCGGAGCTGGGACGAAAGGTCCCCCTGGGCCCCGGACTCCTCCACCGCCCGCGCAGCCCGCTCCGCTTCGGCCGGGCGATAGCCGAGGCCGGTCAAGGCACTGACCAGACGGGACTTGGCGGGAACTTCCACTGCCCGACCAGGCGGGGCCGCCCTTTCGGGCAGGAGTCCGAGCTTCCCCTTGAGCTCGAGCACCAAGCGCTCCGCCGTCTTCTTCCCCACCCCTGGCACCCGCTCGAGCAGGGCTCGATCGCCGGCCTCGATCGCGGCCGCCAGCTTCGCGGCGTCCAGAACGTGGAGCACCGAGAGCGCGAGTCGCGGGCCGACGTTGGGCACACCGATCAGCTTGCGGAAGGTTTCTCGATCCTCCAAGGTCGCAAACCCGAAGAGCTCGAGCGCGTCTTGGCGCAGGTTGGTGTGCACGTAGACCATGACCTCCGCCGGATCGGCGCTGCCCGTGCCCGCGCGTCTCGTCGTCCCCAGCGGACAGTGGAGCTCGTAGCCGACGCCGCCCACGTCGAGCAGCACCGCGCCCACCGCATCATCGGACACCACGCGTCCTACCAGCCGTCCGATCATTTCGCCGGCAGGATGCTACACCTTTCCCGGCTGCTCAGCGCCATGCTAGCTCGCGACCCGCATGCACCGTCACGACTCCGGCAAGAACCACGCTCGGCGCCGCGGACCCATCCTGGCGCTGGGCCTCACGCTCGTCCTGGTTTCCTTGCTGTTTGCCGCGTGCGGTGGCTCGTCCAGCGAGACACCGTATCCACTCGAGCCCCGCCCGAAGCGCATGGGCGTTGGTGGGTCGAGGGCCTGAGGGGGCCGCTAGCTCAGAACCTGCCCTCGAGCGAGACGCCGCCGTAGCCGGGGGCTAGGACGGGAAGCAGGTGCGCGCTCGCGCCCGATCGCCGATCCTTCCAGGAGAAGTACCAAGCGGAAGCGCCCGCTGCCAAAAACCCCGTGCCGACGATGGTGACGATGGCGCCGATCGTGCGCTGCGTCACCGCGGCGTTGGCGCGATCCGTTTCGGCCTGGTCGGTCGTGGTGGTGGGCGGATTAGCGAAGCAGACTGCCTGACCCGATGCGTTCACCGGACAGTTCAAAGTGTCGATCTTCGCCGCCGCGTCGATCATGATGCCGAGTCCAACGCCTCCCACCACGGCCCCGGAAGCGGTCATGATCACAGGCCACACGGGGCGGTTCTTCTTCTTCTTCGCCTCCTGCGGCGCGCCTGCGGGCTCACTGGGCTCCGCGGCCTCGGTGGGCTCCGGCTCGGGCTCGGTCGCGGCGGTGGTCGCAGCGGCCTCCGCCGGCACGGACTTGGTCTCGCTTGCGACCTGCGCGCGCAGGTTCTCGATGCGCTTCTCGATCGACGGGCGGTCGCCGGCGTCGGGGCGGCGTTCCAGGTACGTCTCGAGCGCGAGGATCGCGTGGTCCTTCTTGCTCGAGAGCTCGTAGGCGCGAGCGAGGTTGAGCAGCAGCTTGGCGGCCGTGCAGTCCCGCCGAAAGGCGTCCTCCCAATAGAGGATGGCGCGCGCGTAGTCCGCTTCGTTGAACGAGGCCTGGCCTGCTTCGTACGCACCCTTGGCCCCGCTCACGTCGGCGCTGGTCGGCTGACGGTCACAGCTTGGATAGGGCTTGGGGGCACCTTCCGCCCAGGCGGGCGTGGTGACGCTGAGAAAGAGGCAGAGGCAGGGCAAGAAGAGGGCGCGCATGTCGTACAGTTCGTCGCGGCGTGGGCGTTCGTGCTTCGCCCTACTACACGGGGGAAGCAGCTCGAAGATAGCGGCCCAGAAGGCGGAGCCCAAGATCCTCACGATTTGGGTGCAATTCTGCTTGTGGCTCCCCCTCCAGTCGGGACACGCTTCACTCTCGGCATGCACTTTGGGCGAAACGAGCGGCGCGACCTAAGGACGATCGGGCTTCTCCTGGCGCTGGCGGTAGTACTGGGGTCCCTCTCGCTGTCGCGACCGGCCAGGGCGCAGCAGCCGGACGCGCTTTCGCACATCCGCGCCAAGATGGAGGAGGGCCAAGCTCTTTTCATCGCAGGGAAGTACTCGGAGGCCGCTCGGGCGTTCGAGAACGGCTACGCCACGCACCCCTACTCGGCGTTCCTGTTCAACGCCGGCGTGTGCCACCAGAAGAGCAACAACCCAGAGGCGGCGCAGGGTGCCTTCGAAGCCTACCTGGCCAAGGATCCGAACGCGCCCGACGCCGCCGAAGTCAAAAAGCGGCTCGTGGAGATCGCGGCACTGATCGCCGCGCGGAAGGCCGCTCTCGAAGCGCCGCCGCCCGCCGAGGGAGCGCCGCCACCGCCACTGCCTCCTCCTCCGCCCGCCGCGGAGGACACGACCATGAAGTCCTTGGTGGTGGTCGAAACCGAGCCTGAGGGCGCACCGCTCCGCCTGTTCCACAAGGTGAAGGACGACGCCCCGCCCTTCGTGGCCGAACGCGCGGACAACCCGGGCTGGGAGCTGGTGGCCGAGCGCACGACGCCGGCAGACCTCACGCTCGCGGTAGGCCGCTATCACGTTGTGATCGAGAAGTTTCGCGAGTTCAACCGCAGCGAGACAGACATCGACGTGTCGCCTGGGCACGTTCACCAGTTCAAGGCCAACTTGTCGCAAGGCGCGTTCTTGGGCTTCTTGCGGGTGAGCAGCAGCGCGAAGAATGCGCGCATCTACCTCGACGACGACGGCACGCGCCAGAACATGTGGGGTACGGCTCCGCACGGTGAGCTGGTGAAGCCGGGTGAGCACCGGCTCTTGGTAGAGGCACCGGGCTACGTGCCGAGCGAGCAACTGGTGACCATCGAGGCGGGTGACAACCGTGAGCTCGTCATCTCGCTCGAGCGCCTCGCCTTCGGCGTCGTACGCCTCGACGGCACCGCGCCGGAGATCGCCGTGTACGAAGGGGACGCCTTTCTCGGCAACTGGCGCGAAGGAGCGCCAGCGCTCGAGCTCAAGCTGCCCGCCGGAGTGCATCACCTGCACATCCGCGCCCGCGGTCACAAGGACTTGCGCACCGACATCGACGTCCCCCGTGGGCAGGTCCTCCCCGTGCGGGCAAACATGGTGAAGAAGTACCCACGCGGCGCGGCGTGGACTCAGGCAGCGCTCAGCGTGGCGTTGATCGGAGCCAGCACCTACTTTGCCGTCGAATCGGACCGACTCGAGCGCGACCTCATCGCCGAGCGGCAGCTGGGAACCCTATCCTCGACGGATTCGCGCATGGACCAGGGCTACTGGTACTCGATTGGTGCGGATGGAGGATTCGCCCTCGGGGGCATCTTCGGCCTGCTCGCCACCTACAACTTCATCAAAGACCCGTACCCCGATTCCGAGCTCAGACGCGGCAAGAAGATGGAGTTCAAGGACCCGACCGAGGCCGGATCCGCGCCTCCTGCTTCGGCAGCTTCCAGTGTGTCGGGAGGTGCGCGATGAGGCGCTCGCTGCTCGGCGCCGCCTTGCTGGTCGGCCCCCTCGGAGCGGCCTGCGCCTGGGATCGGTTCGACGAACTGCGCACGGATACACCCGTGCTCGGCCTCTTGGCGCCCCCGGCAGTTCCGGTCGACTTCGGCGCGACACTCGCCGGCTTGGCCGCGGGTGACCGCACGTCAGTGCTGTTGGGCGGCCCGGCCAAGACTGCTGGCGCGGCAGTCTACCTCGTGGGCGAGGATGAAGAAGCGAGCGACTCTGCGGAAGACGATGAGTATTGCCCCGAGGCCAACGCGTCCCGCCTCTGCGTGCTGGCCGCTCAGCCTGCCAGCTTGCAAAGCGCCCTTTCGCCGAGCGGTCGGGTGCGGCTCAACTGCTACGTCACCGGCGTCGGCCGTGCCGTCAGCGACGTCGGTCTGTGGACGCGGTGCGAGGACACGGCCGAGTTCGCCATTCCGGTTCCGCCCGACATCTTGACCGAGGTGGTCGAGCCCGCCATCGCTGGCTCCAGAACGTCGGACGTCGCGCTGGCGTCGGAGCGCATCGTCGATTCGGTCCTCCTGGCTGGTGTTGGTGAGCTCGCTCGCGCCTTCTACTACGAGCCAAACACGATCGTCCCCATCGACGTCGTGCCGACAGCGACCGCACCGGCGGGCTTCGGCACCACGGTGGCGGTGGTCAGCGCCTCGGCCGCTCGCGTTCTGGTCGTCGGCGCCCCCGATTCCTCCGAGCTGCACCTGTTTTCGAGCGTCGCCGGGGTGGCGACCCACCTCGGCTGCTGGTCGGGGGCAAGCGGCCTTGGCCGCGCTCTTTCGGTGGGAGACTTCGATGGCGACGGCAGCACCGACGTCGCCGTCAGCGACGACAGCAGCGTGCACGTGCTGTCCGGCGAGCTCGCCAGCCAGCTGCCCCCGGCGACGGGCGGCGGCTGCACGCTCGATGCAGACGCGCTTCGGCTGGTGGAGCTCAGCTGCGCGAACTTCGGCGAGGCGAGGGACTGCTCCGGCTCACGCTTCGGAGTTGCAACCGGCATCGCCGATTTCGATGGCGATGGTTCTGCCGAGGTGGCGGTGGGCGCTCCACGCATGACCGTCCGAGGGCTCGACGATGCGGGGGCCGTGCTCGTCTTCGATCAGGCGGGAGAGGTCATCGATGCGCGCTACACGTCGACTGCGAGCAGCGGGGCGTTGTTCGGGGCTCGGCTGGTGACCTTGCCCCAGGTGGATCGAGACATCCTGGCGGTGACGGCTCCGGGCGCTCGCGCGGCGAGCATCGTTTACTGCACGACCCTCGCGGGCACTGGCCAGAGTCCGCGCTGCCCCTGAGTTTTCCATCGGATTCTGCTCCATTGCGGCGCCTGCGGCGCGAAGCGCCGTGCGGGGATTGCTCTGGACCGGGAGCCCGGGCAGGGTTCGGCCTGGAGAAGGCCCCAGCGACCCATGATCGGACAGCAAAAACAGATCCTCATCGCCGACGACGAGCCGAACCTGCGCCGCGTGCTCGGCGCGCAGCTCACCCGGGACGGTCACGAGGTGCACCTGGTCGAGGACGGGCGGCAGGCGCTCGAGTGCCTGCGGGACAACCACATCGACCTCTTGATCACGGATCTGCGCATGCCGGGCATCGACGGCATGGAGGTCTTGCGCAAAGCACTCGAAATGGAGCCCGGACTGCCGGTGGTCATGATCACCGCGCACGGCACGGTGGACAACGCGGTCGAAGCGCTGAAGACCGGCGCCTTCGACTACATCACCAAGCCATTCGACCAGGAAGAGCTGCGCACCATCGTGCGCAAAGCGCTGAAGACGCGGGATCTTTCGGCTCGCGACGCAACGCGCATGGATGCGGCTCAGCACTCGCGCTTTGGCATCATCGGTCAGAGCCCTGCCATTTTCGAGGTGTACTCCCTGATCGAGCGCGTGGCCGACTCGCCCACGACCGTCCTGGTCACTGGCGAGAGTGGTACGGGGAAAGAGCTGGTTGCTCGCGCGCTGCACGAATCATCCGCCCGCCGCGCTCGACCGTTCATCAAGGTCAACTGTGCGGCCATCCCACGCGAGCTGATCGAGAGCGAGTTTTTCGGCCACGAGCGCGGTGCTTTCACCGGTGCAGTGGCCTCCAAGCCGGGGCGTTTCGAGCTGGCCAGTGGGGGTACGCTGTTCCTCGACGAAATCGGGTCCATCCCACTGGAGACGCAGGTGAAGCTCCTGCGTGCACTTCAGGAGGGCGAATTCGAGCGCGTCGGCGGTGTGCGCACCCTGAAGGTCGACGTGCGCCTGGTGGCAGCCACGAATACCGACCTCAAGAAGCAGATCGAGGAAGGGTCGTTTCGCGACGACCTGTACTACCGGCTCAACGTGGTCACCATGCGCTTGCCGCCTTTGCGCGAGCGCGTCATCGACATTCCGCTCTTGGTCGACCACTTCGTCTCCAAGTTCAACACGCGCTTGGGCAAGCACATCGAGGGCTTGGCAGCGGACGCGCTGGCAGGCCTCGGCAGCTATGCCTGGCCCGGCAACGTGCGCGAGTTGGAGAACGTCATGGAACGTGCCGCGCTTTTTGCCGACGGCGCCACCATTTCCCTCGAGCACCTGCCGTCCGAGATCACCGCCCAGGCGGGAGCCCCCGGTGAGCGCAGCGCTACCAGTCCCGACGTGGGGCTCAAAGAGCAAGTGCGCGCCGCGGTGAGCCAGCTCGAGCGGCAGTTGATCCTGCGCGCGCTCGAGCAGATGGGCGGCAACGTGACGCACACCGCCCGGCTCTTGAAGCTCTCGCGCAAGGGCTTGCAGCTCAAGATGAAGGAGCTCGGCTTGCGTGACTTGCCACTCCGTCCGCTGCGTGACGGCGAAACGGGGGAATGACCCGGCTCGCCCACTGGCGCCGCCATTTCGCCTGGCTCTTCTCGGCAGGGGTTCTCCCCGCGGGGGCTCTTCTGGCTGGGGTGGGCTGCGACGAGCTGGCTCGAAGGGCTACAGAGGGAGAGGCGGCGACTCCGCCAGGTCCCGTTGCGACTGCAGGCACGGGGACACTCGGCGGGCAGCCCCTCGGCCCCCCACCGGGTCAACCGCAGCCTCGACCCGGCATGGTCTACATTCCTCCGGGCGCCCTGGTAGTGGGAACGAAGGAAGGCGAGCGGCCTCGCCGAGCCGACCGCGAGCTCGCTGGGGAGCAGATCATGCTCGACGGGTACTACATCGATACGTACCCCTACCCGAACGAAGAGGGGGCCATCCCCATCACCTCGATCAGCCAGGGCGAGGCGGACCGTCTGTGCACGGAGCGTGGCAAGCGCCTGTGCACCGAGCTCGAATGGGAGCGCGCCTGCAAGGGTCCGGACAACCGCAGCTACGAGTACGGCCAGTCGTACGATGCGGCGCCCTGCAAGACCGGCCGTGAGGCGCAGCTCCGGCCCAGCGGCTACCACGTGGGCTGTCAGAGCGATTTCGGCGTCCGGGATCTGCATGGCGGTCCTTTCGAATGGACGCACAGCCTGTTTGCGCGCGGCGACACGAGTGGAAAAATTGCGCTCCGCGGCGGCAACGGACGCGCCGGGGACGTGATCGGGCGCTGCGCCAACGTCGAATCGTCGGGGCCGGACCAGCGCAGTGGCACGATCGGATTTCGCTGCTGCGCCGGTTCCGAGAACGAGGCCAAGGTAGAGCTCGAGCCACGCTTTCGGCCGGGCCTCATCCCGCGGGCCTCCTTTGCCGACGAGCTCGAGAAGAGCCTGATCTCGGCCTTGCCCGCACAGTCCAGGGAAGCCCTGGAAGGGGGAGGGCGCATCGAGAGTCACCGCGGCTGGCTGTGGCGCCCGGTGGAGAACGACGAATTGCACCTTCTGGCACTTTGCGGGCGCGGCGAGCCAGTGCCGCGTGGCCCCAAATGTGGGCTCTTCATCGTGCGCATCGTGCCGGGCGAGATCCAGGTCTTGGCCTGGGTGTCGAGCTCGCGCTGGGTAGCGGATCTCCATCGCCCAGGGCCGCACGAGATGCTGTGGCTGATTGGCGGGGACAATCGTGGCAGCTTCAAGCGCCTGATTCGCTACGTACACGGCGATGTCCTCGTCGGTGAGCCTTCGCGCGGCGCGCCCAAAAAGGCGGCCAAGAAGTGAGCTTCGGATCCCGTCCCAGGTTGCTGCCTCAGCTTCGGATCCCAGCTTCGGATCCCGTCCCAGGTTGCTGCCTCGGAGGCGCAGCGGAAAGAGCAGCGGGCTGCCGTCGGACTACGATTTGCCGCTCGACTAGCCCTCGGAGGATGAAGGATCCGGTCGATCCATCCGGCGCCATGGGCTTTGGAGGCCGGAGGCGCCAGCTTCGGATCCCGTCCCAGGTTGCTGCCTCGGATCCCGTCCCAGGTTGCTGCCTCGGAGGCGCAGCGGAAAGAGCAGCGGGCTGCCGTCGGACTACGATTTGCCGCTCGACTAGCCCTCGGAGGATGAAGGATCCGGTCGATCCATCCGGCGCCATGGGCTTTGGAGGCCGGTTGGCGAGGGGACTCAGGACTCGGCACCTGCGCTCGGCACACTGACGCCTGCGCCACGCTCACGCTCACGCCGGAATCGCTGCCGCAGAGACTATCCGGCGCGCGCCAGGATTGGGTCTTCCTCGATCGCGCACACGGCACGCATGAAGCGGAGCATCCAGTACGTGCCCACCGGGAAGACGGCGCAATTGCAGCCCTCCGACAGAAGCGCGCGAGCCGCTCGGTACGCTCTCAGGAACATCTGATTGCGCTGCAGGGCCTCGATTCGTCGCCAGGTGCTCTTCGCGGCGACACGGGGATTCAAGCCACGGCGTGGTGCCCCGGACTTCGGCCTCGCGTACCAGGGCTGGGCGAGCACGCGACGCGCCCCTAGAGGGCGTGTCCCTGTCGCCTGACGTTCGGCAGCTGCCTTGAGCTCGCGCACGCGGACCTTCTGGCGGAGGATCCCGACCCATTGCTCCTGGCGGATCCCTGCGAAGCCTCTGGGCCTGTGGAAGCGCAGGACCGCGCGCTCCGGCATGGGCCCTTCGTCGCGAAAGAAGTGCTTCGGGCGTCGCACAACCTTCGCCTCACCGGTGCAGTTGGCTCGGTACGAGGAAACTCCGGGCCAGTCGACCGCGCGCTCGACGAGGTGCTCCTTGACGGGGTTCGTGACCGCATAGACTAGCTTGTCGACGACGTCGTCATCGGTCTCGAGCCGCACGACGCTGGTCTGCTCGCTCGACCAGAAATTCTCCCAGCGCCCGCGGAGCGCGTTCTGGCACTTGGCAAAGAGCTTGTGAAAGTACTCGAGGAACTCCGGGTAGCGGCCTTCTCGATCGAAGATGCCCGTGTGGTGGTGATTGCTCATGGCAACGGTGAAGAGCAGCTCGATCCCGTACTTTTCCGCTGCGACAGCCAGGCAGTACTCGAAGGACTCGTTGGTCTGCTCATCGGGGCGCATGAGGAATTGCCGCTGCGTGCAGCGGCGTGTCACCATGTAGCTGCGGCCAGGAAGCACGGCCCGGGGGAGGG
>Ga0315912_10000477_pt1 | contig 75313 bp, 63 predicted proteins | sample VfabasoilMG_FD_204469 | JGI IMG/M metagenome (GOLD analysis project Ga0315912, IMG submission 204469) | Garden soil microbial communities collected in Santa Monica, California, United States - V. faba soil | ecosystem: Environmental > Terrestrial > Soil > Garden | place: USA: California... | reverse complement strand
CCCAGAGTAAGTAAGAAGGGCTTCGCCCCCGCGCACCCCCCCAACGAACTCGCTCGCGAAATCCGCCTCCAGTGTTAACGCACGCAGGCGGATTTCGGCTGCGCTCGTTCGGGCGCACTTCGCTTCGCTCGTGCGGTACTGCTAGTTGACCATCGGATCAGCGCGCGCCGCGTCAGCGAGCGCGCCTGACGAACGGAGCACGACTTGTCTAAGCGTCCTCCTAGAGCGGCAGTCTCCACTTCACAAGTTCAAGCTTCCTTACCGCCCGATCGTGCCTCTCAGCGTCTTGCCCTTCACCGGATAGGCCGGCCGTTTCGGTTCGACCGGCGGTTTCGCCTTGAGGGCCTGCAGCGCGACCTCGATCGCCTTCTCGAGCTGCGGGTCGCGGCCGGCCATGACGTCGGCCGGCGTTTGTTCCACTTCGATGTCCGGTGGGACGCCTTCGTTCTCGACGACCCAACCGTCTTCCGGGGTCCAGATCGCCAGATTCGGCGCCGTGATCGTGCCGCCGTCCATGAGCACGGGAAATCCGAGGATGCCGACGAGTCCGCCCCAGGTCCGCTGCCCGACCAGCGGCCCGAGCTGAAACTTCCGGAACATCCAGGGCAACAGGTCGCCGCCCGAACCGGCGGTCTCATCGATGATCATGACCTTCGGTCCCTGAATGGACGCCGAGGGCGCCTTCAGATCCGCACCGTAGCGCATCGCCCAGTAGGACACGACCGGTCGGCGCAGCAGGTCGATGTAGTAGTCGGCCACTTGGCCACCGCCGTTGAACCGCTCGTCGACGATCACCGCGTCCTTGTGCGACTGGGGAAAGAAGTAGCGCTTGAAGTACTCGTGTCCCTGGGCGGCGGTGTCGGGCACGTAGACGTACGCGACCCGGCCCTTCGTGGCTTCGTTCACCTTGCGCAGATTGCCCTCGACCCAGTCGCGATTGCGAAGGGCGGCTTCATTCCCAATCGGCACCACCTGCACGACGCGCGATCCGGATCCGTCCGGATTCGGGCCCACCGTGATCTCCACGATCTTGCCGGCGGTGTTCTCGAAAAAGCTGTAGACATTGGCGGGCGGCCGGACGTCTTTGCCCGAGACCGCCAGCAGGTACTCGCCCTGGCGCACGTTGACGCCCGGCTCGGTGAGCGGCGCGCGGAGCTGCGGATTCCAGTTCAGACCGCCGAGTACCCGCTTGAAACGGAACCGGCCGTTCTCAACCGAGTAGTCCGCGCCGAGCAGGCCGCCGGGCACGGTCGCCGGTGCCGCGGTACTGTCGCCGCCGCCGACGCGATGGTGGCCCACGGTGAGCTCGGAGGACATCCACTGAATGACGCGGTTGAGATCGCTCCGCGTCGCCAGATCAGCCAGGAACGGCTCGTACTTCTTCTTCATCGCGAGCCAGTCCACGCCGTGCATGTTGGGCGCGTAGAAAAAGTCGCGATTGATTCGCCACGCTTCCTCGAAGATCTGTTTCCATTCGGCGGTCGGATCGACCTTGACCGAGATCGTGGCGACCGGAATCCGGCCGGCGGCCGGATCGATGCGGCCGGCCGTCGCGACGATCGACCAGTTGGCGCCCTGGGCGTACAGCAGCTTCTTGCCGTCCGCAGAGAGCCGGTAGTCCGACGCCTCCGGCAGCAGCGGCTCGGACTTCCGGGTATTGAGGTCGTACCGTTCGAGCGACGTACGACCGTCGGTGGTGCGCAGGTAGTAGAGGAGGCCGGCCGCTCCCGTCTGCAGGTTGGCCAGCTGACCGGCAGCGATCGGCATCGCGAGGATGCGCGCCTCGATTCCATCGAGATCGATCCGAACGGGCTCCGGTATCCCAGGCCGCGCACCGTCCCCACGTCCTCCGGGCGCCGGCGTCGCGGGCGCCGCCGCCTTCTCCTCGTCACTCTCGCGCGCGAGCGGCGACGGCAGATCGCCGCGCAAGACGACGAGATAGACGTTGCGCGAGAACTGCATGTCGTTGTTCGACTGCGCGAACCAGTCGACGGCAGGCCCGGCGTCCGTGGATCCGAAGAAGTACAGATACTTCCCGCTGCGATCGAACGCCGCATCAGCGACGTCGCCCAGGCCGTCGGTGATCTGCGTCGACTTGCGCGCGTCCAGCGAGTACAGGTGGACGGCCGTCACGAGCGGCTGCAGGTTCACGGCGTACGCGATCCACTTCGAGTCCGGTGACCACGCGTGCGCGGGCACACCAATCGGCGTGTAGACCCGGTGACCGTCGATGCGCGTCGCCGCGCCAGACTCCAGATCGAGCCAGTACAGGCTCTGAGAGTTGTCGACGTACGAAACCTTCTTGCCGTCGGGCGACCAGGACAGGGCATCGTAGAAGCCATTCCCGGCCACCTTGATCGTCCGGATCGGCGTCTTGCCGTCCTGGCCGGCGATGCGCAGCGCGTACTCGCCACCCTCATCGGAGAAGTACGCCACCTGCGTGCCATCCGGCGACCACGCCGGCGACCGCTCGTGCCAGTTGGGCGTCATGGTCAGGTTGCGCGGGTCGCCCTTTTCCGCAGGCACGGTGACGATCTCACCCCGATACTCGAACGCCGCGCGCACGCCGGTCGGCGACAGCGTGGCATTGCGAATCCACCGGGCGCCGGTCGCAAACCGCGGCCGCGTCTCCGGCAGGTCCGCCGTCACGCCAATCTTCAGTCGCGTCGTCCTCGACGTTGAGGGATCGAACAGATGCAGGTACCCAGCCTGTTCAAAGACGACCTTGCCGCCACCAGCGGAGGCGCTCAGGATCGGAAAGTCGCTGTAGGTCGTCACCTGCTTCACCGCCTTCGATCGCGGATCGTAGGAAAAGATGTTGAATTCGCCGCTGCGGTCGGATCGGAAGTACACAGTGCCGCCGATCCACATCGGGTCCGCGTCGTTCGAGCGCGTCGGCGGCTGCGGGACCTTTTCGAGCTCGCGTCCGACGGGGTCGTAAATCCAGATACGCGACACCGTGCCGCCCCGATATTCCTTCCACTGCTGGTACCGCCCGGCGATTGGGTTGTAGGCGATCCGTCCGCCCGGTCCTTCCACCGCATCGGCCACGTTCGGAATCGGCACCAGTTCCTCCATGCCGCCCGAGACAGGGACCTTGAATAGCTGCGTGTATCGGTTGGTGAACACCGCGCGCGCGGATGTGAACAGCACGGCGGTGCCGTCGGTCGTGAACGCCTGAACCTGATCGGCGCCGGGATGCCAGGTGAGTCGCGTCGGCACGCCGCCCTCCACCGGGACGAGGTAGACGTCCGTGTTGCCTTCGTACTGCGCGCTGAACGCAATGAGTTTGCCGTCGGGTGAAAACGCCGGGTTCGATTCCTGTCCCTCGTCAGTCGTCAAACGCCGGACGCCACTGCCATCCAGACGAGCCACCCAGAGATCGGCCGCGTAGATGAATGCCACGTTGGCGGCGCTCACCGCCGGTTGCTGGAGCAGGCGTGTGTCGTTGACGTCAACGGTCGAGACATACGCTGGACCCGCCGATAGCGCCGAACGCGACGACGCAGGCGATCCGCCGCCGGCGGTGACGCCCGCGATGGCCACGGAAAAGAGGAGGACAGGCAACAGCCGGCTTGTTCGCAACATCATCGGACACCTCAGGGTTGTGGCAATTCTGCACGCAGCCGCACGCGGGGGCAAGACAGAATGGCGATACACTGATCGGAGTCAGCCGTTCAGGAGTATTGATGGTCCAGCGGACCCGTCGTTTCGGCGTCGCCGTAATGTGTGCCAGCTGGCTCGGCCTTGCGGCGTGGACCGTCGTCGGCGCACAACAAGGCCCGCCCACGCCGCCGCAGACACCCCAGCAAGTTCCTGTGTTTCGATCGGCGACGAACGTCGTCCAGGTTGATGCGTATCCCACCAAGGACGGCAAAATCGTTGAAGGACTGACCGCGAAAGACTTTCAAGTCTTCGAAGACGGCAAGCCGCAGGCCATCGAGTCCTTCGAGTTCATCCGCATCGAGCCCAACACGGCCGAGGGGGCGCGGCGCGATCCGAATACCGCGGAAGAGGGCAACCGGCTGGCGGCGGATCCTCGCAATCGCGTCTTCGTGATCTACCTCGATCACTTCCACGCCAGCCTTGCCGGATCGCACGCCATCATCGCGCCCGTCGTCACGATGCTGAATCGCATGCTGACGGCAACCGACCTGTTTGGCGTTGCGACGGCGGTCATGAAACCGCGAGACCTCGTGCTCGGCCGCCAGACCACCACGATCGAGGATCAACTCTCGCGGAATTGGACGTGGGGCCTGCAGAAGGGGGTCATATCGCTCGGGCCCGAAGAAGAGGGCCTGGTGCGGTGTTACGGCGAACCCCTGGCGCTCGAGATCACCGACCGGCTGCGGGAAGAGCGCACGTTGGACAGTCTGGGTCAATTTGTTCGTCATCTCGGCGGGCTGCGGGAAGCGCGGAAGGTCCTGATTGTCTTGAGCGTCGGCTGGCACCTGTACGAGCCGGATCAAGGCCGGTTGGCTGTGCTCATGACGCCTCAAAATGGCGCGGGGCGCACGCCGATCGGTGTGACGGGCAACGGAACGCTGTCGACGTCGCAACCGAATCAGCCGGGCTTTGCCGAGTGGAACTGGTGCGCCAGTCAGGCGAGCCAGGCATTCAACGTCGATAACCAGCGGCGTTTCCGCGCGCTCATCGACGAGGCCAATCGCAACAACGTGGCGTTCTATCCGGTGAACGTCGATGGCCTCGCGACGGGCGAACGCGTCGAAAATCTGCGGACGCTGGCCGAGAACACCGACGGCCTCATCACCAACACCAACGACTTCAATGGCGCGTTCCGCCGAATCGCGGACGACGTGTCGGCGTATTACATGCTCAGCTACACGACCAGCACCAAGTCGGATGGCGCGTATCACCGCCTCGAAGTGAAAGTGTCTTCGCCGGGCGCGAGAGTCAAGGCTCGTCGGGGCTACGTGGCACCGTACCCGGAGTCCGCCGCGCCGGCGGCCGCGCCGGGGAAGCCGGCCGTGCCGGCCGGCATTACAGACGCGCTTGGCGTCCTGTCGCGGCTTCGCACGACGGCCGATCTATTTACTTATGGCGTCGTCGGCCCAACGGACCTGGGCGTCATTGTCGAGATTCCATCGGCGCAAGTTGGCACGGATGCCTGGGCCAAAGGGGCAGACGTCCAAGTCACGGCCGTGGATTCAATCGGGGCCGCCACGCCGCCCGCGACAGGGCGGATCGACGCCGGCGGGCGCAGCACGCTGATTCGAGTACCCAGGCCGTCAGGGGCGGGGCCCTTCCGCATCAATGTGAAGGTGACGACGCCGAGCAATGTCTTGACCGATCGCATTGATCTCACGGAGCGCGCCTCTGGCGTGATCGGTGAGCCGTTGCTGTTCCGCGCGACGCCGGCCGCGCAGTCGCCCTTACGTCCTGCCGCCGACTATCAGTTCTGGCGCACCGAGCGGCTGCACATCGAATGGCCCGTCAAGGGTCCGCTCGATCGCCGAGAGGCGAAGTTGCTGGGTAAAGATGGACGGGTATTAGCGGTCCCCGTCAATCTCACCGAACGCTCACAAGCGGGCCAGCCCACATTGGCCGCGGATCTGAGCCTGGCGCCGCTTGCGCCGGGCGACTACATCATCGAAGTGAAGGTGGCCATCGGCACGGAAGAGGCGCTCCGCTACATTCCGATGCGAGTCCTGAGGTAAAAGTTGCGGCCGGCACGTTTGATATGATCGGCGACGTGCGGGCTTAGCATAGTGGTAATGTCCTGGCTTCCCAAGCCAGTCAGACGGGTTCGATCCCCGTAGCCCGCTCCAAATATTTATCGGCGCGGACCCTTGTACCCGGTCAGGCGCGAATCACACTGAGAACCTCGTCGCGTTTCTGTTCCATCAGCGCCGGTGTCAGCGCCTCAAGATTCAGACGCAGCATGGGTTCCGTGTTTGAGCCCCGCACGTTGAAGTGCCAGTCAGGAAACTCGGCGGAGAACCCATCGAGCGTGTACGTGTGGCCGTCCTTGTAGCGATCGGCCAGCGCCTTCAGGCGGTCGGTGACGCGGGCGACGTCGGCCACGCGTGTATTGATCTCGCCTGAGATGAAGTACTTCTCGCGAAGTGGCGCCAGCAGATCGCGCAGCGTCATGTTCTTCTTCGACATCAGTTCCAGAATCAGCAGCGCCGGAATGAAGCCGTTGTCGGCGTAAAAGAAGTCCCGGAAGTAATAATGCCCGGTCACTTCGCCGCCGAAGATCGCGTCCTCCTCCCGCATGCGCCGCTTGATGAACGCGTGGCCGACCCGATTCATCAGGGCTTTGCCGCCGTGGCTGGTGACGATGTCCTTGACGGCATAGCTGGCGCGCACGTCGTAGACCACGTTCTGGCCCGGGGACTTGGTGAGCGCCGCCTCTGCCAGGAGGGCCGTCACGAAATCGCCGGCGATGAATTCGCCGCTGCCGTCGATGAAAAAGCACCGATCGGCGTCGCCGTCCCACGCTATGCCGATGTCCGCACCTTCTGCGATGACGCGCTCGACGATGTCCTGCCTGTTTTCTTCGATGAGCGGATTCGCCTCGTGATTCGGGAACGTGCCGTCAATCTCAAAGCAGAGTCGCGTCGTCCGGCACGGCAGCCGATCGAACAACCGTGGCGCCACTAACCCGGCCATGCCGCTGCCGGCGTCAAGGACCACCTTGAAGGGCTTGATCACTGACGGATCGATGAACGACATCACCTTGTCCACGTACGGCGTGAGTAGATCGCGCGTTTCGACGGAGCCCGGCTTCGCCGCCGGCGCGGGTAGCGTGCCCTGCGCGATCATGTCGCGGATGTCGCCGATGCCGGCGTCGCCGGACAACGGAAACGCTTCCTGCCGGACCATCTTGATGCCGTTGTACTCGCCGGGGTTGTGTGACGCGGTAATCTGCGCGCCGCCATCGAGGCGGTCGCTGGCCACCGCGTAGTAGATCATGTCGGTGCCGCACATCCCGTAGTCGACGACGTCGGCGCCTTGCGCGCGCGCGCCTTCGATGAACGCCGCGGCGAGCGTGGGCGACGAGACGCGCATGTCACGCGACACGCCGATGCGCTTCGCCTTCAGATACGCGACGAACCCGCGGCCGATTTCGCGTGCCGCCGCTTCGTTGATTTCGCTGGGGTAGAGTCCCCGAACGTCGTAAGCCTTGAAGATGGTGGGGTTGATAGTCATCAGCACTCAGGTGCGGGAATAGTCGGTGACGACGGACTTGTCGCCGAAGAGGCCGTCGCGGATGTCCACGTTGCGGCCGAAGTGGCAGTGCCGGCCGGCCACGAGTGAGCCAAGCCGTGCCTCGCTGTCCACCCAGGTATTGGCCCAGAGGATAGCGCCGTCGATTTGCGCGCCCTCGGCGATGTGGCAGTGTCGCCCAACCACGGAGTACGGGCCAATCCGCGCGCCAGCCTTGACCACGGCGCCGGCGTCGATGAAGCAGGGGGCTTCGACGATCGCGCCGTTTTCAATACGCGCGTCCGGCGAGACGTGCGCGGTGCCTGGCGCGTCGGCGAACGGGGCCGCCTTGAAGCGGCCGTCCATGATGTCGCGATGCGCCTGGCGGTATTTCTCCGGCGCGCCGATGTCGATCCAATATCCGCGGTAGATATACGCGACGAAGGTTTCCTTCCGTTCGATGAGGGACGGAAAGTACCCGCGTTCGATCGAGTAGACCGTGTCCTTGGGAATCCGGTCGAGCGTGTCGGGCTCGAGCACGTAGATGCCCGCGTTGATGGTGTCGCAGCGAATCTGATCCGGCGTGGGCTTCTCGACAAACTGGCGCACCGAACCGTCGGGTTCGGTCTCGACGAGCCCGTACGCGGATGGATTGTCGACGGGCGTCAGCACGATGGTCGCTTTGGCGCGGCGCTCGCGATGCAACGCGAGCACCGCCGGCAGGTCCACCGAGGTGAACACGTCGCCATTGAACACCACAATCGGCTCGCCCCGTGTTTCGCCGGCCGCGAACTTGATCGCGCCGCCCGTCCCCAGCGGGGAGGGCTCGACGACATAGCTCAAGTGGATGCCGAGGTCCGATCCATCGCCAAACACCTCTTCGATGCGGCGGGGCTGGTAATTGAGGCTGAGGACGATTTCGTCGATTTCCGGCACCTGGCGCAGCAGATCGATCTGGTACTGCAGAAATGGCCGGTCAAAAATCGGAACAATGGGTTTGGGCGTATGGAGCGTCAACGGCCGCAGCCGCGTACCTTTGCCCCCGGCAAGCAGGATGGCTTTCATGACAAACGGGCATTTTAGCATCCCATCGGGGTTTCCTCTAGAATGGCCCTGGACACGGCCGTGAACCTACCGAATGCGATCACGCTTGGGCGGATTTTTCTCGTGCCCTTGCTCGTGGTCGTGCTGTTGACCAATCAGAAGGATTTTGCACTCTGGGGCGTGAGCAAAGAGATCCTGGGCGCGCTGATCTTTGCCGTGGCCTCGCTCACCGACTGGCTCGACGGCTATCTCGCCCGGCGTCGTCAGCAAGTCACCGGGCTGGGGCAGTGGATGGACCCGCTCGCGGACAAGCTGCTTGTGACAGCGGCGTTCGTGTCGCTTTTGTATCTGGGACTAGCGCCGCCTTGGATGGTCACCGTCATTCTCGGCCGCGAGTTCTTCGTCACGGTTCTTCGCAGCATCGCGCATGCGCGCGGTCATGTGATGCCGGCCTCGCCACTGGGCAAGGTCAAGCTGGTGGCCCAGGTGGCCGCCATTCTGATCCTGATTCTGGGACAGGGCCACCTGAAGGGCTTCTACGTCCTCGGGCAGGTGGCGCTGTGGATTGCGACGGTGTCCGCGATTGTCTCGGCCGTGGACTATTCGCGCCGTATCAACGTGATCATGGCCACGAAGCCGGACGTCAGCGTTTGATCTCGGGCGCCGCCATCTTGGCCGTCAGGTCCGCGAGGTAGCGCTTCGCCGATTTCGCATACTTGCTCTTCGGAAACTGCTCGACAAGCTGCGCGAACATCGGCACCGCCTGTGGAATGCCGCCCGCCTTCATGAACGCAAGGCCGGTGAAGTAATAGACTTCATCCATTTTCGTATAGCCAGGGTCGTCCTTGATCACGCCCATGAATCTCGGCAGCGCGCCGATCATCCATTTCCCACGGTAGTAGACCATTCCGACCTTGAATTCGGATTCAGACAGCCGGTCACGCGCCTGCCGGTACACCTTGTCGACTTCAGCGCGGTACTTGCTGTCCGGATAGGTGTCGATGAATTTTTGCACCTCGGTCAGTGTCTCGTGCGTCGCCGTCTGATCGCGCTGGGAGCTCAGCATCTGCTTGGACGTGGCGAGGGCGAGGCGGTACTGCGCATAATCGGCGCGCGCGTTCAGCGGGAAGTAGGACAGGAACTCGCGGTACTCGTTAGCCGCCAGGATGAGAGAGTCGGCCCGGTTCTCGCCAAGGAAGGAGTCGCCGACGCCGAGCTTGGCGTCGCCGCGATAGGTGCTTTGGGGGTAGCTGTCCACAATCCGACGGAAGTACTCCCGCGCGGTGATCCAGCTCTTCTTGGCCAGCAGGGCTGAGCCCCGCTCATACAGGAACTTGTCAGCATCGGCCTGGCCGACGGCTGGCATCTTCTGGCCGTGCGCGCAGCCCACGAGCGTTCCGGCCAGGATGATGACGGCCAGAATCCGGGCGTTCAGACGAAACTCAAACGGCAAAAAACGGTCCTTTCACGAGCGCTCCGCGCGCGTCAACTCCGCGAGCCAGGCACATTCATCGGCCAGCCCGCGTTCAAGGGTATAGCGGGGACTGAAGCCCAGATCGGTCCGGGCGCGAGTCGTATCAGCAAAAGTATCCCGCATATCGCCCTTCTGCGTCTCTTCCCGGTGCACCTGGAGGGGGCGACCCGTCAGCCGGCCGACCAGTTCGAGGACCTCGAGCACCGACACACGGCTCCCGCCGCCGATGTTATAGACGGCGCCGGGCTTGCCACGGTCGCCCGCGGCCAGGTTGGCGGCGACAATGTCGGCCACGTAGGTGAAGTCGCGGGTCTGGCCCCCGTCCCCGTAAAGGGTGATTGGAGTGCCCGCGAACGCGGCCCGAATGAAGCGATGAAACGCCATATCCGGCCGCTGGCGGGGCCCGTAGACGGTGAAGAACCGGAGGGATACGGTCGGGACCCCGTGGTTCGCGAAATACAGGTGGCAAAGGTGTTCGGCGGCCAACTTGGTCACCCCGTAGGGCGAAAGCGGCTGGAGGTAGGCGTCCTCGCGCATCGGAATCTGCGCCACATCGCCATAGACCGACGAACTGGACGCATAGACGAACCGGTGCAGCGGCAGGCCCTTGACCGCCTCGAGCAGTCGCTGCGTGGCGTCCACGTTATGTGAGGTGTAGGTCCGAAAGTCGTCGCCCCAGCTCTTGCGAACGCCGGCCTGCGCGGCCAGGTGGAAGACATGCGTCACGCCGTCAAGCAGGGGAGCCAGCGGTACGGTTTGCAGGGGCGCGTCAAGAAACGTGAAGCCCTTTCGGCCCCGCAGACCCGCCAGGTTGCGTTCCTTGATGTCGCGTCCGTAGTAGTCGGTGAAGCAGTCAATGCCGGTGACTTCAGCGCCGGCCTCGACCAACGCTTCTGCCAGATGCGACCCGATGAATCCCGCCGTGCCCGTGACCAGAGCTTTCACGCAAATACCTCAAGGACCCGCGCCGGCAGCCGGCATGGCCGTCCGTCTGGTCCCGTTGCCGCGTGGGACGTCCGTCCCACCGCCGTCGCTTCGTCCCGCCCTTTAACACTCACCCGGTACGCAAAACTCATGCGCACCGGCGAGATGACGGATCCGGTCGTGTGAATCTCCACGTCATCATCGTACCGCGCCGACCGCCGGTATTCGCAGTGCGCTTCGATCACCGGCAAATACACGCCGGACTCTTCCATTTCGCGGTACGTCCAGCCCAGCGACCGCAGCAGATCCGCGCGGGCCACTTCGAACCAGACGAAATAGTTGGCGTAATAGACCACGCCCATCCGATCCGTTTCGGCATAGCGCACGCGAAGATTCGTGATGGATTCCGGCGCCACGTCTCTTCTTTACTTTGGGCGACCCAGGGCGGCGGCCCTAAGGCTGCGCGTGGCGGCAGCCGGATCCGCGGTGCCAAAAATCGACGCGCCCGCGACCAGAATCGTCGCGCCCGCCTGCACGAGCCGCGCCGCATTGGTCTCGTCAACGCCGCCGTCCACTTCGATGTCGGCCTGGCTGCCCGCGCGCTGCAGCAGCGCGCGGGCGGCCGCAACCTTCTCAACGCTTCGTGGGATGAATGACTGGCCGCCAAATCCCGGATTGACGGACATCACCAGCAGGACGTCGATCTCGCCCACGACCTCCCGGATCTCGTCCACGGGCGTCGCCGGATTAATCGCGACGCCGGCACGGGCCTTCAACTGCCGGATACGCGTGAGCGTGCGGTGAAGGTGCGTGACCGCCTCGAAGTGAACCGTAATCGTTGCCGCGCCGGCCGTCGCGAACGCTTCGAGATACCGATCCGGATCACTGATCATCAGGTGCACGTCCAGCGGCATCGTCGCCGCGCGCCGCAGCGCCGCGACCACCGGCACGCCGATCGTGATGTTCGGGACGAAGTGACCGTCCATTACGTCCACGTGAATCAGATCCGCCCCTCCGGCTTCGACCTTGGCCACGCCTTCGGCCAGCCGGGCAAAGTCCGCCGAGAGAATCGAAGGCGCGATACGGACCGTCATCGACTGACCTCAAGGGTAATGGTGTCGGTACTCTGGATACGGAAGCCGGCCTGCGGGATCTGGCGCACGACGATGCCGGCGGGCAGTCCGGGGTACGACACTTCCGACGTGACGGCCACACGGAAGTTCTGGCCTCGCAGGACTTCGACGACACGCGAGGCGAGACAGCCGATGAGATCCGGGACGACGAAACTCGCCGTGGACTCTGCACGATTGACGAGAAGATTGACCTTCGCCGCGCGCAGGCCCGGCGGCGGATCCTGGGCGATGACCACGCCGCTGCCATAGGCGGCGCTCCGGACTTCCGCGCGGTACCCGATGAGCACTTGTTCGGACGACAGCGCCACCTCGGCCGTGCGTTCAGGCAAGTTGGCCACGACGGGCAGAACAGGTTCGCGCTGGCCGTCGCTCACGCGCACGCGGATTGGCCGCTGCCGGCGCACGACCGATCCGGCTTCGGGGTCCTGACTGAGGACATGGTCGGGCGGGACCGACCGGTCCGGGCGCCGCGGTTGGTCGACGCGCAATTCGAGGCCCATCCGGCCGAGCATCGTCTTCGCTTCGGCCACGGATTTACCGCGCAGGTCCGGTGTCTGAACTTCGCGAGCGCGGTTGGTCACGCGGAGCCCGGCGAGAAAGAACACGGCGAATGTCGCGATCAGGGCCAGGAAGAGGACCAGAAACCGCCCAACGTTCCAAACCCGACGCCGGACGGGACTGCTTCGGCCTTTGGATCGCATCGGGCGACGAAAAGTGTACTACGCGGCGTCGCGCCGGACCAACATCGCCGCAAAGAACGCATCCAGGCCGTGCGCGAACGGCAGAGTGCGTAACATGCCGCGTGCGTCCACGAGGGGAGTCTCGACAGGCAACCCGGAGGGCGTTTGGACAGGCACAAGCTTGAACGACGCGTTCTGCGACAGGAACTGGTCGATGACGCCTTCGTTCTCCTCGGGTTCACTCGAGCACGTGGCGTAGATGAGTGCGCCGCCCGATCGGACCACGGCTGCCGAGCAGTGGAGCATTCGGAGTTGGGCGGCCGCGAGCCGGGGAAGATCGTCTGCCTGGCGGTGCCACTTGATATCCGGATCCCGCCGGATGGTTCCCAGGCCAGAGCAGGGCGCATCCAAAAACACTCGGTCGAAGATGGCACGAAAGGGCAAGCCGGTCTCGGCGTTGAGCGAAAGGACGCGCGCCGCGACGTTCGCGCGAAGCAGCGTGGTACGCAGCAACTTGACCCGTCGAAGTCGCAGGTCGCCGCCGATGACGCGACCTCTCGGTTGAATGGCTTGATCAATCAATACGGTTTTGCCGCCCGGCGCCGCGCAGACGTCCAGCACGACGTCTCCAGGTTTGGCGCCCACTGCGCCGGCCACCAATTGCGACGCTTCATCCTGAACGGAGAACAGGTGCTGCGTGTATGTACTGACGCGGCCCAGTGCACCGGCCGGCAACCGAACCGCGCCACCCGCAAATTGGCCGACGGTCGCTTCAATCTCGTCTTCGCGAAGCAGGAGTACGAGGTCGTCCGCCGAAATGCCCTGGGGCCGGAGCGTCACCTCAGGCGGTGTGTTGTTGAAGCGGCACCAGCGTTCGCAGGCCTCGAAACCGACGCGTGCGAGCCATCGCGCGACGAGCCACCGCGGATGCGAGAGCGTCACGGCCAGATAGTTCAGCGCCGCTTCCTGATCGTCCGGATCTGCCGGCCGCGGCGGCAGGCCAGCTGGTTTCGTGCGAGCCCGGACGAGATTGCGCAGGACGCCGTTCACGAACCCCGCGGCGCGCGACTGGTGAACCGCGCGCGTTAGATCTACGGACTCGTTGACGATCGCGTGTTCGGGGATTCGGTCGAGATGATGGAGTTGATACGCGGCCAGTCGCAGGATGGCGCGCAGTTCTGGCGTGAGATCGACCAGGGGCCGGCGGCAATGGGCCGCGAGCCGGGCGTCGATTTCGGCACGCCACCGCGTGGTGCCCGTCGCCAGTTCGAGAAACAGCCCCTGGTCGCGTCGGTCGGCAAGGTGCGGACGCTCGCGTTCTACTTCGGCGGAGAGCGTCGTACGTCCGGCATCGATCGCGACCAGGACGCGTACCGCCGCGAGTCTGGCCGGCGTCATGTCGTGGCCTTCGCCGGCGGATTGGTAGCAGGCCACGGTGCGAGGCGATCGCCGACCTGGACGACGTGGCCGTTCAAATAGTCACGAACCGATGCGGCTGGCCGGCCTTCCAGCTGCACACGCCACAATCTGATGGCGCCCGGCAGCGTCGCGATCACCAGCGCGTCCGGTTCGACGCGCAGGACGGTGCCCGGGGTGGCGGACTGCATACCTGCGTCGGTCCCGGACGTCATCGGGTCCGATTTGATCAGCAACAGACGCCGGCCGCCGAGTTCGGCGGACACCAACGGCCACGGGTTCAATGCGCGGATAAGGTTGTGGACGTCCTGCGCGGGACGGGCGAAGTCGATTCGGGCATCCGTTCGTTGAATCCGCGGGGCGTACGTGACCCGCGCTTCGTCCTGGGGCGTCTCGATCACGGGCCCGGCCGCCATCGCATCAACCGCGCGAACGATCACGTCCGCGCCGATGGCTGCCAGACGGCCTTCGAGTTCGCCGCTCGTTTCGTCTGGGTCGATCGGTGTCTCGGCCACCGCGAGCATGGGTCCGGCATCAAGCGCCTTGATCACTCGCATGATCGTGATGCCGCTGACGGCGTCGCCCGCGAGGATCGCGCGATGAATCGGCGCCGCGCCCCGCCATCGTGGCAGCAGCGACGCGTGCACGTTGATCATGCCGAGCCGAGGCACATTGATGAGATCGACCGGCAGGATCTGCCCATAGGCCGCCACCACGCCGAGGTCCGGCTCGAATTGACTCAGTTCCGCTTTGAAGGCCTCGTCTTTCGCGCGGACCGGTTGGAGCACCGGAATCGCGAGCCGGGCGGCTTCTTCCTTGACTGGGGACGCCGACACTTTGTGGCCCCGCCCGCGCGGCCGGTCGGGCTGCGTGACGACCGCCACGACCTGGTGCGTCGAGGCCGCGAGCGCGGTAAGGGACGGCACGGCAAACGCCGGCGTTCCAAAGAACACGAGCCGCAAGGGCATTACCACTTTCCCGAACGCTGCAGCTTTCGAATGCGGCGCTTGATCAAGTCGCGCTTGAGTCCGCGCAGGTGGTCGAGGAACAGGAGGCCGTCCAGATGATCGATCTCGTGCTGGAACGCGCGGGCGAGTAGTCCGGTCGCTTCGTAGGTCCGGGACTGGCCGGTGCGATCAAGCGCACGAACGGTGGCCCGCGCCGGACGTGCGACCGTCGACGTGAACCCCGGCACGCTCAGGCAACCCTCGTCTTCGAGTTGCATGCCGTCGCGACTCACAAATTCGGGGTTGATCAAGATGAGCAGTTCGCCACCCTTCTTGCCGACGGTGAGGTCGATCACACAGAGCCGCTTGGATTCGCCGACCTGCGGCGCCGCGAGACCAATCCCTGGCGCCGCGTACATCGTGTCGACCATATCGTCGATCAGTCGATCGAGCGCCGCGTCAAAGACCGTGACCGGCTCGGTTGGCCGGTGCAGGATCGGGTCCCCGTAGCGCACGAGCGGTCGAAGCATCAGCGCGCTCCGCCCGCAAGCCGGGCCGCGACGGCTTCGTTGTATCGGCGCCACGCCGACACGAGCTCCGCGACCGTGTCGCCGCCGAATTTCTCGATCAACGCGTCGGCCAGCGTAATCGCCACCATCGCCTCGCCGACCACGGCGGCGGCCGGGACCGCACAGACGTCGCTCCGTTCAATCGTCGCCGCCGCTTCGGCCATTGTCGCCAGGTCGACAGAGCGGAGCGGCTTCATCAGCGTCGAGATCGGCTTCATCCAGGCCCGGACGCGAATGTCTTCGCCGTTGGTGACGCCACCTTCAAGGCCACCGGCGCGATTGGTGGGTCGAGATAAACCGGGCAGTGTTCCGGACGCCTGGGTGCCGGCGAGGACGATTTCGTCATGCACCTGCGAGCCAGGAAGGTGGCCGACCGATTCGCCCAGACCCAGCCCAACGGCTTTGATCGCCGGAATCGACATCAGGGCCTGCGCCAGCTTGCCGTCGAGTTTGCGATCCCACTGCACGTGGCTGCCGAGGCCGACGGGCACATTGTGCGCGACGACCTCAAACCCGCCACCAACGGTATCGCCCGTCTCGCGGGCCCGATCGATGGCCTGCTTCATCGCCGTGGCGACCGCGTGATCCACACACCGCACCTCGTCGTCTTCCGCAAGCGCTGCGATGGTCGCGAACGGAACGGCTTGAGCCTCCCCAAGGGCGGCCCCGCCAATCTCGATGACGTGGCTCGCGATGTCGATACCGACCTGACGCAAGAGCAGTTTCGCGATCGCGCCCACGGCGACTCGAGCCGCCGTTTCACGGGCGCTGGCGCGCTCGAGCACGTCGCGAAGATCACGGCGGTTGTATTTGAGGCCGCCGGAGAGGTCCGCGTGCCCGGGACGCGGCCGCGTGACGGCGGCACGATGGGCGCCGCCCGCGTCGGCTGCCGGGTCGGCGGCCACGCTCATCGTGTGCAGCCAATTCGGCCAGTCACGGTTCGCGATGCGCAGGGCAATGGGGCTGCCCAGCGTCTCGCCATGACGAACGCCGGACAGGATCTCCGCGGCGTCCCGTTCGATCGCCATGCGGCGGCCACGGCCGTAGCCGAGCTGGCGACGCGCCAGATCGCGCGCGAGATCGTCGACAGACAGGCTCAGGCCGGCGGGCACGCCATCCACGATCGCGACGAGCGCCTGGCCGTGCGACTCACCGGCTGTAAGAAAACGCAACACTGGCTCGGCATTCTATCGAAGTTTTCGCGGCGCGATCTGTGTCGCGTGCCGTCAGGTGGCTCGTTCTTGAAGGCTCAACTTTTGCACAGAACGCTGCGATGACGCCGCTGGAGCAACTGCGCCGTGCGATGGACGAACCCGACGGCGGATTCGCGGTCATTCGCGCGGAAGGCGATGACGCGCTGGGTTTATGGCGCGAGGCCGCCAGGAACGCGGGTGCGACTGGCTTCGTTCCGGTCATGGCGGATCATGCAGCGACAAATCCGTTGCCGGATGAACTGTTGCACCGCCATGTGCTGCTGATCTGTCCTGACGCGGAGTCGACCTGTCTCGTCATTCCGTGGCTGCGCGCACTTGCGTTCTCGAGTCCGAGACGGCACCTCTTGGTGACCTTCGGCGGTCGTGAATCGCGCGCGATTCAGCACGACGGCGCAACGACAGCCGCGCAGGACCTGGGCATGGCTCAACTGCAGCGGGCAGAGCGCTGGTTACGACAAGGCCGAGGGCGGGCCGGGGAACGCTGGCTTGTGGCTGCCGCTGCCGCCGCGGATCGGCGCGGTGACACGGCTCTCGCCGCGCGGGTCCGCGTTCGGCGTGCCACCTGGTTGCTCGACGAGGATCGGGTCGCCGAGGCGGATCGGCATCTGAACGTTTTGTTGAGGTGCGACCTGGCGTGGTCTGAGTATCAAGCGGCTGCTGTAGCGCGCGCGGATGTGTTCCTCGCGAACGGGCAACTGGACCATGCCCGCGCCTGGATCTCAAGCCTCGAGGCCGAGGCGTCGCTCCGCGGCGTGGCGACAGCCGCCGAGGTCAGGACGAGATGGGCGGAGTTGGATTTCTGGCAGGGCCGACATGCTGATCGGGGACGGCCCGCGAATGCCCCGGCGTCCGCCGACGAATTGGGTTGGCGCGCACTGGCGGCCTGGACCCGGACCAACTCGCCGCAGGTGACCGTGCTGACCGCACGCCTGGCCGCGTTGCCACCGGAAGCCGTGCGCGGCCGCTGGTGGGTGGCGCTCCTCCGTGTCGCGTGTGGCACGAGCGCCGAGCCGGAAGAACTGGGCCGTCGGATTGGCGCGGTGTTGCAGATGGCCGATGCGCCCGATTGCCGGCGTCGCCGGTGGCGACGTCTCGCCATGGCCGTCGCCGGACGCGCGTGGATCGCGCGAGGGGAGCCGGTAAAAGCCGCCGGGTTGCTCCAGGGCCTGCGTGGTCCCGGACCGGAGGCGACCACCTGCGCGCGCTTGCTGACCATCGCGTCGGCTCGCGTCAATGGTTTACCTCCAACTGCCGCGGTCCGGTCGCCGCGTCAGCTCGGCATGGATTTCTTGGCATCAGGGAGTACGAATATGCATCTGGTCGATGGCCTCTCCGGCCTGCTCGCGGTCGTGGAGGATTCCGAAGACGACGCGGCGGTGCTGACCGGCGGATGTCGATGGGTCTGTCGCCAGTCTGGCGCCTCGGCAGTCGCCCTGGTGTCCGCCGACGGCACGACACTGGTCGCCGCCGAAGGATGGAAGCGCAGTGATCTCGCCGGCGAGATCCACGAGGTGCTGGCCGGGTCCGCTCGCGATGTGCGGCAACCCGGTCACGACACCTCTGCCGCGGCGTTCGGCGTGGCCGTTCGGTACGGCGGCGCCACGATCGGGCACGTCGTCGCGCGCGGCCGTCCGTCCGATCGGCCGGCGTTGCAACAGGCGGTGATGGCGCTGGCGGCGCTCTGCGGATCCGCATTGCGTGCGCGACTGGATACGCTTACGGCGTCGCAGCGTGCGCGCGAATCGGTGCCCGAGATTGTCGGCGACAGTCTGTTGATGCGCGCGGTGCGAGAAGCGGTCGTGCGCGCGGCCTCCGCGCCATTTCCCGTTCTCATTGAGGGTGAGAGCGGCACCGGCAAGGAATTGGTGGCCCGGGCGGTCCATCGACTCGGTCCGCGACGCGATCACCGGCTGAGCGCCGTCAACTGTGCGGCGCTAACTGACGATCTGGTCGAGGCCGAGTTGTTCGGCCACACGCGCGGGGCGTTCACCGGCGCCGTCAGCGCGCGGGCCGGCCTGTTCGAGGAGGCGAGTGGCGGCACACTCTTTTTGGATGAAGTCACGGAGCTGTCCCCGCGAGCGCAGGCGAAGTTGCTGCGCGTGTTGCAGGAGCGTGAGATTCGACGCGTCGGCGAGAACACGTCCCGGCCGATTGATGTTCGCGTGATCGCCGCCTGCAACCTGCCGCTTGCTGAGGCGGTCGCAGGCGGCCGATTCCGCGATGACCTGCGTTTTCGACTGGCCGTCGTGCAAATCCACCTGCCCGCGCTTCGCGATCGGCTGGAGGACCTTCCGCTGCTGGCACATCAGTTCTGGCGGAAGGCCGCGGCGGAGGCCGGGACACGAGCCATGCTGGGCGGCGACGCGCTCGCGCGCCTGGCGCGGCACAACTGGCCTGGCAACGTGCGCGAACTGCAGAATGTCGTCGCCGGACTGGTGGTCGCCGCGCCCCGCCGTGGTCGCGTCTCGGCGCGACAGGTTGATCAGGTCTTGTCGCACACCTCGGCCATCGACACTCAGGCCGGTATTTGTCTCGACGCCGCGCGCCGATCCTTCGAGCGCCGCGTCGTCGCGGCCGCGTTGGTGCGGCACGCCGGGCGCCGAAGCGCGGCCGCTGTTGAACTGGGACTCACGCGCCAGGGGCTCACAAAAGCGCTTCGAAGACTCGGACTTGGCTCTGACGACGAGGCCGCTGGAGTTGCCTGACGTCAGGCGTTCGGCGATCATCGGCCCACGGCATGCTGCGTTACGCGATCCGGCGAGTCCTTCTCAGCCTTCCAGTGTTGCTCGGCGTAGCGACGTTGGTGTTCATGCTGATTCACCTGGTACCGGGCGATCCCGCCCAGGCGATGCTGGGCGAATCCGCGCCCGCCGGAGATCTCCAGGACCTGCGATCGAAACTCGGGCTTGACCAGCCGCTGCTCGTGCAATACGAGCGCTATCTGACCGGACTGGTCCGCGGCAATCTCGGCACGTCGTTTCGTTATCAGACCCCCGTTGCCACGGAAATTGGTCAGCGGCTCGGTCCAACGGCCCAGCTTGCGGCTGCCGCCATCGTCGTCGCCATCCTGATCGCCCTGCCGCTGGGCGTGATTGCCGCGCTCTTCAAAGGCAAGACGGTTGACCATGTCGCGACGTCGCTGGCGCTTCTCGGCGTGTCGATGCCGAACTTCTGGCTCGGACCGCTGCTGGCGATCGTGCTGTCCGTCCAGTTGGGGTGGTTGCCGGTGTCCGGCACAGGCACCCCCGCGCATTTCGTGCTGCCAGCTGTGACGCTTGGCGCGGCACTGGCGGCAATGCTGGCGCGCATGACGCGGGCCACGCTGATCGATGAACTGCGCGAACTGTATGTGGTGGCCGCGCGCGCCCGGGGTCTGTCATATGCGCGTGCCGTGGTGTCCCACGCGCTGCGCAACAGCCTGATTCCCGTCGTCACGATCATCGGGTTGCAACTGGGTGCGGTGCTGACCGGCACGATCATCACAGAAACAATCTTTGCGTGGCCGGGTGTCGGCCGCCTGCTGATTCAGGCGATCAATTTCCGCGACTATCCGCTCGTGCAGGGCTGCATCCTGCTGATTGCCGTGACGTACGTGACGATGAACTTGATCGTCGATCTCACGTACGCCTGGCTCGATCCCCGGATTCGCTATCAATGATGGGACGGGCCGGCGTCATCATCGTCCTTGGAGCCATGGCGGCGGCTGTTTTCGGTCCCTGGGTCCTGCCGTTCGATCCGCTGCACCAGGAACTGGCGCTGCGACTATCGCCACCCTCATGGGCCCATCCGTTGGGTCTGGACGAACTCGGCCGCGATCTCCTCTCGCGTCTCGCGTTGGGCGCTCGCGTGTCGCTGTTCGTCGGCGTTTCTGTCGTGTGCGTGTCCGCCATTATCGGCACGCTGGTCGGTGCCGTGGCGGGGTATGCCGGCGGAAAGATCGATATGGCGCTCGGCCGGCTGATGGATGTGCTGATGGCGTTTCCCGGGATTCTGCTGGCGATTGCACTGGTCGCCGTCCTCGGTCCCAACCTCCGGAACGTCGTGCTTGCGCTCGTCACGATCGGATGGGTCGGGTACGCGCGACTCGTGCGCGGTCAGGTCTTGAAGATCCGTGAACTCGAATACGTGCAGGCCGCCCGCGCCCTTGGCGCGCCCGTCGTGCGCGTTGTGTTGCGCCATGTGATTCCCGCCACACTGTCGACCGTGAGCGTGCAGGCGACGTTGGGCATGGCCGGCGCGATTGTGGCGGAAGCGTCACTGAGCTTTCTGGGCCTTGGCGTTCAGCCGCCCATGCCGAGTTGGGGCACGATGCTGGATGCGGGACGCGCGCATTTGTTTGATGCGCCGCATCTGACGATTGTGCCTGGCGTGGCCATCGCGCTGCTGGTGATGGGCTTCAACTTCGCGGGGGATGCGCTTCGCGATCGACTGGATCCCCGGACGACGAATTAACCGTGAAGCAGTGAAGAATTATTAGCCGTGAAGCAGTGAAGGGTTCTGTTGGAAGAACCGTCTCCACTGCTTCACTGTTTCTACTCTTCATTACTTCACGGTTGATTGAATCAGCCGGGCAATCCGTTGGAGTCGCGGGTCGCGTGGGTCGGCGGCGAGCGCTTTGGCCAACAGAGCCCGCGCGGCCGCGACGTCGCCCATGCGCCACCGCGCCTCGGCCATGAGGCCGAGCGTGGGCGGGTCATCGGGCTGCATGTCGAGCGCGCTGGAAAGGTACTGCACCGCGATGCGTGCGTCACCGGAGCGCAGCGAGAGGTCCGCGATGCGGCGTGCGCGTTCGAGGCGAATGGTCCTGGGCGCGGTGTCTCCTTCGAGGACATCGAGATTCACCAGCGCATCGCGTGCGATGACGTCGTGGCCGAGGCGTTCAGCGGCGTCGGCGAGAAAGGCGAAGGCTTCCAGATCAACCGGAGTCGTGGCCACGGCTTCACGCAGAATGCGTTCGGCCTCGACGTAGTTGTTCGACAAGTAGAGCGCGCGCCCGTACAACGCGAGGCCCTCGCTGCGCCGGGCCGTGCCGCCCAGCGCGCGTTCGAGCGACGTGGACGCCTTCAGAATCGCTTCGGGGTCGCGGCTTCGCTCGGCGCGTGCGAGGTAGACGCGGCCAATCGCGAGCAGCACCTGCGAGTCTTGTGGCGATGCGCGCAGGGCTGCCGACAAGGTGCCGAGCGCGGCATCGAGGTGGCCTTGGCGGGCCTCGGCCTGTCCGATGGCGATCTTCCGGCCGGTTTGGCCATCGCGCGCGAGAATCTGCAGTTGCGCCATCTCGTCGACCGGCCGGCCCTCGGCCCGGTACACGTCGGCCAGTTCCTCGCGGGCGGCCGTCAGGTTTGGCGCAATCGTGAGTGCCGCCTCCAACGACTGAATCGCGCGGGCCGCGGCATTCGTGTCGCGATAGAGCAGTGCCAGCAGATAGTGCGCCTCGGCGCTGGCGTCGCTGCGCGCGACGGCGCGTTCGAGCGGGCCAATCGCGGCACCGGGCGAACCGGCCCGGAATCGCGCGAGGGCGAGCCGGTAGAGCAGTGAAGGGTCTTTGTCCTTGAGGCGCTCGGCAGCCTGCCCGTACCACTCGGCGGCCTGGCCATAGTCGCCGCGCGCATCGAAGAGGTCGCCCAACGCAACCAGAGGTTGAGGCGCGTCGGGCGCCAGCCGGCTCGCTTCGCGCCAGTCCCGAATCGCCTCGTCATCCCGACGTTGCGCGCGGTAGGCCTCGCCGCGGCGCAGGTAGGCGACCATGGAAGTCGGCCGGAAGGCCAACGCGCCGCTGAACGCCTCCACTGCCCGATAGCTTTCACCGGTGGCGAGGGCCTTGTCGCCCGCGGAGAGCAGGCGTTGATATTCGCGCTCGGCTCCGAGGCGCTGGATCAGCACCGCGCCGCCCACGGCAGCCGCCAGCACGACAAGGCCGGCCGCCACCCGCGTCCACATGCGTCCCACGGGGCCCAGTTTACGCGGGAACTCCAGGGCGCAAACGGGGTCTAAGTAAGGGCGGGTCAGCGTTTGCAGCCGGGTGTACCATGGCAGCAGAGACCTTTGTGAAACCGATTCGAGTTCTGGCATGGTCCGACGCCGCGAGCGCCGATTGGGCGCTGGTGCAGCGGTGTATCGCCGCCGAGGAAGAGGCCTGTACGCGGCTGGTGACCGACCATCAGCGCATGGTCTATCAGCTGGCGCTTCACCTGCTCGGCGACAATCAGGAGGCACTGGACCTGTCTCAGGAAGTGTTCCTGAAAGTGTTCCGGACGCTTCGTCAATTCCGCGGCCAGGCCACTCTGCGCACCTGGATTTACCGCATCGTCGTCAACCAGGCGTCGAACCGGCAGCGGTGGTGGAGACGTCGCCATCGGGCGCAACAAGTTCGCCTCGAGGATTTGACCGCGACGCGCGGCGAGTTGCCGGAGAGTCGGCTCTCCAGCATGCCGGATCGCGTGTTGCAACAGCGTGAAACGAGCGATCGCGTCTGGGGGGCCTTGAAGCAGTTGCCCTTCGATCAGCGCGCCGTCATCGTGCTGCGGGAAATCGACGGATTGAGCTACGAGGAAATCGCGACCTCGCTCGACGTCGCCGTGGGAACCGTCAAGTCGCGCCTCGCCAGGGCGCGCGAAGGTCTTCGCCTGGCGCTGGGGGCTCAGTGATTACCGCGGACTGCGACGCGCTTCGCGACGACCTCGACGCGTTCGTTGATGGCGAACTGCGCGGCGCCGATCTGCGCCGTGTGGCCGATCACGTCGAGACCTGTCGCCGCTGCGCCGAAGAAGTCGAAAGCCGGGAGCAGTTGGGCGGGATGATCCGCGAGTCGGTCGCGGATGGCTATCAACTCAACGTGTCGACGGGGCTCGCGGCCGGCGTCGTGGCCCGTGTGCGTGCGGAGTCCTATTTTTCCTGGCGCTCCGGTCTCGTCCGCGCCGTCGAAGACTGGCATTGGGTGATCGTCGGCGGCGGCGCCGTGTGCGCCACCTTCCTGTCGATGCTGTTTTGTTCGGTGTTGCTCCTGTTTGGCACCGCGGCGCCGGACGGGGATTCGCTGTCGGCCCTGGGCCGCAACCTGAGCAACTCGCCCGGCTCGCTGTATGCGGAGGTCTCACGGCCCGGCCTCGACGGGGAACTGATGCTGGTTCAACTCGGTGACGGCGACGGATCGATTGTGCCGCTGCCGCTCGTGATGCGACGCAACGATGAAGAGAAGCAGTTCGTCGACGCGCTGGGCGAGGCGCTCGTCCGTCGTGGCGCGTTCGTGCAGCTGGCCTCGATGCCGGAAGCGGAGCGTCGCTATGCCGAATGGCTCCTCGACAACATCGCGCGCGTGCGCCGGTCGGAACCGGCCGTGGGCGCGCTCGGATCGCTGACGGTCCATCGCCTCCATCTCGTCACGAATACTGACGTGACGGCGAAGGGGCTGAATTAAGTGTGTCCGGCGGGCGAAAGCCCGCCAGCTACGACTACGACCGCCGGACGTTACCGTCCCACGCCGACGGCTGTCACATTCTGAAACTGATCAGTCGCACGCACGACGACCCGAGCCGGATCCACACCGGCTGGTAACGCGATGTCGTATCGTTCATCTGGGGCGTCGGCCAGGCCATCGGCCGGATACACCAGCTGCCAGGCGCCGCCACCCACCGAGTACTCCAGTTTCTGGATGGGGCTTTGCGCGTCGTGCACGCGTACGGCGATACGCACGTCAGCGCCTTGTCGCGTGACCTCGGTCGTGATTTGCGGCGGCGTGTTGTCCACCTCGATCGGATCACTCTCTCGTTCGCCGGAGAGTGCGCGCTCGGCCGAGTTGGACGGGCCGTCGGACGCGACGAGGCGCACGGTGTAGCGACCGTCGGCGACCGACGTGGTGTCCCACACGTACAGCGAGTCCAGTAACCCCGTTCGGAGATCGCGCCAAGCCGTCTCGCCTTCGCGACGGTACTGCAGGGTGTAGGTCAGGCGATCGCCGTCGGCATCGTCCGCCTTCCACGCGAGCGTCTGCAGCCCCTTTTGAAACATGCGGCGCCCGGGTTGAGGCGGAGACGTCAGGTCGCCGGGTGGTCGGCGCGCGTCCGCCGTCAAATCGTCAAGGCCAGCGATCGCCCCATCTTCGCTCGAGAACGGACGCTGAAAAACGACGCCGGGCGGGTGCACTGTGACGGAGGAGACGACGGGCCGTACGTTTCTCGGAAGATAGGCCACGGTCACGGACGTCAATTGTGCCGGCGTCGCATTGGCCGCGCGCGCCAGCGACGCCTTCCACTGGACGAAGCGAGCCGCGGGGCTCTTGATGGCTTCGCCCTGACGGGCCGCGTACGGACCGGACCAGTCGCTCCACGAATCGTCAGGGGTCTCTGTGTTGCCCGATCGCGTAAACAAGGTGACCGCGCCGGCAGCTTCCCATCTCACGAGGCCCCACGAGGCAGTGCTCCGCGAATCACGTACAGCGGACACGAACGTGGCGGGCGTCTGATCTGATCCCCCTGGCGCCAGCACGCGACCAGGATTCGCCGTCGCCATCGCGGCCATCCGGCCGCCCGTCGCAGGACGGCCTGAAAATCGCGTGATCTGTTTGGCATCGACGCCCGTGACCAGCACGACCTCTCGGCCGCGACCGATTCGGTACAAGCGGCCATTCGGGCCTGTCGCGACGAGCGCGCCGCCATCGTCTTGCGCCGCGACGTCGTAGATCATGTCGCCCGTTTCCCAGACGGCCTCCCAATTACCCGTGGCGTCGATGCGGTAGAGGAGGGAACGACGCGTCGCCGGCGTCGAAGCCGTCGGCGTGGGCGTGGCGGCCGGCGTGGCCAACGTAACGGCCGCCGAAGCCGCGTCGGCGGATGATGACGAGTCGTCGCCACGATTGAGTGCCGCGGCGTAAATGACGCCGTCCGCGCCTACCGAGACCGCGCGCAGTTCGGTCATGGCCGTGTCGAGAATCGCGAACGGCTTGTCGTCCGATCCGATGCGATAGAGCCGTCCCGGTGATTCGGTTCCCGCCAGAACGCGCCCCTGACTATCGCGCGCGAGCACGGTGACATGAGCCGAGGGCGGACGATACAGCGCCCGTCCCTCGCCGCTCGGTTCGACGCGATAGATTGCGGCCGGCGATCCGGCGCCCACCCAGAGGCGGCCGGACGCATCCACGGTGAGAGCCCAGATGTACTTTTCGTCCGGATCAAAGAACGGACGTGCGGGCCCATTCCCGTCGATTACGTACACGCGGCCGTCGGGCGAGGTCGCGGCGTAGACACGATTCCCCGACACCGCGACCGCAAACACGTTGGCTTCATCGGCGTCGAAAATGGTTTCTTCGGCCTGCCCGGGCCGCAGCCTGATGACGCGTCCGTCGCCGCCGGTGCCCGCCCACACGGTGCCGTCCGCGCCTTCAACGAGACTCCAGATCTGCGGGGCAGTGCTCGTCAATCGATTCGTCAAGAGCGGGCCGACGCTGAGGATGCCTTGCGAACTGATCGAGACGCCGTCGGACGTGCCCTTCAGGAACTCAGCCGCCGTAGCGACCGTCCAGAACGTTGGCCCGGATGCCCGGGTTGGCGCCACGCCAAGGCCGATGAGGATGGTCAAGAGAACCCAGCGAACGCGCAAACGCATCATCTGCAATACCGTCCAGTCAGCGGGCTACGACGATCAGGTTCAGTTCCCGGGATCCGCGGACCACGCGGCTCAGCCGTTGCTCCCAGGAGCCGACAACACTCTTGAGGACCGGCGCTGTGGTCACGCTCTTGTCGTCATCAAGGATCGAGCGCGCGGATGCGGGGAGGCCGGGCAGAGTCGCGCCGCCGACCACCGTTCCCGCGCTCGAAGCGATCAGCCGCACGTACACGCGGTTGTTTCGCCGGGATGCATTGAGGCGCGTCAGCAGATCCGGCCAGGACGTGGCCCGCCCGGGACGCAGTTCTCGTTCCTCAAGGGATGCGAGCGTCGGTGCGTCGGACACGAGCAGTGTCAACGGACCTGGCTGCGCCGGCATCGTGACGGGCATCGAGACCGTTTCCGTGCCGCCGCGATAGTCGCGCACGAGAATTTGTAAGGTGTGCGTCGCGCCCGTCTTGGGACGCGTGGTATCCAGCCACACGCGTTCGATGGTCGTTGTCTGCGTCTGTTCGCTCGTGCGAACCGTGAGGTCCACACGCTCGGCGAGTGCCGGACGGAAGTCATTGGTGGCGGCAAGGCCAATCGCCGCCGTCGTGCTCGATGCGGCGGCGTTGACGGCGCCGTCGCCGGAGAAGATGTCGTCGATGGTCACGGTTCCGTTCGCCCCGAACGAGATCGTTCCCGACGTCGTCAGCGTGAGTGCGCCGGACTGGCGTTCGAAGCCTGCGATCGCGTTGAGCAGCCCGACGTATGCGAAAAGGGGAGTCAGTGTTTGATCGTGAAGCACGCGGAACTGCAGACGCTTGTCCGGACCACGATCGGAACCGAGCGTGACGTTCATCGTCAGTTCCTTCGGTCCGTCGCCCAGATTGCCCGCGACGCCTGTGCCGCGGTCCTGGTTCATGGTGCCGATGACCGGACCGAGCACGGCGATCTTGAGTGACGAATCGAGGCTGGGGATCACGGCATAGACGCGCGCGCGTGTCATCGCCAGCGAGGTGGGGCCGAGGCTGAGAAACGGATGGCCGAACGCGTAGACGCGTGAACCGGCGATGTGCGTCACCGTGCCGGTCGCGCCCATCTCGAGATCGCCCTGAACCAGCGCCATGCCAATCGGATCGCCGGGCCGCAACGGCGACGTTGGCAATGCCGGCGTGGCCGGCGGAGATTGCGGCGACGACGCCGTTTCAAAACTGCGCCGCAGGTCGCGGTCGATGTTCGGGTCGAATCCGCTGAACACCATGGCCGCGCCGATCGGCCGAAGCGAGGGCGCGATTTCCGCAAGCGAGGACGCGCCCTGCACGCGAAGTTCGGACAGCCCGCCAAGCGGCGCGATGGTTCGCCGGGCCAGGCGAGCCAGCGCGTCGAAGACGGCCGCGGGGCTGGCGGGCCACGTCAGAGCCAGATCGCCCGCGCCGCCGCGCGGCCCACCGCCATCAAGCGCCGAGACCATTTCGCCGATCGGCGTAATACCGGCGATCGGTTCCTTTGGAAAGGAACCGAGTGCATAGGACACCGCCCCCACGAGGCGGCCATCGATGTAGACCGGGCTGCCGCTCATCCCCTGGATCACGCCCGTCGTGGCCAGTGGACCGCCCTCAAGTTTCGCCAGGATGAGGTCGCGCCGTGGGCCGGTGACGTTGCTGATGACGCCGAGGATGTGGACTTGAAATTCTTCGATCGTGGTGCCGGCAAACACCGTGCGGCCGATGCCGACCATGCCGGGCCGCAGGTCTGCCACCGGGAAGTAAGCCGGGGTCTGCGGGACCAACGCCAGCGATGACACCGTCAGCAGCGACGCAATCGCGAGGCGTAGTGATACCCGAGGCATGTGCGTATTATCTCCGCATCGCGCCTAACCGGTATTGGGGGCAGGTTTGCGTCAGCGCGCCCATGTGCTAATCTCCCCGAAGTTGTGACCACCTTTGCTGCCCGTCAGTCCGTCCCGACCACGTCTTCGTGGTGGTGGTACGCCTACGGCATTGAAGGGGTCGTCGCGCAGTAATCGAACGAACCGCGCGCGGGATTAGCGGCCTCTTCAGCTCACGCTGAAGAGGCTTTTTTCGTTTAGGGACCATGGCACGCATCTGCGAGACGGTGACGGCAACGACGATGGCGGCGTTGAGGAGCGGGCGGGACCGATCGACCGCCGACATGGTCGAACTGCGCCTCGATGGCATCGGCGATCTCGATGTGGCCGGAGCTGTTGCCAACCGCACGAAACCCGTGATCGTGACGTGCCGGCCGGTCTGGGAGGGCGGGGCATTCGCCGGCAGTGAAGAGGAACGTCTGCGGCTGCTGGGACAGGCGATCGCATTGGGCGCTGAATACGTGGACGTGGAATGGCGCGCCGACCGCACTGGCCTGCCGTCAAATCCCCGGACGGAGATTGTTCTGTCGCATCACGTCTTCGATGGGGTGCCGGCGGACCTGGCCGCACGTGTGGCGGCGATGCGCACCGAGGCGGCGGGCGGCGTGGTCAAAGTCGCCGCGGCCACCCGGACGCTCACGGACTGCGTCAGATTGCGGACCCTGACGTCCGGTGGCGATCGACAGGTCATGATCGGTATGGGCCCAGCCGGCGTGATCTCGCGTGTGTGTCCCTGGCTGTTTGAATCGCTCTGGACATACGGCGGAACAGCGGCGGACGGACAGATGCCGATTTCGGATCTCGCCGAATGCCTTCGTGAGCGACGTGCGACATCTGCCACCGCGATTTATGCGATCACGGGATCGCCGCTGGCACACTCGGCCTCTCCATCGATTCAGAATGCCGCGTTTGCGGCTGGTGGCGTAGACGCCGTCTTCGTCCGTATGGAAACGGCCGACGCGGCGGAGTTCTTGATGGCGGCAGAAGCGTTCGGGGTGGCCGGCGCGAGTGTGACGGCGCCGCTGAAGACCGCGTGGGCGCCGTTGGGCGTGCGACTGGACTCCGCGGCGCAGGCGATCGGAGCCGTAAACACCCTACGAAAAGGGCCGCACGGTTGGGAGGGCCGGAACTTCGACGTCGATGGGTTTCTCGCGCCGCTCTCTCGGCGCGGACTTCAGTTAAAGGGCCAGCGCGTGGTCGTGCTCGGCGCTGGCGGTGCCGCACGCGCGGTTGCGTGGGCACTCCAGCGGCAGGGCGCGCGGGTCGAGATCGCGGCCCGACAGCTTGAGGCGGCTTCGCGAGTGGCGGCCGATGTTGGCGCGACCGCGGTGCCGTGGCCGCCCATCGCCGGGTGGGACATGCTCGTCAATGCCACACCTGTCGGCACCTCGCCGCACGCGGAAGCCATCCCTCTTGATCCGCAATTCATTCGAGGCGGCCTCGTGTACGACCTCGTCTACAACCCGGCGGAGACGAGACTCCTGCGCCTGGCTGGCGGCGCGGGCGCGGGAACGATCGGCGGAATCGAAATGCTCGTGGCGCAGGCGCAAGCGCAGTTTGCGTACTGGACGGGCCAGCCCGCGCCAGAAGGCGTCATGGAACGCGCGGCCGCGGAATTTGTGCATCAGCGGCCGGAATAGCACGGGAGCAATGGGATGAGGCAGACGACGTTCGACGAGTTCGTGGAGTTGGCGACGCGCGGCACGTTTGTGCCCGTCTGGCGCGAGATCATGGCGGACCTGCTGACGCCCGTGTCGGCCTTCCTGAAGATTGCCGAACATTCGGACTACGCATTCCTGCTCGAAAGCGTCGAAGGCGGTGAACATGTGGGCCGTTACTCGTTTCTCGGGAAGGATCCCTTTCTCATCCTGCGCGGGCGGAATGATGAAACGTCGATTGAGCAGGCTGGGTTGCGTGCGAAGCGAGATGAGCCGTGCCTGGCGGTGCTGCGCGAGTTGATGGCCGAGTTCCAGGCGCCGATTCATCCGGATCTGCCGAGATTCATCGGCGGCGCCGTCGGCTATCTGGACTACGACGCCGCTGAATGGTTCGAGCCCTCCGTCAAGCTCGACAAGCTGGCGCGGGATCGCGATCAGGCGGGCTTCATGGTGTTCGACACCGTGCTGGCGTTTGACCACGTCAAGCATCGCATTCTGGCGATCGCCAATGCGCGTTTGCGACCGGGCGAAGACATGCGGGCCCTGTACGACTTCGCGTGCGCGAAGATCGACTTCCTCGAACGCGAACTCGAACGCAACCTGTCGAGACAGACCCGGCCGGATGCGAAAGACCTGGTCGTGACGCCCAATCAAACCCAGGACGCGTTCGAGGCCGGCGTGCGCCGTATCCAGGACGAGATCGCGGCCGGCGAGGTCTATCAAGCGGTGCTGTCGCAGCGGTTTGACATCGGCGTCACCGCGCCGCCGTTCGACGTGTACCGCGCGCTCCGGCATATCAATCCGTCGCCGTACATGTTCTTCATCCGGATGGGCCGCGAGGCCATCATCGGCGCGTCGCCGGAAATGCTGGTCCGCGTGGAAGGCCGGCACGTCGAAACGCACCCGATCGCGGGCACGCGGCGTCGCGGGGCGACAGCGGACGAGGATCAGCGACTGGCTGACGAACTGCGACGCAACGAGAAGGAGAAGGCCGAACACGTCATGCTCGTGGATCTCGGCCGCAACGATGTCGGCCGCGTCGCCGAGGTGGGTTCGGTGCGCGTGCCGCAGTTCATGACGCTGGAACGCTACTCACACGTGATGCATCTGGTCTCGCGAGTGGAGGGTCGCCTCGCCGAGGGCCGCGATCGACTCGACGCGCTCGAAGCGACGTTTCCGGCCGGCACCCTGACGGGCGCGCCGAAGATTCGCGCCATGCAGATCGTGGGCGATGTGGAACCGACACGCCGCGGCCTGTATGGCGGCGCCGTCGGCTATCTCGACTTCGCCGGTAATCTCGATTTCTGTATCGCGATTCGCACCATCACGATGCGCGATGGGCGCGCGGAACTCCAGGCCGGCGCGGGCATCGTCGCGGACTCCGAGCCGGCGGCCGAGTTTCAGGAAACGCTCGACAAGGCCCAGGCGCTGATTCAGGCGCTGGACATGGCGAATCGGGGGATCTGACCGCGTGATTCTGCTGATCGACAATTACGACTCGTTTACCTGGAACCTGGCCCATCGGTTGGGCGAACTCGGGGCCGAGGTGCGTGTCGTCAGGAACGACGCGATGACGGTTGACGCGATGATGGCCCTGGCGCCCACGCGCGTGGTCGTGTCGCCCGGACCAGGCCGGCCGGAAGGGGCCGGTGTGTCGATCGAAGCCATTCGCCGCTTTGCGGGGCACGTGCCGATTCTCGGCGTGTGCCTTGGCCACCAGGCGCTGTCGATCGCATTTGGCGGGATCGTCGAGCGCGCGGCGAAGCCCATGCACGGCAAGACGTCGTTGGTGGCGCACGATGGGACGCATCTCTTTGCGGGGCTGTCGGATTCCGTTGAAGTCGGCCGGTATCACTCGCTGGTGATTCCGCCGGATCACCTGCCGGCATCGTTCGTGCGATCGGCCTGGGTCGTAGACGATGGCACGGTGATGGGAATTCGCCACGAGACGTGGCCGGTATTCGGCGTGCAGTTTCATCCCGAATCGGTGCTCACATCGGCCGGGCAGCTGATGCTGCGAAACTTTCTGGAGGCTCGCTGAACATGTTTGCCGCCTTGCTCGAACGGCTCCGCCGGCACGAAGACTTGACGAGCGCTGACGCGACGGCGGCGATGGGCCGCATCATGGACGGCGAAGCGCAGTCCTCTCAGATCGCGGCGCTGCTGATGGCACTGGCGCTCAAAGGGGAACGGCCCGATGAAATGGTGGGCTTCGCGCGTGCCATGCGCGAACGCGCCACGCCGCTGCCGCGACCGGCCGGCGATGTGTTCGACACCTGCGGCACCGGCGGGGACGGCGCGCATACGTTTAACGTCTCCACGGCGGCCGCGATCGTGCTCGCCGGCGCCGGGGTGCGCGTCGCCAAGCACGGCAATCGGGCGGTGTCGAGCCGGTCCGGGAGTGCGGACGTGTTCGAAGCGCTTGGCGTGAACCTCGAGGCGGCGCCTGATCAGGTTATGACCGCACTCGATGAAGCCGGCCTCGCGTTCTTCTTTGCGCCGATGTGGCACCCGTCCATGCGTCACGCGGGGCCCACGCGCCGCGAGCTGGGTGTGCGCACGGCGTTCAATCTGCTCGGACCGCTGACCAATCCTGCCGGAGCCGCGAGGCAACTCGTTGGCGTCTCCCGACCCGAACATACCGAGTTGGTCGCGCGCACACTCGGTGTGCTGGGTGCGGCACGCGCCTGGGTGGTGCATGGCGCAGGCGGACTCGACGAAATCTCGACGCTCGGCCACACCAAGGTGTCGGAACTGCGCGCCGGCACGGTCAACACCTTCTATGTGCACCCGGCAGACGCGGGGCTGCCGATCGTCGATCGGGCGGCGCTCGCCGGCGGGACGGCGGCCGAGAATGCCGCGATGATCGAGGCCTTGCTCAATGGTGAGGCCGGACCGCGTCGTGACGTCGTCCTGATGAACGCGGCCGCGGCGTTGCTCGTGCTCGATCGGGCTTCGGATCTTCGCGAAGGCGTCGCGTTGGCGGATGAGAGCCTGTCGAGCGGTCGCGCGCGAGGCGTGCTTGATCGACTTCGCAAAGTGTGCGGCCGATGACCAGCACTGTCCTTGACGCCATCGTCGGATCGGCACGGCGATCAGCGGCCGAACGGGCGAGGCGTGTGACGCGCGCCACACTCGAACGCGAGGCCGCGGCGAGAACCTCCCGGCCTGACGCGCTCGCGGAGTCGCTGTCCGCTCCCGGCATTCGCGTCATTGCCGAGTGCAAGCGGCGGTCGCCCTCGCGGGGTGTGTTGTGCCGGGAGTACCAGCCGGCCCGGATCGCCGCCGGATACGCCACTGCGGGCGCTGCCGCGATCTCCGTGCTGACAGAGCCCGCTTTCTTTGATGGCAGCCTTGAACACGTGCGTGAGGTGACAGCGGCCGTCCCCGTGCCGGTGCTCCGCAAGGATTTCGTCGTGAGCGAATATCAGATCGTGGAGGCCCGGGCCGCAGGAGCGGCCGCCGTGCTGCTGATTGTGGCGGCGCTGAACGATCGGGAGTTGTCCCGCTTGCTCCATGCTTCAGCGGACTACCAGGTTGAGACCCTTGTCGAGGTGCACAACGCGACCGAGGTGCAGCGCGCACTCGGGGCCGGCGCCACGATCATTGGCGTGAACAGCCGGGACCTGCGGACGCTCGAGATGTCGCCGGAGGTATTCGAATCGGTGAGTCCCTTGATTCCGGACGAGGTGACGATGGTGGCGGAGAGTGGGATTTCGACGTCATCGGATCTCGCGCGTCTTGGACGCATGGGCTACGACGCGTTTTTGATTGGCGAGCGGTTCATGACGAGCGAAGATCCAGGCGCGTCGCTGGCCACGTTTCTGGGCGACGCGGCTGCAGCGGTGGCGTCATGAGCCGGCGCGATCCGTCCACGCGCGTATTGCGTACACGCGTGAAGATCTGCGGCATCACCCGCGAGCAGGATGCTCGCGCGGCCGCCGTGGCGGGTGCGGATGCGATCGGCTTTGTCTTTTGGCCAACTAGTCCGCGCTTTATCGAGCCGCGCGACGCCGCCGAGATTGGCCGCGCCGTTCCCGCGTTGCTGACGCGGGTCGGCGTGTTTGTCAACGCGTCGCCGGGCGAGGTCTCGCGCGCGGTCGCTGACGCGCGCGTGGATGCCGTGCAACTGCACGGCGAAGAAGATCCCGAGGCCTATGCGTCGTGCGGCGCGGCCGTGATCAAGGTTGTGTCGCTCCTCAGCGACCAGGACGTCGCACGGGCCCGGTCGTACGGTCCGGCCGTCACCGTGTTGGTAGATGCGAAAGATGCCGAACGTCGCGGTGGCACCGGCCTCCGGGCGAATTGGGAGTTCGCCCGACAGCTCGCTCGCGTCCGCCCAATTCTGCTTGCGGGTGGCATACGCACTGCGAATGTGGCCGAAGCGATCCGCACCGTTCGCCCGTGGGGCCTGGACGTATCGTCGGGCGTTGAAGCGTGGCCCGGGCAGAAGAGTGCGCGACTGATCGGGAGCCTGTTGGCGCGAGTGGCTGAAACAGACCAGGCGGCGAATACCACCAGCGTAAAGGGACGGAAGGGGACAACGTGACGCGCGACGTGACAGAAACGGCCGGTCCGGTGTTTGGACGCCGCGACCCGGATCAGCGCGGGTACTTCGGCGAGTTTGGCGGACGCTTCGTCCCCGAGACGCTGGTGGCGCCAGTCGAGGAACTCGAGGCCGCGTATTTTGCGGCACGGTCGGATCCGGAGTTCGTCGCGACGTTTCGGCATCTCCTGGGGACGTACGTCGGCCGTCCGACGCCGCTGCAGGAGGCACGGCGGGCGACGCGCGGCACGGCGGTGCGTTTGTATTTGAAGCGCGAGGACCTTGCCCACACCGGCGCGCACAAGATCAACAACGCGTTGGGTCAGGCACTGCTCGCCGCGCGCATGGGCAAAACGCGAATCGTTGCCGAGACGGGAGCCGGCCAGCACGGCGTCGCGACGGCGACGGCCTGTGCGCTGCTCGGGCTGGAGTGCGTCGTGTACATGGGCGCCGATGACATGGCGAGGCAGGCCCTGAACGTGTTTCGCATGCAGGTGCTGGGTGCGACCGTCGAGCGCGTCAACAGTGGTAGTCGCACGCTCAAAGATGCGATTAACGAAGCGATGCGTGATTGGGTGGCGCACGCGGATACGACGTACTACTTGCTGGGGTCGGTGCTCGGCCCGCATCCGTATCCGTTGATGGTGCGCGAGTTTCAATCGGTGATCGGCCAGGAAGCGCGGCAGCAGATTCTTGCGGCCGAGGGTCGCCTCCCGGATCTCGTCGTCGCGTGCGTGGGGGGCGGCAGCAACGCGATGGGAATCTTCGACGCGTTCATCGACGACAAGCCCGTGCGACTGGTGGGCGTCGAGGCGGGTGGCCGCGGCGCGGCGTTGGGCGAGCATGCGGCACGCTTTGCGGGCGGTGCGGCGGGGGTGTTGCACGGCACCAGGAGTCTCGTGCTGCAAGACGAAGCGGGCAATGTCGCCTTGACACATTCGGTCTCGGCCGGTCTCGACTATCCATCAGTCGGACCCGAGCATGCGTGGCTGGGATCGCTGGGCCGCACGGAATATGCGTCGATCGACGACAGTGCCGCGCTTGAGGGCTTTGAGTGGCTGGCGCGTCACGAGGGCATCCTGCCGGCATTGGAGTCCTCGCATGCGCTGGCGTGGGCCTCACGCGCGTTGCCGACTTTCGCTCATCGCACGCTCATGATCGTGAACGTGTCGGGTCGCGGTGACAAAGACGTCGAAACGGTCCGGCAGTTGCTCGCCGCTCGCGAGACGGTCGGAGGTGCTCGATGACGAACAAGCCGACCGTGGGCGCGCGGCGCCTCGACGCGCGGTTCGATCAGATCCGACGGTCTGGGACGCCGGGATTGGTGGCCTATGTCACCGGCGGCGATCCGAATTTCGAAGCGTCGGCAGACATCCTGCGCGCGCTCGAACAGGGCGGTGCAGACGTGATCGAAATTGGGGTGCCGTTCTCCGATCCCATCGCAGACGGCCCCGTGATTCAACGGGCCACCGAACGGGCGCTCGCCGCCGGCGCGACGCTGGCTCGCACGTTGGACCTGGTCATGCGTGTCCGCGCCTCGATCTCGATACCGATCGTGTTGTTTACGTACGTGAATCCCGTGCTACGCATGGGAACGGATCAATTTGTTACCCGTGCCTCTGACGCAGGCGTGGATGGCGTCCTTTTGCTCGATCTTCCGATCGAAGAGTCAGCCCCGATGCGCGATGCGCTCGATCGGCAGGGTTTGGATCAAATCTTCCTCGTCAGCCCGACGACGAGCGACCGGCGATTGGCGGAGGCCGCGAAATTGGGCCGCGGTTTCCTCTATGCGATTTCGCGACTGGGCGTGACCGGCGTGCGCGGTACAGTCGCGGATTCGGCCGCGCCGCTGGCGCATCGTGTGAAGGCGGTCACCGCGCTCCCGATCGCGATGGGTTTCGGAATTAGCCGGCCGGAGCACGTAAAAGAGGTCGGTGCGTTGGTCGATGCGGCGGTCGTCGGCAGCGCCATTGTGCAGGTCATCGCCGACGAACACGCCGCGGGCCGGGCGCCGGCTCGCCAGGTGGAGGCGTTTGTGCGTTGGCTGCGTCAGGGCGGCGAGAGGCCGGCGGCGGGGTCGCCGGGCGCACAAGCTCGGTAAGGCCGAAGTAAAATCGTCAGCGGTGCGCGACTCGCACCAGGGGAAAGCGCGGGCAGGACTCATGATTGTGGTGATGAAAGAGCGGGCAACCGTTGAGCAAATCGATGCGGTAGTCGCGCACTTGATTGAAATGGGCTTCGACATCCATCGATCGAAGGGCGAGTCGCGGACGGTGATTGGCGCCGTCGGGCACGGTAACGGCGACACGCAGCTGATCGCCATTCAGGATGGCGTGCACGAGGTGCTCCGCATTACGGAGCCCTACAAACTGGCTAGCCGGTCCTTCAAGCCCGAGAACACCGTGGTGGCGATCGGTGACGTCCTCGTCGGCGCCGACGAAGTGATCATGATGGCCGGGCCGTGTTCTGCCGAGTCCGAAGCCCAGGTCGAGGCCACGGCCGCGGCCGTGAAGCGCGCAGGCGCCAAGGTTCTTCGGGGCGGCGCGTTCAAGCCCCGCAGTTCACCCTACAGCTTTCAGGGATTGGGCGAAGAAGGCCTGATCATGCTTCGGGCGGCTGCCGATCGCCACGATCTGAAGCTCATCACCGAAGTCATGGAGAGCAGTCAGATCGATGTGGTTGAACGCTATGCCGACTGCATGCAGGTGGGCGCGCGCAACATGCAGAACTACTCGCTCCTGCGTGACCTCGGCCGCGCGCGGAAGCCGGTGCTCCTCAAACGCGGCATCTCCGCGACAATCGAAGAGTGGCTGCTGTCGGCCGAGTATGTGCTCGCCGGTGGCAACAAGAACGTCATCCTCTGCGAGCGGGGTATTCGCACGTTCGAAAGCTACACGCGGAACACGCTCGACATTTCGGCGATTCCCGTCGTGCAGCAACTGAGCCACTTGCCAGTGGTCGTGGATCCGAGCCACGGCACGGGCCGACGCGACAAGGTCGCACCGATGGCGCGCGCCGCGGTGGCGGCCGGCGCCGACGGCTTGTTGATCGAGGTCCACAACGATCCGGATCACGCGCGATCGGATGGCGCGCAGTCGCTGTTCCCCGCGCAGTTCGAACGGCTGATGGCGGAATTGCGGGTCATCGCGCCCGCGATCGGCCGAAGCATTTGCGTGGAGCCGGTTGCGAGACGCGGCTGGAGCCGGTGAGAAGGGCAAAGGGCAGAGGGCGAAGATCAAAGGTAGGGACAGAGGATTGAGCGAGGATCAGAAGATCAAACCTCTGTGGACGCCCGGTCCTGACCGCGTTTCGGCATCGCGACTCACCGCGTTCGAAGCGCATCTTCGCCTGACGCGCGATCTCAGCTTCGGCGACTACGGCGCGCTCCATCAGTGGTCCGTGACCCAGGCACCGGCGTTCTGGTCGGAGATCTGGGACTTCTGCAATGTCTCCGGCGCGCGCGGCGATCGCGTCGTCTCGAACCTGGACCGCATGATCGAGACGCGGTTCTTTCCCGACGCGACGCTGAACTTCGCCCAGAACCTGCTGCGGCGCCGAGACGCGTCGCCGGCGATTATCGCGACGACCGAAGCGACTGCCGACCGCGTGCTCTCCCATCAAGAGCTGCATGACGCGGTCATGCGTGCCGCCGGCGCGCTGCAGTCGGCTGGCGTGGTGAGCGGCGACCGGGTGGCCGCCGTGATGGCCAATGTGCCCGAAGCCATCATCGCGTCGCTGGGGGCGGCCGCAATCGGGGCGGTATGGTCATCCTGTTCACCCGACTTCGGCGTCCAGGGCATTCTGGATCGCTTCGGCCAGATCGAGCCGACCGTCCTCGTGAGCGTGGACGGCTATCACTACGGCGGCAAGACCTTCGACTGTCTGCCGAAGATCGCGGAAGTCGTGCGCAAGCTTCCGAGTGTCCGGCAGGTCGTGGTGGTGCCGCTCATCGGAAGCGCCCGGACCGATGACATCCCGAGTGCCATCTGGTGGGACGCATGGCTCGCCACGGCGGCATCCGCGCCCCAGTTCGCGCAGCTACCCTTCGCGCATCCGCTGTACATCCTGTATTCATCGGGCACGACGGGCGTGCCGAAGTGCATCGTGCACGGCGCCGGCGGCACGCTGCTGCAGCATCTCAAGGAACATCAACTGCAATGCGACGTCCGGTCTGACGATCGCGTCTTCTACTTCACGACGTGCGGCTGGATGATGTGGAACTGGCTCGTGACAGCCCTCGCTTCAGGCGCGACCTTGGTCCTGTACGACGGTTCGCCGTTCCATCCCGACAGTCGCCGGCTGTTCGATCTGGCCGATCGGCATGGCATCTCGCTGCTCGGCGTCTCAGCGAAGCTGATTGATGCGGTCCGCAAATCGGGCCTGGTGCCGCGACAGACACACGATCTCCAGTCGGTTCGTACGATCACGTCAACCGGATCGCCGCTCGCGCCGGAGAGCTTCGACTTTGTCTACGAGTCGGTCAAGTCGGACGTGCACCTGGCCTCTATTTCGGGCGGCACCGACATCGTGAGTTGTTTCGTCGGCGGGCAGCCGAACGGACCGGTGTGGCGTGGAGAAATTCAAGGCGCGGCGCTCGGCATGGACGTGGATGTGTTCGATGATCACGGCCGGTCCCTGGACGAGGCGCCGGGCGAACTGGTGTGCCGCACGGCCTTCCCGTCGATGCCTGTGGGGTTCTGGGCCGACCCGGGCGGTGAGAAGTATCGGGCCGCCTACTTCGATCGCTTCCCGGGCGTGTGGTGCCACGGCGATTGGATTCGGCGAACCGAACACGGCGGGTTCATCATTTTCGGCCGCTCCGATGCGACGCTGAACCCGGGCGGCGTACGGATCGGCACGGCAGAAATCTACCGGCAAGTGGAGCAGTTGCCCGAGGTACTCGAGAGCCTGGCAGTCGGCCAGGCGTGGGAAGGTGATGAGCGCATCGTCCTGTTCGTCCGGCTCGCCGAGGGCAAGCGGCTCGACGAAGCGCTTCGCAAGAAGATCGGTGATCGGATTCGGAGCCAGACGACGCCGCGTCATGTACCCGCGCGAATCGTCCAGGTGGCGGACATCCCGCGCACGAAGAGCGGCAAGATTGTGGAAATTGCCGTCCGTCACGTGATTCACGGACGCAAGATCGCAAACCTCGAGGCGCTCGCCAATCCCGAGGCGTTGGATTTGTTTCGGGATCTTCCCGAGCTCCGGTCGTGACGGCTCGCCGAGTCGCGTCAATCCCACACGCAGTCAAACGTGCCGTCGTCGCGCACGCCCGTCGCGAGGCTCCGAAGGAATGCTGCGGGTTCCTGATTGGGACCGGCGCCCGGGTCGATCTGGCCGTGCCGATGAGCAACGTGGATCCGCGCCCGCACACGGGATTCCAGATCGATCCGTCCGAGCACATCGCGGTGCGGCGCGTGATTCGGCAGGTGCTGCCGAATGCCGGCATCGTCGGCGTCTATCATTCGCATCCGTCAGGCCCTGCGGCGCCGTCCCCGCGCGATATTGCGGAAGCCCACTATCCTGACTGGATCTTCCTGATTTGCGGGCGTGCGGGCCGCGTGGTCAGGGCCTACCGCATCCGGCGGGGCATGGCGACGCCGGTGGCTATCCGTTGGCGCCCCGCCGAACGCCCGCGACGCAAGCGCTGAGATATCATCCGGTGTTTGTTTGGATCGGCGGGGACCCCTGCACCCCGCCTCGCGAGGAGTGTTGGCGTGAGTTACCGAGGTTTGACCACTGACGTCGTCGAAGTCGAGGCCGACGTGCTGTTTGTGCCCGTGTCCGGTCCGGATGATGGACTGGGCGATGTGGCCTGGCTTGAACGTGCGACCCGCGGAGAGATTGCCCGGGCCCGCAAGTCGGCCGAGTTCAAGGGCCGGCTGTTCAGTGTGTTCGCGACGCCGGTCGTGGATGCCGGTTGCCGGGCGAGACGCGTGGCCTTGGTCGGCGCGGGGGAGCCGGCCGAACGCACGCCGGAACGATGGCGCCGGATTGCGAGCGCGTGCGCATATGCCGCTCGCGCCTACGGCGCGTCCTCAGTCGCGTTCCTGATTCGTGGCGGCGCTGACCTCGTCGGTGCGGCGCAGCACATCGCGGACGGATTCTCCGCGACGGATTTCGACGGCGGCGTCTACAAGTCACGCGCGTCCGCTGCCGCGAAGCCCGCAGCCGCCACTGTCACGATTCTCGCGCCAGGCGTCGATACGACCGCGCTCTCGGCGGCGGTTCAGCGAGGCCGGGTGCTGGGCGAGTGCGTCAACTTCACGCGGGCGCTGGCGAATGAGCCCGCGAACGTGCTGACGCCGGCGGAATTTGCCGATCGCGTGGCGTCAGCGGCACGCGGTGCGGGTCTCGGTGTCGACGTGCTCGACGAAGATCGCATCCGTGAATTGGGGATGCGGCTGTTGCTGTCGGTCGCGCAAGGCAGCGCGCTGCCGCCGCGCGTCATCGTGCTTCGTCACGAACCGCCGGATGCGCCGGCCGGCCCGGTGCTGGGCCTGATCGGCAAAGGGATCACGTTCGATACCGGAGGCGTGTCGATCAAGCCCGCCGACGGCATGGAACGCATGAAAGATGACATGGCAGGCGGGGCTGCAGTTGCGGGCGCGATGCTCGCGATTGCGCGTCTCAAGTCGCCCTTCAAAGTGATCGCGGTGATTCCGACGGCTGAGAATGCGATCGGCGGCCGGGCCAGCAGGCCGGGAGACGTCGTGCGTGGCGCCAGCGGCAAGACCGTGGAGATCATCAACACCGATGCCGAAGGCCGGCTGATTCTCGGCGACGCGTTGTGGTACGCCCAGCAGTTGGGTGTGACCCATATGGTCGACGTGGCGACCTTGACTGGCGGGATTCTGGTGGCGCTTGGGCGAACCGTTTCGGGTCTATTCGGGCAGCCGGAGTCGTGGGTTGAGACGGTCCGTCAGACCGCGGGCTCAGCGGGCGATCGTGTGTGGCCGATGCCAATCTACGAAGAGGCGCTCGAGCAGCTGCGCAGCGAGATCGCCGACATGATCAACTCCGCCGGCCGGCCCGGTGCGGCCGTCACCGCCGCCGCGTTCCTGCGCGAGTTTGCCGGAGACATCCCGTGGGCGCACCTCGACATCGCGGGCACGGCCTGGGCTGAAACCAAAGAGCCGTACCAGCCGAAGGGCGCGACCGGCGTCGCCGTCCGCACACTTACCGAGCTTGGGATGACGGGGGGCCGTCCGCGTTAGTCAAGGACGGGGGACCGTCCGCGCTAATCAAGGACGGGGGACCGTCCGCACTGATCAACGACGGGCTGACGGGCGGCATCGGCCGCCATTGGCGCGGACGCCACTTGAACCAGAGCACCAGGACGCCTCCGACAATGGCGCCGAGCACGAGAGACAACAGCAGCAGCGCGCCGGCCATGCCGAGCGACCCGACAATCACATCGCCGACGGTCGTTTCCTTCGGCGGCTCCTTGATGACCGTGACGATGAAGGCCTCAGGCGGCTTCTGCACGACGAAACCAGTCTACTGCTTTTGCTTTGCGGCTAGCGGACGGTCGAGGCGCTGACGCGTTTCAGCGAGTCCTGATATTTCACGATCGCGTCCCTGAGCGCCTGGGCGATCAGCTGCCGATGGGCGGGCTGTTTGAGCAGTCCCGCCTCCGTCTTGTTCGTCAGGAACGCAATCTCGGTGAGCACCGACGGCATCTGCGCGCCAATCAGCACGACGAACGGCGCCTGTTTCACGCCCAGGTCGCGGGCCGTGCTGGACTGACTGCGCGTGCGCTTGACGAGCGATCCCTGCAGGAGCACCGCGAACTCGCGCGATTCCTCGAGCTTGTTGTTCAGCGCGATCGCCTTCACGATGGCCGGCAGCGTGCCCATGGTCTGCACGCTCGCGGCGTTTTCACGCGCGGCGACGGCTTCCGCGTCCGGGTTGCTGGCGAAGTTCAAGAAATACGTTTCGATGCCGCTGACCGCCGGTTGCCGGTGCGAATTGGCGTGAATCGAGATGAACAGATCCGCACGTTCGCGATTCGCGATGGCGGTCCGCTCTTCGAGCGGGATGAATTCGTTGGTGCGGCGCGTGAGAACCACTTCAATGCCCGGAATCTGCTGGAGCAGTTTCTCCAGCCTCAGCGCGCAATCGAGCACCAGCTCGGATTCGGTAACGCCGTTCGACATCGCACCGGGATCGTGGCCACCATGGCCCGGGTCGATCACGACTTTCGAAACGCGGAGGCCGAGCTGGCGCGCGAGTGAGTAGTCGCCTCGTCCCATGCTCGACGGCGGAATCGGCGTGGGCGCGAGATCCACGTTCGCCGGCGGTGGCGGCGCCGGTGTGGACGTGGGTGTCGGCGTCGGAGTCGGCACAGCGACCGGCGTTGGCGTGGGTGTAGGCGCCGCGACAATCGGCTTGGGCGCCGGCGTCATCACAGGCGGCGGCAGATTCGCCAGTGCGTCCACGGCCGCCGGTGGCACAGGTTCCACATCGATAACCAGGCGATAGGGGGAATACAGCTGGAACGCGCTGTATCGCGGCTTCCCGACAAGCTCCAGAACCACACGCGTCGTGCCACGTGAGGGAGAACCCACACGCACCGTACGGATGGTGGGACTCTGGAGGTTGCGCACTTGCTCCACGAGGCTTGCCGCGACCGTCGCGTTGGTGAAGTCAAAGAAGACGCGGTCCGGGTTGGCTACGCGCTCGCCGGTGTAGACGGTCTCGTCGCTCAGCTCGATCGTGATGCGGTCGCCCTTCGGCAGGGAAGTGCGCGTCACCGACCGCACGACGATGGTTGAATCGGGACGCGGCGCCGGGCCAGACGGAGCCGCGACCGGCAAGGGCGTCGTCGCAGGCGCAGCTGCCGGCGGTGGCGTGGCGGCCGGCGCGGTTTCAGGCACCGGCTTTGTCAACGCGTCGATGTGAGAAGCGGTTTGTCGAGCCAGCGCGCCGGGATACGAGCGCACCAGCCACTGGAAGACACGCACCGCGTCGTCGCGGTCGCGCGGGTCGCGGCCACGCTGCCAGGCGCGCTCGAGCAGCAGGCCCGCCTGCCACAGCGCGTTGTCGCAGTAAGCAGAGGCAGGGAAGCGAATGACGATCGTCTGGTAGTCCTTCGACGCGCGTCGCAGCGCATCCACGGACGCCGAGTCCGGCAGCTGTTTCTCCTGCGCCTGCGCCAGTGCAAAGCGTTCCGCCGCCGTCGGCGTCTGCCCGGCGGCCGCTCCCGGCGCGATCGCCAGCGCAAGGGTGCCCAGCACCGCGACCGCGCGGATCATCTGGCGCCGGATGGGCCGGTTCGGCAGGGCACTCATCGTCATTTCAACTGGGCGTCTACTTCCACAAAATAGTTCTGGTCGACGAGCACTTCGCGCTTGCCGCCGGCGGCCGGCGACACGACGCCGTCCATTTCCATCATGTCGATCAGGCGTGCCGCGCGGCTGAAACCGACGCGCAGTCGGCGCTGCAGATACGAAATCGACGCCTGGCCGGTCGACACGACGATGCGCGCGGCCTCGTCGTACAACTCGTCCTTCTCGAACTCCGTCTTCTCAACCGAGCTCTTCTCTTCTTCGGTGATGGTGCGGTCGTAGGTCGGCTTGCCCTGCTTCCGCAGGAAGCTGCACAGACGCGCCGTCTCCTGTTCCGAGATGTACGGCCCGTGGATTCGCACGAATCGCGACGAGGCCGGTGGCAGATAGAGCATGTCGCCCTTGCCCAATAACTGTTCGGCGCCGTTGCCATCGAGAATCGTTCGGGAATCGACCTTGGACGCCACGCGGAACGCGATTCGGGCCGGCAGGTTCGCCTTGATGAGACCGGTAATGACGTCGACCGATGGTCGCTGCGTCGCGAGAATGAGGTGGATGCCGACCGCGCGCGCCATCTGGGCAATGCGCGCGATCGATTCCTCGACTTCCTTGCTGGCCGCCATCATCAGGTCCGCAAGCTCGTCGATGATGACGACGATGTAGGGCATCGTCTTGAGTTCCTGGCCATTGGGGCCGGTCGTCTGCTGTTCGGCGAGCATGGCCTTGATGTTCCGGTTGTACTGATCGATGTTGCGTACACCGAGCGCCGCCAGCGTCTTATAGCGGTCTTCCATCTCCCGGACGCCCCAGCGCAAGGCGTTCGAGGCCTGCTTGGGATCGACGACGACCGGTGTCAGCAAATGCGGGATGTCCTCGTACATGCCGAGCTCGAGGCGCTTCGGGTCGATCATGATGAAGCGCACGTCATCGGGCGTGCAGCGGAACAAGATGCTCGAAATCATCGCGTTGACGCTGACGGACTTGCCGGCGCCCGTCGACCCGGCAATCAGTAAGTGCGGCATCGTCGCCATGTCGCTGATGAAGGGCTCGCCGTGAATCGTTTTGCCCAACGCCATGGTCAACTTTGAGGTCGCGCGCGTATAGGTGTCCGATTCGAGCAGTTCGCGGAGCGTAATGGTCTCGCGGTGCGCGTTGGGAATCTGGATGCCCACGGTGGACTTGCCGGGAATGCGGTCGATCAGCACGGACTCGGCCTTCATCGCCAGGCAGAGGTCGTCGGCGAGGCCGGTGACGCGGCTGTATTTCACGCCCGCGTCGGGCTTGAACTCGTAGGTGGTGACTACCGGGCCGGGGTGGATCTGGACAACAGTGCCTTCGACGGAGAACTCACGGCACTTCTCCTCGAGCAGCCGGGCCGCGTCCATCAGATCGCGTTCGTCGATCTTGCCCTGGTCTTTGGTCGCATCGAGCAGCGTCACCGGCGGCAGGACGTAGGCGCCCTTGCGGCGTTCGGCCGGCGCCTTCGAAGTGTCGGCTTCGAGCGGCAGGCTGACGGCCACGGGCGCCACGCGTCGGATCGACGGCGCGGCGCTGGCCGCGGCTCGCCGCGGTCCCGCCGGCGTCGCGTCTTCATCCTCGTCGTTCTCGTACGCGCTGGACGCGCGGTCGTCGCTGCCAGAGGCGCGCGCGCGTGCGGTGCGGAGCTTGGCGGCAGCGTCCGCGGCTTTGGATGAGATCTCGGGCGCCCGGTCCTTGCCGAGTTGTTTGACTTGTTTCTGGACGATCCGCTGCCGCTCGCGGTCGCGCTCGCGATTCTCGCGCCAACTGCGGAACCAATCGAGCGGTCCGCGGCGTGCACGGATGCGTTCAGCGATGCCGGTCGCCGCGAGACCAAAAGAGAACTGAGTGGACAAAATGATCGAGAACGCCAGGAGCGTCAGCAGGAGAATCGTCGCGCCGGTGCGGTTCAGATAGATCGAAAATAACGATGCGAGTCCGTGGCCCACCATGCCACCCGCCGTGTAGTGCCGCGTCGACGACTCGAGCGCGCCGCCCGCCAGCGAGAGGAGCGCGGCCACGCTGCCGGTGAGGAGGCCCGCGCCCACGAGCTTCGTGTACTCGGCCTCAATCTTCGTGCACCAGAAGTAGTGCCAGGCGACATAGCCGAAAAATCCCGGTATGAACCAGGCGGCAAAGCCAAGAAGCTGGAATGCCGTTTCCGCCATGAACGCGCCGATGCGCCCGGCAAAATTCGCCGGGTCGCCGGTGACGCTGTTCCAGAACCAGGCGGGATCATTCGATGAGTGGCTCACCAACGCGACGAGCCACAGCAGCGTTGTCGCGAATAGCGCGACGCCGGCAAACTCACTCAGACGACGGGACAGGGCTGATTGGGCCAAACAGCGCTCCTCAAACTTCCATCACGACGGGCAGGATCAGCGGTCGGCGTCCAGCCCGTTTGCGAAACATGCGTTGCATCTCGACTCGTATGCGCTCCCGCAGGAGGCCCGGATCCGAGCGCTCTTCCTGTGGTCCGGACTCAATCGCCCGCGTCAGCAGGCCGGGCGCGTCACTCAGCATCGCTTCCTGCCGGGCGTCAGCCGCCAGACCGCGCGTGACGATCGACGGCGGCTGTTCGACCATACCGGTCTGGCCATTGATGGCCACGATGGCCACGACCAGGCCGTCACCGGCGAGGTGGCGGCGGTCCCGAAGCACCTCGTCGCCGATTTCCCCGGTCCGGGTTCCATCAATGAGCACGCGGCCGGCAGCCAGGCGGTCTACCACCCGGGCGCCGTCCGGGTCGAAACGGAGGACATCGCCGTCCTGGACCATCATGACCTCCGCGTCGGGGCAGACGGTCCGCGCCATGCGGGCATGCCGAGCCAATTGCCGGTACTCACCATGTATCGGCACGAAGTACCGGGGCTTGATGAGGGACAGCATTAATTTCAGTTCCTCAGCGCTGCCATGGCCCGAAACGTGGATGTGCTTGTCCGTATCGGTCACGATGTCCGCCCCCCGGCGGGCGATGTGGTTCATCGTCCGACCGATGGCCTTTTCGTTGCCGGGGATGCTTCGGGCCGAGAAGGCCACGACGTCACCTGGCAGCAGCTTGACGTAGCGGTGGTCGTCGATGGCAATCCGGGGCAGGGCGGCCAGCGCCTCGCCCTGAGAGCCGGTACACAGGCAGACCACGTCCTGCGGAGCCCAGTCACCGACCTCGGAGTCGGGTATCTGGATGCCGGGTGGCACCTTCAAGGCGCCGACCTGCTGCGCGATCTGTGAATTCTGCTGCATGCCGCGTCCCACAAAGGCCAGCTTGCGGTCGAACTGCTCGGCCATGTCGGCGACGAGTTGCAGGCGGTAGATCGAACTCGAGAACGACGCCACCAGAATCTTGCCCGTGGCGCTGCTGAAGATCTCCTCGAAGCCGTCGATGACGTCGCGCTCGGAACCGGTAAAGCCCCGCCGATCCGCGTTCGTGCTGTCGGAACACAGCGCCAGCACGCCGGACGCGCCAAGCTCCGCGAATCGGTGCAGGTCGAAGTGCTGGCCGTCGGGTGGCGTCTGATCGATCTTGAAATCGCCGGTGTGCACAATCACGCCGGCCGGCGTGTGGATCGCCACGGCCAGGCAATCCGGCATGCTGTGCGTCACGCGCAGGAATTCCAGCGTCATCGATCCAAATGTCAGCCGTTCGTGCGGCGCGACGGCGATCAGGCGGCCCGCCACGTCCACCTCGTGCTCCTTGAGCTTGGGTTCGATGAGCGCGAGCGTGAAGGGCGAGGCCAGAATAGGACCGTCGATGCGATCGATGACATGCGCGACCGCGCCGATGTGATCTTCGTGGCCGTGCGTAAAGACGATCGCCTTGATCTTGCCGCGATACGCGTCGAGCACCGAGAAGTCTGGAATCACCAGGTCGACGCCGAAGAGTTCGGGCTCAGGAAACATGACGCCGGCGTCGACGAGGATCGCCGTGTCTCCGGAGGACACGAGCAGCATGTTCATGCCGAACTCGCCGACTCCTCCGAGCGGGATCACGTCCACGACGCCCCGAGCGCCGGGAATCTCGTCAGACCGTGGCAACAGGCAACCTCGTCCCCAAATCCACCGGACACCCCACACCAAACGAGCGACGCTCGCCGATGCCAAGCCATGGAAGTCGCCGGGAGCGACACCCATCAGCTGTTGTGTCCGGCCTAATGGGGTCGCTGGGAAGACCCAAAATAGGCAGGAAAACTGGCGAAACTATAGCACAGCCGTTCTGAGAGTACCAGCCGTCTGTTCGACCAGGCGGGACAGCTCGACCAGGTCCAGCGTCTCCGGCCGGCGGCGCGGATCGATTCCCGCGGCGGTCAACACCTCGTGGGGGTTAGGGACGATGCTCTTGAGGGCGTTGGCCAAGGTCTTCCGCCGTTGGCCGAAGATTCTCTTGACGACCCGTTCGAACAACTCGGCATCCACCACACGGACCGGCGGCGGGCGGAATTCGAGTCGAACGACCGATGAACGCACCTTGGGCGCGGGGCGAAACGCGCCCGGCGGCAGGTCGAGGAGGCGCGTGACCCTCGCGTGCAGGCCGAGCATGATGGTCAGCACGCCATACGCCTTGGTGCGCGGCGTCGCGACCAGGCGGTCGGCCACTTCCCGCTGGACCATGACCGTGGCATCCACAAACACGCGACTACGCTGCTGCCACTCGATGAGCCTGAACATGATGGGCGTCGAGAGGTTATAGGGAAGGTTCCCCACGACGCGGAAACGACGGACGGACGGGCCGAGCGGATCCGCCCCGGCCGCGCGCCTGGGCTGGAGGCCGGATAAGTAGGGGAGCACGTCAGTCTCGAGCACGTCGCCGCTCACGATCGTCACATTGGCAGGCGCGCGGGCGGCGAGTTGGGCGACGAGATCGCGATCGATTTCCACCGCGAGAATGGGCGCGCCGCTCTCCGCCAGCGGAAATGTGAGCGCTCCGGCGCCTGGACCGATCTCGAGGAAGACGTCGCCGGCGATGGGCGCAATGGCCGCCACCACTTTGCGCGCCCATGGCTCGGTCAGGAAATTCTGTCCGAAACGTTTACGCGGACGGTGGCGGATCATCGTCCTCTTCGTCTTCGTCTTCGTCCTCGCCGTTCCAGTAGTTTTCCTCGATGTCCTCGATCTCTTCCTCGGACAAGCCGAAGTAGTGGCCGATTTCATGGATGAGCGTCTCGGCAATCGCGATGACGACGTCGTCGTTGTCGCTCGACGCGTCTTGAATGGGCCCCTGATAGAGCGTGATCTTGTCGGGCAGCGCATTGCCGTGCGACCACTGGCGCTCGGTGAGTGGCGTGCCTTGGTACAGCCCCAGCAGCGTGTCAGGTGGTTCGAGGTCCAGCTCCCGCAGCGTCTGGAGCGAGGGCTCGTCCTCAACCACAATCGCGATGTTCTGCATAGCCTCGCGAAACCGATCCGGGATCATGGCGAGGGCCTGATCGACGTGGGCGCGAAATTCCTGACGCGTCACGATTTGACCTTGCGGGGCTTCTTGACCTTGCGCGTCTTCGCGCCAAGGTTGCGAAAGTAGGCGCAGTCGAGCTTCACCTGACAACGATCGCACAACGGCTTCGGCCGGCACACGCGGCGGCCGTGCAGGATCAGCGTGTCGGAGGCGCGCGTCCAGCGGCCGGGCGCGAGTCCGGCGCCCAGGGCGGTTTCCGCGGCTACCGCGTCATCCGTGTGAACCAGGCCGATGCGGTTGGCGACGCGGAGCACATGCCGATCGACAGGCAATCCCGGAATGCCGAACGCATGTCCGCGCACCACGTTGGCGGTCTTTCGTCCGACGCCAGGCAGCGCAGTGAGATCGTCCATGCCTGTGGGGATTTCACCGCCGTGTTTTGCGACGACCTGCTGAGCCATGCCGATCAGCGAGCGTGCCTTGACGCGGAAAAATCCGGTCGGTTGGACGATCGGTTCGAGATCTTCAGGCGTCGCACGCGCGAGATCCGCCGGTGTTGCGTATTTCGCGAACACCTTCGGCGTCACTTCATTCACGCGGGCATCGGTGCATTGTGCCGAGAGAATGGTCGCCACGAGCAATTCGAACGGGTTGGTGAAGTGCAACTCCGTCCACGCATTCGGGTGCTGGCCCTCGAGGCGATCGAGGATGTCGTCGAACGACTGGCGGCGGGGCATCCGTTTAGTGCAGCGGCCCTTTGGGCCACGAACCGGGGTCGGACGCCGCGGACTGCGCGGTCTGGACAGCGCGCATTTGCTCCTGCAGCGCGGCGATCAGGCCGGGCACGACGCCAAACGGCAAGGCGAGGCGCGCCACGATCGGCGCCTTGACGATCTGGGTCTGTTCGGCGCTCTTGAGGTCGTTCTCCGAGAGTGGCTGGACGTCGCAGAAGGTCAGGGTGAGATCGAACGGCGTGTGCGCGACGGCGCAGAAGTTCGCATAGGCACGCATCGCCTGCGGTGACCCCGCCGGCTCGTCCGGAACGATCGTGAAGTTGATTTGCTTGGACATGGCAGGACTTGGCTTTCTCTCTTAGTACTTTCTCATCACGCCTATCACGACGCCCTGCACTTGCACTTGGGACGGATCGAGGATGATGGGTTGCATGGCGGCGTTCGCCGGCTGCAGCCGGATCCGCCCGGCCTCGCGGTAGAGCTTCTTTAACGTGACGTCGGTTCCGCCGACCAGGGCGATCACCATCTCCCCATTGTCGGCGGTTTTCCGATCTTCGACGATCACGAAGTCCCCGTCGCGAATTTGCTCATCCACCATCGAGTCGCCGCGGACCCGCAGGACATAGCTGTCCTTTTTGCCCACCAAATCCTGAGGGACGGCGATCGTCTCATTGCTCGAGATGGCTTCGATGGGGTAACCCGCGGCCACATAACCCAGGAGCGGCAATTCCACGGCCCGGTTTCCGGTTCGCGCCGATAACAGTTCGACCGACCGGCTGCGATTCCACGACCGGCGGATGCAGCCCTTGTCCTGGAGGTTCGTCAGATGTTTGTGGACCGTTGCCAGCGAAGACAGGCCAAATCGCCGGCCGATCTCTTCCAGACTCGGGGCGTAGCCTTGCTGCTGAATAAAGTCCCGAAGGTAGTCGAGAATCTCGCGTTGACGCTTGGTAAGTGGCTGCACTTGTCGCTCCGCGGAAAGTGGGCGAAACTGGGCTGCGACTATACACAAAGAAAAGGCGAAAATCCACTCTGATGTCTCCGGCAGACCGATGAAACTCCCATTTCGATCCAGGCGAAGGTCAGACGCGTCCTTCGATGTGGTTGCGTTTGGTGAGAACAGCCTCGATACGCTCGTGCCATCGGGTCACGACCCAGGGCGCGCCAAACGTCGTGTGCCGGGGATCGTCGATTTGCCCGGCGGTCAGGCGGCGACGGCGGCCGTGGCCTGCGCCCGTCTTTTGTGGCGCACTCGATACGCCGGTGTGTTCGGCGAGGACTTCGCAGGCGGCGTCGTGCGCGCGGCGCTCGTCCGCGATCACGTCGATGTGTTCGCGGTGACGCGAGCCGCAGCGCCAACACGAAGGGCAGTCGTGCTCGTGGATGAGGTTAGCGACGAGCGGTCGGTACTTGAATACCGCGACCCTCAACTGAGGCTCGCGCCCGGCGAAGTCCCTGACGTCGTGTTCACGGATACGCGCATTCTGATCGTGGATGCCGTTGACGTTCAGGCCTCAATTGCGGCCGCGAAGGCCGCGCGCGCCGCCGGCGTTCGCACAATTGTGGACGTGGATCACGCGGGGCCGAGCGTTTTCGATTTGCTTCGCCACATCGACGTTGTGATCGTCCCCGAGGAGGCGGTCGAGTCACTGGCGGGGGGCGCCAGCCTAGGCGCGGGACTGGCGACAATCGGACGCGAGTCCGATGCGGCCGTCGTCGTGGCCACCCTCGGACCAGAAGGCGCCTTGGCGTGGTGCGCCGGGCAGGAGGTCACCGCGCCTGGCCGCGTCGTCGACGTCGTGGACACGACTGGCGCGGGGGATGCCTTTCGGGCAGGTTTTGCCGCGGGTTGGCTCGGGCGCAGTTCAGCCAGTCCCAACGTCAGCCCGGAATTAGAGGATCTGCTCGCAGACGCGAATCTTGTGGCCAGCCTCAATTGCCGGCGCTTAGGGGCCCAGACTGGCCTTCCGATGGCAGCCGAGGTGCCAACCCACCTTCGGGGTGGGGTGTAACTGTGGGGATGTGCTGGAAGTCTAAGCATGTAGGCCAGGGAGCGGGGTACCGGACTGCCGCACAAGGCCTGGAGTTGGAATGCGATACGGGCAGGACGCGATTCGAGTGGCCGGCTGGGGCGTGCCCGCCCGGGACGCGCTGCGTCCCGAGTCCAAAATGAATGCCGGGATGACCAAACCTGAAGTGGCCACGCCCGATCCGGCACGCATGGCCGTGTTGTCCGAGGCGGATGACCGGACGCTGGTCGACGCGTTCCGGAGCGGCGAGCGCGAGGCGTTCGACGTGATTGTCGTCCGCCACCGCCGCGGCGTGTATCAGATTTGCTATCGCTTCGTGAACAATCACGAGGACGCATCTGACCTCGCGCAGGACGTCTTCGTGCGCGCGTTCAAAGGGCTCGCGAATTTCAAGGGCGACGCGTCGCTCGCGACGTGGTTGTACCGCGTGGCGGTGAACGCGTGCCTGAATCGTGTCGGCACCAAGAAGCCGCCGATTGCGCCGCTCGAGGCGGCCGCCGACGTGGATACGCGCTCACTGAGTCCACTGGACGAAGTGCTGCGAGGCGAGCGCGCCGATCGTGTGCGACGGGCAATCGAGCAACTGCCGGCGAAACAGCGGGCGACGTTGATGTTGCGGATCTATCAGGACTGTTCGCATCAGGAAATCGCCGCGGCGATGGGCAGCACCGTCGGCGCGGTCAAAGCAAATTTCTTTCACGCGTTAGGCAATCTCAGGCGTCTGTTGAAATCGTCATGACGAATCACCTTCGACCCGAAGAGTTTGTTGAAGCCCTGGATGGCGCGCTCGCGCCGGATCTGCAGACCCATCTGGAGGCCTGCGCCGAGTGCCGGCAGGAGTTGGAGCACCTGCGCTCGCTCGTGGGCGATGTGCGTGGCGTGGACGCGCCTGAGCCTTCGCCGCTGTTCTGGGATCACTTCAGCGCTCGCGTGAAGCAGGCGACGCTCGCAGAGCCGGTACCGGCCGCTGCGGCGTGGTGGCGTGAGTGGTGGCGGCCCATCGGCGCCGTGGCCACGGGCGCGGTGGCGCTTGCGCTGATGTTTGCGCTCCGGCCGGCTCCGGTGGCTCCATCGAGTACGTCGATTGATTCCGCTTCAGTGTCCGTTCCGATGTTTGACGCGGTCGCTGATGACGGATCGTGGGGGTTGGTGGTGGGCTTGGCATCGGAGCTCAAGTCGACGGACGTCCATGAAGTCGCTGAACCGGCTTCGGGTACGGCTGACGCCATGATCGATGAGATGACCGCCGCCCAACGCGAGGCGTTCGTGCGGCTGCTGCAGAAGGAAATGGGAGACCTGTGATGGCTCGTGTTCCGCGCGTGATCGCGTCTGTCCTGCTCACTGCCGTGTTGGCCAGTCCTGGCACGGCGTTCGCTCAAGATCCAACCCCGACCGGAACGCCGCCGGCCCGCGGCCAGCGCGGCGCCGGCCGCGGGATGCCGCCGGCGCCCGCCAACATGAATCAGCAGCAGTTGGAGGCCTGGCTGGATACCTACGCGGTCGTCCAGGCGCAACGCCAGCTCGTACTGACGGACGAGCAATATCCGAACTTCGTGTTCCGCCTCCGGAAGCTGCAGGACGTGCGCCGGCGCCGCAGGATCGAACGCCGCAAACTCATGAACGAACTCGCGGGCTTTGTGCAGTCCGCCGCAGCGCCAGGTCGCGACGAGAACATCCTGGCTCGGCTTCGTGCGCTGGACGAGGGCACCGACAGCGGCGCCGCCGAGATGCGAAAGGCCTATCAGGAACTGGACGCGGTGCTGACGCCCTGGCAGCGCGGCCGCTTCCGGTTGTTTGAAGAACAACTTGAGCGCCAGAAGGTCGATCTGATCGCCAAGACGAAGATCGCCGGCGGCGGATAGCTCCGTCACGCCAGCGCCGAGCCGCGTTAACATGGACTATGCGACGGCGATGGTTATCAGCGGCGGCGCTGTGCGCACTGGGCGTGGTCACGCTCGGCGCCGTTGATCAGGCACAGACCCCACTCGTCAAAGCGGACGCCGACCGCCTCGAAAAGAAACTCGCGATCATTCTGGAACGGGGTGCGATGACCGGCCCGCCCGGCAAAGCGCTTCGCACGACCGTGACTGATCGCGAAGTGAACTCGTATTTCAAATTTCAGGGCGCCGAGGTGTTACCGGTCGGCGTCGTCAATCCGATCATCGGGATTCTCGACGCGGGACGACTCACCGGCGTGGTGACCGTCGATCTGGACGCGGTGCGCAAATCCAAAGAGCGCGCCTGGTCGGATCCGTTGAGCTATATCACGGGTGTGCTGGAGCTGCGGGTCATCGGCCGCCTGAGTGCGGCGAATGGCAAGGGCTTGTTTCAGCTGGAGTCGGCCACGCTGGGCGGCGTGCCGATTCTGAAAGCGCTCTTGCAGCCAATCGTGAGCTTCTACACGAGTACGCCTGAGTCGCCGGCCGGGTTCAATATCGATCAGCCGTTCGATCTGCCACAGCGCGTCCGGCAGGTGGACTTTCAGCGCGGCTCCGCCGTCATCGTGCAGTGAACGCGCCGCGACCGGACTGGCTGGCGACGCCGCTCCAGTTCGTGAAAGGCGTCGGGCCCCGGCGATCGCAGGATCTCGAACGCGCCGGCCTCCACACGATCGAAGACTTGCTGCTGCGGTTCCCGCTCCGGTACGAGAACCGCGCGGGCCTCATCCCCATCGCGCGGCTGCGGCCAGGGACGACGGCCACGGTGGTCGCTGAAGTGCTGTCCTGCGGCCTTCGCCCCACGCGTCGGCCGGGATTTCGCCTCTTCGAGCTCATCCTCAAAGACGACACCGGGCCGGTCCGCGCGGTATTTCCCAACCAGGCGTTTCTTCGCGACGTCTTTCATCCCGGCCAGCAGATCGTCGTGCACGGGGCGCTGGAGTTCCGTGGGTCGGGCGGCTTGCAGTTCACCAACCCCGAGTACGAGATCGTCCGTACCGATGCGCAGGATGAGGACGGCCACGTGCACACCGGACGCATTGTGCCCGTCTACGAAAAGATCGGATCGTTGACACCACGCATGCAGCGCACGCTGGTGCATCGCCTGATCAGCGAAATGCCGCCGACGGTGCCAGACCCCGTTCCCGCGTCGGTGCTCGCACGGCATGCCTTCCCGGATCGCCGGCAGGCGATTGCTGACGTGCATTTCCCGGAAGCGGGCAGTGACGTGGACGCGCTGAATGCCCGGACCGCGCCCTCACAGCGGCGGTTGATCTTCGAAGAGTTCTTTCTCTTCCAGGCGGGCATGGTGCTGCGGAAACGCCGGCACGCGGCGGATCGCAAGCCGAAACCCGTCGTCGTGGACGATCGGATTCGTGAGTCCGCGAGACGCGCACTGCCGTTCAAACTCACGCCCGGCCAAAAGGACGCGCTGCGCGAAATTGTCACCGACATGCAGCGCCCGCAACCGATGAATCGGCTGCTGCAAGGCGACGTGGGCGCCGGCAAGACCGTCGTGGCGTTGCTGGCGGCGATCGTCGCAATGGAAAACGACCTGCAGGTGGCGTTCATGGCGCCGACCGAAATTCTGGCGGACCAGCACTATCTGACGCTGCGCCGCATGCTCGATCAGTCCCGGTTTCGCGTCGCGCTGCTGACCGGCGCGGTGACAGCCGCGCGACGCCGCGCGGTCCTCGCGGAATTGGCGAGCGGCGCTGTCAATCTCGTGGTCGGCACGCATGCATTGGCCGAGCAGGCCGTCGGATTTCGATCGCTGGGCCTCGTCGTCATCGATGAACAACATCGCTTCGGCGTGGAACAGCGCGCCACACTTCGCGCAAAAGGTGTGCATCCGGACGTGCTCGTCATGACCGCCACGCCAATTCCGCGCACGCTGGGCCTGACGGTCTTTGGTGATCTCGACGTCTCCGTCATTCGTGACTTGCCGCCGGGCCGGCAGCCGATTACGACGACGGCAAAGCCCGAGTCGCGCCGCGACGAGGTGTATCGATTGGCACGACGCGCGCTCGAACTCGGCCGCCAGGTCTATGTGATCTATCCGCTAGTGGAGGAGTCCGAGAAGGTCGATCTCCGGGCGGCCACGGAGATGTCGGACCATCTGCGGAACGAGATCTTTCCCGAATACGCCGTCGCCCTGCTGCATGGTCGACTGAAATCCGGCGAAAAGGACCGCGTGATGGGCGCCTTCGCGCGCGGCGACGTGCACGTGCTGGTCTCCACGACGGTCGTGGAAGTGGGCGTGGACGTGCCCAATGCGACGGTGATGGTCATCGAGCACGCCGAACGATTCGGGCTTTCACAGTTGCATCAGTTGCGAGGCCGCGTGGGCCGCGGCGAACATCCGTCCAGCTGTGTCCTGCTGTATCAATCACCGATGGGCGAGGGTGGCCGCGCTCGGCTCGATGCCCTCGTCGAAACGACCGACGGCTTTGTGATTGCCGAGCGCGACCTCGAACTCCGCGGCCCCGGCGACTTCTTCGGCACCCGCCAGTCCGGCTTGCCGACACTGCGCGTCGGTGACCTACAGCGTGACCATGCGCTGATGGAGTTGGCGCGCCGGGATGCGATCGCCTGGCTCGACGAACCGTCCTCGACCGCGCTGGTGGATTACGTCTCGCGCACGTGGGCGGACCGCTTTGGTCTGGTCGGCGTAGGGTAGAGTCGCGTGCGAATCATCGCGGGACGACTCAAAGGGAAGCGGCTCGTGGCGCCGGACGGGCGCGACGTCCGGCCGACGTCAGATCGCCTTCGCGAAACGCTGTTTAACGTGCTCGCGCAGGATGTGCCCGGCGGACGAATCCTCGATGGCTTCGCCGGCACGGGTGCGATTGGCCTGGAGGCGCTCTCGCGCGGCGCGGCGTCTGTGGTGTTCATCGAACGCGACGCACGCGCTCTGCGCGCACTCGAGGCGAACATCCAGTCCTGTGGCGTCGCGGAGGCGTGTGTTATCATCCGCGACGATTTCCTGGCCGCGCGCCTCGGCGTACAGCCGAGTCAAGGAATCGACGTCCCGCCTTTCGATCTCGTGCTGCTCGATCCGCCGTACAGCATCGATGTGAATGAGGCGCAACGGGTCGTGGAACGTGCGGCCGCTCTGGTGGCCAGGACCGGCCGGGTCGTGCTCGAGCACAGCCGGCGGCGCCCGTCACCCGATCAAGCTGGAGACGTGATGCGATATCGTGTGATCACCGCAGGCGACAGCGCGCTGTCGTTCTACGCCGCGCAAGCCTGATCCGCCGACGGAGTGCTCACATGGCTGCTCCTGCCCGAATCGCCATCTTCCCCGGGTCGTTCGACCCGCCGACCAATGGTCATCTCGATTTGATCGATCGCGCGGCCCGGCTCCACGACCGCGTCGTGGTCGGCGTGTTGCGCAATACGGGTAAGCATCCGTTTTTCAGCGTGGACGATCGTGTGGCGATGCTGAAGGAGATGTTCGCCAACCGGCCGGAGATTGAGGTCGTGACGTTCGACGGCCTGCTCGTCGATTTCGCCCGGGCCGCCCGCGCCTCCGTCGTCGTGCGCGGTGTCCGCAGCGCCGCAGATCTGGAGTACGAGCGCCAGATGGCGCTTACGAATCGGCACCTGGACCCCAGCGTCGAAACCATGCTGTTGTTGCCGTCGGCCGAGGTCGGCCATGTGAGTTCGACGCTCGTGCGCGAGATCGCCTCGCTGGGCGGGTCGGTCCGCGGCCTGGTGCCGGCGTCGGTCGAATCCTGGATCGTGAACCGGCCGCGCGCGGCGGGAGTTCAGAAAGTATGACCAACGACACCCTCCGGCTCGCCGACCGCATGCAGCACATCGCCATGTCCCCGACGATGAAGGGGACGATGGAGGCGGAGCGGCTGCGCCGCGAAGGCGTGGACGTTGTGGACCTGGGCGCGGGTGAGCCCGATTTCCCGACGCCGGCTCATATTGCGGCGGCGGCCGAGCAGGCCATCAAGCGGCAGTTCACGAAGTACACCGCCAACATGGGCATTCTGCCGCTCCGTGAGGCGGTCGGCAGCCGGTATCAGCAGGACTACGGCGTCACCTACCGGCCGGACGAAGTGGTCATCACCGCCGGCGGCAAACAAGCGCTGCATCATGCCGCGCTCGCGCTATTCGGCCCGGGCGATGAAGTCATCACGCATATGCCCGGGTGGCCGACGCTGGTTGAGCAAATCAAGCTGGCCGACGCCAAGCCCGTGATCGTGCGCGCGCGAGCTGAGAATGGCTTTGCGCTGACCGCGGAGATGTTCCTCGCAGCGGTGACACCGAGAACGAGAGCGATCATCCTCAACTCACCGGGCAATCCGACCGGCGCGCTGCTGTCCGAAGTAGAGGCGCGCATTCTGGCAGCCGAGGCGGCTCGTCAGGGACTCTGGATCGTCATTGACCTCTGCTACGAACGGTTGATCTACGACGGCGTGCCGCACAATCTTCCGAAGATCTTTGGCGATGCCATGCGCGATCGCCTCGTGCTGGCGGGATCCACATCGAAGGCCTACGCGATGACCGGCTGGCGCTGCGGCTGGCTGGCGGCGCCAAAGCCCGTCGCATCCGCGGCCAACGCGCTGCAGAGCCACGAGACTTCAAACTGCAGTTCGATTACGCAGCACGCCGCCGTCGCCGCACTGACCGGACCGCAAACCTGCGTCACGGACATGCTCGCCGAGTACAAGAACCGGCGCGATCAGGTCCTTGGGTGGATTGCCCAGGAGCCGCGCGTCAAGTGCGCGGTGCCACAGGGCGCCTTCTACGTCTTCCCGGATATCAGCAGTTTCCTCTCGCCCAACGGCGTCCGCACATCTCTTGAGTTTGCCGACCAGCTGCTTCAGCAGGAGCATGTCGTCACGACGGCCGGCGAAGCGTTTGACGCGCCGGGGTTCGTCCGCCTGTCCTACGCCGCCTCGCTCGAAACGCTTCACGAAGGCATCACGCGACTGGCTCGATTCGCTCGCCGGTCGGCCGGTTAGCCTGTGGCGATCGCTCCAGCCGTCGTCGACCGTCTTCGCGCTGTCGTCGGCGCGGCGCACATCAGGACGGATTCGGAGACGTGCACGACTTACGGCGCGGACGCGCTGCGCCGAGGACATCCCGCGGATGCCGTCGTCACGCCTGCCGATGCGATCGAGATCGCGGGCATTGCGCGCGTCTGCTTCGACACACGCACGCCGCTCGTGCCGCGCGGCGCAGGGACGGGCTACACCGGCGGCGCCGTGCCCGTGCACGGCGGTGTCGTCCTCAGTCTTGAACGGCTCAATCGCATTCTGGAGATTGACGAAGGCAATTTGCTGGCAGTGGTCGAGCCCAACGTGGTGACCGGTGCTTTGCAGGACGCAGTCGAGCGCGTGGGGTTGTTCTACCCCCCGGATCCGGCGAGCCTGCGGCAGTCCGTGATTGGCGGCAATGTGGCCGAGTGCGCGGGTGGACCGCGCGCGTTCAAGTACGGCGTAACGCGACAGTACGTACTGGGACTCGAAGCCGTGCTTGCCAGCGGCGAGATGATTCGCACGGGCGGCAAGGTGGTCAAGAACGTTGTTGGCTACGATCTCACGCAATTGCTGGTCGGGTCGGAGGGCACGCTGGCGATCCTGACCAAGATCATTCTGCGCCTGGTGCCGAAGCCGCCCGCGCGCATTACGCTTCGCGCGACGTTTCTGGACGTAGCGAAGGCGGTCGAGGCCGTGAGCCGGTTGATTTCGGCGAGAGTCGTGCCCGCGGCGTTGGAACTCGTCGACGCGGAATGCCTGGCGGCCGTGTCGACCTATCTCGGTGGCCGTGCACTGGCGCCGGAGGGAACCGGCGCCCTGCTGCTGATCGAAGTGGACGGTCTGCCCGAACTGGTTGCGGCCGAAGCGACGCGTGTCGAAGCGGCCTGCCGCGCGGCCGGAGCCACCGAAGTCTTACGCGCGGCCGACGAGGCGGAGCGGAACGAACTCTGGTCCGTTCGACGGGAAATCTCGCCCTCGCTCAAAGTCATCACCCCGCTCAAGTTCAATCACGATGTCGTCGTGCCCAAGGCCCGCGTGCCGCAGCTGTTTGACCTCGTGGACGATCTGAGAGGGCGGTTCGACCTGAGAATCCCGTGCTTCGGCCACGTTGGCGACGGGAATATTCACGTGAACATCATGGTGTCGCCGGACGATACGGCGGCGATTGCGCGCGCCCATCAGGCGGAGCGCGCGCTGTTTGAGGGGGTTATCGGGCTTGAAGGGTCGATTAGCGGGGAACACGGGATCGGCTTCGCGAAGGCGCCGTATCTGGGCCTGGAATTGACCGAGGAGACCATCGCGGTCATGCGCGCGGTCAAACAGGCGTTCGACCCGAGGGGTATTCTGAATCCCGGAAAAATCTTTTGACTGTGATATACTCCCTGAGTCAGTCCGCCCCGTGCGGCCACGTTCAGGGCCGCCAGTTTCGTTACAACCCCGACAACCCAAACTTCAAACAACTAAACGTGCACCACGACAACCCCTATGGCCAATCAACCCAAGCGCTCATCCGGGCGTCAGCCTACCGATCCGCCGGCCGCTGATACGTCCACGACCGAAACCTCGACGCCAGCCGCTCCGGTCGCTGAGAACGGCGACCAGGCCGCTCCTGCCGCCAGCGCCAGTCAAAGCAATGACGCGCCGCGCCCGACGAAGCCCGCGGCTCCGGCGCTCAACATCAATGACCTGAAGGACATGAGCATTCAGAAGCTCACCCAGGTCGCCAAAGACCTCAACGTCGCCGGCGCCACCGGAATGCGCAAGCAGGATCTGATTTTCCAGATTCTCAAGGCGCAGACCGAGATGAGCGGGTTCATGTTCTCCGAGGGCGTGCTCGAAGTGCTGCCTGACGGGTTCGGATTCCTGCGCGCGCCCGATTACAACTACCTGCCGGGGCCGGACGACATCTACGTCTCGCCATCGCAGATTCGGAAGTTCGACTTGCAGACCGGCGACACGGTGTCCGGCCAGGTGCGGCCGCCCAAGGATGGCGAACGCTACTTCGCGCTGATCAAGGTCGAAGCGGTCAACTTCGAGTCGCCGGACCAGGCGCGAAACAAGCTCTTCTTCGAAAATCTGACGCCGCTCTATCCGCAGGAACGGTTGCGGCTCGAGACCACGTCGGACAGCCTGTCGGGCCGCGTGATGGATCTGATGACCCCGATTGGCAAGGGCCAGCGCGGTCTGATTGTCGCGCCGCCGCGCACCGGCAAGACCATGCTGCTGCAGAGCATCGCGCAGTCGATCACGACCAACCACCCGGAGGTCTACCTCATCGTGCTGCTCATCGACGAGCGGCCCGAGGAAGTGACCGACATGCAGCGGTCGGTCCGCGGCGAAGTCATTTCATCTACGTTCGACGAACCCGCACAGCGGCACGTGCAGGTGGCCGAGATGGTCATCGAGAAGGCCAAGCGGCTGGTCGAACACAAGAAGGACGTCGTCATCCTGCTCGATTCGATCACGCGCCTCGCGCGCGCCTACAACACCGTCGCGCCGCCGTCCGGGAAGGTGCTCTCAGGCGGTCTCGATTCGAACGCGCTGCAGAAGCCGAAGCGCTTCTTCGGCGCCGCCCGCAACATCGAAGAGGGCGGGTCGATCACCATCATGTCCACGGCGCTCATCGACACGGGTTCGCGCATGGACGACGTGATCTTCGAAGAGTTCAAGGGCACGGGCAACATGGAAATCCATCTCGACCGCAAGCTGGTGGACAAGCGTGTATTCCCGGCGATCGACATCATCAAGAGCGGCACGCGCAAAGAAGAGCTGCTCATCCCGAAGGACGACCTCAACCGGATTTGGGTGCTGCGCAAGGTCCTGACGCCGCTCTCGCCGGTGGAAGCCATGGAGCTCCTGCTCGACAAGCTCGGCAAGACCAAGTCGAACGCCGACTTCCTCGCCGCGATGCAAAAAATGGGATAGAGCGGGGACAGGCCTCGCGTAGTGATGAACCGAGGCCTGTCACCGCACCTTGTGTAGACGCTTTGCCGCGACCTAGTCCTTGTTTGTCGGGACTTCCTCGACAAGCGGCCCGATCATTTGCCGCAACTCCGCGCCTTCGACGACTTCCTGCGCGAGCAGCCGGTCGGAGAGTGCGAGCAGCAGGTCGTGTCGCTCTTCGAGGATCTTGCGAGCCGAGGCCTCGGCGGACGTCACGATGCGGCGGATTTCCGAATCGATGACGCGAGCCGTTTCCTCGGCGTAGACGCCGCGCTCGGCGGCAAACGGCGTGTCCATGAACGGGCTGCGGCTTCGGCCCTCGTGGTTGATCGGCCCGACCTCCGCGCTCATGCCGAATTCCGTCACCATCGCGCGCGCAATGTCGGTAGCGCGTAACAGGTCGTTCTGCGCGCCCGTTGAATATTCGTTGAACTCGAGCAGCTCCGCGGTCCGGCCGCCGAGCAGCACGGCGAGCTGGTTCTCGAGCTCGGTCCGCGTCAACAGATACCGGTCTTCGAGCGGCAGTTGCATCGTGTATCCCAGGGCGCCGAAGCCGCGCTGAACGATGGACACCTTGTGCACGGGATCGCCGCCCGGCAGCACGGTGGCGACAATGGCGTGTCCGGATTCGTGCACGGCGACGATCCGCCGCACGCGCGGGTTCATGGCACGCTTCTTTTCCAGCCCAGCGACGACGCGATCGATCGCTTCGTCGAAATCCGCCATGCCGACGGCCGTCTTGTCGCGTCGCGCTGCCAGCAGCGCCGCCTCGTTCACGAGGTTGGCCAGGTCTGCACCTGCCAGGCCAGCCGTGCGCGCGGCAATCACCGCCAGATCGACGTCGTCATTGAGTTTGACGGTGCGTGCGTGGATGCGCAGGATCGCTTCGCGCCCCTTCACGTCCGGCTTGTCGACCAGTACCTGTCGATCGAAGCGACCCGGACGCATGAGCGCCGGGTCCAGCACTTCCGGCCGGTTGGTCGCGGCCATGATGATGACGCCCTTGCGGGCGTCAAACCCATCCATCTCCGACAACAACTGATTGAGGGTCTGCTCGCGCTCCTCATGTCCGCCCATCGGGGATTGCATGCGGACCTTTCCGAGCGCATCCAGTTCGTCGATGAACACGATGCAGGGCGCTTTCGCTTCGGCCTGCCGGAAGAGGTCGCGAACCCGTGCCGCGCCGACGCCCACGAACATTTCGACGAAGTCGGATCCGCTCAGGCTGAAGAAGGGCACTTTGGCTTCGCCGGCGACCGCGCGGGCCAGCAGCGTCTTGCCGGTGCCGGGCGGGCCCACCAGCAGGACGCCCTTGGGAATGCGGCCGCCAAGCGTCGTGTACTTCTTCGGACTCTTGAGGAACTCCACGATCTCGCGCAGTTCGTCGGCGGCTTCGTCGACGCCCGCCACATCCGCGAAGCTGACCTTGACGTCGTCTTCCGCAAAAATCTTCGCCTTGCTCCGTCCGAACGACATGATGCCGCCTTCGGCGCCGCCCAACCGGCGGCTGAAGAACATCCAGACGCCGACGATCAAGAGGAAGGGCAGCACCCAGGAGAGCAGCTCGGTGATGAGGCGGTTCTCGACCTTGGCCTGATAGGTCACGTTCTTGGCTTCGAGCAGCTCGAGCAGCTTGGGATCTTCAAGCCGGACGGCGTAGAACGGCACCACCGCCTTGGCTTCGTTCTGATAGTTCCCGCGAATCCGGTCGGCCGTGATGACGACATCCGACACGCGGTTGTCGGCGACCAGCGACTTGAATTGGGAATAGTGGATCTCGGTGCCTTGCTCGAGCACGTTCGCGATGCCGCCGGCCAGGACCATCAGCAGCAGCACGCCGCCCATCAGCCAGAACGGCGAGTAGGTCCGGGCTGGCGGTGGACGACGGGGGCCGCTTGGGCGACTGTTTGGTTCACTTGGTGTCATCGTGAATGTTTTCCTGCGGGCGCGGCCCGTTGCAGCGTCAGTCCGTCGACGCCGGCATCAACGGTCACGGTGTCTCCCTCGCCGAACTGTCCCTGCAGGACGGCGAGTGCCAATGGGTCGAGGATGCGGCGTTGAAGCGTGCGTTTTAGCGGACGCGCGCCATAGACCGGATCGTATCCTTCTTCGATAATGACGTCGCGCGCGCGGCTGGTCAACTCGATCTGAATCTTCCGGTCAGCCAGGCGCCGCACGAGCGAAGCCAGTTGAATGTCGATAATCTGCCGGATGTCCTCACGTCCGAGCGCGTGAAAGAAGATGATGTCGTCGATCCGATTCAGAAACTCCGGCTTGAAGTGTTGCCGCAGGATGTCGAGGAGTTCCCGTCGCGCGCCCTCGTCGAGAGTGGTGTCTCCACGAACTGCGCGATCGGCGATCACGTGGCTGCCAACGTTGGACGTCATGATGACGACCGCGTTGCGGAAGTCCACAGTCCGGCCCTTCCCATCAGTCAAACGCCCGTCGTCCAGCAACTGGAGCATGACGTTCAGTACTTCGGGGTGCGCTTTCTCGATCTCGTCGAACAGCACCACGGCGTAGGGTCGTCGCCGCACGGCCTCGGTCAACTGGCCGGCCTCTTCATAACCCACGTATCCCGGAGGGGCACCGATGAGGCGTGAGACCGTGTGCTTCTCCTGATACTCCGACATGTCGATGCGGATCATCGCCTGCTCGTCGTCGAACAGGAACTCCGCGAGGGCGCGCGCGAGTTCGGTCTTGCCGACGCCGGTCGGACCCAGAAAGATGAAGCTGCCGAGCGGCCGATTCGGATCCTGCAGCCCGGCACGAGCCCGACGGATCGCATTCGACACGGCCACGACGGCGTCGTCCTGGCCGATGAGCCGCTGGTGCAGCCGCGTTTCCATCTGGACGAGTTTCTGAACCTCGCCCTCCATGAGCCGCGACACCGGGATATGCGTCCACCTTGCCACGACCTCGGCGATGTCCTCCTCGTCCACCTGCTCTTTGAGCAGACGCGGCTGGCTGGCATCGGTGCCGGAGACCGCCTGTTCGTGCTCGAGAATCCGGCGCTCGAGTTCCGGAACGCGTCCGTACTGCAGTTCGGAGGCCTTGGCGTATTCGCCCGCACGTTGGGCCTGATCCACCTGGAGGCGGAGGCGCTCGAGCTCTTCCTTTTGCTCGCGGACTTCCTGAATCGACCCTTTCTCCCGCTGCCATTGCGCCTGGAGGCGTGTTTGCGACTCCTTCAGGTCGGCGAGATCCTTCTCGAGGCGCCCAAGTCGGTCGCGCGAGGGCTTGTCGGACTCCTTGCGGAGGGCGGCGCGCTCGATCTCGAGCTGCATGACGCGTCTCGAGACTTCGTCCAGTTCCGCCGGCATCGAGTCGATTTCCATGCGAAGCCGTGATGCGGCTTCGTCAACCAGGTCGATCGCCTTATCCGGAAGAAACCGGTCAGCAATGTAGCGGTGCGACAACACCGCGGCGGCAACGAGCGCGGCATCCTTGATCTTCACGCCGTGATGGATTTCGTAGCGCTCGCGCAGTCCTCGCAGGATGCTGATCGTGTCTTCGACGGTCGGCTCGCCGACCTGCACCGGTTGAAATCGACGTTCCAGGGCGGCGTCCTTCTCGATGTACTTGCGGTATTCGTCGAGCGTGGTCGCGCCGATCGTGTGCAGCTCGCCGCGGGCGAGCATGGGTTTGAGCAGGTTGGCCGCGTCGATCGCGCCTTCGGCCGCGCCGGCGCCGACGACCGTGTGCAGTTCGTCGATGAACAGCACGACCTGCCCTTGCGCCGACGCAATTTCCTTGAGAACCGCTTTCAGACGCTCTTCGAACTCACCGCGGTACTTGGCGCCGGCAACCAGCGCGCCCATGTCGAGCGCGACAATCCGTTTGTTCTTCAACCCTTCCGGCACGTCTCCGCGGACAATGCGCTGGGCGAGGCCTTCGACGATGGCGGTCTTGCCGACGCCGGGTTCGCCGATGAGGACCGGGTTGTTCTTCGTGCGGCGGGCGAGCACCTGGATCACACGCCGGATTTCTTCGTCGCGGCCGATGACCGGATCGAGCTTGCCCTTCCGCGCCACTTCCGTCAGATCGCGGCCGTACCTCTCCAGCGCCTGATACTTCGCTTCCGGGTTTTGATCGGTCACGCGTTGCGAGCCGCGGACCGACGTCAGGGCCTGCAGGAGCGCGTCGCGCGTGACACTGCGGGACTTGAGCGCCAGGGCAGCGGGGGACCGGCCGCCTTCGGACGCGATCGCCAGAAGGAGGTGCTCGGTGCTGGTGAACTCGTCCTTAAGCGTCGCGGCTTCGCCTTCGGCGCTCTCAAGCACCTTCGTCAATCGCGCCGACAAGCCTGGCTGCGCGCCTCCGCGCACTTTGGGCAACTTGTTGACGAGTCCCTGAATTTCCGGGCCGAACGCCGCGGTGTCGACCTGCATCTTGCCGAGCACGGCAGGCACCACGCCGTCGGTCTGCGCCATCATGGCGAGGAGCAGATGCTCCGGCAGCGTTTCGGGATGGCCGGCGCGCTCGGCCAACTGTTGCGCGCCGAGGATGGCTTCCTGCGCTTTTTCCGTGTACCGATTCAGGTTCATTGCGATTCACCCTTCGTGACGGACGCCAGTGCCTGGAGGGCTTCGTAGTGCTGCCGCTCGTCCGCGGATAACGTCGCGGGAATCTGGATGTCCACCGTGACGTAGAGGTCGCCCCGATCATCGGGCTTGCCCACCGCCGGCATGCCATGGCCCCGCAGCCGGAAGACGCGGCCACCCGCGGTCAACTCTGGGATCTTCAGGCGCAGTGTCGAACCGGACAGCGTTAACACCGTGACTTCGCCCCCAAGCACCGCGGTGGTCACGGGCACGCTCGTGTGCGTGTAGAGATCGCGATCCCGGCGTTCGAACCGTTCGTGGGGCTGCACATGGACCGAGAGGAACAGGTCACCCGACGATCCCGCGCCGCGCGCGGCGCCGCCGCCCTCGCCGGCCGCGCGAATGCGCGCGCCGTCTTTGATACCGGCTGGAATCCTCACATCCACGGTTTTGTCTGTGCCGTTTCTCGGAATGGCCACGCGCCGAGTCGTGCCGAGGAACGCTTCTTCGAGCGTCAGGTCAGCCTGCGCTTCAATGTCATGGCCGCGACGGGCGCGTGCCGACCGCGGTCGCGCTCCATCGGCCGGGCCCGCGCTGCCGCCAAAGAAAGTGGAGAAGAAATCAGAGAACGATCCCTCCTGCCCGAACAGCTCGTTCATCTCCTCTGGGCTGACCGTCCGAAATCCGCCGCCACCTCCGCCGGTCGCGAAGCCCGGTCCGCCCCGGCGAGGGGCCTGCTGTTCGTACTGACGCCAGTTGGCGCCGAGCTCGTCGTACTTGCGGCGCTTGTCCGCATCGCCCAGCACTTCGTTGGCTTCGTTGATGTCCTTGAATCGCGCCTCCGCCGCCTTGTCTCCGGGATTCAGGTCGGGGTGGTGCTTGCGGGCCAGCTTCCGATAGGCCCGCTTGATCTCGTCGTCGGTGGCCGTCTTGGCCACGCCGAGGACCTGGTAGTAATCCTTGAAATCCACGGTGTGCGGTGCGCCTCCTTCAATCGAGCGTACGATACTTTAGCCGTGGCGAACAGGCAGTGCCGGACATTCAATTAACTGATTTCCTGACGATCGGCCTCCTCGTCCTGCTCGAGGGGCTGCTGAGCGCGGACAACGCGCTCGTGCTGGCCATTCTGGTCATGGGCTTGCCGCGGTCCGATCAGAGCCGGGCCTTGCGCTACGGACTGGTCGCCGCGTTTGCGTTTCGACTGCTGGCCGTGGTGCTGGCGTCCTTCCTGATGCGCGCCGCCTGGCTCAAGCTCATCGGCGGCGGCTATTTGCTGTACCTGGCGATCGTCCACTTCTCGTCGCGTCAGTCAGGCGAGGCGCACCAGTCCGTGCCGGCCGCGAAAGCCGCGTGGGGCCTGTCGGCATTTTGGGCCACGGTCGTGCGGGTGGAATTCATCAATATCGCCTTCTCGGTGGACTCGATTCTGGTGGCCGTGGCGGTTTCCTCGAAACTCTGGGTCGTGATGACCGGTGGCATCGTCGGCATCATTGCGATGCGGGTCGTCGCGGGCCAATTGATCGCCTTGATTCGCCGGTACCCCGCGATCGTGGATGGCGCGTTCGTCATCATCGGTTGGGTGGCGATTAAGCTCCTGCTGGAATACGCCTTCGCCATGGGCTGGATCGCCTGGGAGGTCCCGAAGACGATTTCGTTGGGGCTGATCGGCCTGATCTTTCTCGCATCCTATCTCTACGCTCGACAAAAGGGCCCGGCGCCTGACGATTCGAAGGCGCCTGAGGAAGTGGGATAAGTTCATGGCCATGCGCTTGGCGTTCGACATGGACGGCGTGCTCGCCGACCTCCACACGGCCTATGCCCAGGCCGCGTTGAAGCTCTATCCCGAGCTGGATCGCGCGGCGATTGCGACGGCCGACGTGGGCGCATCGCCTCCCGTCGGCGATGACGCCTCAGCCGACCCGGACGTCCCCGATCCGGCCGCGTCGTTCGCCGTCAGCCGGCGGCAGTCAGAAACGATTTGGAAACATCTGGGCGGCGTTGAGAATTTCTGGCAGACGCTCGCCGAAATCGAGCCCGGCGTCATCGCACGCCTCGCCGCGCTGGCCGAGGAGCGGCGCTGGGAAATTCTGTTCATCACCAGCCGGCCGTCCTCGATCGGATTGACCGTCCAGCGGCAGAGCCAACGGTGGCTCCAGGCCAAGGGCTTTCCGATGCCGAGTCTCTTCGTGGTGCACGGATCGCGCGGCCGCATTGCGCAGGCGCTCAATCTCGACGTCGTGGTGGACGACCGTCCGGACAATTGTCTTGACGTCGCGCTCGAGTCCAGCGCCGGCGCGATTCTCCTCTGGCGCGGATCGGCGGCGTCGGTGCCGGCGTCGGCCAGGCGCCTTGGCATCGCCGTGTCGCCGACGGTTCATGCGTGTCTCGATATGTTGATCGAAGCGGAGGAGCAGTCAGAGGCCGGTGGATCGTTCCTCGACCAGCTCCGCCGCGTGTTCGGCCTGCGCACCCGGCCGGCCTCGACCATTCTTCGCCGTGGCGCACAGTAATGCGGAAACGGCGGAGCATCGCGAAGGCTGCCACGCGACGCCAGCCGAAACGTCGCCGGAATAATCTGGAGGTCGCATGGTGAGTTCTCCCGCCGATCGCCGTCGCTCGACACGGGTCGAAGTCCTCGGCAAGATCCACGGGCAAGTCGTCTCGCTCGACGTCGCGCTGGTCGTTCGCGAGATCAGTCTGGGCGGCATGAGCATCGAGACGCCGAAGGCTTTCACCGTGGGCGCCATCGAGAGTTTCCTATTGACGCTGGGCGATGGCGCCGGCGTCGAAGTCCACGGCCGCGTTGTCTACAGCAAGCCCGCCGAAGCGCCCGGTCATCACGTCTTCGTCACCGGTGTCCAGTTCGTGGATGACGATCAGAGCGGCGGGACGCCGGTGGGCGGACTAATTACCAAGATTACGTAGCCGGCGGGCTTTAGCCCGCCGGGGACCCTAGAAGACCGCCAGAATAAAGTAGGTAATCGCGCTGGCGATGAGGCCGACAAAGTGCGGGGCGGCCCAGCCCCAACCGGCGCCGCCGGTGGCCAGATGCGCCGTGATGAGCGTGGCCACACCGACGAGCATTGAGGCGAGCGCGCTCCAGCGCCCAGCTTTCGGCAGCACGAGACCTCCCAGGATCGGTGCGAAGAGCGTGACGATCATCAATTGATAGAACACGGTAATGGCGCCTACGACCGTGTCCATGTAAAACGTCAGCGCAAATCCGACGATACCGCCAACGACGGCCAGTCCGCGGGCGACGCGAAGAACTTCGGCGTCGGTCGCCGTCGGCCGAAGAATGCCGCGATAGAAGTCGCGGGCGCCGGATGTCGCGAGCATGAACAGGACCGCGTCTGCGGAACTCAGTTCGGCGGAGAGCACGGCGGCCAGCGCCAGCGATCCCACGGCGACTGGCACGTTCAGCGCGAGCACGGCCGGCAGCGCCATTTCGGCGGCCGCCAAATCTGGTTGGAGTTGTCGCGCCGCCATGCCGAGCAGTACCGGTAGCCACGCGAACACAGCCAGGACCACGCCACTCCAGGCTACGCCGCGTGTCAACGCTTCGGGGCTGCGTGCGCCGTAGGCTTTCTGAAGCAGGCCGGGCGACAGGAAGAACGCCGGGGCGAGGAGCAGCAGCGTCTGCCAGCCCACGCCAGTGCCGGTCCAGAAGCTGGATTCAGCGCCCGACACGAACGCCCCACCCGCCGAATGCGCCGCCATCGGGCCGGCGATCGCGAATCCTCCGAGAATCACGGTGAGCTGGACCACGTTGACCCACACCGCGCTGCGCAATCCGCCCATCACGAAGTAGGCCACGGTCGCCACGGTCGCCAGAAAAGCGCCCATGCCGAGCGACAATCCGCTGGCACGCTGTAACACGAGCGCCGCGCCCTTTAACTGGCCACACAGGATGAAGAAACTTCCGAGCCAGATACTGACGGCGGCCAGGCCACGGACGCCGCGGCCGAATCGATGTTCGAGAAAATCGCCGACCGTGAGCAGGTCGTGATCTTTGGCAAGGCGCCACATGCGCGGACCAAGCCAGAAGGCGAGGACAAACGTGCCGATCGCCGCGCTGCCGTTCCACCACCACGCGGCCAGGCCATCACGATACGCGTGACCGGTCGCGCCGACCGTGGAACTGGCGCCGATGTTGGCGGCGAGAAACGTCGCGAACATCAGACCTGGGCTGAGAGAGCGTCCGGCGACGAAGTAATCAGCACTGTGCCGGACGGCGCGGCCAGCCCACCACCCAAGCGCGATGAGCCCCGCCGAGTAGGCGAGGAGTAAAACGCTCAGACCGTTCACGGGAGCCGTTGCCGGATGTCGCCGGCCGCGGGATAGCCCGGAATGCCACGGGCCGCTCGCACGGCGCGAATGATCGCGTCGGTCACGGCTTCAGCGGCGAGGGCTCCGATGGTGCCGACGTTGGGGTCGCCCGTTCGGTCGCCGGTCGCCAGGACAAACAACGTGTCGCCGTCCGAAGGCGTATGCGATGGAACCACCGCGCGCGCCATGCCGTCGTGCGCCATGGTCGCGATCTTTCTGGCCTGCGCCTTGGTCAGCCGCGCATTGGTCGCGACAACCCCGATCGTCGTCGCTTCGCGCGCCGGACCTTGTTGCAGCAGGCCGCGTCGCACGATCGCGAACGGATCTTCCAGGCCGAGGCCATCGGCCGTGCGCACGCCCGCGATGGGCTTGCCGGTGCGGGGATCCACGACCGACCCCACGGCATTCACCGCGATGATGGCGCCGACGATGAGGCCATCCGTCGTGACGAGGGCGGTCGATCCGATGCCACCTTTCATCGCGCGGCCGCCGCCCAACATCTTGCCGATCGTCGCGCCGGCGCCGGCGCCAACGTTGCCTTCTTCCACGCCGCCGGCTTTGGCCGCAGCCGAGGCCTTGTAGCCGCAATCCGCGCCCGGCCGCACATCGGGGCGACCGCCGATGGTCAGGTCGTACAGAATCGCTGCCGGCACAATCGGCACGGGTCCGCCGCCGGTGGCATAGCCGATCTTCTTTTCGTCCAGATACTTCATGACGCCGCTGCGGGCATCAAGACCGAACGCAGACCCGCCGGACAGCACAATCGCGTTCACGCGATCGACGGTATTGTCTGGATTGAGGAGATCGGTTTCAGCCGTTCCGGGCGCGCCGCCGCGGACATCAACCGCGCCGACGGCGCCGTTCGTGGCCATGACGACCGTGCAACCGGTCGGCCGTTCGCTGAGCGTGACTTGTCCAACCGTGATGCCGGGCACCGCGGTGATGTCGCGCGTGGCGGACTGTGAGGGCGACTGGGCCGGCGCTGTTGGTCGAGGCGCGGCTTGTGCGCGCGCGCGGACGCCCACCGGCACGCCCATGCGAATGCCGGTGACGGCCAGCACGAGCAGCAACGCGGTGACCGACCAGCGCATGGAGCCCGAGATGGATCGCGGCACGCCCCGATTATATGGCTGCGTGCGCCGGGCACGCACAGTCAACCTGATACAATTCGCCTGTTCATGCGCACGATTCTGGTTACGAATGATGACGGCTATTTTTCTCCCGGTTTGGCCGCGCTTGCGGCTGCATTGGCTCCGCTCGGCGAGGTCATCGTGGTGGCGCCACAAACCGAAGCGAGCGCCGTGGGCCACGCGCTGACGCTTCGGCGGCCGCTGCGCTGTGAACTGATGTCGCCCAACGTCTACGCCGTCGACGGCACACCGACCGACTGTGTGAACGTGGCCATTGATGAAGTACTCACGCGCAAACCCGATCTCGTCGTGTCCGGCATCAACAACGGCCTGAATGTCGGAGACGACGTGACGTATTCGGGCACCGTGGCCGGAGCGCTCGAGGGCGCGTTGCTGGGTTATCAGGCGATCGCGGTGTCGATGGAGCGCGGCTCAGGGGACTTCGGCCCGGCGGCGCAGTTGACGGCCACGGTGGCGGCGGCGCTGCTCGAACGGCCACTGCCGTCGCGGACGTTCTTGAACATCAACTGTCCGCGCGGCGCTATCAAGGGCGTGCGCGTGACCGTGCAGGCCAAGCGAAATCACATCACGAAGGTGGACCAGCGCCTCGACCCGCGTAATCGTCCGTATTACTGGATCGAGGAAGCGCAAGACGACTGGGAACCGGATGCCCGGTCCGATCGGCAGGCGATTCTGGATGGCTACGCGTCCGTCACGCCGCTGCAGCCTGATTTGACCGACTTTTCGGCGCTAGGCCTGGTTGATGAATTGACCCGAGGGGTCGGTGCGGTAAGATAGTTCGGTTGTCGGGGCGTGGCTCAGCCTGGTAGAGCACTCGGTTCGGGACCGAGGGGTCGGAGGTTCGAATCCTCTCGCCCCGACCACATTATTCCGGGGACTTCGTCCCCGGACCCCTCACTGGCTCTCTCGCGCAACTTGTCTCCAGTAAAAAGCACTTAGACAAATTGCGGCTCGATTCGCCAGGCTCGCTCGCACAGCTCGCTCGCGAAAGCGGGGACTTCGTCCCCGGACCCTGACTCGCTCCCTCGCGAGACTCGCCCCCGGAAAAGCCCCTAGGCAAGTCTCGCTGCGGTCACGAGGCGGCCTTCGCTATCGCTCGGCCTCTTCTTTAATCCAGGAGCTTCGCCCCAAACCCCCTGCTCGCTAGCTCGCGCGACTCGTCGCGCCGTAGCTCGTCGTCGTTCACCGAGCGTAGGCGGACAAGTCGCGCGTCGTTCGCGAGGGCTTGCGGGCCCGCGAGTGAACGCTACTTCGCCGGCGCGAGGCGCTTCAGCTCCTCGAACCAGTTCTGCACGAGGACCATCTGCGCCGGCGGCAGAGCCGGTGGCGGCTCCTTCCTGAACGTCAGCAAGAACCGGCGTCCATCCGGCGCCACGTCGTAACTGCGTCCCCACCCGGTCCCGAGATAGGCGTTCTCAAATACCCGTTCTGGTGTTCCCGCCTGAAACGAGGGGGTCGTCGTGATCCTGACGGACAGGAGTGTCGTCGGACCACCGGGAGAATATGCCCCGCCTTGGACGTAGAACAGTTCGCGGCTATTCGCGTTCCACGCCGGTTGCTCTCCGCCCCTGGTCGAAATCAGATAACGCTCTCCAAGCCCGGGATACGGCTGCACGTAGACTTCGTGCCGCCCGGACTCGTTGGACACGTACGCCAGCCAACGACCATCCGGGGAAAATGCGGGTGTCATCTCGTTGGCTGCCGTGTGAATCACTGCACGGGGCTTGGGATCGCCGATCGATAACACCCAGATATCGAACTGAAAGGCGTCCTTCCCAGCGTTGTCTCCTTCGTCGACAAAGGCGAGCGTCGTCCCGTCCGGTAACCAGGAAGCTGGCGTTGGGCTGCGCGCAGCAGTGGTGAGAGGCACTGCGGCCCCGCTCCCGTCGGCGGCCTTCAAGTACAGATTGCCCTCACCGGCACCCGCGCGGAAGACGATCCGTTTCCCATCTGGCGCAAAGATCCCGTAACTGTAATCACTCTGTCCATCACCGGCGACCGGAGTGAGCGCGCCGCGTGGGAGATCGTAGCTCCACACTTGCCGGGTATCCGCGGTCGTGACTGCCACGCGCTCGCCATCGGGCGAGAGGTAGGGAGCGAAATACGGCCGCGGCGGTGCCGCCAGGGTCTGAATCGTTCCGTTCCGATCCACCCATGCCAGTGAGAGCTCAGGAGCAGCCACCGTGCCACCCGTCAGGTAGACGAGCGCACCCGTATCGGACACGGTGAACTGGCCAGCCCCTGTATTGGCCATATAGCTACCGTACTGGTTCGCGGCCTGCATTACGCCGTCGATCACACCTGTCGCGCCCCCGGTGACGGCGAGTCGAACAGGATCGAAAGTCATGGCCATCAGCGTTCCCAGACGCATGTAGATTAAGTGTCCCGTGGATACATAGCGGCCGTCCGCTCCTCCGGTCACGAGAATGGTCTGCGTGCCGGTCTGGAGCGACCGCACGACAACCTGCGCGTCGTTCCAGAGATTCGGCCCTTTCAGGACCGTGAAGATCACCGCGCGGCCGCCGGGCAGCATGTGGGGCAAGCGGTGACTGTACTCGCCCGGCTGAAGGGTGGTGAGCGCTTCGGGAGTGCCGCCCGTGGAAGGCACGCGCCATAAGCCCCCGTTCCGCTGTGTCGCAAACACGATGGTGCCGTCGTCACCCCAACTCGCCCCGAACAGTGCTACCGCCTTGCACAGCGCGACCGGCGGTCCGCCATTGAGAGGCACCCTCCTGAGTTCACCCGCCGCGGTAAACCCGACCGATTGACCGTCGGGCGAGAAGAAGGGAACGGTGCCGCCGCTCGTCCCCGAGATAGGTGTCGCGTTGAGCTGGTCCGTTCGCCGCGCGTACAGTTGCTCAGTGCCGCCCCAGATCGCGCTGAACACGAGCGTCTTCCCATCGGGCGACAAGGCGACCGCGGTCCGGGTGGGTCGCGCGCCTCCCGCGCGCTGCTCTAGCGGGTTGGCCCGCGACGTGTCACCTGTGGGCGCAACACTCAGAAGGGCGCGAGTCGTTTCCACGGGGACGGACGGTGGGCGGCCTGCCCAAGTTGCCATCGCCGCAGCGGTCAATCCGACCAGCAGCAGTGAGGCTGCCCACGCGAGCCGCTCACGCGTTCGCGGCATTGAAGGTGCCCGAGGCACAGCCACGTCTGAGCCGCTGAGCGCGTCATCGATGTCCAGTCGGGCATCCGCGATGTCGGCGACCCTGCGCGTGCGATCTTTCTCGAGACAGCGGCGGACCAGGCGCTGAATCAGCGGAGGCGTGGCCGCCGGCAGCATCGTCCAGTCCGGTTGTCGCGTGAGGACCGACGCCAACGTCTCCGGCACGTCGTCGCCCTTGAACGGGCGCTGGCCCGTCAGCATTTCGTACAACACGGCGCCGAACGCCCATACGTCGCTGCGCTTGTCGACTGCGCGACCCTTCGCCTGTTCCGGACTCATGTAGGCGGCCGTGCCGAGGATCATCCCCGCCCGGGTCATCGCGGGCGATGTGATGGTTGGCGACTCTGTGAGATTGCCGGCCGTCGCGCTCGCCCCATCGGGTGCGAGCGCTTTGGCGAGGCCGAAGTCCAGCACTTTCACGGTGCCGTCGGCGCGCACCTTGATGTTCGCGGGCTTCAGATCGCGGTGGATGATGCCTTGCCCGTGCGCGGCGTCGAGGGCTTCGGCGATCTGCCTCGCGAGAGGCAGGGCCTC